>Ga0335075_10001115_pt1 | contig 44843 bp, 40 predicted proteins | sample Lox_Sample_24_FD_206723 | JGI IMG/M metagenome (GOLD analysis project Ga0335075, IMG submission 206723) | Soil microbial communities from Loxahatchee National Wildlife Refuge, Florida, United States - Lox_Sample_2.4 | ecosystem: Environmental > Terrestrial > Soil > Wetlands | place: USA... | reverse complement strand
GGCGGTCGCGGCGGGCCGCGTCGCCGGCATCTATGGCGAGATGCTGCCCGAGGCCGGCTGGCCGATTCCCTTCCAGCCGCCCGCCAGCCCCGTCGATCCCGCCGTCACCCTGGGCGTGATCCGCCAGGAGAGCAGCTTCGATGTCGGCGCGTCGAGTGCCGCCGGCGCGCTCGGCCTGATGCAGCTGATGCCCGGCACCGCGGAGCGTGTCGCGCGAAGCCTCGGCGAGCGCGTCTCGCTTGCCGCGCTCGCCGTCGACCCGGTCGAGAACATGACGATCGGCACCGCTTATCTTCTGAAGCTGCTCAACCAGTTCGACGGCTGCCTGCCGCTGGCTCTGGCTTCCTACAACGCCGGGCCCGATCAGGTGAGCGTGTGGCTCGCCGAGAACGGCGATCCGCGCCTGCCCGGCGTCGGCATGATCGACTGGATCGAGCTCATTTCATACGGCGAGACGCGCGATTACGTCGAACGGGTGATCGAAAGCATTGAGATCTATCAGGCCAAGCTCGACGAGGATCGCCCGTACCCGCTCGCCCCCTGGCTCAACCGGCATTAGCGGTTTCATGAATTTGTAAGCACCCCCACCGATACTCGGAAGGACCGCGCAATCTCGTGTGACGATGCCGCCCTTCGATTGTCAGACCGCGCCGCTGCTACGGCTGTTTCCTTGACCGATCGGACCGAACCCGCCGCCAGGGACGACCTGGCGAGCCCGGAGCGTGTGCTGAAGCTCGCCGGCGAAGCGGCGCGCATCTCGGGCGCGAAGGTGAAGGGGATTCACGCGATCACCGAGCAGACGCGCATCCTGGCGCTCAATGCGACGATCGAGGCGGCACGCGCGGGCGAGGCCGGGCGCGGCTTCGGCGTCGTGGCCGGCGAGGTGAAATCGGTGGCTCTCGAGGTCGCCCGCCTCGCCTCGGAGATGGACACCGAATTGCACGCCGCCTTCGAGGCGCTGCGCCTCGTCGGCGCCCGCATGGCCGAGCAGGTCCGTGGCCAGCGCCTGGTCGATCTCGCGCTCAACGCCATCGAGATCGTCGACCGCAACCTCTATGAGCGCACCTGCGACGTGCGCTGGTGGGCGACCGACGCCGCAATCGTCGATGCCGCCGCCGATCCCGACCCGGCGCGGCTCGCCCATGCCGGCAAGCGGCTCGGCGTGATCCTCCGCGCCTATACGGTCTATCTCGATCTCTGGCTCTGCGACACCACGGGCCGCGTCATCGCGCACGGCAGGCCCGAGCGCTATCCGGAGGTGCTTGGCACCATTGTTTCAAAAGAGAACTGGTTCACCGAAGCCATGGCGAGCGCCTCGGGCGACGATTTTGCGGCCGCCGATATCGCGCGCTCGCCGCCGCTCGGCAACGCGCCGGTCGCCACCTACGCCGCGGCGGTGCGCGAGGGCGCGGATGTCCATGGCCGGGTCATCGGCGTCCTCGCCATCCATTTCGACTGGGGCGTCCAGGCGGCGACGGTGGTGAAGGGCGTGCGCCTCACCCAGGACGAGGCGGCGCGCACCCGGGTCCTGCTGCTCGACGCCGCCGGCCGCGTCATCGCGGCCTCCGACCGGCTGGGCATGTCCGACGAGGTGTTGCACCTCGAGCACGGTGGCCGAGCCTCGGGCAGCTATCGCGATTCGGGCGGCCGCACCGTCGCCTTCCATCTCACGCCCGGCTATGAGACCTATCGCGGGCTCGGCTGGTACGGCGCGCTGGTCCAGTCGGAGCGCTAGAGCGCGATCCGGCGAATTCGGTTATTCGTCGTCGCAGCATGCCGAGACTCCTGAACCGATCCGTCGGACCGAATGCTTGGTTGACTTGCCGCCAACCAGGACCCCAAATGCTCTTCCGGTTTCGGCCACAAACCGGCCAGCTGGAATATCCCTATTACGCACGACGAGAGCGCGATGCAGTGCGAGGTCTGCGGATCGCCCAATCCGGTGCGCAATCGGTTCTGCGGCGCATGCGGGGCTGCACTCAAGACGACGTGGCCGCCGGCCGCGCCCCCCTCCACGACGAGTGACTATCAGGGGCCAGCTCAGCCGGAGCTGAAGCAGGTAACGGTCCTGTTTGTCGATCTCGTCAGGTCAACCGAACTGGTTGCACATCTCGATGCGGAATCGGCCATGCAGCGGCTGGAGCCTGTTCTGCAAACTATGTGCGATACCGTTCAGCGATTCGAAGGAACGATCGGCCGTACTCTGGGTGACGGCATCATGGCACTGTTCGGCGCGCCACAGACGCAGGAAGGACATGCCGTGCTTGCCTGCCAGGCCGCTTTGGCCATCAGGGAAGCGGTCGGCACCGGCAAAGAAGGGCTCTCGATTCGCGCCGGGCTCCATTCCGGCGAAATCGTGTCCGATGCGCCAATCGCGGGGGTGGCTGGGCTTTCCAGTGCCTACGGAATGACGCTTCACCTCGGCAGCCGCCTGGTCGGGCAAGTCGAGCCGGGCGAAATTTGCATAAGCGAGGCCTGTTATCGCCTGGTTGCCTCTTTCTGCGAGGCACGACTCCTCGGTCAGCGGACGCTACGCGGACTGAAGCAGCCGGTGTTGCTGTATTCCCTGGCCGGGATGAGATCGGCGGTTGCCGCCCAGCGGTTCCGCAGGTTCGCCGGGCCGTCCTTCGTCGGTCGCGATCGGGAATTGGCTCTGCTCGCACGGAGCTTGCGCACCGTCCAAGCGGGAGCAGGCCAAATCATCGGCATCGCCGGCGCTCCGGGCGCCGGCAAAAGCCGTTTGTGCTACGAGTTCGCCGAACTATGCCGGGTACAATCGATCCCGGTGTTCGAGACGAGATCGCAACCCTATGGCGTGGCCACGCCGTTGCATCCCGTCCTGGAACTGTTGCGGAGCGCCTGCTTCCGTATCAATGCCGGAGATCATTCCGAATCAGCTGTTGCCGCTGTCGCCAGGCGGTTGGCGGAGGCGGGTGCGACCGAAAAAGGCGACCTGCCGCTGGTCTGCGACTTCCTCAGGATACCATTCCAAACGGAACAGCGTTCCTGGGTCAGCGCCAAGACACGCAACGCAAGACTGCAGGAGATCGTACGCTCGCTGCTCATTCACGGCGGCGCTGCCACCTCGGTCGTCATCATAGAGGACCTCCATTGGCTCGACGAGGCGAGCGCCGCCTTTATCGATACCATAGCATCCGCGGTCGCGGCGATCCGGATGATGCTGATCGTGAATTTCCGGCAGCCTTTTCGCCGGCAGTGGATGCAGGTGCCCAACTATCGCCAGGTCGACTTGGTCGAATTGGCAGCACCCGACACGGAGGCGCTGGTCGAGGAGCTCATGGGTCCGCACCCCGCCTTGGGCGAGATCAAACGACACGTCGCGGAAAGGAGCGGCGGGAACCCGTTCTTCCTGGAGGAGCTTGTCCAATCCCTTTCCGAGAATGGCGTCGTAGCCGGCCCACGAGGTGCTTTCCGGCGGGGCGCCGCCCCCTTTCTGCACGCATTGCCGGCCACGGTTCAGGCCGTCATCGGTGCGCGCATCGACGGCCTGGGGAAGCGCGAAAGGCACGTGCTTCAAGTCGGCTCGGTCATCGGGAAAGAGTTCGATCTCTCGATTCTACAAAATGTGGTCGCGCAAGAGCCCGATGTGCTGCAAACCGACCTGATGCGCCTTTGCGATGCGGAACTGCTGCAGGTCGGCGACGTTCCTGACGAGCCGGCCTATCGGTTCCGTCACCCGCTCTTGCAGGAAGTCGCCTACACAACCCAACTCAGATCTCGGCGACGCGAGCTGCACGCGGCGGTCGCCCAGGCGATTGAGCGGATTCGCATCGATCGCACCGACGAATATGCCGCGCTCGTGGCGCATCATCTGGAAGAGGCGGGAGACCGCAACCGCGCCGCTTTCCATGCGGCGCGTGCCGCACGATGGATCGGCCAGATGAGCGCGGCCCAGGCCATGACCTTTTGGCATAAGGTCCGCACGCTGATGGCCGACGAACCGCGTTCGCTCGCGAATGACACGCTCCGGATCGAGGCGAGCGCCGAGATCGCCTGGCTCGGGTGGCGGGAAGGCGCGACGACGGAGCAGGCCCGGCCATTTGTGCAGGAGGCGCTCAAATGGGCGCGGGAGACGGACGACTCCACGATTCCCCTTCTCTTGCTTGTCGACGGCCGCATAGGGCAGGTAACAGGCGGCAACCCGGATGAATTCGTGCAGCAGCTGAAGCAGGCGATTTCGCTGGCCGAAAGCAGCCACGACACCGGGCGGCTCGCGACGCTGCATGCGGCCCTCAGCCATGCCTATGGCTGGGCAGGCTTGTTGCGGCAGGCGCTGGAGGCAAGCGACGCGGCCTTCGCCACAATCGCCGACGTAAGCGACTTCGATCAGCGTTTTCTCGGATACAGCGTCGAGCATTGGGCCGTTGGCCTGCGCGGCCGGATCCTTCTGCGCCTCGGTCAATTCGAGGCAGCGCGGCCCTGTTTCGACAGGCTGATCGGCATCGATACCCTGATCGACCCGACTGTCTTGTTCATTGCGCATTTGGGCTACGTGGACATGGCATGGTGCCTTGGCGATCCGGCGATGGCAAAGGAGCATGCGGCACGGATCGGCATCCTTGCCGAGCGGCATGGAGGCGCTTATCTGCGGCTATACCACCTCACCACCGAGGCAATCGCGCACGGTGTCTCAGGCGACTACGAGAGTGCGGCCAACGGCGCCATGCGCGCCATCGAGTTCCTGCGGCAGACCGGGGCTGCGATCGAGTTGGAACCCGAATTGCTGGCGCACCTCGCAGACTATCTGATGCACAAAGGCGATTATGCGCGCGCGATCGCGGCGGCAAATGATGCCCTGGCGATGGCGCCGCTGCGCGGGGCAAGGCTGCCCAGATGTCGGGCGACAATCACGCTTGCAAGCCTGGTCGTCCTGACCGAAGGTGCCGGTGGGTATGGAAGCGCGACCGCCCTGCTTGCCGAAGCCGAACAACTGATCGATGAGTGTGGCGCATCCATCTACCAGGCGCGGCTGAACGAAGCGCGTGCGCTGTTTGCCGGCGTCATCGGCCATGGCGATGCCGGACCAGCAAGGTGAATTCCCGCATGCCGTAGTCTTTGACCAGCTCGACCTCTGCGCCCATATGTTCGCTACAGTACTCGATCCATGGTTCGGGGGGCGTGGTGTAGAGGCCTGGCGGTACCCATGCGCCGCTTGGTGGTCGATCGACGAAGTTGACGGCGAAACCTCGGTTGCTCGTGGCCGCGAGGCCGTGCAACGTCGATCGGATGAAACTGCTCCAGCGATCGTTCGGCTCCTCCAGACGAACGTTGAAAATTCCGCTGGCCACCGAGTAATCGGCCACGCGTGGAGAGCGAAATCCTCCGGCGAAGCGCACCCCATCGATACTGCGCCAAAGCTGGCGGGCGCGCCGCACCATTTCCTTGGACAGATCGACGCCCAGGTAGTCGACGCGGCATGCACCGTGCCAGCGGTTCAGAAAACCCGCCAGAGCGCCATAGCCGCAGCCGAGGTCGTTTATCGTAAATGGCGAGCCGAAATCGCAGAGCTTGAGCAGCTGGACAAATCTCATTTCCTGTGTCGCCACACATGTCCAGTCAACCCCGAGAGGGGTGCAGCCGAACTCTTTCACCTTGCTGGTATAGTATTCAGAAATGCTCTTATGAATGAGCACGGAAGCGATCTTGAGCTTTGGAGCTGGGCTACCCCACAGGTCGCATCGGCAGCGATATTGTCAGGAACACCACGCTCTCCAGATAGAAAAGCGGGTTTTCCTCGGTGACAACCACCAGGCCCGGCTCCCTGGTCCGGCCATCATAGGCCCGCATGAAGCAAGGCAACGGGGTATCTTGCCCAAAATTCGCGATAAGCGCTCCGACGATCCGCTGGTCTCCATTCACGCCAGCTTGATCCGACTGCATGTGCGGCAATCTGGTCAGATATTCCAGCCACCGATCCTTCGCCGGGCTGCTGAACGATCCGCCAAGCCCGAGGAGGGCGGCGCTTTCCAGAAATGGACGACCCTCCCGGAATATCTCGAACTGCCGCTGAAGAGCAGTGACCTCGACAATCCCGCCCGAATGCCACGCGGTAGGGCGATCGGGCATGGCCGGGCCGAATCGCATGTTAAATCTTTCAAAGAATGTGCCGAAGTATATTTCGTGTGGATCTACTATTGCGCCCATTTTCGTCCTCCTTTCCAGTCATTACTTATGTAAAACCAACATAGTCTTGCTTTTCCGGCCCTCGCCCAACGCACTGACTTTGTGCTTCCCCCGTATATGGCTTTGTTACGCGTATCATCGCTCTAAACCGGGGGCGGCACAACCAATCGCCGCAAGGAAAGGGTTCCAAGGGCTTGGCCCTCGGCAGGGGTCCAGGGGACGGCGTCCCCTGGCCTTCTCTTCACATCGTAGCGCCGATGACCCAGGGGGCGAATTCGGAGCTGCCGAAATCGTAGCTTTCGCTTTTCGTTCGTTCGCCCGAGGCGACGCGCAGGATGAGCTCGAAGATTCGTTCGCCGCACGCCTGCACCGTTTCGTCCCCGTCGAGGATGGTGCCGCAGTTCACGTCCATGTCCTCGCTCATGCGCTCGTACATGGGCGTGTTGGTGGCGAGCTTGATCGAGGGCGCGGGTTTGCAGCCGAAGACGCTGCCGCGGCCTGTCGTGAAGCAGACGAGGTTCGCCCCGCCCGCCACCTGGCCGGTTGCCGCGACCGGGTCGTAGCCGGGCGTGTCCATGAAGACGAAGCCGCGCGTGCTCGGCGGCTCAGCGTAGCGCACCACTTCGGTGAGGTTGGTGCTGCCCGCCTTGGCCATCGCGCCCAGCGATTTCTCGAGGATGGTGGTGAGCCCGCCCGCCTTGTTGCCCGGCGAGGGGTTGGCGTTCATTTCCGCGCCTTCGCGGCGCGTATATTCCTCCCACCAGCGCATCAGGCCCACGAGTTTCTCGCCCACATCGCGGCTGGTCGCGCGGCGCGTGAGCAAATGTTCGGCGCCGTAGGTCTCGGGCGTCTCGGAGAGGATCACCGTTCCGCCGTTGCGCACGACGAGGTCGCTCGCCGCGCCGAGTGCCGGGTTGGCGGAGACGCCCGAATATCCGTCCGAGCCGCCGCATTGCAGGGCGACGGTGAGCCCGGAGAGCGGCACGGTTTCGCGCGCCGCGGTATTTGACTCCGCGAGCACTTCGCGCACGAAGCCGATCCCGGCCTCCACCGTCTTGCGAGTCCCGCCCATCGATTGGATGTCCATCGAGCGGAGCCGCCCGGCGAGGCGCTGCTCCTCCATCATCGGCCCGATCTGATTCACCTCGCAGCCCAGCCCGAGCGCGATGACGTGGGAGAAGTTCGCATGCCGCGCGTAGCCCGCGAGCGTCCGCCGCAGGAGCTTGAGCGGCTCGCCCATGCTCATGCCGCAGCCGGTCTTGTGGGTGAGCGCCACCACCCCGTCCACGTTGGGGAATTCGGCGAGCGGGTCCGCGTTGGAGAAGGGATTGCGCTTGAAGGCGTCGGCGATCAGGTCGGCGACGTGGGCGCTGCAATTCACGCTCGTCACGATGCCGATATAGTTGCGCGTCGCGACCTTGCCGTCCGGCCGGCGGATGCCCTCGAAGGTTGCCGGCGGGTCGATCATCGCGGTCGGCTTCGCCTCCATGCCGTAGGCATAGTCCTTGGCGAAATCGCCCATGCCGCAATTCTGCACATGCACGTGCCGCCCCGGCTCGATCGGCGCGGTGGCGAAGCCGATCACCTGTCCGTAGCGGCGGATCGGCTCGCCCACCGCGTGCGCGCGCACCGCGACCTTGTGTCCCGCCGGGATGCGATCGCGTGCCGTGACGCCGGGCGCGACCGGCGTGCCCGGCAGGAGGGTCGCGCGCGCGATCACCACCCCGTCATCGGGGTGGAGGCGGATCACGGGTGGAGGAGACATGGGCGTTACTCCAAAGCTCAGGCCTTGCTTTTGGCGGCTTCGCGCACGGCGGCGACCGCGCTCTGCGCGGCGCGGAACATCAGCCCGCTGTCGTTGGCGATGGTGACGAGGCGAAAGCCCATGTCGATCATCCGCGCGGCATAGGCGGGGGTTGCGTTGTGCACGCCGGCGGCGATCTTGCGCTTGCCGGTCTCGGCGATCAGCCGCTCGTAGATCTTAAAGATCTGCGGCTCCTCGCGATCGAGCCTCGGTGCGAGCCCGAGCGAGAATCCGAGATCGCTCGGCCCGACATAGATGCCGTTGACGCCCGGCACGTCGAGGATTGCCTCGAGATTGTCGAGCGCTTGCTGCGTCTCGATCATCGGGATGCACAGGATCTCGGAATTGGCGGTCTTCACATACTCCCCGCCCTCGCCGTAGATGCCGGCGCGGATGGCCCCGTTGCTCCGCGTTCCCTGCGGCGGATAGCGGCAGTAGGAGACGAAGGCTTCGGCTTGCGCGCGCGTGTTGATCATCGGGCAGATCACGCCCATCGCGCCGCCGTCGAGCACCTTGCCGATGATGCCGGGCTCGTTCCATGGCACGCGCACGAGCGGCGTCACCGGCCGGCTCTGGAATCCCTGGAAGCAGGCGACCATCGACTGGTAGTCCTGCACGCCGTGCTGGATATCGACGGTGAGGCTGTCCCACCCCGCCTGGGACATCACTTCGGCGGCGAAGCCGGACGGAATGGCGAGCCAGCCGTTGACCACCGCCTTGTCTTCCGCCCAGAGCTGCTTCACCCGGTTCGCCATCGTCCTCTCCTTGTACGCGGAAGAAAGACGCTAGGCCGGCCCCTCCACTCCGTCAACGCGCGGGGGCCGGCTCCGCCACGGCGGGCGCGGGAAGTGCGGCCGGCGGCGAGAGCGGGCCGGTGATCGCCGCGATCTCGGCTGCCGTCATCGTTTCCTTGGCGAGCAGCGTGCGCGCCGTCTCGCGCAGCCCCTTCTCGTTCGCCGTCAGGATCGCGCGCGCCCGCGCGTACGCGCCGTCAACGAGATCGCGCACGGCCTCGTCGATCGCGGTCGCGGTCTCCTCGCCGTATTGCCTGGGCTGGAAGTCCATGCCCTCCGGCCCCTGGAGGAAGCGCGAACGCTGCGCCTCGTACACCGCCTGTCCGAGCCGCGGATCCATGCCGTAGCGCACCACCATGTTGCGCGCGATCTCGGTCGCCTTGGCAAGATCGTCGGAAGCGCCTGTCGAAATCTCGCCGAAGATCACGCTCTCCGCCGCCCGCCCGCCGAGCAGCACGGCCATGCGGTTGAGCAGCTCGCTCTGCTCCATCAGGTAGCGGTCCTCGAGCGGGCGCTGGATCGTGTAGCCGAGCGCGCCCATGCCGCGCGGAATGATCGAGACCTTCTGCACCGGATCCGTCCCCGGCAGCGTCATCGCCACCAGCGCGTGCCCCATCTCGTGATGCGCGACCACCGTGCGCTCGTGCACGTTGAGCAGCCGGTTGCGCTTCTCGAGCCCGGCGATGATGCGTTCGACCGCCTGCTCAAAATCCTGGAACGTCACCTGCTCGGCATTGCGCCGCGTCGCCAGCAGTGCGGCCTCGTTGACGAGGTTGGCGAGGTCGGCGCCGGTGAACCCGGGCGTCAGCGCCGCGATCTGCTCGAGCGAAACGCCCGGTGCGAGCTGGACTTTGTGGATGTGGATGTTGAGGATGTCGATCCGCCCCTTCTTGTCCGGCCGGTCCACCAGCACCTGCCGATCGAAGCGGCCGGCGCGCAGCAGCGCCGGGTCGAGCACCTCGGGCCGGTTGGTCGCGGCGAGCAGCACGACGCCGATCGAAGGATCGAAGCCGTCGAGCTCGGCCAGGAGCTGGTTCAGCGTCTGCTCCTTCTCGTCGTGGCCGCCGCTGCCGCCCATGAAGCCCGAGCGCGCGCGGCCCAGCGCGTCGATCTCGTCGATGAAGATGATCGCCGGCGCCTGCTCGCGCGCCTGCTTGAAGAGGTCGCGCACGCGCGCGGCACCCACGCCCACGAACATCTCGACGAATTCCGAGCCGTTGATGGAGAAGAACGGCACGCCCGCCTCACCCGCCACCGCGCGCGCGAGCAGCGTCTTGCCGGTCCCCGGCGGGCCCACCAGCAGGATGCCCTTGGGGATGCGCGCGCCGAGCCTGCCGTAGCGCTTCGGATCCTTGAGGAAGGCGACGATCTCCTGCAGCTCCTCCTTCGCCTCGTCGACGCCGGCGACATCGGCGAAGCGCACCGGGACCTCGTTCTCGGAATAAATCTTCGCCCGGCTCTTTCCGACCGCGAACAGCCCGCCCATGCCGCCCAAGCCGCCGCCGCCGGCGGCCGGGCGCACCAGGAACATCCAGAGCACCACGAAAGCGAGCGCGGGCATGAACCAGGCGAGCAGGGTGGAGATGAAGCCCGGCGCCGGTGCGCCCGAGAAGGCGATGCCGGTCTTCTCGAGCATCGTCGCGAGTGCCGGGTCCACGCGGTCGGTTTCGAACTGCGTCGGCCCGTTCTTCGCGGGCGTGACGTAGGTGCCGGTGATCTGGTCCGTGCCGACGACCAGGTCCTTGACCTCATGCTTCTGCACCAGGCTCAGAAATTGGCTGTACGGAACGGTCTCGGTTTGCGTCTGCTGGCCGAGGAACTGCTCGATCGCGAGCACGGCGAGGAAGGCCAGGACGAAATACCAGAAATGGATGTGATGTTCGCGCTTCATCTGCATCGAAGAGGGTCCCCTTCGGCGGCCGCGTTGGAGCGTGATGACCGAAGGCGGGATCGGGGCACCCCGCGAACGAGTTCGCGGGGACCCCGACGCCGTAGGTCTGAATCACGCGGGAGGACAAAAGGCTACGACATTGTGAGAACTGCCGCTCCCTCTATCCGCCCGGCGGCGAGATCGGCAAGGGCCTCGTTGGCCGCCGCAAGCTTGTAGGGCACGGTCCGGGTCCGCACCGGAACTTTTGGTCCGAGGGCGAGAAACTCAAGGGCGTCCTGCCGCGTCAGGTTGGCGACCGAGCGGACCACCCGCTCCTCCCAGAGCAAGGCATAGGGAAAGGAGGGGATATCGGACATGTGGATGCCCGCGCAGACGATCACCGCGCCCGGCGCGCTAGCGGCCAGCGCGGCCGGCACGAGGCTCCCCACCGGGGCGAAGATCAGCGCCGCCTCCAGCCTCTCGGGCGGCATCTCGTCCGATCCGCCCGCCCAGTCGGCGCCCAGCCCGCGCGCGAAATCCTGGCCCGCCTTGTCCCCCGGCTTGGTGAAGGCGAACACCGTCCGCCCCTGCCACTTCGCCACCTGGGCGATGATGTGCGCCGCCGCCCCGAATCCGTAGAGGCCGATCCGCTTGCCCGGCCCCGCCATCCTAAGCGCGCGGTAGCCGATCAGCCCGGCGCAGAGCAGCGGCGCCGCCTCCTCGTCCGAATACCCCTCGGGCAGCGCAAACGCGTAGCGCGCATCCGCGACGCAAGCCTCGGCATAGCCCCCGTCGATCTGGTAGCCGGTGAACCTCGCGTTCGGGCAGAGATTCTCCTGGCCCGCGAGGCACCAGGCGCAGGTGCCGCAGGTGAAGCCGAGCCACGGCACCCCCACCCGCTCGCCGAGCTTGAACCGCGTGACCCCCTCGCCCAGCGCCGCGACCCGCCCGACGATCTCGTGCCCCGGCACCAGCGGCAGCTTCGGCTCCTTGAGATCGCCCTCGAACACGTGCAGGTCCGTCCGGCACACCCCGCAGGCGGAGACCCGGATCAGCACCTGCCCCGGCCCCGGCGCGGGCTCGGGCAGCGCCTCGGCCTTGAGCTTCTCCCGCGCCCGCCGCAGCACCATCGCCCGCATCCCGCGACCTCCTCACCCTCCCCCCTCATATAGGCTTGCGGGGCCGGCGAACCCCTCGCATCTTCCGCCCGGAAGGATACGGAAACCATGCCGGAAGACGGAGCAGGCGGCCGCCCGGTCGATCTCGTGATCGCCGAGGCCCGCGCACAGTTCGGCGAGCGGCTCACCACCAACGCGAGCCTCCGCGAGCAGCATTCCCACGGGGAGGACACCAATCCGCCGGTGCTGCCGGACGCGGTCGCCTTCGCCGAAACCACCGATGAGGCGGCCGCCCTCCTCGCCCTCTGCAACCGCCATCGCGTGCCGGTGGTGCCCTTCGGCGCCGGCACCTCGCTCGAAGGCCATGTCACCCCTGTCCGCGGCGGCATCAGCCTCGACCTCTCGCGCATGCGCCGCGTGATCGAGGTCAACCAGGAGGACATGGATTGCCGCGTCGAGGCCGGCGTCACCCGCGACCAGCTCAACACCCATCTCCGCGACCAGGGCCTCTTCTTCCCGGTCGACCCGGGCAGCGAATGCACGATCGGCGGCATGTGCGCCACGCGCGCCTCCGGCACCAACGCCGTCCGCTACGGCACCATCCGCGAGAACGTGCTCGGCCTCACCGTGGCCCTCGCCGACGGCCAGGTCATCCAGACCGGCGGCCGGGTGCGGAAATCCTCGACCGGCTATGACCTCACGCGCCTCTTCATCGGCTCCGAGGGCACGCTCGGTCTGATCACCGAGGTGGCACTCCGCCTCCACGGCATCCCCGAGGCGATCGCCGCCGCCACCTGCCAGTTCGCTACGCTCGCCGGCGCCGTCTCCTCGGTCATCGCGGTGATGCAGGCCGGCATCCCGGTCGCCCGCATCGAGCTGCTCGACGATGTCCAGATGGAGGCCTCGATCGCGTTCTCGAAGCTCTCCGGCCTCGCCACGCTCCCCACCCTCTTCTTCGAGTTCCACGGGAGCCCGGCCGCGGTCGCCGAGCAGGCCCGCCAAGCCGAGGAGATCGCCCTCTCCTTCGGCGCCGAACGCTTCACCGCCGCCGAGGACAATTCGGCGCGCGCCCATCTCTGGAAGGCCCGGCACGATGCCTACTGGGCGGCGCTCGCGCTGAAGCCCGGCTGGCGCGGGCTCACCACGGACGCGATCGTCCCGATCTCGCGGCTGGCCGAGGCGGTCCTCGGCGCCCAGGAGGACATCGCGGCCTCCGGCCTCGTCGCGCCGATCCTCGGCCACGTGGGCGACGGCAATTTCCACACCGTCATCATGGTGCCGCCCGAGCCGGGCGGGATCGAGCGCGCCTGGGCGCTCGAGCGCAAGATCGTCGCCCGCGCGCTGGCGTTGGGCGGCTCCTCGAGCGGCGAGCACGGCGTCGGCATCGGCAAGCGCGAGTTCATCGTGCGCGAGCACGGCGAAGGCGCGATCGCTGTCATGCGCGCGATCAAGACGACGCTCGATCCGCGCTCCATCCTCAATCCCGGCAAAATCTTCCTGAACTGATCCCTCTCCGGTCCAGACGAGGATGACGATCATGGCCAATGAGAAGATGCACGCCCAGATGTCGGCCAAGCCCGGCTTCATCGCCGCCCTTGACCAGAGCGGCGGATCGACGCCCGGCGCGCTCCGCCTCTACGGCATCCCGGACAGCGCCTACAGCGGCGAGGCCGAGATGTTCCGCCTCATGCACGAGATGCGCGTGCGCATCGTCACCGCGCCCGCCTTCACCGGCGCCAAAGTCATCGCCGCCATCCTCTTCGAGGGCACGATGGACGGCGAGGCCGCGGGCAAGCCCGTCCCGACTTTTCTCTGGGAGGAGCGCGGCGTCGTCCCCTTCGTCAAGGTGGACAAGGGGCTCGAGGCCGAAAAGGACGGCGTCTCGCTGATGAAGCCGATGCCGGAACTCGACACGCTGCTCGCCCGCGCCGTGAAGCTCGGCGTCTTCGGCACCAAGATGCGCTCCGTCGTCAACCTGGCCTCGCCATCGGGCATCGCCGCCATCGTCGCCCAGCAATTCGAGATCGGCGCCAAGATCGCCGCCCACGGGCTCATGCCCATCCTCGAGCCCGAGGTCTCGATCAAGAGCCCGGACAAGAAGGGCGCCGAAGCGATCCTCCGCGACGAGATCACGAAAAAGCTCGCGGCACTTCCCGATAACCGCCAGGTCATGCTCAAGCTCACCATCCCCGACGTGTCGGATCTCTACGCGCCGCTGGTCGCCCATCCACGTGTGCTTCGCGTCGTCGCCCTTTCGGGCGGCTACACGCGTGACGACGCCTGCCGCCGCCTCTCGGCCAATCACGGCATGATCGCGAGCTTCTCGCGCGCGCTCACCGAGGGCCTCACGAAATCGATGAGCGATGCCGAGTTCAATGCGGCCCTCGCCGCCTCGATCGACGAGATCTTCCGCGCCTCGACCGTGAAGCACTGAACGAACCGCAAAGGCCGAACCCGCACATGCGCATCGTCACGCTCGAAGAGCACTTCACCGTTCCGCGCCTCGTCGCCGGCATTTCTCCCGACGCCGTCGCCCGCCGCGGCTTTCCCGGCCCCGGCGCCAACTGGTCGCAGAACCTCAAGCGGGGCGAGCTCGCCGATCTCGGCGAGGCGCGGCTTGCGGACATGGACGCGAGCGGCATCACCGTGCAGGTGCTCTCGGTCGCCGGCCCCGGGGCCGACCTCGTTCCGGGCAAGGAGGGCATCGCCTTCGCGCGTGCGTACAACGATGCGCTGGCCGAAGCCTCCGCCCGCCATCCGGACCGCTATCGCGGCTTCGCGCATCTGCCCATGCTCGTCCCCGAGGCGGCGGCGGACGAGCTCGAGCGCGCGGTGAAGGAGCTCGGCTTTCACGGCGCGATGGTGAACGGCTCGACCGAGGGCCGCTTCCTCGACGATCCTTCGTTCGAGCCCATCCTCGCGCGCGCCGAGGCGCTGGATGTGCCGATCTACATCCATCCCGGCCTCCCGGAGGAGCCCGTGCGCAGCGCCTATTACGGCGGGATGCCGGGCAATTTCGGCACCATTTTCGCGCTCTCCGCCTGGGGCTGGCACGCCGAGACGGCGGTCCATACGCTTCGCCTCGTCTTCACCGGCGCGCTCGATCGCCATCCCAAGCTCAAGATCATCATCGGCCATATGGGCGAGGCGCTGCCCTTCATGCTCGACCGCATCGACGAAACCACCCGCGCCGAGGCCAAAACCCTCCTCCAGCGCTCCGTGCGCCAGACCCTCCTCGATCAGGTCTGGATCACCACTAGCGGCTTCTTCACCCTCCCGCCTTTCCTCGCCGCCCTCGTCACCTTCGGCGCCGACCGCATCATGCTCTCGGTCGATTATCCCTTCTCCACCAACGCCCGCGCGCGGGCCTTCCTCGACGCGCTCCCCGTCTCGCCTGCCGACCGCGCCAAAATCGCCCACCTCACTGCGGACGCGGTGCTTCGCCTGCCGGCCTGAGGCGGCGGGATGCGCACCCGGGACCCCCCATGACAGACATCGGATTGTTCGAGGCGATCTACTCGGCGCGCGCGCTTCGCCGGCTGAAGCCGGACCCGGTTCCCGAAGCCGTCATCACCCAGGTCCTCGATGCGGCGATCCGCGCACCCTCCGCCGGCAACGCGCAGAACTGGGAATTCGTGGTCGTGCGCGACGCGGAGCAGCGCCGCAAGCTTGGAGCGATCTACCGCAAGGCCTCCGACATCGCCGCCGCCGTCTACCAGGCGCGCACGCGTCCCGAACACCTCACCGACGAACAGTGGCAAAAGATGATGTCCGCGGGCGCCTATCTCTGGGAGCACATGGGCGACGCGCCGGTGCTGCTCGTTCCCTGCCTGAAGCGGCGCGACGTGCCGCCCGCCTCGGCGCTCCCGCCCGAGATCCAGGCCCGCTATCAGGACGAGCTCGCCTATCTCGACCGCATCCGCGGCGCCAGCATCTACCCGGCCGTGCAGAACATCATCCTGGCCTGCCGCGCGCTCGGCCTCGGAACGCTCATCACCACGAACCATCTGCGCTGCGAGGAGGAGCTCAAATCCGCCCTTGGCCTGCCGGCGGAGGTCGAAACCTTCGCGCTGATGCCGATCGGCTATCCCGTGGGCAAGTTCGGCCCGCTCTCACGCCGCCCGGTGGGCGAGGTCGCCCATGCCGATCGCTGGTCAGTTCCCTGGCCGGGTTAGCGCCAAGGCTGCTTTGGCTTGCGGCCGTTCGGACTGTGAGCCGCAGCCCTTATTTCGGCCGTGGGCCTGGCCCTTTGCGGGCCGCCCATCCGGCGAAAGGCGCAAGGCGTCATGGAGTTATGCTTCATGCGCCAGAATAAGTATAACTGGGTTGCCTGACCGCTTTCGGGCCGCCAGCTTGCGCCCGAGGCGGCTCAAGCGCTGACGCACGGCTGCGGCCGAGAGACCGAGGACCGCCGGGCGCGTCGCATGCTGATCCGGAACCGATTCCGGGGCGCCGCGCGGGTGACCACCCCGGGGCGGGTCGTCCTGGCGGCTGGCGCGCGTCACAAGGTTGCGGAAACGCCCTTGCTGGGATTGATCAGATACTTCTCCCCCGTCGCGCGGCGGCTGTAAGCCGCGATGGCATCGCGCGAGAGCGCCTCGGCGAGGGATATCTCGGCCGTGTAATGGCTCGCGAATGTCGTGGCGAGCTCGGCCACCACGCGCGCGCGCAGTCGCGCAGCGCCTTCGCGGCCGATGTTGCGCAGAAACGAAGTCACCAGCCAGCCGCCCAGGCCCCACGCCATGCCGAAATTGCCCGCGATCACCTTCGGCCCGGGATCGAGAGAACCGTAGATATAGACCTGCTTCTGCACCGAAGAGCCGTAGCGGCTGTAGCTCGCGAGCTTGCGGCTCTGGGCCGCCTCCATGGCGGCGAGGATGGTCCCGGCCATTGTTCCGCCACCGATCGCATCGAACGCGAGCGTGGCACCGGTCTTCGCGAGCGCCTCGGTCAGCTCGGCAACGAAATTCGGGCTCGTGCTGTCGAGCACGTATTTCGCCCCGATCTTACGCAGCACGTCCGCCTGCTGCGCGTTCCGAACGACGTTCACGAGGGGAATTCCGTCCGCCAGACAGATCCGGTTGAGCATCTGCCCGAGATTCGAGGCCGCCGCGGTATGAACCAGCGCCGTGTGCCCCTCGCGGCGCATGGTCTCGACCATCCCGAGCGCGGTCAGCGGATTGACGAAGGCGGACGCCCCCGTCCGCGCCGGCGTCCCCTCCGGCAGCACCAGGCACTCGGCCGCCTTCAGAACGCGATATTGCGCGTACATCCCCCCGCCCAGCGCCGCGACCACGCGCCCCTCGAGCGTCCGCACCTCGGCCCCCGCCGCGACAATCGTGCCCGCGCCCTCGTTCCCGACCGGCATCGCCGCGTCCAGCCGTCCCGCCACGCTCGCGAGCCGCGCCGGCGGAACCGTCCCCGTCACCGTGGGCCGCTCCGCCGTCCCGCCGAATTGCAGCGTTGAAGCGTCCACCGGACCCAGCAGTAGCCCGAGATCGGAAGGATTGATCGGCGCGGCCTCGACGCGCAGCACCACCTCGTCCGCCGCCGGTTCGGGCGCAGTCTCCTCCTCGAGCCACAATTCGAGCTTGCCGCCTGCCGTTATCCGCGATCTGAGCGCAAGCCCGGACATCCCCGCCATCGCCTAACCCTCCCTATTTCGTCCGCCGAGCCGCTCGCCCCGCCGCCGACCGCGTCAATGCCACTTCCCCGGATCGTGCGGGCGGATGGGAATTGCGCGCGCCTCGCCCGTCATGCCGGCGGCCACCATCCTTCGCCTGCCGGGCCTCGAGCACGGCGAGACCCTTCGGGTCCCGCTCCAGCAAAGCCAGGGCGCTGCTGATGGCGCGGCTCGGCAGCAATTCGCCGGTCTCGTATTTCTGAAAGGCGCGCGGCCCGCCACCGATCAATCGGCCGGCGGCCTCCTGCGTGAGGCCGAGCTTCTTGCGCACGCGCCTGATCTCCTCCGGCCCGAGCAGACCCTCGACGCGGGCCTTGAGCCGGTTCAACGCGCGGTCGGACACTTTCATATCCTCGCCCGTGTGCACGCTCTCTTCCGACCGGTCGCAATACCAGCCGGGCATATCCACGGTAATGCTCTCGCCTTTGTAAGCGAGCGTGAGCGGCCGCACCCCGCGGTGCATCGGCGCTCCCGTTTCCGGGCAGACCGGATCAGTCATCGTCTTTCGCCTTGAACGACAGCAGCACAAATTCGCTCACGGCGTCGGCCGCGAACTTGACGTAGAGCGTCCCCACCGCCGAAGGGACATGGTACACGTCCTGCCAAACCCGATGATCGGCATAAGCGGTCATCGACTTGTAGAACTGCCGCCGCTGCATGGTCTGGATGGTCGCCACGATTTCGGCTCGGCCAAACCCCAGCGTCGCAGCGGTTCGCACGGCCGTGCCCGTCACCCGCAAGCGGTCAACACTGCCGAAGGCCGCCTTGAACGCGTCGAGGTCGTAGGCGAGCCTCCGCTTCTCCGTCACGGCGAATAATACACCATTATGGTGTGCCGTCCACCGCTACCGGCGACCGGGAGCCAACAGGCGGGCCTCGCCCCCCTCACTGCTCCGGCGGCTTGACCATCCCGAGACGCAGCATCAGCCCGAGCGTCGCCCCCTTCACCGGCCGCAGCAAAGCGAGCGACAGCACCAGCGTCAGCGGCACCAGGATCCCCACTTCGAGCCAGATCGAGAGGCTCATCGTCGTCTCCATCACCACCAGCAGCGTCACCACGATGGCGCCGGCGATCAGGATGGTGAAGACGGGCGGCCCGTCATCGGCAGGCACCTGGCCGAGCGGCGCGCCGCACGAAGCGCATTCCCCCACCACGCGCAGATACCCCGAGAAGAGATGCGTCCGCCCGCAGGCCGGGCAGCGCCCGATCATGCCGCGGCCGATCGCGGTGATAAGCGGCGGTGTCGGCCAGGGCGGCGGCTTCACGCTCCGGTCCGGCTCCCAGCGCACCGCGGGCGGGTCCTCGTTCGCCACGTTCCCCCCGCCCCCGATCGCCCCTACTGCGGCGGGCCGGTAATGCCGAGGCGCAGCATCAGCCCCACCGTCGCGCCCTTCACCGGTCGCAGCAGCACGAGCGTGAGGATGAGCGTCAGCGGCAGCAGAATCGCCGCCTCCACCCAAAGCGGGAGCGAGAAATCCGATTCCATGAACAAGAGCAGCCCGACGACGACGTGCCCCACGATCAAAATCGTGATGTAGGGCGGCGCATCGTCCGAGCGGAGATCGCCGAGCGGGGCGCCGCAATGCGCGCAGGCCGGCACCACACGCAGATACCCCGCGAAAATCTTCCCCACCCCGCAGGCGGGGCAGCGCCCGGTGAGCCCGCGCCCGATCTGGGTCAGCATCGGCGGATTGGGCCAAGCGGGCTCGCCCACGGGCCCCGCCCCCTTTGCGTCGGACTGCCAGCGGACCGGAGTATGCTCGGACACGAGGCGATGCCTTTGCCTTCTACGCGGCGGCGCGATACCGCCTTCTTCTACCCTTTTATCTGTTCGTCTCGCCTCTCGTTGCGATCAAGCAAGCGCGGGGCAGGGTTGCGTACCCGTTCCGTCTTCACCCTACTCCGCCGCCTTCCTCTCCCACACGGGGGGATCGACCGCGCCCACCTGGCTCGTGATCCGCCCGTAATGCTCGGGCCTCCTGTGCTTCTCGAAGGCGAACACCGTCGTCCGCCCGAGCGTGCAGCGGTCGAGATCGCAGTCCGCGGTGATCAGCTCGTCGTCCCAGCTCGTCGCCATGGCAACGATCTCGCCCTCGGGATCGACGATGATCGAATGGCCGAAAAGCTCGCACCCGTCCTCGATCCCCGCCTTCGCCGTCGCCACCGCGAAGCAGGAATTCTGGTACGCCCCGGCCTGGATCGAGAGATGGCTGTGGAAAACCCGGAGATGATGCGCCTCGAAGCCCTTCCCTTCCTGATTGAGGCTCGGCGTGTTGTAGCCGAGCAGAACCAGCTCGGCCTTCTGCAGCCCGAGCACGCGCCAGGATTCGGGCCAGCGCCGGTCGTTGCAGATCATCATCCCCATGTTCACCGCCGGGAGCCCGCCCATCGGCGCGCGGATCACCGGGAAGCCGAGATTGCCGACCTCGAAATAGCGCTTCTCCAGATGCTGAACCTTCCGCACCGGGTCGTATTCCGCATGCCCCGGCAGGTGGATCTTCCGGTATTTGAGCAGGATGTCCCCCTCCGGCCCGACCAGGATCGCGGTGTTGAACCGCCGCCTGCGCATCCGCCCGGTCTCGTCCGGCTCCTCGGCGATCTCGGCATAGCCGAGATGGAACCCGATGCCCCACGTGCGCGCCGCCGCGAACAGCGGCGCCGTCTCGTTCGAGGGCATCGCCGTCTCGAACCAGCGGTCCGCCTCCTCGAGCGTTGCGTAATGATGCCGCGGGAAGAAGGTCGTGAGCGCAAGCTCGGGGAAGACGACCAGCTCGGCGCCGCGCGCCTTGGCCCGCTCCAGGAGCCGGAGCATCCGCTCGATCGCGACGGAGCGCGGCTCCGCCATCTGGATCGGCCCGAGCTGGGCGGCCGCGACGGTCAGCGTGCGTGCCATCTTGCCTCTCTCTCCTGCGCTGCGGCCGAAGGATAGGGCCGAGCGGCGGCATCGCTCCAGTATCGGATCGCGAAGTTACGTGAGTCGCGAAGCGACCACGGAACGTCGCGTGAATCCGATACTTGGACAATGACCCCCGTTCTCGGCATTGACGCCCTCCATGCGAGCCGGCACGAATGGCGCGGCTTCAAGCGCCGGGGGGATCGGGCCATGCGCCGTGCTGTCATGCTTTTCGCCGTCCTCGGCCTCGCCGCCTGCGCCGCGACCGCGCCCTCCACCCCCCAGGCCACCGCCCCCAAGACCACCGCCGCGCCGCCGCCCGCGCCCGTCGCCAACCCGCCCGTCGGCGCCACGGGACGCAACTACGTCATCTTCTTCCAGGAATGGTCCGCGGGGCTGGACCAGCCTGCGCTGAAGACGATCGCGCTCGCCGCCGCCGCCGCCGCCAAGAACCCCGCCGCGCCCGTCACCGTGACCGGCTACGCCGATCCGCTCGGCAGCGTCCAGGCGAACATCTACCTCACCGAGACCCGCGCCCAGGTGGTCACCGACCAGTTGACGGCGGACGGCGTCAGCCCCGCGCGCATCCACCAGCACGCGGCCGGCAAGGTCCCCTACACGCTCACTTCGCAGGAAAGCCGCCGCGTCATCATCGCCGTCGGCTCCTGAGTTCGCTCACGCCGCCAGCTCGGCCGGCTCGGCCAGCCGCCCGCCGCCCGCCTCGCGCACCAGCTCGAGCCGCCGCTCATGCAGCGCGGCCACGCTCGGACTGTGGGTGATCGAGACGACGGTGGTCGCGGGCAGCTTCTCGTGCAGGGTCTGGTAGAGCGCCGCCTCCGACTCATGATCGAGGCTTGCCGTCGCCTCGTCGAGGAAGAGCCAGTCCGGCCGCAGCAAGAGCGCCCGCGCCAGCGCCACCCGCTGCTGCTCGCCCCCCGAAAGAAGCTGCCCCCACGCCGCCTCCTCGTCGAGCCGCGGGATCATCGCCCCGAGCCCCGCATCGGCGAGTGCCGCGCGCATCGTCGCATCGTCGAACCGCGCCGGATCTTCCGGATAGGCCACCGCCTTGCGCAGGCTGCCGAGCGGCAGATAGGGCCGCTGCGGGAGGAACAGCGCCCGCCCCGCCGGCCACTCCACCCTCCCCGCCGCGAACGGCCAGATCCCCGCCATCGCCCGGAACAGCGTCGATTTGCCCGAGCCCGTCCGCCCGGTGATCACCACCGAATGCCGCGCCGTGATGGTTAGATCGACGCCCTCCATCAGCGTCTGCCCGTCCGGCAGCTTGAGCGTCAGATCGCTGAGCCGGAGCGCCTCGCCCGGCCCCGGCCCGGCCACAAGCGCCGTCTGCGCGGCGTCCTTGCGCGCCTGCTCGATCGCGTGATGGAAGCCCGTCAGTCGTTCGACCGTGGCCCGCCACGAGGCGAGCGACGCATAGGCCCCCACGAACCACGAGAGCGCGCCCTGCACCTGGCCGAAGGCGCTCGCCGTTCGCGTCAGCCCCCCCAGCTCGATCGCCCCCGAGAAATAGCGCGGCGCGGCAACCACCACCGGGAAGATCACCGCGATCTGCGAATAGCCCGTCGTCAGCGCATTGAGCAGCTTGGTCCGGTCCATGATCCGGTACCAGTTCTCCATGACGAAGCCGAACAGGTGCATGAAGCCCTGCCGCTCCTCCGCCTCGCCGTTGTAGAGCGCGACCCCTTCGACATTCTCGCGCATGCGCGCCAGCGAATAGCGGAAATCCGCCTGCACGCGCTGCTGGCGGAAATTGAGCCAAACGAGCGGCCTTCCGACGAGATGCGTCACCCACGTCCCGAGCACCGCATAGATCAGCGCCACCCAGACCATGTAGCCAGGAATGTTGAGGCCGAGGATCTTCAGCGGCCCCGAAAGCGTCCAGAGAATCCCGATGAAGCTCCCGAGCGTGACCACGTTCGAAAGCAGGTCGAGCGAGAGCGAAAGCGAGCTGCCGGCAAAATCGTTGAGGTCCTCGGCGATACGCTGGTCCGGGTTGTCCACCCCGTCCCCGGCCTTGGCGGTCAGGCTGATCCGGTAATAGGCCCGGTCCGCCAGCCACTCGTTCAGGTAGCGCTCGGTCAGCCACCGGCGCCAGCGGATCTGCAGCCATTGGGTCAGATAGGTGCTGTAGACCGCGACCAGGATGTAGAGCCCTGCCACCAAACAAAAGCCGGGCATGAAGCTGCCCGGCGTCCGGTAATAGAAGAAGAGCAGGCTGAAGAACGCATGCCAGTCCTTGTGCTGGAGCGAATCGTAGAAGGCGCCGTTCCAGAAGTTCAGGACGACATTCATCCCGACCATCATCAGGTTGAGCGCGATGATGGAGAACAGGAGAAGCCGTGCCACCCACCGCTCCTCCGAATGGAAATACGGCCGGGCCAGGTGCCAGGCATCCTTGATGAACGGACCGAGACCACGCATGCGCTTTACCTTGACTGAGGAGCGGCGAGGCGACGCTCGAGCGCGCCCCTTGGTCGAACTGCCGAGAATACATGATCGGCGCCGATCCGGCCCCAAGCGCCTCCGCGGCCCGGAAGCTGGCCCACCCGAAGGCCGGGAGCAAGTTACCGCCGCTTCACCCGCATTCGGCCTCTCCCGCCTCCGCGAAGACCATCAGCCGGGTGGCGAAGGCGGAAGCGGGCTGGGGGTGGCTGAACAGGAAACCCTGCCCTTCGTCGCAGCCGATGCCCGCGAGGAAGGCGCGCTGCACCTCGGTCTCGATCCCTTCGGCGACGACGGTGAGCCCGAGCGCGTGGCCCGTGGCGACCAGCGCCTGCACGATCGCCGCATCCTCGCGGTCCTCCGGCAGGGCGCGGATGAGCGAGCGGTCGAGCTTCACCGCCGTGAGCGGCAGCCGCTTGAGAGTGGCGAGGCTCGCATAGCCGGTGCCGAAATCGTCGAGCGCGATCCCGACGCCGAGGTCGCGGACAGCGGCAAGCGTCAGCGTGGTCTCGAGGCTGGTCTCGAGCATCGTGCTCTCCGTAAGCTCGAGCTCCAGCCGCTCCGCAGGCAACCCCGAGGCATCGAGCGCCGCGGCGATCTGGCCGAGCACCGCGCCGCCGGTGATCTGCCGCGCCGAGACATTGACCGAGACGGCGGGCGGCGCCGCCCCGGCGGCGGCCGCGAGCCACGGCACGGCCTCCAGACAGGCGCCGCGGAGCACGATGCCGCCGATTTCGGTGATGAGATTCGTCCGCTCGGCGATCGGGATGAAGGTCGCGGGCGAGATCAGCCCGAGCCTCGGATGCGGCCAGCGCAGCAGCGCCTCGGCGGCGACGATGGCGCCGGATCCAAGCGCCAGGCGCGGCTGGTAGTGGAGCACGAGCCCGCCCGCGAAAACCGCGGTCTTCAGGTCGCGTTCGAGCCGCCGCTGCGTCGAAACCCCGGCCCGCGGGTCGAGCGCACGGCGCACCAGCGGGTTGTTCTGCTGCGGTTGGCTGCCCGCTTCGTCCAGCGTCTCCTCGGCAACCAATCGCCAGTCTCCCGAATCCTCCCCCGACTCTTGGGCGGCAAGCATTACCGGCCGGTGAAACCCTCGAGCTGGTCGGCCAGCAGCCGCACCGAATGGAGCGCCCGCCTTCCTGCGAGGTCGGCGATCTGGTGGCGGCAGGAGGTGCCGTCGGCGACGATCAGGTCCTCCGCGCCGGCCGCAGCGAGCGCCGGCAGCAGCCCCGCTTCGGCGATCGCCCGCGAGACCGGCTCGGTCTCCGCCTGGTAGCCGAAGGCGCCCGCCATGCCGCAGCAGGTGGCGGCGATCGGCCGCACCGCGAGTTCGGGAATGCGCTCGAGCGCGGCGAGGGTCGCGGGGAAGGCGCCGAAGGCTTTCTGGTGGCAGTGCCCATGCACGTGCGCCGTGCCGGCGCGCGGGGCGAGCGCCAGCGCCGCCTTCTCGCGCGCCAGGAACTCCGCGAGCAGCATCGCCCGCTCGGCGAGCGCCCGCGCCTCGGGGCCGGGGAGCAGGGCCGGGATCTCGTCGCGCAGGGTGAGCAGGCACGAGGGCTCGAGCCCGATCACGGGCCGCTCGCCGGCGCAGGCACGGAGCAGCCGGCCCGCCTCCTCGCGCGCCCGGCCGACCATGCCGGCGGCGAGATAGGTCCGCCCGCAGCAGAGCGGCCGGCCGGGAGCGGCGGGGAGCACGGCGCGGTAGCCGGCGGCGGCCAGCACGCGCCGCGCCGCGCGCAGGTTCTCCGGCTCGAAATAGCGGTTGAAGGTGTCGGCGAGCAGCAGAACCTCGCCCCCCGGGGCATCGCGCACCGCCGCCGGTCCGTCCGGCTCCGCGTCGCGGAAGAAATCGCGGCGGAATTCGGGAAGCTTCCGCCGCGCGGCGATCCCGAGGAACCGCTCCCCCTGCCGGGCGACGAATGGAAAACGGTTGCGGAGGTTGGCGAGCGGGGCGAGCCGCGCCGCGATCGGCGCATAGCGCGGCAGCGCGGCGATCAGGCGCTCCCGCCGCCCCACCCCCCTTCGCGCCACGCGCGCGGCCAGCACCTCGATCTTCATCCGCGCCATGTCCACGCCCGTCGGGCATTCGCGCCGGCAGGCCTTGCAGGACACGCAGAGCGCCATCGCCTCGGCGAGCGCGTCCGAGGCCATCGCGTCCGGCCCGAGCTGGCCGGTGAGCGCGAGCCTGAGCGTGTTCGCCCGCCCGCGCGTGAGATGCTTCTCCTCGCGCGTCGCGCGGAAGCTCGGGCACATCACGCCCGCATCGAAGGCACGGCAGGCGCCGTTGTTGTTGCACATCTCGACCGCGCCCAAGAGCCCGCCGAGCGGGCCGGGATGTTCGGACCAGTCGAGCACCGGAGAAAAACCCTCCGCCGGCGCGTAGCCCGGGCCGTAACGAAAGAGGCTCCGGTCATCCATCCGCGGCGGATCGACGATGCGGTGCGGGTTGAAGAGCGCGCCCGGGTCGAACGCCTGCTTCACGCTCGCAAAAGCCGCGGTGATGCGCGGCCCGAACATCGCTTCGTGAAACTCGCTCCGCGCGATCCCGTCGCCGTGCTCGCCGCTGTGGCTCCCTTTGTATTCGCGAACCAGGGAAAAACATTCCTCGGCGACCGCCCGCATCGTCGCCACATTGGCCGGATCCTTGAGGTTGAGCACGGGCCGGACATGCAGGCAGCCGACCGAGGCGTGCGCGTACCACGTCCCTTTGACGCCGTGGCGGGCGAACACTTCGTTCAGCCGGTCGGTGTAGGCGTCGAGATCGCCGAGATCGACGGCGCAATCCTCGATGAACGAGACCGGTTTCCCGTCCCCCTTCATCGACATCATGATGTTGAGCCCGGCCTCGCGCACCGCCGCGATCTCGGCCTGGAAGGCGGGATCCGTTGCGCGGACGAGCGCATTCGGATGGCCGAGATCGCCCATCGCCTCCGCGAGCGCGTCGAGCCGGCGGGCGAGCGCCCCGTCCTCCTCGCCGTGGAACTCGACGAGCAGCAGGCTTCCGGGCCGGCCGATGAGCATCCGCTCGATCGTCGGCCGGTAGATCGGGATCGAAAGCCCGAGCGCGATCATCGTGCTGTCGATCAGCTCGACCGCCTCGGGGTCGAGTGCGACGAGCCGCTCCGTCGCCTGCATCGCCTCGCGGAACGACGGGAACTGGCAGATGCCGACGACCTTGCGCGGCTTGATCGGCGCCAGCTTGAGCGTGAGCGCGGTGGAGAACGCGAGCGTGCCCTCGGAGCCCACGAGCAGCCGCGCGAGATTCTCCCGCCCCGCCGCGCGCGCCGCCGGCGTCAGCACGTCGATATTGTAGCCGCCGACGCGGCGGAGCTGGCGGGGGAAGCGCGCTTCGATTTCCTCCGCCTTGGCCGCGCCGAGCGCGCGCAGACGCTGGATCAGCTGCACAATCCCCGCAGGCAGCCCAGGCCCGATATTGTCTGGAATCGCGCCGAACTCATGCCGCGTCCCGTCGGCGAGCAGCGCCTCGATCGCGATCACGTTGTCCGCCATCAGCCCGTAGCGGATCGATTTCGAGCCGCAGGAATTGTTCCCCGCCATCCCGCCGATCGTCGCCCGCGCATGCGTCGAGGGATCGACCGGGAAGAAGAGCCCGTGCGGCTTGAGCGCCGCGTTCAGCGCGCCGAGCACGAGCCCGGGCTCGACGGTCGCCGTCCGCGCCGCCGCATCGATCGCGAGCACGCGGCGGAGATGGCGCGAGCAGTCGATGACGATCGCCCGGTTCACCGTCTGGCCGCACTGGCTCGTCCCGCCGCCCCGCGGCAGCACCGGCACCCCCTCCTCGCGGGCGATCGCGAGCGTCGCCGCGACGTCCTCGATCCGCTCGGGGACGACGACGCCAATCGGCTCGACCTGGTAGATCGAGGCGTCGGTCGCGTAGCGGCCGCGGCTCGCCGCGTCGAACAGCACATCGCCGGCGATCGCCCGCCCGAGGCGGGACGCAAGGCGGGAGTCCCCTGGTCCGATCGCCGTCATCCGTTCCTCTCCATCCGGCCGAACAGGGGGGACCGGCGCCGCGCCCCGGTCAATCCCCGCATCCCGGTTGCCGGGCTCCCGCCCCCACCCCATACTCCGCGCCCTTTTGGGAGCCTCCCCGGGGGAGAAACGTGAAGCCCGCCAATAGTCTGCTCGCCGCGACCGGCACGACGATCTTCACGGTGATGTCCGCACTCGCCGCCGAGCACCAGGCGATCAATCTCGGCCAGGGGTTCCCGGACACGGACGGTCCGGCGGACATGCTCGCCGCCGCCGCTTCGGCGCTGATGGACGGGCGCAACCAGTATCCGCCGATGACGGGGGTGCCCGAGCTCCGCCAGGCGGTCGCCGCCGCCAATGGCCGCTTCTACGGGCTCACGGTCGATCCCGATCGCGAGGTGGTGGTGACCTCGGGCGCGACCGAGGCGCTCGCCGCCTGCCTCATGGCCCTGCTCGATCCCGGCGACGAGGTCGTCCTGATCGAGCCGCTCTACGACACCTATCTTCCGGTCGTGAAAATGCTGGGCGCGGTGCCGCGGCTCGTCCGCCTCGCCCCGCCGCGCTGGGAGCTGCCGCGCGCCGCGCTCGCCGCCGCCTTCGGCCCGCGCACCAAGGCGATCCTCCTCAACACGCCGATGAACCCGACCGGCAAGGTCTTCACCGCCGCCGAGCTCGCCTTCATCGGCGATCTCCTCCAGCGCCACGACGCCTACGCGATCTGCGACGAGGTCTACGAGCACCTCACCTATGACGGCTGGCGGCACATCCCGCTGATGACCCTGCCCGGGTTGCGGCCGCGCACGCTCCGCATCGGCAGCGCGGGCAAGGCGTTTTCGCTCACCGGCTGGAAGGTGGGCTATGTCACCGCGCCGGCCGCGCTCGCGGGCTTCGTCGCCAAGGCGCACCAGAACCTCATCTTCGCGACCCCGCCCAACCTCCAGCGCGCGGTCGCGATGGGGCTCGCCAAGGACGATGCCTATTTCGCCGATCTCGCCGCCGGCTTAGCGGCGCGCCGCGACAAGCTCGCCGCCGGCCTCGCCGCGCTCGGCATGGGGGTCCTGCCCTGCCAGGGGAGCTATTTCCTCATCGCCGATTTCGCCCCGCTCGGCTTCGCGGCCGACGATGTCGCCTTCTGCCGCCACATCACCGAACGCGCGGGCGTCGCCGCGATCCCGGTCTCCGCTTTCTTCGACGGCGCCGCGCCCGGTCATTACGCGCGCTTCGCCTTCTGCAAGCGCGAGGAAATCCTTGAAGAAGCGATCGCCCGTCTCGCCCGTCACTTCGGCGCCGCGCCGGAGGCCGTCTCATTGACGGAAGCCGGCTGAAGATCCTACACGGCGGGGCCGCGGCGGGCGTAGCTCAGGTGGTAGAGCGCCAGATTGTGGTTCTGGATGTCACGGGTTCGAGTCCCGTCGCTCGCCCATATTGACCGCCCGGCGGCGCTGATCCTGGCCGGCGGGCGCGCCGAACGCCTCGGCGGCGCGGAGAAGCCGCTCATCCTTCTCGGCGGGCAAACGATCCTCGAGCGGATCCTCGCCGCCCTCGCCGACGACGTGGCCGCGATCGCGCTCAGCGCCAACGGCGATCCCGCGCGCTTCTCCCGCTTCGGCCTGCCGGTCCTGCCGGACGGTCCTTTCGCCGGCGAAGGCCCGCTCGCGGGCCTGCTCGCCGGCCTCGACTGGGCGGCAGCACTCGGCGCCGCCGCGCTGCTGACCGTGCCGGGCGACACGCCCTTCCTCCCCGCCCGCCTCGCACCCCGGCTCGCGCCCGCCCCCGCGGTCGCCGCCAGCTTCGGCCGCCTTCATCACCTCGTGGCGCTCTGGCCCGTCGCCGCGCGCGCCGCCCTCGCCGCCCGCCTCGCCGCGCCCGGGCCGCGCGCCGTCGCCGCCTTCGCTGCAACGCTCGCCCCTCGCGTCGTCGAATTCGATGTCGAATCCCGTGCCGAATCCCGTGCCGGTTCCCCTGGCGGCCCCCGCGATCCGTTCCTCAACATCAACACGCCGGCCGACCTCGCCCGCGCGATCGCCGAGGCGGGCGTCTGAGCATCGCGGAAGCTGTTGCAGCATCGCTCGCGCTGCGCGATCGTTCCACGCGCAAGCCCTCGGTTCGAAGGGCGCAAGACCTGGGGGCGAGGCAAGGAGGGGGACAATGACAGACGAGACGAGGAATCGCTGGAGCCGGCGCGGCCTGGCGGGCGCCGCCGCACTCCTGCCGGCCATGGCGCTCGCCACGCCGGCTGCGGCCGCAACCGCGGGCGGCGAGAGCACCTTCGAGCGGGTGATGCGAACCAAGAAGCTCCGCGTGTCCGCGCTCACCGGCGAGCTGCCGTATTTCGACAAGGACCTGGCAACCGGCAAATGGACCGGCTTCGCGAATGCCATGGCGCTCAATATCGCCAACGTCTTCGGCGCGGAGCTCGTCTATGTCGATGCGACCTGGGACACCTCGGTGCTCGGTCTGCAAGCGAACAAGGTCGATCTCTCGTTCGCGCTCAACCCGACGCCCGAGCGCGCGCTTGCCATCGGCTTCAGCGAGCCGATCTTCATCCATCCGTTCGGCTGCATCGCCAAGCCCGGCTTCAAGCCGACCACCTGGGCCGAGATCGACAAGCCGGGCCTCAAGATCGCCGTCTCGGTGGGCTCGCTCTACCAGACGCTCGCTAAGCAGTACGCGCCGAAGGCAACCGCCGTCGGGCTCACCAGCTCGGACGCCTGCATCCTCGCCTACCAGTCCGGCCGCGCCGATATCGTGCTGCTGGCTGCGATCCCGGGCCTTGCCGCCATCGGCAAGAATCCGTCGCTCGGCAGCTACGCGATACTCTCGGATCCCATGATCGCGCTGCCGAGCAGCCTCGGCATCCAGCTCCAGCCCGACACGCGCTTCCGCGACGTGCTCAATGCCTGGATCGATTACAACGGCGGCGTCGGTCAGATCCGTCAATGGGTGATCCAGGGGCTGGAGCAGGAAGGGGTCAAGGCGGAGCAGCTGCCCAACAACCTCACGTTCTGACCTCGGATCTCCCGGAGCCGGCTCCCGGCGGCCGGAGGGGCCGCGAGGAATCCGGGCGAATTCTGCCGCGCAACCGCGGCATCCTCTAGGCGCGATGCGTTCGCTTCGGCTCACGCATCCCGCTCTGGGTCTTTGTTTTCCCGCGTGATTCACGCCTTCGGTGATTCAACCTTCGGCGATCACGCTCTAAAGGCGGACCGGAAGCGGATGCACTATCAGTGGAGCTTCGGCTTCCTCACGCGCTACGAGCACCTCTTCGTGCTCGGCACGGCCGTCACCATCGCCTACACGGTCGGCACCGTCCTGCTCGGGCTGCTGATCGGGCTCGCCCTCGGCATGGGCCGGCTCGCCAACTCGAAACTGATCAACGCCCCGCTGCTCGCCTTCACCGAGCTCTTCCGCTGCACGCCGCTGCTCGTCCAGCTCATCTGGATCTACTATGCGCTGCCCGTGCTGCTGCACATCACGCTCTCGGCGACCGCGGCGGCGACGATCACGCTCTCCTGCTATACCGGCGTCTTCTATGCCGAGATTTTCCGCGGCGGGATCGTCTCGATCGAGCGCGGGCAATGGGACGCGGCGCGCGCGCTCGGCCTTCCCTGGTGGCAGATGATGCGGCTCGTGATCCTGCCGCAGGCGGTCCGGCGGATGATCCCGCCCTTCATGAACCAGTCGATCACCCAGCTCAAGAACACCTCGCTCGTCTCGGTCATCGCGGTGCCGGACGTGCTCTACCAGGGCGAGCTGGTGACGGGCGCCACCTACCGCCCGCTCGAGGTCTATACCGTAGTCGCGCTGATCTATTTCGCGCTCCTCCTCCCGAGCACCTTCCTCGTCCGCGCCTACGAAAGCCGCCTCGCGCGCCGCGCCACCACCTGAGCGCATCGCCGCCCCCTTCTCGGCCAGCCCCGGCCATCGTGTTGCCATTGCCGTTTGAAACATGTTGCATCGTGACTCGCCGGCCATCGGTGAGACGGGATGGAGGGACCGGAATGAGGCGTTTTCGGCTTCTGCTGCTGGCATGCGCGCTCGCCGTGCCGCTGGCCGGCTGCGTGGTCTATCAGGGGCCGCCGCCGCGCGCCGGCGCGGTCTGGGTGCCCGGGCACTGGGGCCCCTATGGCTGGGTGCGCGGCCACTGGGCTTGACGCGATAGCATTCTGCTTCCAGGCAGGCACGGTCCCGATCGCGCTTTCGCCCAAAGGGGCCATGGGGGGTAGAGTGCCGTCCACAAGCAACGCACCACGCTACCGCCCCGGGCGGCACCTCCTCCAGATCCCCGGCCCCACCAACGTGCCCGACCGGGTGCTGCGCGCGATCGACAACCCGACGATCGACCATCGCGGCCCCGAGTTCGGCACGCTCGGCCGGGAAACGCTCGCCCGCCTCAAGCGCGTCTTCCGCACCACCGGCCCGGTCGTCATCTACCCCGCCTCCGGCACCGGCGCCTGGGAGGCAGCGCTCGTCAACACGCTCTCCCCCGGCGATCGCGTGCTGATGTGCCGCACCGGCTGGTTCGCCACCCTCTGGAAGGAGATGGCCGAACGCCTCGGCCTCGAGCCTCTCTTCGTCGAGACCGACTGGCGCCGCGGCGCCGACACAGCCGGGATCGGCGCCGCCCTTGCCGCCGACCCGCAACACCGCATCAAGGCCGTCTGCGTCGTCCACAACGAGACGTCCACCGGCTGCACCAGCCGGATCGACGAGGTGCGCGCGGCGATCGACGCCGCGCACCACCCCGCCCTCCTCCTGGTCGACACCATCTCCTCGCTCGCCAGCATCGACTACCGCCACGACGAGTGGGGCGTCGACGTGACGGTCGCGGGCTCCCAGAAGGGCCTCATGCTGCCGCCCGGCCTCTCCTTCAACGCCATCAGCGAGAAGGCGCTCGCCGCCTCCGCCAAGGCCCGCCTGCCGCGGAGCTACTGGGACTGGCAGGCGATGCTCAAGCCGAACGCGGAGGGCTATTTCCCCTTCACCCCCTCGACCAACCTCCTCTACGGCCTCGCCGCCGCCCTCGACATGCTGTTCGAGGAGGGGCTCGAGAACGTCTTCGCCCGCCATGACCGCCATGCCGAGGCAACCCGCCGCGCCGTCCGCGCCTGGGGGCTCGAGGTCCAATGCGCCGAGCCGCGCCACTACTCCTCCTCGCTCACCGCCGTCAGGCTCCCCGAAGGCCATAGCGCGGACGCGCTCCGGGCGCTGATCCTGGAGCGCTTCAACATGAGCCTCGGCAACGGGCTCGGCATCCTCAAGGATCGCGTGTTCCGCATCGGCCATCTCGGGAATTTCGGCGATCTCGAGCTGATCGGCACCCTGGGCGGGGTCGAGATGGGCCTCGCGGCCGCCGGCGTGCCCCACCAGCCGGGCGGCGTGCAGGCCGCACTCGCCTATCTGTCGCAGATGCCCTGACCCGACGAAGACGAGGAGCAACGACCATGGCGCCGCCGATCGAAGCATGGACCTGGCCGACGCCCAACTGCCACAAGCTCCATATCGCGCTCGAGGAGCTCGGCCTCCCCCTACACGGTGATCCCCGTGAACATCGGCGCCGGCGAACAGTTCCGCCCCGAATTCCTTGCCGGCCCGGAATACTCGATCGCCGATATCGCGACCTTCCCCTGGATCCGCAACCCGGACCGCAGGGGCATCGACCTCGCCGATTACCCCGCCGTCCGGCGCCGGCATGACGTCATCGCCGCCCGTCCCGCCGTGCAGCGCGGGGTCGCGGTGCTCGCCGACCGCCAGCGCCGTGGCCAGATGAGCGCCGCCGAACGCGAGAATTTGTTCGGAACCACGCAGTTCGCGGCGCGCTGAGGCGCCCGCGTTCCGCTACACTCGCGTAACGGGGCCCCTCTTGGGCTCAACGAGTTGTGACCGGGATTTACGCGGCATTGACTTGCATCCGCACGTAATGCCGTTGCGTCGGAAGAGGGATCGGGGGCGTGATGCCGCATTCGGCCAAACGCGACCGCATCCGAAACGGGCGCGCCCGGAACGGGCTTCAACGGCGAGGGCAGGGCGGGCTCGGATGGGAGGCGGCGATCTCCATGGGATGAACCCGGCGGCGGGCGCGGGCTTTGGCGCCGGCCGGGCACGGGTGCGGCCCTGTCGTCCATGACTGCCCGGGTGCTGGTGGTCGACGATGTGCCTGCCAACGCCCGGCTCCTGGAGGCCCGACTGGCGGCCGAATACTACCAGGTCGCGACCGCCGAGTCCGGGCCCGAGGCCCTGAAGCTGAGCAGCGAATGGCGGCCGGACATCGTCCTGCTCGACGTGATGATGCCCGGCATGGACGGATTCGAGGTCTGCCGGAGGCTGAAGGCCGATCCGGCCACGAACTGCGTCCCCGTCGTGATGGTGACGGCGCTCGGCGAGCCCGCCGAGAAAGTCCGCGGGCTCGAGGCCGGCGCGGACGACTTCCTGAGCAAGCCGATCGAATTCGACACTTTGCTCGCGCGCGTGCGCGGCCTGGTGCGCCTCAAGCGCCTGCTCGACGAATGGCGCGCGCGCGGCGAAACGGCACGCGTCCTCGGCCTCGCCGGTGGGTTCGCCGAGGCGCCGGCGATCGCCGGGGCGCGCGTCCTCGTCGTCGACGACTGGGAGTTCGAGGCCCGGTTCCTCCAGGAATGCCTCGCGCGCGAGGACGTCATCCCCGGCATCGCCCGCAGCGAGGAGGAGATGCTCTCGCTGGTCTGGGCGATCGACTTCGACCTCATCGTCCTCAGCCTCTCGCTCGCCAGCGGCGACCCGCTCGCCCTCGCCTCGCGCCTGCGCGCCGGCGACCGCACCCAGGAGGTGCCGCTCTTGCTGGTCGCCGAACCCGACCACCGCGGCCGCATCATCCGCGGCTTCGACCTCGGCGCGAACGACTGGCTGCTCCGGCCGGTGGACGAGAACGAGCTCCGCGCCCGCGCACGCAACCAGATCCGCCGCAAGCTCTACCAGCAGCGCTTGCGCGCCAACCTCGACCAGGCGCTGGCGCTCGCGCTCAACGACCCGCTCACCGGCCTCTACAACCAGCGCTACGTCATGCACCACCTGCGCAACCTGCTGGCGAGCGCGCCCGGCAACAACCTCGCCGTGCTGATGATCGACGTCGATCACTTCAAGCGCGTGAACGATAGCTACGGCCATACAACGGGAGACCTGGCGCTCAAGGGCGTGGCGGAAACGCTGCGCGCCAACCTTCGCGTCTTCGACACCCTGGCCCGCTACGGCGGGGAGGAGTTCGTCGTCGTGATGCCGGGCGCCAGCGCCGGCGAGGCAACCGGCGCCGGCGAAAGACTGCGCGACGCCGTCTCGCGCATGCGCTTCCAGCCCGACGGCCGCGCCGTGCCCCACCGGCTCACGGTCAGCATCGGCGTCGCGGCAGGCACCGGCACGACCCTGACGGCCGAGGCCCTCCTCCAGGTGGCGGACCGGGCGCTCGACAGCGCCAAGAACGCCGGCCGCAACCGCGTCGAAATGGCCCGCGGCGACTGAAACCAAGCGTCGGAAAGACCAAGGGGGCTCTGCCCCCTTGGCCTTCCCAACGCTCGGTCTCAGTCGCCGCGGGCAATCCTTTTGCGAAAGCGGGGGGAGCGAGGCAATGAAATTGTCCTTGCTTGCCGGGCGGGCGGGCGAATCTGTCACGCGCGGGCGCCAAGAAAGGCCCACGCCAATGGATTAACTTTATTTCGGTTAAGTCCACCCACTGCATTGCAACATAATGATTTATCGGCGAGCGTCCCTTGTTGGGTAGAGCACTCGGGCGTTAGTTTCCCCGGGGCACAAGCGGGGGAGGAGCCGAATGGCGCAGGCATTGGACGGTCGGAAGCGGGCCAAGCCGCGTGAGTTGGGGCTTCCGCGCGAGCAGCTCCTGAAAGCGTACCGGGACATGCTGCTGATCCGCCGCTTCGAGGAGAAGGCGGGGCAGCTCTATGGCATGGGCCTGATCGGCGGGTTCTGCCACCTCTATATCGGCCAGGAGGCGGTGGTGGTCGGTATGCTCGCCGCCGTCGGCGAGGGCGATCTCGTGATCACCTCGTATCGCGATCACGGCCACATGCTGGCCACCGGCATGGAGCCGCGCGGCGTCATGGCCGAGCTTACCGGCCGCCGCGCCGGCTATTCGCACGGCAAGGGCGGCTCGATGCATATGTTCAGCAAGGAGCGCAATTTCTTCGGCGGCCACGGCATCGTCGGCTCCCAGGTGAGCCTCGGCACCGGGCTCGGCTTCAGCAACTGGTATCGCGGCAATGATCGCGTGAGCCTCACTTTTTTTGGCGAGGGCGCTGCCAATCAGGGCCAGGTGTACGAGAGCTTCAACATGGCCGCGCTCTTCAAGCTGCCGGTCGTCTACGTGATCGAGAACAACAAGTACAGCATGGGCACGAGCGTCGATCGCGCGACAACCTCGAAGGATCTTTCGCGCAACGGCGCGCCCTGGGGAATTCCGGGCGCCCAGGTGGACGGGATGGACGTGGTCGCGGTCAAGGAGGCGGCGGATATCGCGGTCGCGCATTGCCGCTCCGGCAAGGGGCCGTATCTCCTGGAGGCGAAGACCTATCGCTATCGTGGCCATTCGATGTCGGACCCGGCGCGCTATCGCACGCGCGAGGAGATCCAGCAGATGCGCACCGAGCATGATTGCATCGAGGGCGCGCGGGCGAAGCTGATGGCGCTCGATTTCGACGAGGTTTCGCTCAAGGCGATCGACGACGAGGTGAAGAAGATCGTCCAGGACGCCGCCGATTTCGCGCAAAGCGCGCCCGAGCCCGATCCGGCCGATCTCTACACGGACGTCCTTTTGGAGGCGTGAGAGCGATGACGACCCAGATCCTCATGCCCGCCCTGTCGCCGACGATGACGGAAGGCAAGCTCGCGCGCTGGCTCAAGGGCGTCGGCGATCCGATCCGCTCGGGCGACGTGATCGCAGAGATCGAGACCGACAAGGCGACGATGGAGGTCGAGGCGGTGGACGAGGGAAGGATCGCCCAGATTCTTGTGCCGGAGGGCACTGAGGGCGTGGCGGTGAACACGCCGATCGCGGTGCTCGCCGGCGACGGAGAGACGGGGCACCGCGGCGCGGCAAGCGCGCCGGGGACCCCGGCGGCAGCGCCCAGCCCGCAGCCGGCAAAGGCCGAGGCGCCCGTCGCGCGCGCGCCCGCGCCGGTTCCGGTGGCGGCGCCTCCCGCCCCCGCGCCCGCCCCGGCGGCACCGGCGGCGGAGAAAGAATGGGGCGAGGTTAAGCACATCACCGTCCGCGACGCGCTCCGCGAGGCGATGATCGCCGAGATGCGCGCCGACGAGCGCGTTTTCCTGATCGGCGAGGAGGTCGCCCAGTACCAGGGTGCCTACAAGATCAGCCAGGGCATGCTCGACGAGTTCGGCCCCCGCCGCGTCATCGACACGCCGATCACCGAGCACGGCTTCACCGGGCTGGCCGTCGGCGCCGCGCTCAACGGGCTGCGCCCGATCGTCGAGTACATGACCTTCAACTTCGCCATGCAGGCGATGGACCAGATCATCAATTCCGCCACCAAGACGCTCTACATGTCCGGCGGACAGATGGGCTGCCCGATCGTCTTCCGCGGCCCCAACGGCGCCGCCGCGCGCGTCGCCGCCCAGCACAGCCAGTGCTACGCCTCCTGGTACGCCCACGTGCCGGGGCTCAAGGTCGCCGCCCCCTGGTCCTCGGCCGACGCCAAGGGCCTGCTTCGCACCGCGATCCGCGATCCCAATCCGGTGATCTTCCTGGAGAACGAGATTCTCTACGGCCACAGCTTCGATTGTCCGGTGGCCGAGGATTTCGCCCTGCCGCTCGGCAAGGCCAAGATCGAGCGTGCCGGCGACCGCGTCACCCTCGTCGCCTTCGGCATCATGGTGGGTGTGGCGCTGGCGGCGGCCGAAGCGCTCGCCGGCCAGGGGATCGAGGCCGAGGTGATCAATCTCCGCTCGCTCCGCCCGCTCGACACCGCAACCGTGGTCGAGAGCGTCAAGCGCACCAACCGCCTCGTCACCGTCGAGGAGGGCTGGCCCTATGCCGGCATTGGCGCGGAAGTGGCGATGCAGGTGATCGAGAACGCGTTCGACTGGCTCGATGCGCCGCCCGTCCGCGTGCACGGCGCGGACGTGCCGCTTCCCTATGCCGCGAACCTCGAGAAGCTCGCCCTCCCGCAGCCCGAATGGGTTGTCGAGGCGGTGCGGAAGATCGTCTGAGCGGGGCGGGAGCGCGCGATGTCCACCAATATCCTGATGCCTGCGCTGAGCCCGACGATGACCGAGGGCACGCTCGCGCGTTGGCTCAAGAAGGAGGGCGATGCGGTCAAGGCCGGCGACGTGATCGCCGAGATCGAGACCGACAAGGCGACGATGGAAGTGGAGGCCGTGGACGAAGGCGTGCTCGGCAGGATCATCGTCCCCGACGGCACCCAGAACGTCGCGGTCAATGCGCCGATTGCGGTCCTGCTGGACGAAGGCGAGAAGCTGAGCGACGCGCCCCCGCCGCCTGCGGCACCATCTCCTGCTCCGCTGCCGGCTGCTCCTCCCGCGGCCGCACCTGCTCCCGTCACCCCGCCTCCCGCTCCGCGCGGCAACGGCGCCGCCGCTCCGGGCGGGCGCATCTTCGTCTCCCCGCTCGCGCGCCGGATGGCGGCCCAGGCCGGGCTCGACGTCGCCGGCCTGACCGGCAGCGGCCCCAACGGGCGGATCGTCAAGGCCGACATCGAGGCCGCGCTCGCGCGCGCGCCAACGCCTTCTCCCGCGCCGGCTCCGGCTCCAGCCGGGGCCGCCGCGCCGGCCCAGCCGCCGCTCGCGGCCAAGCCTGCGCCCATCACCGCGCCCCACCGGCTGATCCCGCACACCACCATGCGACGGGTGATCGCGCGCCGCCTCACCGAGAGCAAGCAGACCATCCCCCATTTCTACCTCTCGGCGGACATCGCGCTCGATGCGCTGCTCAAGCTCCGTGCCGACCTCAATGCCCGCTCGCCCAAGGAAGGGCCCACCGCCTTCAAGCTCTCGGTCAACGATCTCATCATCAAGGCGGTTGCCATCGCGATCGCCCGCGCCCCACGCGTGAACGCGACCTACACCGAGGAGGGCATCGCCGAGTACGACGACATCGACATCAGCGTTGCCGTCGCGATCCCGGACGGCCTCATCACCCCGATCATCCGCAAGGCCGATAAGAAAGGCCTCGCCGCGATCAGCAACGAGATGAAAGATCTCGCGGCCCGCGCGAAATCGGGAAAGCTCAAGCCGGAGGAGTTCCAGGGCGGCGGCTTCTCGATCTCCAACCTCGGCATGTACGGCATCCGCGAGTTCGCCGCCGTCATCAACCCGCCGCAGGCCGCGATCCTCGCCGTCGGCGCCGGCGAGAAGCGGCCGGTGGTGAAGGAGGGCGCGCTCGGGATCGCCACGATGATGACGGTCACGCTCTCGGTCGATCATCGCGTGATCGACGGCGCGCTCGGCGCCGAGTGGCTCTCGGCCTTCAAGGCGATCGTCGAAGACCCGCTGAGCCTGATGCTGTGAGTGGGGAGGGGTTCTCGCTCCGCCCGGCAGCGCCCGCGGACCTGCCGGCGCTGCTCCGGCTCGTCCGCGCGCTCGCCGAATATGAGCGGCTGCTGCACGAGGTGCGCGCGACCGAGGAGGATCTCGCAACGGCCCTCTTCGGCACGCCCGCGCGCGCGTGGGCCCTCCTTGCCGATGTTGCGGGCACCGCGGTCGGCTTCGCGCTCTGGTTCTACAGCTTCAGCACTTTCACCGGCCGCGCCGGGCTCTATCTCGAGGATGTCTATGTCGAGCCCGCGCATCGCGGCCGCGGCATCGGGCGCGCGATCTTCCGCGACCTCGCAAAGCGCGCGCTCGCCGAGGGCTGCGCACGCTTCGAGTGGGCGGTGCTCGACTGGAACAAGCCCGCGATCGGCTTCTACGCACGCTTGGGCGCGCAGCCGATGGCGGAGTGGAGAGTGCAGCGGCTGAGCGGGCCCGCGCTCGCTTCGCTCGCAGCCGGAGAAGGAGGACCATGGCCGACACATCCTTCGACCTGATCGTGCTCGGCGCCGGCCCGGGCGGCTATGTCGCGGCGATCCGCGCCGCCCAGCTCGGCATGAAGACGGCGATCGTCGAGCGCGAGAACCTGGGCGGCATCTGCCTCAACTGGGGCTGCATCCCGACCAAGGCGCTCTTGCGGACGAGCGAGATCAACCATCTCCTCCACCATCTGGGCGAGTTCGGCTTCGCGGCCGAGAATCCGCGCTTCGAGATCGAGAAAGTCGTGAAGCGCTCGCGCGCGGTCGCCAAGCAGCTCTCCTCCGGCGTCGGCTTCCTCATGAAGAAGCACAAGATCACGGTCTTCGACGCGGAAGGAAAGCTCGCCGGCAAGGGCAAGCTCCAGCTCGCGAAGAACGGCACCGCACTTCCCGCCATCGCCGCTCCGCACATCATCCTTGCGACCGGCGCCCGCGCGCGCGAGCTGCCCGGGATCGAGGCGGACGGCAAGCTGATCTGGACCTACCGGCAGGCGATGGTCCCGCCCGCCATGCCGAAATCGCTCCTCGTCATCGGCTCGGGCGCGATCGGCGTCGAGTTCGCGAGCTTCTATCGCGACATGGGTGCCAAGGTCACGCTGGTCGAGGTTCTCGATCGCATCCTCCCCGTGGAGGACGAGGAGATCAGCGCCTTCGCCCGCAAATCCTTCGCCAAGCAGGGGATCGAGATCGCCACCGGCGCCTCCGTCACCGCCGTGAAGAAAGGCGCGGACAGCGTCACCGCGACCATCGAGAGCGGCGGCGCCAAGCGCGAGCTCACCGTCGATCGGGTGATCTCGGCGATCGGCATCGTCGGCAATGTCGAGGGGATCGGCCTCGAAGGCACCGGCGTGAAGGTCGAGCGCACCCATGTCGTCATCGACGAGTTCTGCCGCACCGGCGAGCCCGGCCTCTACGCGATCGGCGATCTCGTCGGCCCGCCCTGGCTCGCCCACAAGGCGATGCACGAAGGGGTGCTGTGTGTCGAGAAGATCGCGGGGCTCAACGACGTTCATCCGCTCGACACCACGAATATCCCGGGCTGCACCTATTGCCGGCCGCAAATCGCCTCGGTCGGCCTCACCGAGGCGGAGGCGAAGCGCCGCGGCCATGAGGTGCGGGTGGGCCACTTCCCCTTCATCGGCAACGGCAAGGCGATCGCCTTGGGGGAGCCGGAGGGGATGGTGAAGACGGTGTTCGACGCGAAAACCGGCGAACTCCTCGGCGCGCACATGATCGGCGCCGAGGTGACCGAGCTGATCCAGGGCTTCACCATCGCGCGCACGCTCGAGAGCACGGAGGCCGAGCTGATGGAGACCATCTTCCCCCACCCGACCGTAAGCGAGACCATGCACGAGGCGGTGCTGGATGCCTACGGCAAGGTCCTCCATATCTAACCGCTGCCCCGCGCGCTTGACGCTTCCCGCCATCCCCGCCACTTCTGAGCCTCAGGAGGTCCGGCTTGGATAAGGCAATGAGCACGCGCATCGTGATCGACCATCGCGAGGGCGGCTCGGTGGCGATGGCGCGCCATCCCGAGAAGGCGCATCGCGCCGACAACCCGATCCAGCGCAAGCCGCCCTGGATCCGGGTCAAGGCGCCGACCCACCCGATCTACCACGAGACCCGCGCGCTGATGCGCGAGAACCGCCTCGTCACCGTCTGCGAGGAGGCCGCCTGCCCGAACATCGGCGAGTGCTGGGCCAAGCGCCACGCCACCATGATGATCATGGGCGATGTCTGCACGCGCGCCTGCGGCTTCTGCAACGTGGCGACCGGCCTGCCCCGCCCGCTCGATGCGGGCGAGCCCGCCCGCGTTGCCGACGCGGTCGCCCGCCTCGGCCTCAGGCACGTGGTCATCACCTCGGTCGATCGCGACGATCTGCCGGACGGCGGCGCGGGCCATTTCGCCGCCGTCATCCGCGCCCTGCGCGCCGAGGCCCCCGGCACTTCGGTCGAGGTGCTGACGCCCGACTTCCTGCGCAAGCCAGGCGCGATCGAGCGCGTGGTGGAGGCCCGCCCGGACGTCTTCAACCACAATCTCGAGACCGTGCCGCGCCTCTATCCCACCATCCGTCCCGGCGCGCGCTACTACCAGTCGCTCCGCCTGCTCGACCGCGCGAAGACGCTCGATCCAACTCTCTTCACCAAGTCGGGGCTGATGGTCGGCCTCGGCGAGGAACGCGCGGAAATCCTCCAGGTGATGGACGATCTCCGCGTCGCCGGCGTCGATTTCCTGACCATCGGCCAGTACCTCCAGCCGACGGTGAAGCACGCCGCCGTGGTGCGCTTCGTCCCGCCCGAGGAATTCGCCGAATATGCGGCACTCGCGCGCGGCAAGGGATTCGTCCTCGTCAGCGCCTCGCCCCTCACCCGCAGCTCCTATCACGCGGACGACGATTTCGCCGCGCTCAGGGCAGCGCGGGCCAAAGAGGTCGCGGCGGCCTCGTAGCGCGCGCAATGCCGACATACGCGGAGCGCACGCTGATTCCCTACCGACCCGATCAGCTCTTCGATCTGGTGGCCGACGTCGGCGAGTACCCGCGCTTCCTCCCCTGGTGCGTCGGGGCGCGCGTGCGCACCCGCTCCGAGAGCGCGCTGGTGGCGGATCTCACGATCGGCTTCGGCCCCTTCCGCGAGAGCTTCACCAGCCGCGTGGCGCTCGAGCGCCCGCGCCGCATCCGTGTCGCCTACGAGAACGGCCCGTTCCGTTTCCTCAACAACGAGTGGGCGTTCCTGCCCGGCCCCCAAGCCTGCCCCGGCGGCTGCGAGGTCGATTTCTTCGTCGCCTTCGAATTCCGCAGCCGCATCTTGCAAAAAGCCGTGGGCGTCGTCTTCGGCGAGGCGGTGCGGCGGATGGTGAAGGCCTTCCGCAAGCGGGCGGGCGAGGTCTATGGCCCGCCCTCCGCCGCGCTCGAAGCGGCCGCCGCCCCGAAGGCCCTCGCGCGCTGATTTTGCTCGCCGCTACGAAAAGGATGATGAAATGGCCTACGCGCCGCCGAAGCCGGATCCGTCGCTACCGCCCGTCCGGGTCAACCTCTACTCCGACACGCAAACCAAGCCGACTGCCGCGATGCGCGCGGCGATCGCGGCCGCCGAGGTGGGCGACGAGCAGGCGGGCCAGGACCCCACCGTCAACCGCCTCTGCGAGCGGATGGCGTCGCTTCTCGGCAAGGAGGCGGCAATCTTCCTGCCCTCCGGAACCATGTGCAACGAGGTGGCGATCCTCACCCATTGCCGCCCCGGCGACGAGATTCTCGCCCACAAGACCGCGCATATCGCGACCGCCGAGGGCGGCGCGCCCTGGGCGCTCGCCGGCGCGCGTGTCGTGCCGCTCGAAGGCCCGCACGGCACCTTCGATGTCGCGACCCTCGAGGCCGGGCTGCGCCCGCGCACCCGCTACGCGCCGCCGCAGGCGCTCGTCGCCGTCGAGCAGACCTCGAATCTGGGCGGCGGCGCGGTCTGGCCGCTCGCAGCACTCGGCGCCGTCGCCGAGGCCGCGCACCGGGCCGGCCTCGCCACCCACATGGATGGCGCCCGGCTGATGAATGCGGTCGTCGCGAGTGGGGTTCCCGCCCACGAGATGGCCGCCGGCTACGACAGCGTCTGGCTCGATTTCACCAAGGGCCTCGGCGCGCCGCTGGGCGCCGTCCTCGCCGGCTCGGCTTCCTTCATCGACGCCGCCTGGCGGTGGAAGCAGCGGCTCGGCGGCTCGATGCGCCAGGGCGGCATCTGCGCCGCCGGCTGCCTCTACGCGCTCGACCACAATATCGAGCGCCTCGCCGAGGACCACGAGAACGCCAAGGCGCTCGCCCGCGGCCTCGCCCAGATCCCCGGGATCACGGTCGAGCCGCCCGAGACCAACCTCGTCTTCTTCGACACCTCGGGCACCGGCATGACGGCCGACGCGCTCGCCGGGCGCGCCGTTCGCCAGGGCGTGCGCATCTCCACCATGGGGAAATTCCGCGGCCGCGCCTGCCTCCATCTCGATATCGACCGCGCCGGCGTCGAGGAGGCGCTCGGCGTGCTGCGCGCGGCGGCGGCGGCCGAGATGGCGGCCTGAGCGAACCCTCATGCTGAGCGAGGCGGTGCTGGGCGAGGCCGCCGCCCTGCTCGCGCTCTGCCGCGTGCGCGGCCTCAAGCTCGCGGCAGCCGAAAGCTGCACCGGCGGGCTTGTCGCGGCCGTGCTCACGTCCATCCCCGGCTCGTCGGATGTGTTCGAGCGCGGCTTCGTCACCTACTCGAACGAGGCCAAGGAGACGATGCTCGGCGTGCCCGCCGCGCTGATCGAACGCGAGGGCGCGGTGAGCGAGGCGGTTGCGAAGGAGATGGCGGCGGGTGCGATCCGCAACTCCTCCGCCAGCCTCGCCGTATCGATCACCGGCGTCGCCGGGCCGGGCGGCGGCACACCGCAGAAGCCCGTCGGCCTGGTCTGGCTCGGCGCGGCGCGCTTCGGCGGCGAGGTGCGGAGCGAGCGGCATCTCTTCCCCGGCGACCGCGCCGCGGTCCGCGCGGCGAGCGTCGCCGCCGCGCTCGCGCTCCTCGCCGCGATGGCCGAACCGCTTCCGCCCTCCGGATGACCGACTGCGACGTGGTTGTCGTCGGCGCGGGCGTCGCCGGCCTCGCGGCCGCCACGACGCTCGCCGCCGCCGGCAAAGCCGCGATCGTGCTCGAGGCGAGCGAGCGCGTCGGCGGCCGCGCCTGGACCGTTCATCCGCCCTCGCTCGGCGGGGCCTGGTTCGACATGGGCGCCCTCCTGCTGCACGCGGCCGAGCGCAACCCGCTCGTCGCGATCGCCAAGCGCGCCGGAGAGAAACTGAGGCAGCCGACGGAGATGCGCGAGGAGCGCACCTTCGTCGGCACGCGCCCCGCCGATCCCGCGGAGCTCGCCGACTACGAAGGCGCCTGGGACCGCTTCACCGCCAAGGCCGACGAGCTTCTATCCGCCTCCGATTTGCCGCTTGCCGCCGTCGCGGCCCAGCTTCCCGACGATCCGTGGGCGCTCACCGTCGAGGCCTGGGAAGGCCCGGTGATCTGCGCCGCCGACGCGGCCGATTTCAGCCTCCGCGACTGGCGCACCAACGCGCTCTCGGGCAGCAACCTGGTGCCCGAGGGCGGGATCGGCGCCTTCGTCGCCCGGCGGCTCGCCGCCGGCCTCGACATCCGCCTCGCCACGCCGGTACGCCGCATCGCGTGGGGCGGTCCCGTCAGCGTCGAGACGAGCGCCGGCACGCTCCGCGCCCGAAGCGCGATCGTCACGGTCTCGACGGGCGTCCTTGCCGCGGGGACGCTGGCTTTCGATCCCGCCCTCCCCGCCCTCCACCAAGCCGCCATCGCCGCCCTGCCGATGGGGCTTGCCACGAAGATCGTGCTGCCCGCCAAGACCGAGGACCGGCTCGACCTTCCTCCGCACTGCCTGGTCGATCATCGGGTCGAGAGAGCGGGCGAGCCGATGATGATCTTCCAGTGCTGGCCCTACGGGCGGGACTATGTGCAGGGGTGGGTCGGCGGCCGCATCGCCTGGGCGCTGGCGCGCGAAGGCGACGATGCCGTCGCGGACTTCGCCCGCGCGCAGCTCCGCCGCCTCTTCGGCGCCCGGATCGACCGCGTTTTCGGCCCGGCCGCGCTCGTCAGCCACTGGGAGAGCGACCCCTGGGTCCGCGGCGCCTACTGCTACGCCCGGCCCGGCCAGGCCGCGGCGCGCGCCCGCCTCGCCGAGCCGCTCGCCGGCGGACGGTTGATCTTTGCCGGCGAAGCCTGCCACGAAGGGCTCGCGGGCACGCTCGGCGGAGCCTGGGAGAGCGGAGAAAGGGCAGCGCGGCTGGCAATGCAATGAGCGGGCTCATGTTCTGGCGCAAGCCGCGGATCAACGTGATCGTCCTGCACGGGATGATCGCTTCCCGCATCGGGAGCCTCAACCTCGCCTCGGCCGCGCCGCTGATCGAGAAGGGCTTTGCCTCCGCCCGCGGCCGGCCGGTGATCCTCGATATCGAGAGCCCCGGCGGCTCGCCCGTGCAGTCCGACCTCATCGCGAGCCTGATCCGCCGGCGCGCCGAGAAG
>Ga0335075_10001114_pt1 | contig 44854 bp, 4 predicted proteins | sample Lox_Sample_24_FD_206723 | JGI IMG/M metagenome (GOLD analysis project Ga0335075, IMG submission 206723) | Soil microbial communities from Loxahatchee National Wildlife Refuge, Florida, United States - Lox_Sample_2.4 | ecosystem: Environmental > Terrestrial > Soil > Wetlands | place: USA: Florida... | reverse complement strand
CGCGACGTCGACCTTACCGTCAAGCCAGGACAGTTCTGCGCTGTGGTAGGCCCAACAGGCTGCGGCAAATCCACCACCCTGACCCTGGTGGCCGGCCTCGACCGGCCCAGCGCCGGCACCGTCCAGGAAATCCGCTTCGAACCGCGCTTCCTGGAACTCCATCACCAGATCTGGGAGTCGCTGCGCCAGGAGGTACAGCGCCTACGCGCGCAGCACCCCGCCCCGTGCTCGCCACCCAGACCGCACTCGTCACCCGGCCCGGGCCGGCCGCAAGGCCCGGGCTGGGTGGCCTCCATTCCGCGATTCCCACCCAGCTCGTGCTGGGTGATACGCAGTCCGCGATTGCCACCAGAGGACGACCTCCTTAACCGGGGCACAAAAAACCTGGCTGAGTTCAGGGATGTCTCCGCCCCCCGTACCGGATCAAGCTGAGTACGGCGCCGACTTAACGGGACACAACGCCATAGACCGCCGCCGAACGCGCTTGACCTACCTGAGGACAGTGAGGACCGTGGCGACCCAGCTAGCAGAGACAGAAACCATAACCGTGCAGGCTGACGTGCCGCCGGGGATCGCCGCCACGTCGGCGTTGGCGCTACGTGAGAACGGTGAGGAGAGCGCCGACGCACCCTCCGGGGACCCGATCGAGGTAATCTACCGGTTGCATGGCAAGCCGCTCTACCACTTCCTCCTGCGGATCACTCTCGGCGACCGGCGGCAGGCCGAGGACCTGCTCCAGGAAACCATCTTTCGTGCATGGCGGTACCTGCAGGACCACAACGCCGACGTAACGCGCCTGCGGCCCTGGCTCTACACGGTTGCCCGACGGGTCGCCATTGACGCCGCCCGCGCAGGCCAGGCCAGGCCGACCGAAGTGATCTTCACGGACCCGGCTTCCCTGCCGGCCGCGCACGACGACATCGAGCGGCTGCTAAACGTGCTTACCATCCGGAGTGGCCTGAAATCGCTGACCCCGGCTCACCGTAACGTGCTGATCGAGGTCTTCTATCGCGACCGGACCGCAGCCGAGGCAGCGGCCGACCTCGGCATCCCCGAGGGTACGGTCAGGTCCAGGGTGTTCTACGCACTGCGCGCGCTTGGCGCCGCGACGGGCGTAGCCCGCGCGTCCTTAGCCTCACTCCAGGACGGCGACGCCCCTAAATGGGGACTCGCCTCGCCGGGTGACAATTAGTTTCAGAAATCCGCTGCCGACGCCGGAATGGAGGATGTCATGGCGGAGCCCACGACTTCCCTCGAATTTATGGTCGATCTTCAAACGCTGAACGATGCCATCTTCCAGGTGTCCCTGCAGCAGGGCATCATTGAGACCGAGTTCGGCACCATCCAGCAAACATTCAGTAGCATTGAGGACGACTGGCAGAGCCCAGCAGGTGACAGCTTCGTCGCCGCCACGATAACTTTTAATTTGGCCGCCACGAATCTCCTGACTGTGCTGGGGGACGCGATCCAGCGGATGAAGACCGCTTATCAGAATTACTCTTCGACGGAAACGACGAACACGCAGAACCTGACGTGAGGCGCCGGACCCGGCTGAGGGCCCGGTCCGGCGGCGCGCAGATCGGTCACATTCGGGGCCGGGACGCACCCGCAGAACCAGCGACGTCGAAACTCGCGGTTAGATCGGCCAGCCTCTCTGCCGTGAGCGCTTTGAGCGCCTCGCTTGCGCGGCGGATCGCGGTCAGGGTGGTCGCCGCCAGCGACTCGGCGTCGCCCTCGTCTACCGCCGCCTGATCGATCACCACCCGCGTCACTTCGCCGTCACCTCTCATGGTCACGGTCACCAGCCCGCCGTCGGCGCTCCCCGTCACTTCCATCTCGGCCAGATCGATCTTCGCCAGGACAAGTTGCTGGCGCAGCTCCTGCGTCTTTTTCGCCAGGTCCTGGAAAGTGGGCTGTTCACCGGCCACAGCAGCCTCCCGTCGCGGTTGTCTCGAGGATTTACTACGGCCGACACGTATCTGACGTTCAGCGCAACAGGCCGGAACCCTGATCACTGGCAGCCGCTGGCCGGCGGTCAGCACGAACCGGTTCGCCAGGTCTCATCGTGGGAAGACCCATCTGCGGCACCCCCACGACGCGCTCGGCCGGGCCGGCCGTGAGCCGGAGCCCCAACCCGGTCAGCGCATCGCGATGCCCGGGCAGCAGTACCGGCAGCGGCTGGTCCCGTCGATGAAAATACACCGATCAGCCCTAGTCCAGCTACGAGCGCATCGCGAGCATGACGGCCCGCGCAGCGTCAGGGTCCCGAGCGGTAGGCGATGAGCAGATCAGGCAACGGCTCACTCCCGTGAGATGATCTCGTGCAGCGCTGGCCAGCTGGCGGCAAAGCCAGGGTGCAGATTCATTGCCGCGGCGTCCTCAGCCGGAACCCAGCGCACTGACACTGTCTCCCAGGCGTGCGGGCCGGGCCGGACGGAGACCGGCGGAAGCGTACCTTCGTTCGGTACCTGGGCCGTCAAGGTCGTGTACGCCCAGCCGCAATGCGCACAGCCAGCCCGGTGCGGCTTGCCAGGGATCGCAGCGCCCAGCCCGGTCACCTCCTCATCGGCCTCACGTTTCGCGGCCTGCAGCGGCGTCTCGGCCCCGTCGATGGCCCCGCCAATCGTCGAGAAGCACTGGCCGCCGTGCACCAGGGCCGAGCGCTCGGCGAGCATGATCCACAGCTTCCCGTCCAGGATCGTGAAAGGCAGCAGTCCGGCAGCGCCGTTCGGTCCCCAGTGGTGACGGACCGGCCCGGGGCACCATACATATCCCTTCGGTAGCGGCGGCGCCAGCACCTCCTCGGCCGACGCCCGCAACCGCTGCGCCGCGGCCGCAAGCCGCTGCTCCGGTGTCAACGTCAGGCCTTGGACGTCGTCTCCACCGATCAGGTGGTGAACGAAGTCCGCGACGTCGCTGGCCGGAAACCAGGCACCGGGACCAAGCCCCCGCTCGGCCCGCAGCGCGGAGGCCACCTGCGCCAAGTCAAGGTACCCCTGACAGCTAAGCCGGGCGCCCGGCGGTCTCGCCTGAACGAGGCCCAGGAGTCCTGGAACAACGCCCGGCGGGGCCACCTTTCCTCCCAGCAGCCGACTGACGAGCTCTTCCAGCCTAGCCAGGCTCGCCGAAACAGCCGGGTCTGTGCCATCTTGTGAGAGCATCACCAGCCACAGCAGCGACCCCAGCCGTTGGTCCCCCCCAGCCCACTGGCCAGCCCACTGGCTCCCCACAGGCGACGCCGACCCGAACAGCCGCAGCAGCAGTGGTTCCAGGTCGGGTCGGAATAGTGGCCGGTCCCGGCTGGTCGGCCCCGCGGCCGCGCGGGCAAGCGCGGCTACATCGGCGGCCGTCCGGAGGCTGGGTGTGGTGGTCCGCCGCGAGCCATCCGGTTTGATCTCAACTGTGGCAAGCTCCTCGACGAGCTGCAGCAGCCGCCCGTACTCGCGCACCGGGTGGCCGGCCCCCTTCAGCACCTGCGGCAGCTCGCGCCGGGCGAAAGCTTCTAGCTCCGCCGCCGAATCCGGCGGCCCGCCCATCTTCTGTACGTGCTCGCCAATCACGCTAAGGGCGGCGTCCTCCTCGGCCGTGGTCACCTGCTCCGCCTCCAGGCCCAGCAGGCCCCCGACCAGCCCGCGCAGCTCATCGTGACTGGGCAGGTAAGGGCCTGGCACAGCCGTTCCGGGCGCCGAGCCGAAAATTCTCACCAGAGCCGCGAGCTGCGACACCAGGGCGTGGCACTCCGGATGGAAGACAACATTCCCGTACACCTCGCTGGCCAGCAACACCAGCCCCGCCTTCTGCTGGGCCTGTTCGGCATTTGCCAGCGGCTGACTCTCCGGCAGGGCGCTGACGGCACAATCCAGCAGCAGTGCTATCTCCAGCGTGCGTTCCTTCCGCGGGAGCACCTCCAGCATTGCGCTGAGATACCCGGGCACCTGCACATTCGCCAGCCCCGGCAGCTCGGCCTTGCGGAACACCACCTCCCCGTCCTCCCGCGGCCGCGCATCGCCTGTCACGACTGGAGCCTCGATCCCCGCCGCCGCTTCTGCCTGCTGGATCAGGTTGTCAATGCGCTCGAGGTCGTGGTCTTTCAGCCGGTAAAACAGCCCTGCACCCAGCGGGTCCCGGCTCATTCCCGGCCTGAGCCGCAGGGGCGATCCATCCGCCCATTGCACATTTTTCACACTCATCACGCCGCCGCCGCGGCGGAACCCCGATGACACCGCCCGCTTGTAGTACACCGACGGCGGCTGTGGGTCCCAGCCCGCCACCCCGAGCCAACCGATGGCCACGCGAGCCAAGCTCGGTTCTGGCATGTCCACGTAGATGGCACCGGGCTGCTGACCGGAACCCGCACCATCGCCCGGGCGCAGCTCCACCGACTGCTGGGCCGCCTCCCAGTCGTCGGTGAACACGATCCGGTAGTGGAACTGCGGCCCGTCCTTCCTCAGCGGGTGCTGGTGGTTGGCCACCGCATCCACGGTATCCAGCAGGCGCGCCTTCACCAGCACCACGTCCTGGTCGCTCACGCCTGATTGGGGCACCAAGCACACCGAGATGCTTGCCTCGGTCACCCTCACCTGGCGGCCGTAGCCGGTAGTGACTACAAATTTCCGCACCGGGAACTCACCCGAAACTCTGCCCAGCGGACCTTCGATCCACCACGAGACGGTCAGCCGCTGCCCCTCGAAACGCAGGTCCGCCCAGTCCCGCTCCGCCAGCGCCTGATCGGGGTCCAGCGTCCCCGCCAGCCGGTCGCCACCATAAATCCCCTTGTGCTGCGCCTCGGTCAGCACCCTGCGCACCGCCACCCACTGCTGCACCACCAGCACGGGCGTCATCACCCCGCCCTGCCTCGTCAGCCCGCGCACATAGTCCCTCAGCTCGCCCGCCGAGACCCCGGCGCCAGGCGCCCGCCCCAGCCCACCCCGCGCCCCCGAAACCAGCCGCGCCAGGTCCAGCCATTCCCCGCGGCTCAGCCGGGCACCCGGCAGCACCGCGCTGGCCAGTGTCCGCAACCGCTCAACCCCCGCAACCACCTCCGCCGGGCCCACCTCCGCGCCCAGCAGCAGCCCGGTCAGATCCCTCATGCTGGCCACGCTCAGCACCGCGGCCGGGTCGCCGCCACCCACCCACAACCCCACCAGCCACACCAACGCACCGAGCCGCCGGTCGCCGAGGTCGTCCGGCCGCCGGTCTTCCGGGCCCGGCCGCGGGCCGAACAACTCCTCCAGCAGCGGCTCCAGGCCAGCCAGCGACAGCGGCCCCGTCACGGCTAGCCCTGCCACCCCCTCGGCCCGCACCAGCTCAGCCAGCTCCAGCGCGTCCTCACGCCGCAACCCAGCCACCTCCGGGCCGTCCTGCGCCAGCCCACGGCGGGTGAGCGCGTCACGGCGGTGCCGCAGGTCGTCGGTGAACACCTCAGCCCAATGCAGGCTAGAGATATACCGCCGCACCAGCTCGCCGAGCTGTTCGCCGGTGTAGCGGGCGGCCAGATCCCGCACCTGGCCGTCGGTGAGCAGCCGGACCGGCACTCCGGTCAGCCGCCCCGAGCCGAGCTCGGCGACAAAGCCGCGCGGATCGTCGTGCTGGATAGCCACACCTAGCTCGCCCGTGGCGTCATCCCAGATCAGCCGCACCTCGGGCAGGCTGTCCTCGCCGGCCGCCCGGCGCAACCCGGCCAGCAGCGCCATCGACTCGGCAACCAGCGGACTTTGGGCCGCCACCCGGTACCAGGGCCGGCCGTCGGTGCCGGTGTAGTGCGTGCCTGGTCCCCCAGTAGGCTGCGGAGTCACCAGCGTCAGCTCCCGCAGGCGCATCACGCCGCCGGCCAGGCAGACCAGCGGGACGTTAACGCCGGTCTCCTCGAACCACACGCCAACCGCAGCGCGGGTGGAGAACCCGGTCGCTGTCACCTGGGTCCACGCCTCCCTCCGCAGCCGCACCACCCCGGCCTCGAAGTCTTCCGCCGACTGCTGCGTGCTGCCCCGCCCCGCGGCCACCCGCAACACGACGTCGCCCGGGTCCAGGTCCTGCGGGCCCGGCCTGTCCACCCGCCCCAACAGCTCGCCCGGCAACTGCTCGCTGCCATCGAGCAGGCCCCGCCTGGTATGCCCGCGCAGCACCACATACAGCTCCGGATAGTCATACTGATTCCGGGGCGGATCCTCATACATGTGCAGCACGACCCGGTACCCCAGCCCGTGCTCGTGCTTGAACTTCAGGAAGTCCTGATGCACCCGCATCGCCTGCGACAGGTCGGGCAGATAGATGGGCTCCACCCGGAAGCCGATCTGTGACCGGTTGGGCGACCAGTGGATGATCAGCTCGTCAAGATTCCGCAGGTCCAGCTCACCGTGCACGTGCACCGGTAGCGCATACGGCGTGACATCACCGCCGTCGCGGCTGCCGCGCATCCGCGGGTCGAACCGGAACCCGGTCGCCAATGCGAACGTCGCCCGTATCGCCTCGCCCGGGTTCTTCCGCATCCCCCGGTACAGCGGCCACAGCAGGTGCTCAGGCATCACCGCCGGATCCCCCGCGACGATTCCCGGCAGGTCCATCCGGCCCACCGGGACCTCCGCCACCACCGTCATCCGCCCAGCCAGGCTCGCCCTGTCCCACTTGAAGGTGTACGCGCCGTAGCCCCAGCCGCTGTGGCTCAGGTACTTGCTGGCGAGGAGCGCGAATTTCGGATGCGCGTCCGGCTGGTTGGATTTCCACCACCCGTCCGGCCCCGGGGGCTGCAGCATCGCGGTGTAGCCGATCGCGGCCTCCTCATGGCCACGCATCAGTATCACCCGGCCGCCGGACAGCTGTTCCTCGGTCTTGATCTGGCCGGGGTAGGCGCTGAGCAGCGACTCACGCACCGTGCGGCTCGGGCTTTGAAGGTCGAGCTTGTCGAGGTTGTAGTTCGACACGACGAACATGTCATCGCCCTGGTAGTAGGCGACGACCTCGTCGAGGATCCGGCTAAACTGGTCGTCGTCGCCAAGCGGGTATCCGGCGGCCCAGGGCGCCCCGCGCAGCAGCTCGCGGATCTTCTCGCGCAGGCCGGGCTCGTGTTCCAGCCCGGTGCGCGTGGCCAGCACCAGCGCGTACACCTGATGCTCGTTCAGCCAGTACCGGTCCTCGTCGCGGCGGGCCCAGTCGCTGGTACCCCACAGCCTGCGCAAGATCTCCAGATCCTGGGCGGCCAGCTTCACCGACGGTCCGTTCCCGGCCTGCGCGTGAGCCAGTGCCACCTGCAACCCGGCCTCCGCGTCCTGCCGGGCCTGCTGCCGCTCGGTCTGGGTGCCAGTGTTGGTGCGCAGCAGCCGGACCAGTTTGAGGTCACGCGCCGACGCGACCATCGGCTGCGGGTCGTCCAGGTCGCGCACCAGCGGGATCAGCTGCCCGTTCTGCGGCTCGCCCACCTCCAGCGCCGCGGCCGGGCCCGTCACCCCGCCCAGCTCACCGGCCAGCCCCAGCCACCACGCCCCGTACGCCACCGTTATACCCGCCAGCCCGCCCTCCTGCGGCACCGGCTCCCGCGCGCCCGCCAGCTCCCGCCTGGCGAACCCGCCCAGCTCCGCCCCCGACACCGGCCACCGGCCCGACTCCAGCCGGTGCCCGTCCGCCGCCCGGATCGCCGCACCCACCACCGGCGCCGACACCGCCGCCGGCGGCACCCCCAGCAACCCCGCCACCCGTTCCCGCAACCGCCGCGCCGCCGCCGCCAGCACCCCCGGCCCCGGCACACCCGAACCCGCCAGCTCCAGCGCCCCCGGCGCCAGCGCCCCGTCCCGGCCGCCGTCCTGGCCCGCCCACCAACCAGCAAAGGCCGCCAGCTTCCCAGCCGGAAGCCCGGCTTCAGGCGCCAGCCCCAGCAACCCCCGCAACCCCGACGCCACCAACACCAGATCAGCCAGCCCCGCCCGCTCCCCCGACCCCGGCCCGCCACCCAGCCCGCCGTCACCGCCGGCCAGCACCCGCAGATACGCCCCCACATCGCTGGCCGGATCCGGCCGCCCGCCCGGCCCGGCAACCGTCAGCCCCGTCACCTCCACGCCCAGGTCACCGGCTGCCGCCAACACCGCCAGCAGAACATCACCCACACCCCCCGCAACCAGCCAGCCACCCAAACCCCCAGCACTTACCAGCTTGTACACGTGCCCGAACACCCCCGCCGCGTCCTCGCCCGGTCCCGCCACACCCCCCACCAGCCGGCCCGCCAGCTCCCTCAGGCCCGCCACACCCGCCACCTTGGCCAGATCACTACTAGCCACCCACAACCCCGCCAGCCACACCAACGCCCCCACCCGCCAGTCCGCCCCCACCGCCGGCCGCGGCCCGAACAACCCCTCCAGCAACGACTCCAGACCAGCCAGCGACACCGGCCCCTCCCCGACCAGTACCGCCGTCCCCTTGGCCAGCTCCAGCGCATCCTCAGGCCGCAACTCAGCCATCATCACGGTGTCGCTTCCCACCGGCGTCGCCTCGCCGCTCGGGCCGGGCGCGGCATCGGCGGCCGGGCCCCCGTAGGCGCCCGGGTCATGGGCCATGGCCGAGCCGTTGTAGTGATTTGCTGACGGGTCGTAGTACAGGTACACGACGGGGCGGCCCTCCTCGCCCATGGTCATCAGCGGGCTGGTGCCGGGAACGATCGCACCGGTAGCCTGATCCACCCGGTATTGCACCGCCCGGATCTGGACGCCCAGCGCGTGCGCCAGCAACGGCATGAACGCCTCGGCCGCGTCCGAGGCCCAGCTTCGCTCCCAGGTCGCCACCGCGTGCCGCACCGCCGCGAACTCGGCCGCCCCAAACGGCCCCGGCCGCAGCATGGAAACAGCGATCAGGTAACGGCGCAACGCCTCGTCATCAAGCACGTCCAGCCCGACCGGCACTCCGCGGCTGCGCAGATACTCCAGCATCGTCCGTTCGCCCGGCGCCGCATCCGCGAGCGTCCCGTCGGCGTTCAGCGGGACCTGAACCTCAGCCGCTGCCCGCGCCGCGTCCAGGTCACCGTCCTCCCCGGCCAGCTCCAACGCCCGCTCAGCGAGGTACATCGACCGCAGCGTCGCGACCGGCACGAACCCCTCGTCCGCGACGTACGTTACGCCCAGGCTGCTCAGCGCGCCGGTCACGACCTCGCGCGGTACGCCGATCACCGACTCGCGCAAATGCCCCCTGACGTGCGCCGCAACCTCCGGCAACGCCGCCCGGTTAGCATCCAGATAGCTAACCGCCAGCCGGCGCAGCATCTCCCCGGCCTGCCACAGCCCCGAATCCCGGCTCAGCTGCCGGGAAGGCGCCGACCAGCCATCCGGCGCGCGCCGGTTACGGCTCATCCGCAGCGACTCCTGCCGCACCAGCTCAGGCTGCAGCAGCCACCGCGCGACGGGGTGATCGCCGTCGAGCAACCCTGCCGAGATGAGCCGGCTCCGCACCAGGTCAGGAACGGTAGTGATCACCGAATACAGCAGGCACGAACCCGTCCCCGGCACGTCCACCATCTCGCCGAACTCCACAGGCTGCGTACCCGGCGTCGCGGTCGCCAGCTTCTCCGACTGTCCGGTCTGCGACTCGGCCTCCGCGCGCCGCCCGGCCCCCGAACCCTCGCCGCCGACGCTCGTGCCGGTGCTCGTGCTGGTGCGCACCAGCAGCGCCGGACCGGATTCCCCACCCGGCGGCAGTTCAGGCTGGCCCTCCGTGGTCAGCTCGAGCAGGCTGGCCATGCTCACCGACGCCGCCGAGCCGCCGTCATCCGGCGGCACCTCCCCGACGCCGGGATCGGCGCGGGGTGGCGGGGTGGCGGGGGCAGCCGGGCCGAGGGCCTGGTCATCCCATGCTTCCTGGAAGGCCGTCCGCCAGTTGTCTGCGTCAGCACGGTGACTAGCTGGCATCGCGCGGAGCGCGCTCTGCCAGCCGGCCCTGCGCAGCTCGACATGCAGCACGACGCTGGCGCGCTGGAGCCGCTGCGGAGTCAGCGGATCATAGGCCTCCATGCCGGCCAGCCCCGGGTCAACCTCGGCGGGCCGGAATCCGCTGCGCGGGAACGGGAACGGGATGAACAGCTCGTGGTCGCTGCTGAGCCGATGCCACGGCATGTACCGGGACGAGCCGTCGCCGGGGTCGGTGAGCGTGAACACCGCTCTGCCTCCGGGCAGGCGGCCGGCGCCGAGCAGGAGGAGGCGGGCCGGGCTGCCGAAGCGGCCCGGGGTCCTGACCCAGATGCTACGGTGCCGCAGCACCTGCCACAGGCGTGGCCGCGTGCCGCGGCCCAAGGCACCGAGCAAGGTGCCCCGTTCACGTGTCCCCGGGGCCGGCGGCCGCCCTTGCGCGTCGCGGCTGGCGGCGTACCCGGCCTCGGCCCGCTGCCGGTTGATGAGCCCGGCCACCCGCTCCCGCACCTCATCCGGGGGCTGGCCGGGGTGGTAACCGAGCCCGGCCAACGGCTGGCCCGGTGCCAGCGGATCCTGGTCAGATCTCAGGGCAGCCAGGATGGCTTCCAGCTCGTCGGCGAGCCGGGCCACGGTAATCGTCTCGATCGGCTGCCGGTCCAGGTCCTCGACCAGCGACCGCACGACCCGTTCGGACTCCTCGCCCAGGTGCCGCAGCTCTTTCAGGCGGCCCAGCCTGCCGTCGATCAGCGCCAGCAGCTCGGTGATGGCATCATCGCGCACGTAGCTTCCCGGCACGTTTGCGGGCCACAGGTCGCCCCCGCCGTCTGGCTGGTCGTAACGAAGCACCGGCGCGGTCCTGGTCTCCACCTTCCAGCCGCCGGTGAACCTGGCCAGCGGCTTGATCGTCTGCGAGCCGTCCCGGGGGTCGCTGACCAGGAATGCCGGGGTGCCGTCCGTCAGCTCGACAGACCTGAGATAGACCCGCACCCGGCCGGAGAAAAGGTCATGGGCGGGGCTGACCGCCTGGGCGCCTCCCGTGTGCCGCACGTTCTCCCACCACCGCGCCCGGGCGGTGTCCAGGTCAGGCCCCAGCTGCCTCAGCGCGGTCTGCGGCGTGCCCAGTGGCGGGACAACCTGGCCGCCGAACACGTCACGGTAAGCCTGCGGCGGCACGCGACGGCGGTTGTTGCCAACCACTTCGGAATGGACCACCGCTCGGAACGGCCAGCTGAGAGCTTCGCGCATGCCGCCGATGACATAGCTCGCATACCGGTGCCCGGCCGGCCAGCGGCGGGTAAGCACCGGGACATGGCGGGCGGTCGTGAGGTCGCAGAAGGCGTACAGCTTTTGCATCTGCCTGCCCAGCCGGGCGGTTTGCTGCGCCAGCACCGTGCGCACATGCTGCAGATCACCGGGGGACCCAAGCAGAGCCCGCACGGCGGCCTCGATCTGGGCGAACACGCGGCCGGCCTCGGCAACCCTATCCCGGGCCGCCTCCACGAGCCAGCGCCCGTCATAACTGGCGTAGAGCACACGGGGGCCCGGGGCGGCTACCTGCTGCTGGACGTGGTCCAGCAGCAGGTAGCCCATGGCCAGCTGGCCGAGGATCGTCGGGATCCGCTCGCGGAGCTGCTGGCCGGTGCTGACCGCCGCGGAGGTGTTGAAGAAGCCCGCCACCTCCGGAACGCTGGCCGCGTACCGGAACTCGGCCAGCACCCCCTGATCGCCACCCACCAGCTCCTCGAACAGATCGATCTCCCACACCGCATCCCGGCCAGCCTGGCTCAAGCTGAACAGCGCCAGCCGGGTCAGCCGCTCCCCCAGCGCCTGACCCCGCTCATACCCGACTTCCGCCAGCAGCGCCACCTCCCACGGCTCCTCCTGCGGGTCCTGGGGCTGGCGGGCACGCCAGGCAATAGCGTCCAGCACCATCACCAACCGGTCCGGGGAGACGGTCTCGATGGTGCGCTGGGCACCCGGCACCCTGCCGCGCCCGGAAGCGGGGACCTTCCGGGCGGGCACCAGCGACGCGCCAAGCAACAGATCGCTGATCATCGCTGCCAGCCCCGCGCGGTGCGGCCCCGCCAGCCTGCCCGCGATCTCGCTCAGCAGCCCGGCGACCTGCCCGTTGCCCAGCACCTGCGCCACCCGGTCCTCCAGGTAGGCACCCGGCCCGGCGAACGCAGCCAGATCCTGAACCTGTAGCAGCAGCGCATCGCCGCCGATCCCCAGCAGACCACGCACCGCCGCGGGCAGCGCATTGACGGCCGTCACATACCGCCCGGCGCTCCCCCCGACCACGCTGACCAGGCCGACGGTCGCCAGCGAGGCATCACCCGCCACCGACTGGCCCTCCCCCGGCCGCCCCGGGCCCGGCTGGCTCACGTCAGGCCGACCCTGGTCCGGCCGGCTCACGCCTGGCTGGCCCGTCACGACGCTTGCCAGCCACGCGGACAACGACCCGGCCCCGCCCCGCAGCCGCGATGGCCCCTGCGCGCCCGGGCCGCTCCCGCCGGGCAGGGGCTGCTCTAGCTCGGTGACAGCGCTCCCAGTGCCCCCTAGCTCCCTTATCAGGCGCGTGTGCAGGTCGGTCAGCTGCGCCGGCTCGGCCGGGTGTTTCCGCATCATGGCCTGGAGCTTGCCGATGATGACCAGCCCGCGGGTGTGGCTGCGCGGCCTGTCAGCGCTCGTCCTCCTGGTCAGCATGTACCGGATCCGGTTGATCCACTCGGCGTAGGCATCGGGCTGGTCAGCCGGGTCTGGCGCATCCCGGAGTGCCCTTTGCAGGACTTCGGCCGCCGTGGCCAGTTGTTGGCCGCTGATCTCCGCGTCCTGGGTACGCCCGGAAGGGTAGGCGCTAACGGGCGCTCGCGGCAGCGTCCAGGGCAGCGTCGGCGCCGCGGGCGCTGTAGCGATGGGCGCTGGCGCGACGCGCGGCAGCGCGGTCCGGCCGAACTCGGCACGGAGCCGCCGCAGGCCGGCGAGGTCTTCCTCCAGCACCGCGTTGCGCCACGGGCTGGGTGGCAATGGCAGCACGGTCTGGAAGTCCTGGTAGATGCCGTTCATCTGGGCCCGGAACGAGCGTGCCCGATCCGGATCGACCTCCCCCAGATCGCGCTGCAGGAACCCCGCTTCGTCTTCCATCTCATCCCGCAGCGCGGCGGCCGTCTCCTCCAGCGTGTCCGCCTGCCCCGCGGTCGCCGCGACCGTCGGCGGGGCGGCCGGCCGGGCGGCACCGTCCTGGAGCGGCCGGGTCGCGTCGAAGTGCCCGCCGGCCTGGATCAGGTACAGCGGCAGTGGCGCGCGCCCGCTGTCATGGCCATACCGGATCTGGTAGCCATCTGCCCGGTCAGTCAGCACCGTCACCGGCCCGAACGCCTCCGCGGCCGCTTCCAGGACCGGCCCGGCGTACTGGCGGGGCCAGGGCCGGCCCAGGCGTATCGTGCTGGCCAGCTCCCTCAGCGTGTCAGGTGCGGGAGAGTCCGGCGTCGCCGGCTGCTTGCCCTTGCCCCCGTCCAGGGCATCGGCCCTGGCTTCCAGCACGTCGGCTACGCGCTCTGCCATGGCCCTGGTGGTGACTTCCCCGCCGAGCACCTCGGCCAGACGGCCCCCGGCCACCGCGTCGGCCTTGATCCACGCCGCAAACAGGCTGTCGCCGGTTTCGTCGATGCGAACGCGTTCCAGCCCGTGCTCACCCAGTCCGGCGAGCAGACCGGGCAGGTCATTCACGGCCCAGCCCTGGAACAGGTACAGGTCGCGCAGTCCCTGAGCCTGCGCGTCGCCCCGTGCTTCCGCGTCCGCCAGCAGCGCATCGCGCAGGGCTGCGATCTCCGCGGCCAGTTCCTGGCCTGTGATCTGCGCGGCCCGGCTCACCTGGGCCAGCAGCCGCCGCAGGCCTCTGAGGTCTTCCTGCAGCACCGCGTTGCGGTGCTGGCTGGCCTGCCGCAGCCGCACGGTCGCGAAGTGCCGGCGGATGCTGTCCATCTGGATCCGCAACGAGCGCGCGTGATACGGGGGCTGCCCGAGCGCGTGCTCCACCGCCTGCCGTTGGCGGTTGAAGTCGTCCTGCAGCGCGGTGGCGGCGATGTCCAGCGCGACTGCTTCGTCCGCGGTCGCCACCTCGGACGGCGGGGCGGGCCGGTCGGCACCGTCCTGGAGCGGCCGGGTCGCGTCGAAGTGCCCCCCGGCCTGGATCAGATACAGCGGCAGCGGCGCACGCCCGCTGTCACGGCCGTACCGGATCTGGTAGCCGTCCGCCTGGTCGGTCAGCACCGTCACCGGCCCGAACGCCTTCGCGGCGGCCTCCAGGACCGGCCCATCGTGCTCGCGGGGCCAAGTCCGGCCCCGGCGCATGACGCCAGCCAGCCACCGCAGCGTGCCGGGACCGGGAGAGTCCGGCGTCGCCGGCTGCTTGCCCTTGCCCCCGTCCAGGGCATCGGCCCTGGCTTCCAGCACGTCGGCTACGCGCTCTGCCATGGCCCTGGTGGTGACTTCCCCGCCGAGCACCTCGGCCAGACGGCCCCCGGCCACCGCGTCGGCCGCAATCCACGCCGCAAACAGGCTGTCGCCGGTTTCGTCGATGCGAACGCGTTCCAGCCCGTGCTCACCCAGTCCGGCGAGCAGACCGGGCAGGTCATTAACGGCCCAGTCCTGAAACAGGTAATGGCTGCGCAGTCCCTGGCGCGCCTGCTCACTGCCCTGCGCTTCCGACTCCGCCTGCCGCTCGAGCAGTTCCCGCTCGGGCTGCCACCCGCGGGCCCGGGGCGTGCCGCCCGGCTCCTCGTCTCGCGCCTGCGGGCCCTCCGCGTACCGCGGCGGCCTCGCCTGGTAGCAACGCGGCAGCAGCCGTCTGTAGCCCAGCTCAGGCCGGCGCCTGGTCTCCTCCAGCCACCAGTCGCCGGTGAACCCGGCCACCGGTATGTGCTCATCCGAGCCGTACCGCGGGTCGCTGACCGTGAACACCCGGCTGCCATCGGCCAGCCGGCCGGCGCGCAGATAGACATACACGGAGCTGTTGTTGAAGTCCCCGACCGGGCTGATCGCCAGCACGCCGCCGAGCCAGACCAGCTCCTGCCACAGGCGTTGGCGGCCGACCGGGTCCGGCGCCAGGACCGCGAGCCGGACCGTGGGCTTGCCAGGGCTCGACCGGATCAGGGGGCTGAACTGCGTGCGATACCAGTCCGGGGTATGCTCCTCCGCTCCCTGCCCGTGGAGTCTCTGCATCTGCTCGGCCCACCGGGCGGTCTGGCCTTCCAGCTCGGCGCGGGCCCGCTCCCGGGTGGTGCCCGGCCGCTGCAGCAGGTTCTGCACGTCGGCCTTGATCTGCCCGAAGGTGACAAGGGCGCGCGTCTGCTCGCCGACGGCCAAGTCGGGGCTTTCGAGGACGCTCTCGCCGAGCAGCAGCAACGCGGCGATGGTGGCGGCCCGGGCCCGCACAAGCTGGTTGACGGATGCCGCGCCAGTGGTGTTGCGGGAGTCGAAGAACGATGCGATTTGTATTTCCACCCCGCTGGCGGCAAACCGGGCCTCGGCCAGCAGCCACAGCTCGCCGCTCACCAGGCGCTGGAACAGGCTGTGGTCCTCGAGCAACCCGGTGCGGGCATCCGGTCGCAGATTGAGCAGGGCGAGCCGGGTCAGCCGCACCCCCAAAGGCTGGTCACCCTGGTATCCCGTCGACGCCACGAGTTGGCCCGGCGCCAGGGGATCCAGGCCATGCCGGAGCATGGCGGCTATATCATCCAGCAGCTGGATGAGCGCTTCCGGGGTGACGGTCTCGATGGCCCGCCGCCGAAGGTAGCTGGAGGCGAAGCCCCGGCCGCGGGTGTCCCGGACCGGTACCAGCGAGGCTCCCAGAAGCAGGTCGTTGATCGCATGTATCAGCACCTGGTGCAGGGGCCTGTCCACCTCATCCAGGCTGCGGGTGATCTCGGCAAGCAGCTCGGTGACCTGCGGGTTGCCGAACACTTCGGGCAGGTAGACCTCCAGCCGGGCGCCGGGCCCGGCGAACCCGGCCAGCTCGCTGACCCGCTGGCCGAGCTGCTCGTCGGTCATGCCCAGCAGGTCGCGGACCGCATTGGGCAGCACGTGATAGGCGGCCACCAACTGGCCGGCGGCCACCATGTGCTCCTGGTCAGCCTCCACCCACATCGGCTGGACGGGCTGGGGCTCGGCCAGATCGTAACCGCCGGTGATCTCACCCCCGACGCCGATACCGTAGACGGTCATGACCTGGACCCGCGGCAGCGAGACCGCGGACAGCACGAAGACACCGGGCTCGGCATGGCGCAACTCATCGGGCCGCCGGCTGGCCTCCATCTGGCCGACGGCGACCGCCTCCCCCGCCGGCACCCACAGCTGCAGCAGGTATCCGCCGGAATGCCGGGCTGCCGCCGCCACCGGGTCGGTCTCGGCCACCAGGTAAGGCCGCGCCAGCACCAGCCCGTCAGCCCCCGGCCGCGGCGACCACACCAGCAGTTGGACCGGGTATTTGTTCACCAGCTGCCGGTTACCCAGCCCTGGGACACCCCGCTCGACGCTCGGGCCGCGGATGACAGGCTGCTGCGCCGACCTCCCGGGGAAGGTCACCGCCGCCTCCGTCCCCCACAGGTCCGCATACGCGGGCGGCCCGCCGACCGGGTCCGGGCCGGCCGCCACAGCCGCGGGCCCGGTGACAGCCGCCGCGGCCGGGTTCGGGGCCCCGGCGCTTCGCGGCCGGGGCCCGCCGGGGAGCGCGCCATGGCGGCCCGGGCCGGTCGGCGCGTCCAGCACAGCCTCGACCGTGCGCCCGTCAGACCGGGAGACCGCCTGCTTGCCGACAAGGCCGTCCACCGTCACCGGATACCCGTCGGCCCCGAACAAGACGACGCGGGTAAAGGGGTCATACAGTGCCCTGGCCCGGTCCAGGCCATCTCCGGGTGCCTCGCCGGCCGGGCCCGGCCGGGCCGGGCCGCCAATAGTAGCCCGCGATGACTCGCCGAACCCGACCCCCTCGTCCACCCAGCGCAAGACCACCCCGCCCCCGCGCCCGTCAGCGACCAGCCAGAACACATGCGCCCGGTCACGAGCAGACCGGGTAATCACCAAAGCCGCGGCACCCGGGACCTTGGCCAGGGCATCACGGATAGCCACCGGGTCACCCACCGGGCCAGCAGCAGCGCCCAAGGCGTACAACAGCCCCGGCAGGCCAGCATCGGCCAGAGCATGATCGTCGACGGCACGGTTGCCACTGCGGCCATGCAAAGCCGTGAACACCGCCCCGGCCCGAACCACACAATCGACATCATCGGCGAACTTGACCGCCGGGCCGACCCGCTCCCCGCCCGGCACAGCCTCCTCCCCGGCAATCCAGCGGGCCAGCGCCTCCAGCCGCTCATCCGCCAGGCGACCGCCGTCCCCATGCAAGTCTTCGGCTTCCAGGCCCGGATCCAGCCCAGATCCGGTGGCGGGCCCGGCCTTTTCCTCCAGTGCCCCGGGCAGGCCCGGCAGCGGGGTCAAGGTGGTCGGGGCCACCGCTACAGGCGGCCGCGGGTCGTACCGGGCCACGATCAGGCGTGGTGGCGCTAGCCTGCCGGCCGGCCGATCGGGCGCTTCGTCTGACTCCGGCAAGGCGTCACGGCGGTACCGCAGCTCGTCGGTGTACACCTCGGCCCAGTGCGGGCTGGAGAGGCGGCCCTGGACCCGCTCGCGGATCTGCTGATCGGTAAGCCCGGCGAGAAACCCAGCGTGCGCGCCGGTAATCTGCCCCACCGACCCGAGACTGACGGCAAGATCACGGGGATCGGGATGCTGGATGGCCACACCGACCGTGCCAGCACCGGTGCTGCCCGTGCGGATCAGCCGCACCTCCGGCAGATCCTCGCCCCCCTCCCGCCTCAGGCCGGCCAGCAACACCATCACCTCGGCGTCCACCCGCTCTTCGGGCACCACCACATACCAGGGCCGGCTGTCCGCGCCGGTGTAGTGCGCGCCCGGTTCCTGGCCGGGCTGCGCGCTCACCGGGGTCAGCCCGCGCAGATGCATCATCTCCGCGGCCAGGTCGGCCAGCGGGACGCGGGCGCTGGTCTTGCTAGCCAGCCCCTCACCGTCGTAGAACCGCTTCGCCACCACCTGGGCCCACGCCGCCCGCGGCAGCCGCACGACGCCTTTCGTGAAGTCTTCCGCTGACTGCTGGGTGCTGCCCCGCCCCGCGGCCACCCGCACCACGATGTCGCCCACGCCCAGGTCCTGCGGGTCCGGCCTGCCCACCCGCCCCGTCAGCTCCTGCGGCAGGTGCTCACTGCCATCGAGCAAGCCCGCCACCGTATGCCCGTGCAGCACCACATACAGCTGCGGATAGTCAAACTGATCCCGGGGCAGGTCCCCGTGCTTCTTCAGCACCACCCGGTACCCCAGCCCGTGATAATGCTTGAACCTCAGGAACGCCTGCTGCACCTCCAGCGCACGAGACAGCAAAGGCATATCGGCGAACGCTGGCCCTGCACCTTCCGGGGCCCAGTGGATGATCAGTTCGTCAAGGTCCCTTAGATCCAGCTCACCGTGCACATGCGCCAGCAGCGCCGACGGCCGCGGCCGTATCCCACCGTCGTCGTGACGAAGGTCGCCCATCTCCGGGTCGAACCGGAACCCGGTCGCGAACGCGAACGCCGCGCGGACGTCTTCGGCCGGCCGCTGCCGCATCACCCGCGACAGCGTCCACAGCAGGTGCTCCGGCATCACTGCCGAACGGGGCGGAAGGTGCACCATGTCCTCGGCCAGAGTCGTCCGGCCGTCCAGGCGCGCCTTGTTCCATTTGAGGGCGTACGGGCCGTAGGTCCAATCGCCGCGGCCCAGGTATTTGTCATGGAATATCGCGTACTTCGGATGCGCGGTCTTCTCGGTCGATTCCCGTTGCCCTCCCGGTCGCTCGGAGGGCTTCATCATCGCCTCGTAGCCGATGGCCGCTTCTTGTCCGTGACGGCCTGATTCAATCTGGCTGGGGTCCAGTTCATATATGGTCGTGATGCGACCGGAGTGGGCGCCGAGCAGCGAATCGAGGAACGTCTTGCCCTCTTGATCCTCCAAGGGCAGGTCGAGGTCGTGGTTCGACACCAGAATCACGTCATCGCCCTGGTAGTAGGCGACGACCTCGTCGAGGACCTGGTTGAATTGCTCGTCGTCGCCGAGCGGATACCTGGCGGCCCAGGGCGCCCGGCGCAGTAGCTCGCGGATGGCCTCCCGCAGGCCGGGTTCGTTTTGCAGGCCGGTGCGCGTGGCCAGCACCAGCGCGTAGACCTGATGCTCGTTGAGCCAGTATCGGGGGGGTCGGTCCTCGTCAGGCTGGCCCTCAACGCGACGGCCCCAGTCGTTGGCATCCCACAGCCTGCGCAAGATCTCCAGATCCTGGTCGGCCAGCTTCTCCTCCCGGCCGGCCTGCGTCCTGGCCCGGTTCGCCCGCAACTCGGCCTCCGCGCGCTGCCAGGCCTGCTGGCGCTCGCCCGCGGTCCCGGTGTTGGTGCGCAGCAGCCTGACCAGGTTCTGGTCACGCCACGATGCAGCCGTCGGCTGCCCACCGTCCGGGTCGCGCACCAGCGGTATCAGCTGCCAGTTCTTGCCGGCGTCCGGCCGATTGCCGCCCCGCCGCAGAACGCGCTGAGCGCGGTTCCCGACGCCTTTCAGCCTGACGAGCCACGACGGCGCACCGCCCTGCAGCCTCATGCCCGGCGCGTCAGCCAGCCCGCTGCCCATCGCCGGCGTCACGCCCGGGGCGGTCTCCGGAGCTTTCCGCGCCGGGCCCGATCCCCCATCCGGCGGCGGTGTCGACGGCCCGGGCGAAGCCGTGTACGGCGCCCCAGCAGCATCGGCGGCCTGGCGGAACTCGTCGTGGAGCCGCTGCAGGCCGCCGAGATCTTCCTGCAGCACCGTATTGCGCAGCGGGCTGGGCGGCCATAGCTGCACGTTCTGGAAGTGCCGGTAGATGAACTCCATCTGGAGCCGGAACCCGCGTGCCTGATCCGGGGCGACGTGCTCGAGAGCGCGTTCCATCGCCTCCCGCTCACGGTCGATGTCGTGCCGCAGCATGGTGGCGGCGGTGGTCAGCGTGTCCGCCTGCTCACCGGTCGCCTCGTCCGGGGACGGCGGGGCCGGCCGGGGGGCCTCGTGCTGCAGCGGCGTGGTCGCGTCGAAATGCCCGCCGGCCTGGATGAGGTACAGCGGCGCGCGCCCGCTGTCGTGGTCGCCGAACCGGATCTGCTGTCCGTCTGCCTGGTAGTCCAGCAGCGTCAGCGGCCCGAACGCCTCCGCGGCGGTCGCAAGGATCAGCACCAGGTGCTCGCGGGGCCAGGCCCGATCCTGGCCTATGATCCCGGCCACCCGCCGGAGCAGGTCAGGATCGGGAGTGTCCCCCGTCGCGGGCTTCTTACTCCGGTCCAGGGCTCCGGCCCTGGCTTCCAGAGTGGCGGCCAGCCGCGCGCGCATGGCCGCGGCGGTGACCCGCCCGCCGAGCACCGCGGCCAGCGCCTCGAAAAAGCTGTTGCTGGTGGGAGCGACGCGATGGCGTTCCAGCCCGAGCCCGGCGAGCAGGCCGGGCAGGTCGTTGACGGCCCAGTGCTGGAAGTCATCGAGGCTGAGCAGCCCCTGGCGGGCCTGCTCGTCCCCTTGCGCTTCTATGTCCGCCAGCAGTTCCCGCTCGGCCCGCAGGTGGAGGGCCGGAGCCGGCGCATACCGCGGCGGCTCTGTCTGCCAGTCCCGGCCGACGTTGAGGTGCAGCTGAGGCGGGCGCCTAGTCTCCAGCAGCCAGTTGCCGCTGAAATCGGCCACCGGTACATGCTGTTCCGAGCCGTGCCGGGGGTCGCTGATCGTGAACACCCGGCTGCCGTCGCCGAGCCGGCTGCCGCGCACATGGGCGTATACCGGTCCGGACCTGTCCCAGACGGGCATGATGGCCAGCATGCCTCCGAGCCGGACCAGGTCCTGCCACAGCCGGTGCATGCCGGCCAGGTCAGGCGTCCGGGCCGGGAGGCCGGCCCCGGGTAGGTCGGGGATCGTGCGGACCAGGCCGCTGAACCGCATGCGGTAGCTGTCCACCGCCCTCGTCACCGTGTTCGGGCCGGGATCGCCGTAGATTTCCTGCATCTGCAGGGCCCACCGGGTGAGCTGGCGTTCCAGCACCGCCGAGGCCTGCTTCCGGGTGAGCCCGGGCTTCAGCAGCCCCCGCACCTTGCTCTCGATCTCGTCGAAGGCGTCGCGAGCCGACCGGGCCCAGGCCGCGGGCACGCCGGGGATGGCGAGGATGCGCCTGCCGACCACCAGCAACCCGGCGATGGTGGGGACCTGGGCCCGCACCCGCTGGTTGACGGCGGCCGCGCCGGAATCGAAGGCGACGTGGAAGCCTGCCTCTAGGTCTTCCGCCCCGCTGGCGGCATACCGGGCCTCGGCCAGCAGCCACGGCTCGCCGCTGAGCAGCCGCTGGAACAGGTCGTCGTCACGCAGTTGTGCCCGGACGTCCGGTTGCAGGTTGAGCAGGCCCAGCCTGGTCAGCCGCTCGGCCAGGCGCTGGCCGGGCTGATACCCCGTGGACGCCACGTCCACGTCGACGTCCGACGCCAGAGGGTCCCGGCCAGACCGGAGCGCGGAGGCGATGAGATCGAACCGCCGGACGAGTACGTCCGGGGTGACCGTCTCGATCGAGCGCCAGTGGACGCGAGGGCCGTCGAGGCCGCTCTTGGCGCGGGTTTCCCTCGCGGGTACCAGCGAGGCGGCCAGCAGCAGGTCGTTGATCACCGCTATCAGCATCGGGTGCGCGGAGCTGTCCACCTCGAGGCTGAAGGCGATGTCCGTCAGCAACTCGGTGACCTGCGGGTTGCCGAAGACCTCGGGCGTGTAGACCTCGAGCCGGGCGTCGTGCCCGGCGAACCTGCCGAGCTCGCTGACCTGCTCGCCGATCTGCTCGTCGGTCCTTCCCAGCAGGCCACGCACTGCCCGGGGCAGCGCGTGATAGGCAGCCAGCAACTCGCCGGCGGCCAGGGCGTGCGCCTGGACGGCCTGCAACCACCGGTGCTGGGGGGGCTCGGGCTGCGCCAGGTGGTGGCCGTGAGTGAGGCTCCCTGCGCCGTCGATATCGTAAACGGCGGTGACCTTGGTCTGCTCCAGCGAGCTGACCGGCAGCATGAACGTGCCGGGCTCCGCGTAGCGCAGCTCAGGGGGCCGCCGGTCAGCGAGCATCTGGCCGACGGCGACCGCCTCTCCCGGCGGCACGAGCAGCCGTAGCAGGTGCCCGCCGGAGTGCCGGGCCGCCGCTTCCTTCGGGTTAGCCTCGGCCACCAGGTACAGCTCCACCGAGGTCAGCCGCCGGGGCGTCGGCTCGGGCGACCACACCAGCAGCTCGATCTGGTGCCGGTTCACCAGCGCCTTCCCTTCCAGCCCCGGCAGGCGCCGCTTGGCGCTGATGGTTTCCGGCGGCTGCCCGTTCCCGGCGGCAGGCATCGGTGACCGGCCCTCTGCGCCGTCGGCCGTCGGCGCGTTCATCAGGGCGTTCCACTCCTCGTCGCTGAACGGCACAAGATGCAGGCCCTCATACGCAGGCGGGTGCTTGCCGTGCTCCCGCGGCGGGGCGGATGCGATGACCGGAACCGGCGAGCCCAGGCGCTCCTCCCGGCCGACCGGCCCGGCCGACGGCGACCCCGGCCCGCTGTCCCGCAGCCTCTGAACGGGCCGCTGCCTGCCCGGCGGGCGCATAAGGCCCTGAATTCGGTTCAAGACGCCTTTCAGCCGAACGGCGGCCCACCACGGCCCCGCGCCCCGCAGTCTGGAGACCCCCCGCTGCTCCGGGTCAGGCTGGGAAACAGGCTGCAGCGAAGAATCCCGACCCCCTCCAGGATTCCGCTCCTCCAACCGCCGACCTATGGCGGCAGGCACGGGCCCGCCGCCCGCGCCCGACTGCGCCTGCTGCGGCTGGCCCGGGTCCAGCGCTCCCTGCTCGCTGACCGGCCCGGCGTCGCCCTGGGCCCGCGCGCTGAGACTCGCATCGCCTCCCGACTGTGGGCGCGCCGGCGGGACGCGCTGGCCCTTCTCGGATTGGCCCTCCTCCGGCCGGCCCGAGTCGGGCTGGCTCATCTCCGGCCCCGCCGCCGACAATCCCGCGCCGGCCGTCAGCACGAACCGGACCAGCACGGGCGCCGGCGGCAGCACCGCCGGGCCGCCGGCCCGCGGGTCCCAGAACAGCACCCGGTCCTGGTCATCGGCGGCCACGATGACCAGGCGCTCATCCTGCTCGCCACCTACCAGGAACGACACCACCCCCCGCGCCCCCTGCCCTGCCGCCGCTAGCCTCGCCGTCACCGCCGCGAACCCGTCCACCAACTCCATCGGCTGCCCCGCAAACGCCCCGGCCACCATCTCCAGCTCAGCCGCGGCCGCCTGCAGCCACCCGGGTTCTCGCGCCGACAGCGCCGTGTAGGCCTGGTAGTCGTCCTGTGACGGGGTGACCGCGATGGCCGGCAGGCCCTCCCGGCCGGCCAGGGTGACCATCGCGCCAGTCAGATCAGGGCCCAGGTTCTGGCTGCGGTCGCCCAGGACCACGAACTGGCCAGCGGGCGGGGCCGCCGCGTCGGCATCGGCGTCGCCCCATGAGAGCGGACCGCCGACGGGCTCGGCTACCACGTTGCCGTCGCCGGCGGCCAGCTGCCCCAGCGTGGTGGTGGCCGCCACTATCTCAGTTTCGCTGGGGTAACCCCGCCTGACCTCGGCGGCGAACGAGCTATCACCCGCTGTCGCGGCGTTGCAGATCACCAGGACCAGCTTCGGCAGCTGCCCGCCGTTCAGCGCCATGGCGTCGTCGTAGCCGGGCAGCCGCCTGACCACGCGCAGAAACTGCTCCGCGGTCACCCGCCGCCGACCCCACCAGATCGCATCCGGGGACTGGCCATCCGCTGACCGCTCCACCAGGTGCGCGGCCACCGTGAAGCTACCCGGATACGTCCGCAGCGCCTGCCCCGCCACCTCATCCAGCGCTGACCCCCGTGGCACATACACCCCATGCGCCCCAGGCCCGATCCGCCGCGCCACCCTCACATCCGGCTCCCCGGCCTCCGCCGGCCCCGCCGGCTGGCGCTGCGCCGGCCCGCCGCCCCACGTCTGGGCGCCATCCCATACCGGCGCCTGCCCGTAGTCGCCCTCCTCTAGCAAGCCGAGCACGTCTTTCATATCGCTGTAGGCTCTGCCGAGCCGGTCGACCATGGCCTGCCGGACCGATTCGTCCAGCGCGGTGTAGAACCTCTCTATGGCGTTCTGGGCGGCACCGGCCCGGTACGACGCCAGCGCCTGCGGCGGCAGGGCCATGTACCTGGTCTGCAAGGGCTCGAACGCGGCTGAGTAGGTCTCTACGGCCCGCCGGAGTACCTCCGGGTCGGCGGGCGGCTGAGTGATCACATTCCGCAGGGCGAGCTCTTCGGGCGTCTGGTACAGCTCAGAATCCCGCTTGATCCGGCCGGGAGCCCTGGCGGCCATATAGTGGCGGCCGGTGTACTTCAGGTACTGCGTGGGCTCGATGCCCGCGGGGCCGAGGTGGTAAGGCCGCTGCGGGCCCAGCACCGTCATGGCCACGCCCAGGTGCCGGCCCAGCACCAGCCCGGCGAACTCAACCACAGAGTCACCCGCGTCGTCGTCCCACCAGGGTGACGTCTGGATGGTATTCAGCACCTTCCGCTGCGCCCGTGCGTTCTCCTCCGGGGTACCTTGCAGCGCCCAGGCGAACAGCAACCGCACGTTATACAGGGTCGGCTCGCCGCTGTTGGCCCGCTGGAAGTCCGCCTGCGCCTCCCTGGCGAGGAAGCGGCGCAGCAACTCGACGGTGGGATCGCGCCCCAGAAGCTGCCGCAGCTCGTCACGGAACAACAAGATGAGCGAGTTGTAGAGGCAGTCGCCGTTCGGGGACACGTCTTCCAGCTCGATGGACTCTCGCGCCATCGTGATGTTGTAAGCCTGCTCCGCATGCCGGTGATCAACCCCGGCGGCCAGCTCCCGCGCATTCCGCTCCTCTTCCAGCTGCTCCACCGTCAGCGCCCGCGGGGCCTTCCCGGACGGCTGCCGCAGCACCTCGTACGCGGGCGCTGGACGTACCAGGTACACTTTCTTCACCCGGACCCGCGCAGAGCCCAGCGCTGCTAGCGCGGCTCGCTCCAGCGCCGCCAGCGGCATCGTGCCGTGGTAGCTATCGGTCGGCAGCAGTGGGATCGCCACGCTGGTAACGCCCAGCCGGTCAGCCAACTGCAGCACGGTGCGGTAGGTATTGGCCAGCTGAACCATCGCCACGTCCCGGCTGACCCGCCGGAAATCGGGCTGCACCACGTGGATCAGGAAGTTGGCGTCGATACCCGGCGCGGACGTGTGCACCGCCTCGCCGACCACAACGCCCCGCTGCGGAAACTCTGCGCCCGGGTAACGGACGATGATGTCCTCGAACAGAGCCTCCCCGCCCGCTTCCAGGATCTGCGCGCTGATCCCGCCCTCGCTCAGCAGCGTCCGGCGCGCAGGGCTGACGATCGCGCCCACGGGCTCGGGCAAGCTGAGCAGCTCATCGTCGGTCACCTGCACCTGCGGTGACAGGGTCGGCCCGGGCGGGAACCAGGACGCCTGGGCCTGGGGCTGGGCTGGGAGCTCAGCGGCCGAGGCTAGCACCGGCGCTGTGCCGACGTAGTGGTGGGCGAGCTGGATCAAGGTGATCGGCTGCTGCGTCATTGCATCCCGGTCGTCAAGGAAGTACTGCACCGATGCTTGCTCGCCTATGACGAGGAGCTCGATAGGGATGCGGAAGGCGAACGCGACCAGCATCGGCAGCAATTCGAGCCACCTCGCTGATCCGTCCCGCGACAGATCGTTCCGCAGTTCCCAGACGATCCGCGGCTCCTCGAGGGGGACACCCTCTTCGGTGCGGTACTCCAGCAGCCTGGGGTCGTCAGCGAGCCAGTGCTCCTGCCAGTAGCCGGGGTTCCTGGCGATGTCGCTCGCCCAACCGTCGGCTATGTAGTTGCGTATCACGTCGATCGAACTGTCCTGGTTGCCGTGCTGCCCGGCCAGTCGCTGCTGGCCGATCAGCTCGGTGAGGCGGGCCCCGCCGGTCTCGAGCAGGGCGGCAAAGAAGGAGCCAGGTTCCGTGGTGAATTCGAGCGGGCGCTGGGTCAGGCCGCGCTCTGCGAGCAGCCGGATCTGGTTCACGTCCAGCCGGTTCCAGCGGTGCGTCCTGAGTTCCTGCGCCTCCTGCTCCAGGCTGGTGATCGCGCGTTCCAGGACGTTCGTCCGGGCGGTCATCTCGTCGTCCCAGCCCGGGGGCAGCTGAGCCGACGGCCGGCTCGCGTCGACCAGCAGCTCCGTGTGGGCAGTTTTGATCCAGTTCCACTTGACTAGCAGCATGTCGCGGATCGGCTTGGTGTCCCACCGCCCGCTCCCGCCGCCGATGTCGCCGATCAGGCTCCATGCCACAGCCAGCCGCGCATCCATGGACCACGACAGGCCAGGCGGGGGCCCGGGCTGGTATAGGCCGAGGACCTCGTCCAGGGTAACGGCCAGCCACCCCCGCAGCCGGCCGTCGTGCTCCCGCTGCCGCAGTTCGTCACGGGTCAGCCACCGGACGTCATCAAAGTACGGGTCGTCGTCGTCGAGGCGGGGGCGCGCCATGGTCGGCGCATCAGCCGCGATAGAGGCGAAAATGCCTGGGTGCGACGGCGACATTTGGGTGTAGCGCTCGCCGCTGTACACGAGGGTGTCCAGGTAGTCCTGGGACAGGCCGAACCACTGGGCCGCTCGCGCCGTGCCCTGGTACTGGTTCTCCTGGGAACGCAGCTCACTAGTGATCGCTGCCCAGCTGCCGTCCTCGGTGTGCTGAACGAGCAGGAACCGTTCGGTGCCCTGGTCGTCGACGTGGCGGATCAGCAACTGGGCCGCGCCATAGATGCCCCACATCTGGGGATCGACGTGGGCGATGTTCTCGCGGTAGGGGTTAGAGGCGCCGCGCAGGTGCCGCGGCAGCAGCGTGAAGCTGGGCTGGATGCGCTGATCCACCAGTTGCAGGGTGCCACGTATTTCGCGGGGCAGACGACTCAGCACCGCGACGATCTGGTCGGGGGTGATCGCGGAGGCGCCGGCCGCCACCACCAGGTTCGGGCGGTCGGGGCTGACCGGCACCTGCTCGGCGTCGCGGATCGCGGCCTCGTAGGCGCGCTGCCCGATCCATTCCGGGCCCGGCAGCAGCGCCAGGCCGGACGGTACCACGTGCAACGTCATGCCGCCGCCGAGCTGGGTGACAGCGAGGCCCCCGGGACCTGCGTCCATGCTGGCCTCCAGGTCCGCCCGCCACGGAACCAGTTGCTGCGCATCCCCCTCGCCATCGGGCTCTGGCCGCGCCGGGCCGCGCGCCAGTGGCCCGGACGCGGGGTGGGCGCGGGCGTTGTCCAGCACCTCCTGAGGCACGCCCATCTCCAGCGCGCCGTCCTCGGTGACCGCGATCTCGACCGACCCGTGGAAGGTCCGCTGCCCGGTGCCCGGTTTGGCCGCCGCCGCGCCGACCAGGCGGCGCAGCCGCGCTGCGACTCGCCCAAGGAACGTGCGCACGCGGCCGCCGGTGGTGGTGAACTCCACCGGGACGTATAGGTGGTAGTCGGCCGTCGTGCGGCGTAGCCAGGCCCGGTGCTCGGTCTGGCGGCTGATCCCCGGGATCGGGTCGGTGGCCGAGGTTTTCTCACCGCCGACGCCGAACCGTGGGCCGACCCGGACCACATGAGTCACCGGGACCGGGACACCCCCCGCGACCGCCAGGGCCGTGGAGGTGGTGGCGGTGGCGCCCTGGGCGATGGACGCGGTGCCGTGGTCATAGTGCTCCAGCTCCGCGGAGCGCACGTAGTAGACCTGCCGCGGCACCCCGTAACGGGCCTTGACGTTGAATCCCTTGGGCATGACCAGCTGGCCCCGGGCGGTGGTCACGCCGGTGAAGTCGGCGCCCTTGCGTTTGAGCATGTCCCGGAACCGCGAAATCAGCGATTCCCGCGACAGCACCTGCTCAGACGGCCGCAAGGTGCCGACCGACACCGGTCTCCCGCCGCTCGTGCGGGCGACGTCATCCAGTGCGGCCAGCCCCTGCACGCCGTGGACAACGGAGCCAGCGGGCAGGATGTTGTTCAGCTTGCGGGTCGCGGTGTGCACCGGGCGGCCGCCGGTGATGGTGCCATCGAGAGGGACATAGACGGTGCGGTCCTCATATGCCTCGCCTGAGCGGGACGGCAGGGTCCGCAGCCGGGTGGTGAGCTGGGCCTTGCTGGCCACCTGGCGCAGCCGGTGGGTAAACTTCAGCCGCTGGTCGAACCCGGTGTGGCCCTTGGCTCGCTCCCCGTCCATGGTCAGCAGGTTCAGGCCATGCTGGCGGGACCGGTCGGTCACGTTAGTACGCGTGGCCGACACCGAGATCGGCAGGTAAGGCTGGTCGATCACCGCCTCGCCGACCAGCGTCCCGCCAACACCACCCGACGCCTGGCCCCGGGACTTGCGGTTCCGCTCCGAACTGGAGATGTTGCTGCGGGTATACATCTTCAGTGCTCCGCCCGGCGCGTCGCCGCGCGAGCGGGCCGGGCCGACTGCTTCGGCGGACAAGAGCAGCTCGTACTTGTTCCCGCCGGCCTCCATCTGCCAGGATTTCCCGCCGTCGGCCAGCTCCGGCATCCGCGCGCCCAGCCCGTTCAGCAGCGGCATGACCTGGGTCTCCAGCTCGTACCCGCCCAGCGCCCGGGCATCAGCCGACAGCCTCTCGTGCAGCGGGCCCTGACCGATCCGCTCCACCCACACCCCGCCCCACAGCCGCCCGTCCTGCAGACTGAGCGGGGCCTGCCGCTCGGTGACCGCGGCCGCGGCGGGCTTGCCGGGCGCCAGGCCGTAAGGATCACTGAACGCCGAGGGATCTCGGGCCAGTACCGCGTCCACCTCCTCCTTGGCGACAAGCAGGGTGACCTCGCCGGGGGTGCGCACGGCGAGCTGACCGGGCCGACGCCATCTCCTGTAGTCGCCCCGCCTCGGTCCCCGCCGCAGCCGCAGCCTGCGCCGCGGGCGGCCGAGGACGACGGTGTTCTCGACCGCGGTACGCACCACGTACATGCCGCTAGTGTTGACCAGCGTCCGGAACAGCCCCTCGGTGCGGCCGCGGGCGAAAGACTTCAGCCGACCCCAGATGTAGCTGAGCACCGCCGAGGCGTTCGGCGCCAACACCCCGGTGTGCCACCCGAGCACGCCGCGGCCCTGGTGCTGCTCGCCCTTCTCCGCGTCCTGGTTCAGCCCGGCCTGGCTTTCCTGCATCACCTCGGTGTAGACATCGCGGCCCTTGCCCGCCAGCACCTTCAAGATCTGCGGCGTGCCGATCGGGGTGGCCGTGAGCACGCCACCCTTGTCACCGATGATCACCGAGGTGCCCGAGGCCATGCTGCGCGACAGATTCGTCTTGTAGTGAACCGTGGTCAGCCCGCGCCACACGTTCGACTGGATCTCGTGCCGCCGCGTCGCCCGGTTCGGGTCCTCAGCCACGGCCGTGACGCCGGCCAGGCCGGCCCCGGCCCTGGCGCGCTTGCGGGCCAGCACATGGTGCCGCCCCACCAAGGTGGTGATCAGCGCCTTCTGCAACGTGCCCACGCCGCTGACGTGGACCGGGGCCCGGGGCACTATTCCGATCAGCGGCGACCAATGGGACGTCACCTGCAGAGCCTCCGGCGGGTAGCGCGGGGCGTCGTCGATCATCGAGTCCGGCTGCCACACCTGCAGACTGCCGGTCACTACACCGGTATCCGGGTCCTGCCCGGCCGGGCGCGGCAAGTCTTGGATAAGGGGGTCCCCGCTGCCATCATGCAGCGACCATCTCCACTCCACCGGCAGATCGAACAGTGACGAGTCACCCTCGGTCCGGGCGTAGGCCATCGTGGTAGACGAGGACGTCGCCCCGGCCCGGTCACCTTCCCGTGAAGTGTGGATGTAGTCGCCCAGGCCGCCTACGGGAAGTGCGCCGTCATACCATGCCCCGGGCGCGCCGCTCTCCGCCCCGCCCAGGCCGGTATTGCCCAGCCCGCCGCCCTCGACCGTCGTGGTGGTGGTGGACAGATCACCCCGCCGGCTTTCCACCTGATCCAGGCTGATGAGCGTGTTCACCACCATCATCGGGTCGGTCGTCACATAGGCGCCCCGGCCGGTGAACCGGCCGGTTATCCCGAGGGTGACCTGGCCGCCACCCTCAGGATCCACCAATGACGTCACCGGCTCGGGCCACTCGGGAGAGACGAGCGTCAGCGTCAGGCCCGGCTGCCCGTCGCCGCCGCCCATCGCGTCGTCGATGCGGCGCATGATCACCGACTCTGACAATTGCTCGACCACCAGCCGCCAGTTCCGGAACTTCAGGCCGGGCTGGTTCAGCACCAGAGCGCTGTGACGCTGGTTCTGTAGCGCCTGCCACGCAGACGGCACGCCCTCGGGGCTGGCCTCCGGCGGCAAGAGCCTCAGCTGCACCAGCCGCGGCACCACCGCGTCGTACAGACTGGACACTCCGGTCAGGCTCTTGACCGCGCCAAACCCGATGCCGTGCTCACCCGGCAGCGGCGGTGTCCACCACGTCCTGCCCCCCGCAGCCGTGCTCGCTGTCCGCTGCGGGCGCTCCCCGGCCGTCCGGACCCGCACGTGCGCCCACCCGCTGACCTTGGCCTCGTCGTAGTGCGGCCCCGATGCCGCAGCCGGCGCGGGCGCCCCCGGGCGCCGGCGCTTGCGCAGCTTGTTAGGCCTGCGGGGCCCGGTGACGGGATCGGTGGCCGGCGGCTCCTTTGCCTCGTCCTCGCGGCCGGGCGGCGCGGGGAAGGGGTCAGGCGGGGCGTGGCCGGTGCCCCAGACGGTCCACACGGTGAACTCCGAGTTGAGCTTGACGACCTTGCTCTCGTCGGAAGCCCGCATCGCCCGCAGCATCCAGTCGGTCTGGCTGCGGACGGACACCTTCGTCCGGTTGCGGACACGTGCCCGGCGGAAGGACAGGTTGATGATGCCGGTCAGGATCCGCAGGTAGTTACTGATGTCCGGTCCGCGCCTGCCGATCCGCCGTTCCCGAGTCAAGGATGCCTTGTGGACGCTCTGCGATAGCCGGTCGAACTTGACCTTCGAGGTCGGCTTGCCGATGTCTTCCTGCGACAGCGCCCTAGCGGCCAGCGTCAGGGTCAGGTAACGGCCGTCGCGGCGCAGCACGATCCTCGGGATCGTCTGCCAGTCCGGGGTTTTATCGAACACCGGGTGGGTCCTATGCAGGTCGGCCAGATCCGCCCCGATCCGGTCGTTGGACAGGAACAGGTCGATCTCCTGATCCTGATTCCAGAATGCGTACTCCTCCTCGCCCAGCTTCTGCCGCACAGCCGCCCGCAGCTTGTCGGCCACGTAGACCCGCTGAACCGCGTGGTGCATCCGCCACAGCGGGAAGTCGCCGTTGCTACGGATCTCTTGCGGCTCCCGGTCGCCGCCGACCGGCATTTCGTGCTCCGACACGTAGGTGTGGATCCTGTCCTGCCGCGGTTCGCCGTCCCGGGCGAAGGTGAAGTCCTTCCAGCGGCCGGTCTCTTTGTCCCGCAGCCGCGCCTGCCAGCTGACCGGCACGTCCAGCAGGGCGACCTTGTCGTCGGGCTTGAGGTACATGTACCGCGCGGCGGCCGACCCGTACTGGTAGGCCCGGTTACGCCCGACGCCCTTCCCCATCGTGAGATAAGTGCTGAGCGCCGCCGCGGGGGTCGTGCCGAGCCGGGTGTAGGCGCCAAGGTCCACATACCCGCTGCGCCCCCGCGCCCGGCCGGCGCCCAGCTCGACCTCGACGCTGTTGATGCGGGTCTCCAGCTTGGCGTCGGGCGGCTTCTTCGGATTGGGGGTCGGCTTTCCTGTGACGTTCCACCCGATCTCCAGGGTGAATTCACGGCCGTCGGCGCCGCTCACATCGAACCCCGCGCCCTCATCCAGGCCGCTCGTGACCGACCAGATCAGCGTGTCCCCGAGCCGGGCGGTGTCCACCTCGTCCGCCCCCGGCACGATGCCGGTGATCCACTCGGTGACCTCGTCCCATGCGGAGAACTCGGTGGGGTACTGCAGGCCGGGCACCAGTCCGTTGTGATTCTCCTGGTCGGTGGCATGCCGACGCAGTGCCGGGCGCGGACCCTCCGACCAGATTGTGGCGATCGCCATGTCGATGAGCGCCGCCCTGGTCACCGGCCTGATCACCCGCGCCCCGGCCGCCCTGCGCCCGCGCTTGACCAGCTTCGCCCGGGTCACCGGCCGGTGGTCCGCGTCCGCCACCCGCACCCGCGCCACCAAGGCAGCCAGCCGGTCCAGCGTGACCGCGTCGACCTCGGTCTCGCCCAGCAGCTCCAGCGCCATCGGCCGGTACACATCCAGGCCGCTAAATGCGCGGCGGCGCGGGTCGCCGAAATACGACCGCCGGACCTCCACCAGCGCGCGCAGGTCAGCCTCCTCCAGCGTCCCCGGGCCGCGCGAATCCGCCCCCCCGACCGCCTTACTGAGCGCGGCCAGCTCCGCCGCCCGGTTACCCGCCCCGTCCGCGCCGCCCGGGCCGGATGCGGCATCGCGGAAATACCGCTCCAGCATTGCCAGGCGCTTGCGCGAGCTGCCGCCAGGCACCGCGCGCAGCCCCGCGATCAGCTGGACCAGATGCTCCGCGGTCACCGCCCGCGCCCCGGGATCCACCACCTGGCGCACCAGCGGTAGCAGGTCACCCGGCGCCAGCGGCCCGGCCACCCCGGACAGCTCGGCGGCGAACCACTGCCGGGCCGCGGTCAGCACCTGATGCAGCCCGGCCAGCTGACGCCGTCCCTGCAACCGCGGATCGTCGAACTGGTCCTGCACGGCCATGGCATCCAGCACCCGGTCTACCGCGCCCGGTCGGCCCGCCACTCCCAGCGCGCTCTCATACTCCGCGATCATCTCGGCGCCAAGCTGCTCCTCGGCCAGCACGCCGGCCGCCCGGTACATCCGCTGGCCCACGACCGTGGTCAAGGTGACCGGCCCTCGCGCGGCCGCGGCCAGGGCCAGCTCGGACAGCAGCCCCACGTGATCGCCGGTGACGGCGTCCGCATTACCGTCCAGCACCTCCCGCACCAGCGGCAGCAAGTCACCATCCCGCAGGTCGCGGCCCAGCGCCCCGGCCAGCTCCGGGAACGAGCGGTAGAACAGCACCCGCACCCAGTGCTCCCCGGCCCGGCCCGGCTGCCTCGCGGCCAGGCCCTCGTGCCTGCTGGCCTGCTGCTGGGCATGCTCACGCCAGGCCGCCGCCTGCGCCACGGTCGCGGCGGCCACCTTCTCGGCCGGGGTGGGCTCAGCAGGCCGCAGGACGGCGACCTCCCGGACGATCCGGTCCAGCACGCCATCCCAGCGGGCGCGGAACCGCTGAGCCTCGTCCGACACCAGCCGCTTGCGCCGGAGCCGCCAGGGCCGCCCCCGCCGCAGTGCCAGCGAACTCGAGGTGGCGGCCCGTGCGGCGGTGAGCTCGTCGATGAACTGCCGGTATTCCCACGCGCTCCTGACCCGGGCGCGCTCAGCGTCGAGGGCGGCAGTGACGTCTCCGTGCTCCCAGTGCTCGCCCGGTCTGACTTGGCTGTCGTAGATCCGGTCGCTGCGGTTGAAGACTTCGACCCAGTCGGCGAGCCCGCCAGCATCGATGGCCTGCGCGGCGCGGCGCACGCCGACGTAGCTTTCGTCGTGGGACCGCCGGCTGACCAGCGGGTGGTGGTCGCCATGCTGCACCCCGCGCAGGTACTCAGTCGTGACACTGAGCGCGCTCAGCACGTTGGGCACGGCCAGCAAGACGACCCCGACCTGATAGCCGGCGTCGCGGTACTGGCGGACCAGGTCCTCGAAATCGGCTTCGCTGGCCATCGTGGTCTGCACCAGCACGTTGAACTTGAGGCCGATGATGTGACGGTGCGTCCTGTTCCACAAGGCCCGGGCCGTCGGCTCGACCCGGTCGTTGACGGTCTCCTCGTCCTCGCCGAGGAATCTCAGGTAGCCGGGGTGAAGGCGGGCGTAGTCGTCCATGCTGATCCGGAAGTGCTCGGCCAGTGCGTGGCGCTGGCCGAGCATCTGGGTGACCTCCGGCACCCCTGCCCCCGGCTGCGCGCCGATGATGATCACCATCGGCCCGCCGGCTTGACGCTGCCTCGCGAGGCTCGGGGTCTGCGGCTTGATCTGAGTCGCGAAGATATGTTCAATCTCATCCGTCGTGAGTAGGTCTGGAGACGGCCGGAACGCGGCGGCTTGCTTCTCGATCTGGTCGAGTTCGCGGGTCCAGAGGGCGCGGAACCGCCCGGTGGTCATCGGCTTGCGCCGCAGGCGCCGGGGCCGGTCAGGCCGCACGGGCCGCGCAGGCGGCCGCAAGGTGGCCACCCAGTTGCGTGCGGTGGCGAGCCGCTCGGTGACACCCTCGTTGTATTCGTCGGGGGTGACGACCAGACGCTCAGCGTCGAGAGCATGGGTGACGAGACCGTCGCCCGGCTGCCCCTCGTCCAGGTTGATGTAGGTATCGCCGTGGCCGACGACGAGGACCTCGTCGGCGATGCCGCCGGCGTCGATGGCCTGCGCGCCGCGCCGCACGCCTAGGTAGCCGGCGTCGTGGGACTGGCGGCTGACCCGCGGGCGGCGGTCGGGCGTCTGCACCAACCTCAGGTATTCTTCAGCGACCGCGAGCAGGCTTATCGGAGCGGGCACGGCCATCAAGTGGACCCTTACCCGGTAACCGGCCTCGCGGTACTGGCGAGCCAGGTCCTCGAAGTCGGCTTCGGTGGACATCGCGGTGACTACCAGCACGTCGTTGCCATGCTCGATGGCGTACCGGTGCGCCCGCTCCCGCCAGGCCCGGGCCACCGGCTCGACCCGCAGGCCGGCGGTCTCGTCGTCCTCGGCGAGCATGCTGGCGTAGCCGGGGTGATAAGAAGGGTAATGGTCCATATTGATCGAGACGAGAGCGTGGTCCTCGCCCTTGAATCGGTCCACGGCGTACACATCCGCGAGCGACCCTGGCTGCCCGCCGACGATGGTCACCTTTGGCCGTGCCCGCCGCGGCCTGCCCTCCAGGCGCCGGGGGACGATCTGCTCGCGGAAGATCCGGTCGATCTCGGCCGCCGACAGCCCGTCGGGGACGCGCACCTGCGGGCCGGCGGGCTGCTGCTTCCCGCGGGGCCGTGCCACCGCCGCATCGTCCGCGGCCCCGGGAACGTCGGGTGGCTGGGCGTCGGCCGGGGTGGTAAAGCGGTCGCGAATGCCTTTCAGCCACGCTGTGAGCGGCGGCCCTCCGCCACGCAGCGGCTTGAGATTCCCTTCCTGCCTCGGCGCGGCTCCCGATGTCCCCTCGCCGGGATCCCACCTGTCCTCGTCGGCCTGCGGCGACGGGTTCAGCTCGGTCAGCAGGCGCGCCAGGTCGTCCCGCAGCATGCGGATCTGGTCGTCCGTATCCTGCGTCTGTGTGGCTGAATCTTGCCGCATCAGGGCATCGAACCGGTCGAAGAGGACGAACGCGCGATTGTGGCCGACGGTCCGGTCGCCGGCTGGCGTTCTGGCCAGCAGGTACCGGAGCCGGTAGAACGACGCTTTGTAGGCCGCGCGCTCGTCAGCCCGGCCCTGCCCACGCTGCAGTGCCTCGTTCAGGGCCCTGAGATCGTTGACGAGTTCCTCGGTGAATGACTGGTCCGTGGTCTCCCGGGCCGCGGGGCCCGCGACCGGGCCGGCGAGGACGGGCATGGGCGGCGGCAGCATCGGGGCCGTCTGCAGCGTGGGCTGTGCCACGATGGGCAGCCCGGCCCGGCGGAACTCGTCGTGGAGCCGCTTCAGGGCGGCCAGGTCTTCTCGCAGCAGCTCGTTGCGCAGCGGGCTGGCCGTCCATCGCGCCACGGCCTGGGAGTGCCAGTAGACGCTGGATATCTGGATCAGGAACGGCCGTGCCAGATCTCGATCGACCCGTGACAGAGCGCCGTCCGCATCCAGGTATTCGTGGTCGAGGGCGTCCCGCAGGGGGGCGGCGTCCTTGGTGAGCTTGCGTGCCTCCTCTCGGGTCGCGGTCCGGGACGGTGCGGCCGGGCGCGGGGCATTGGGCCGGAGCGGCGTGGCCGCCTCGAAGTGCCCGCCGGCCTGGATCAGGTACAGCGGCGTGTCCGTGCTGTTGTGGTCGCCGAGCCGGATCTGGTGGCCGTCTGCCTGGTAGGTCAGCAGCGTCACCGGCCCGAACACCTCCGCGGCCGCATCCAGGATCCTCCTGGCGTGCTCGCGAGGCCAGGACTGGTCCTCGCGGATGAAGCCCACCAGGTCGGGATCGGGAGAGCCAGCCGTCTGGTTCCGTGCAGCGGTCTTGGCTTCCAGCGCATCGGCCAGCCGCGCGCGCAGGGCCGCGGCGGTGACCCCCCCGCCGAGCGCCGCGGCCAGCGCCTCGAAGAAGCTGTTGCCGGTGGGGTCGATGCGATCGCGTTGCAGCCCGAGTCGGGCGAGCAGGTCGGGCAGGTCGTCGACGGCCCACTCCTGGTACACGTACAGGCTGAGCAGTTCCTTGCGGACCTGCTCGTTGTTGTCCGCGTCGGCTTCCGCTCGCAGTTCCTGGTCGGGCTGGGGCTGCCGAGCCGGCAGCGGCTCATCCTGCGGCGCGCCCGGCTCATCCGCATACCGTGGCGGTATCGCCAGGGCGTCATACGCGTTGGGCGGCTCTCTGTAGGTCAGACCGTAGCGGGGCCCGCGTTCAATCTGTAGCCACCAGTCGCCGTTGAACTCGGCCACGGGTATGTGCTCATCCGAGCCGTACCGGAGGTCGCTGACCGTGAACACCCGGGCGCCATCGGCCAGCCGGTCGGCGCGCAGGTGGGCATACACCCTGCCGGAGGTGAAGTCCGCCGCAGGACTGACCGCGAGCACGCCGCCGCTCCAAGCCAGGTGCTGCCACAGACGGTGCAGGTCGGCCGGGTCTGGCGCCACGCCCGCGAGCGGCCTCGTCGGCAGGTCCAAGGTCCGGCGCATCAGGGGCTCGAAAACCATGCGGTAGGCGTACTCCGGCTGGTCAGCGTAGCGCCTCCTCTGCATGACCCGACTGGAGATGTAGAAGCGCGCAAACTCCCTGATCAGGTCCAGCGCTTGAGCGAGGCGATAGCTGACGCTGCCGTAGCCAGGAATCACGCTGCGGGTGAGCATCGGCACGCGCCGGTGGTCCATGAGATCGGAGACGCCGTAGAGTTTCTGCATCTGCCTGGACCACTGCGTGGTCTGGCGCGCCAGCACCGCGCGGGCCTGCTCCCGGGTGGCGCCGGGCCGCAAGAGGAGCTTCACGGCGGCGTCGATCTTGGCGAAGGTCCCGCGGGCGCGCCGGGCCCGGGAGGTGGCCATGCCCTTGATGGTGCGGGGCGGGAACCATCCGACGTGCGCCCGCACCTGCACGTCGTAGGTCGTTATCTGCTCGCTGACGTAGCCGAGGATCTGCTCGCCGAGCAGCAGCAGCCCGGCGATGGTGGGGGTCTGGGCCCGCAATATCTGGTTGATGGCGGCCGCGCCGGAGGTGTTGTAAAAGGCCGCTTCTTCGGCGCCGTCGGCGGCGTACCTGGCCTCGGCCAGCAGCCACGGCTGCCCGCGCAGCAGCTGCTGGAACAGGGAACGGTCGCGCAGTTCGATCCGGACTTTCCAATTCAGGTTAAGCAGCGTCAGCCGGGTGAGCCGCTCGCCCAGAGGCTGTTCGGGGTGGTATCCCGTCGACCCCAGGATCGCCTCCGGCGCCATCGGATCGATGTGGAGGCGGAGGATCTGGGCGAACTCGTTCAGCGAGTGCAGGAGCGCGCTCGGGGCGGCCGTCTCGATCGAGCGCCTGTGGTGACGACGGCCCGCGCGGGTTTCCCGGACCGGTACCAGCGAGGCGCCGAGCAGCAGGTCATTGATCGCCGCGATCAGCGCCGGGATCGCCGTGACCAGCGCGTGGGCCATGCTGCCCATTCCGGCTAGGCTGTCGGCGATATCCGTCAGCAGCTCGGTGACCTGCCGGTTGCCGAACACCTCGGGCAGGTAGACCTCCAGCCGGGCGCCGGGCCCGGCGAACGCGGCCAGCTCGCTGACCCGCTGGCGCAGCTGCCGCTCGGTCATTCCCAGCAGGTCGCGCACCCGCCGGGGCAGCGCGCGATAGGCGGCCAGCAGCTGGTCGGCGGCCAGGGTGTGCTCCTGGCCGGGCGGCCGCCGCCGCAGGTCGGCGGGCTGACGTTGCGCCACGCGATGGACGTCGGTGATCTGGCCCGCGCCGTCGATATCGTAGACGTAGGTGACCGTGGCCTGCCGCAGCGACGCGGTGGGCAGCACGAACGTGCCGGGCTCCGCGTAGCGCAGCTCAGCCGACCGCAGGCCGGCAGACATCCAGCCAACAGCCAGCGCCTGTCCCGACGGCACCCGCAGCTGCAGCAGGTGCCCTCCGGAGTGCCGGGCGGCCGCCGCCGCCGGGTCGGCCTCGGCCACCAGGTACGGCTGGACCGCGGCCAGCGCGTTGGCCGTCGGCTCCGGTGACCACACCAGCAGCTCGATCCGGTCCTTGTTCACCATCGGCGCATCGCGCAGCCCCAGCGCGGCCCACCCGTTGCGCCCGTCCCGCGGTCCGGGAATGAGCTCCGGGGGCTCCGGGTTCCGCGTGGAGGCCACTCCCAGCCGTGGTCCGCCCACCGTGCCGGTGCTGGCCGCCACGTCCGGACGGCCCGAGTCCGGCCGCGCGGGAGGGTCGGTGACCGGGGGTTCTGGCGACGGCACGGTCCCGGTCCGCGACCCGTCCGCCGACGTGGCTTGCTCGGCGAACCTTCCCTGGCGCTCCTCCGGCTGGCTGGCTGGCCGGGCTCCCTGGTTTCCGGCGCCGGCGGGCGCGGATTCGCTGGGCAGCGCGCCGGGACGGCGCGGGCCGGCTGGCGGGTCCCTCAGGGCCTCGGCGGTGCGGACGTCTGGGAGGGCGACCGGCCGCCCGCCGTCGCGGGCGCCGGCAGTTACCGGGTGCCCGCCGGGGCCAAACACCACGACGCGGGTGAACGGGTCGCGCAGCAGCTTGGCCCACCAGTAGTGCTTGCCGCCAGGATCGCCGAGGTTGGCGGGCTCCCCGAACGGCACCTCGGCGTCCACCCAGCGCAGCACCACCTGAGCGCCGCGGCCATCAGCGACCAGCCAGTACACGTGCGCCCGTTTCGCGCTCGGCCGGGCGATCACCAGCGCCGCCGCGCCCGGGTTCGCTTCCAGGTAGCCGGCCAGGGCCTCGGGGTCCACCCGGGCTGGTGCCTCGCCGTCGGCACCCAAGGCGTGCAGCAGGCCCGGCAGGCCAGCTCCCGCAAGAGCGAGGTCATCAACAGCGCGGCCGCCGCCGCCGTGCAGTGCCCCGAACGCGCCCACAGCGCGGACCAGGCAGTCCACGGCCGGGTCGGTGACCTTCTTCCCCGGCACGCCCGTGTTCTCCGGCACCGTCCTGCCGTGCGCTACCCAGTCCTCCAGCGCGTCCAGCCCCGCCGACGACAACCGCTGGCCCAGATCGTCGCGCCCGGCCGCCGGGCTGCCGGGCGCGCCGCGGGCGCCGACGGCGAAGGCCGCAGCCACGGCGCCGGTGATGGTCTTCGCGGCAGGGCTCGCCACCGTATCCGCAGCCACGGCGCCGGTGATGGTCTTCGCGGCAGGGCTCGCCACCGTATCCGCAGCCACGGCGCCGGTGATGGTCTTCGCGGCAGGGCTCGCCACCGTATCCGCAGCCACGGCGCCGGTGATGGTCTTCGCGGCAGGGCTCGCCACCGTATCCGCAGCCACGGCGCCGGTGGTTTGCGTGGCGGAGGCGCTGATGGGTTTGGTGGCGGGGGTGGCGGTAGGGGGGTGCCGGTCGGGGTGCGGCGCCGGGACATCGTGTGGCTGCAGCGGCGGTGTCGCCGACGGTACGGGACCTGGTGTGGTGGCGTGTGGCTGGGTGGTTGCGAGGTGGGGGTGGCTCGTGAGGAACTGGCTGGCTTGGGTGTGGAAGGGTGCGTGGGGGTCGAGTGCTTGCTGGCTGAGGTTGTACAGCAGGTCGGGGCTGGCGCCGGGGCGGGTGGCGGCGGTGGTGATCAGGGTGAGGGTTTCGGGGGTGGCGGCGGGGTGGCTGAGGGCGTGGGACAGCAGCTGCGCTGCTGTCGCTGAGACGGTGGCTGCGGTGGCGGCGGTGATCGCGGCCGCGGCCAGGCCGGCGGCGGGGCGGGGGGCGGGGGCGGGGGGCTGGGCGGCCCAGTGCAGGTCGTTCCATGCGTTGTGGTGGAACTGGGCGCTGGGGTCGGCCAGCTGCCCGGCTATCGTGGCCTGGCTGGCGTGGTCGCCGGCCAGTGCGCTGATGAGGATCTGGTGCCAGGGCTGGGCGGTGCTGGCGGGGTGGCCGGGCAGTCCCGGTTCCTGGCCCGCGGCGTGCGGGTGACCCGCGGGGGCCGGCGCCGGCGCGGGGGCCGGCGCGGGGGCGGGGGTGTGCGGGGCGGGGGTGCTGCTGCCCGGGCTGTGTGCGGTGGGGGTGGCGGGCTGGGGTGGCGGGCGCGACGGCGGGGCGCGCGGCGCCGCGGTGGTGGCGGGGGCGGGGGCCGGGGCCGGGGCGGGGGCGGGGGCGGGGGCGGGGGTGCCGGGCTGGTCGTCGTGCAGGTGCAGGCCGGTGCGTGCGGCGGCTTCGGCTTGCAGGTCGGGGACCTGGTCGCGCAGGCTCTGCTCGGCTTGCGCCAGCCGCTGGCTGGCGTGTTCCAGCGTGCCGCCGGCCGCCTGGGCGGCGCCGGCGCCGGCGGCGGCGGTGGCGGTGGCGGCGGTGGCGGCGGTGGCGGCGGTGGCGGCGGTGGCGGCGGTGGCGGTGCGGGCCTGGGCGCTGGTGTAGGCGTCGTGGGCTTTTTCGTACATGACGACGGCGACCTGGACTTTGCGCAGGAACGAGTTGCGGTACAGGTCGTCGTGGGGTGAGGTGAAGAACTGGACTTCGTCGCCGGGGTTGCCGTTGCGCCCGGCCCGCAGTTCGGCCTGGGTGGCGACGGCCTGGTTGGGTGAGCGGCCGCCGATCCGCAGCATCATGCCCCCGGCCTCGTCGGTGGGCTCGACGTCGGTGCCGCGAGACAGCCGCCGGTTGCCGATCGTGATCTGGCGGGCCGCCCCGGCACCGCCGACCAGTTTCGCGAACGCCTCATCACGGTCCTGGCCCTGGGCGGCGTCCCACTTGGCGTCCTGCATGTCATGCGGCACGTCGGGCAGCAGCTTCGACAGCCGGGCCGGCAGGTCGTTACGGTCCATGATCATCATCTGGGCTTTGGTGCTGCCCGACTTCCACATCGCGCGGATCGCGTCGGCCATGTCTTCCAGCTTCGCGGGCAGGCTGGCGCTGATGTGGTCGGGGTGCACGGTCAGCTGCTGCTTGAAATACGGCGGGATCTCATCGACCTCCCGCGGCAGGCCCTGCGCGGCGAACAGGTCACCATGGCCCTTGGCGGTGCCCGACGCGCCCACCACGCTGGTGAACTCGTCCCTGGCATACAGCTGCTGCGCGGTGATGCTATGGGTGGTGTCCGGGTCGTCGCGGACCGGCAGGCCTTTCTCGGCCTCAACCGCCTGATGCAGCTTGATCCACCGGGTTTCCGTACCGGTCTCGGGATCGTACTGGACCTCGTCGTTGCTGGAATCCAGGACCCGGACATGGTCACCGTCCACGATGTAGTGGATGTTCTCGCCGACTTCCCAGTGCGCGGTGGCGGCCAGTTCCAGCCGCTCCCATTCGGCATCGTCCGGCGGCCGGCCCTTCTCCGCGACGATCAGGGCCTCGGCCTTCACCCGGCCCGCCGCGGTCAGGTCAGCCGGGCCGAGTTCCTGATTTTCGGTGCGGCCGAAATCGGCCTCGGTCAGGGCCCCCGACTCCAGATGGCCGTGCAGGAACTCCTTAGCCCAGATCACCGCCCCGGCGACCTGCGGCGGCGCCAGCCGCTCAGCGCCCTTGGACAAGATATACAGCTTCTGCCCGTACACGAACGCCTCGTCGACCTCGTCAACCAGCACGTGCACCCGGAACACGCCCCCGGCGGGCTGGCCATCCAGCTTACCGGTCTTCAGCACCGTGAACGGCGGATGCTTGCTCGCGCCCACAAAAACCGGCGCGGGCCCGCCCTCCGGCCGCGGCCGCAGCACCGCCGGCGGCTTGCTGGAATTCATCAAATGCACATCGAACCCCAGCGGGCCCGCCGCCTGCCCGAAGTTCTTCACCTCCCGGCTGGCGATCTCCTCCCGCGTCATCACCGCGTACACCATGTCCACATCCGGCCGCATCGCCTTGCGGATCGCCGTCACGATATACACCAGCGACTTGCCTTCCCCGGCCCGCATATTCACATGCCGCCCGGCCACCAGCGAATTCGACGCCGACACCTGCGTCCACCGCAGCGCCTTGCCGGCAAACCGGCGCACCATCTCATACGCCGCCGCGAGCACCTCATCCGCCGAGCCGCCCAGCAGCTTGCGCAGCCCGTCCGCATCCAGGCTGTCCAGCCGCTCCAGCTCAGGAACCCAATGACCATAACGGGCGGCGATACCCGCCAGATCCGCCGCCGCCTGATGATCCTTATTCGCCGCCGCCAGCCACATCTCATACGACGCCGAATCCACCGCCGACCGCACCGGCGCCCACCCGCCCTTGCCATCAGGCACAAACATGCGCTGCTGCCCCCGCGCCTCCCGGTAAGCCACCACCACCCCGTTATCCTCCACCTGCAAATCCTTGCGGCCCAGCACCACAACGACCTTCCCATCACCCGACCGCAGACCCACCCCCTTAGCAAGCTTCACCGCCAGCAGCTCATTCGCGCGCACCCGCGCCGGCCCCCACACCCCATCCGGGCGCCGCTCGAAACTCACCCCATCCGGCCGCACCGCATGCACCAGATCCGGCCCCTTAAACACCCCCCGCGACCCAGCCGGCAACTCCACCACCTCCCCCCGCCCCCCACCCCGCACCAGCACCCCCCGCCCCGCCGACACATACCGGCCCCCACCATCACGCAACCACCGCGTCCCCGCCGCCACCACCCCGCCAGCATCCCCCACCACCACGGCGTCCTTCACCACCCCCACCACCACGGCGTCCTTCACCACCCCCCCCACCACGGCGTCCTTCACCACCCCGCCAGCGTCCCTCACCACCGCGGCGCTGGCACCCGGACGCGACGGCTCACCCAGCGGCGAACCCTCACCATCCCGCGACGCCCCCGCCCGCCCCGGCGCCACCCCCGGCAGGGACACCACATCGGCTGCCGGCCCCTCCGCCCGCCCCGGGCCGCTGTCCCGCGGCGGCATCGCTTCTGGCGCCTCCGCGCCGTCCACGGCATCTTTCACCACGGTGTCCCGCGGCCCGGTGCCCCCCACCGCCGGCGCCACCGCCTCCCCCGCACCCGCCCCGCCACCGCGTCCCGCCGGCTCAGGCACCCGCCCGTCCGCCGCCACCTCACCGCCGGCACCCGCACCCGGCGACCCAGCCCGCACCACACCACCCCCCGGCCCCGCCCCGGCGTCGGCCACCACATCCCTGCCCGCCAGCGCCACCACGCCGCCCGTATCCCCGCCCTCCGCCGCCGGCCGGGCCAGCGCAGGCACCTCCCGCGTGGCCACCGCTGCCTCCGGCCGCCCCGGCCCCCCCGGCCCCCCCGGCGGCACAGCACTCGCCTCCGGCCGCCCCGGCCCGCCCGGCCCCCCCGGCGCCGCATCCGCCGGCCGCCCCACCACACCCGGCACCACCACACCCGGCGCCGGCACATCCGGCCCGCCCGGCCGCCCCGCACCCGGCACCACCACATCCGGCACCACCACACCCGGCGCCGCATCCGCCGGCCGCCCCACCACATCCGGCACCACCACACCCGGCGCCGGCACACCCGGCCCGCCCGGCCGCCCCGCACCCGGCACCACCACATCCGGCACCACCACACCCGGCGCCGGCACACCCGGCCCGCCCGGCCGCCCCGCACCCGGCACCACCACATCCGGCACCACCGGCGCCGCGCTCACCGCCAGCCCGCGGTCCGCCCCGCCCACCAGCGTCACCTGCGACCCGCCCAGCGCCTCCTCCGCCGCCGCCCCCCCCGCACTGCCCACCAGCGTCACCTGCGACCCGTTCACCCCATCCGGGCCCAGCACCACCTCCCCCGCCGGCCGCGCCACCACCACACCCGGCACCGCCACCCCCGGCCGCCCCGCACCCGGCACCCCCTTAACCACCACCGCCGGCGCCTCCGCCAGCACCGGCACCTGCCCCCCCGCCTTCCCGCCCTGCCCCACCGCAGCCTCCGCCGCCTCCGCCTCCGCAGCCAGATCCCCCGCAGCCGCCAGCTCCCCCCCCGCCTCCAGCCCCCCCGCGATATCAAACGGCAAAAACGTCAGGTTGTAGCCCGGCGTCAGGCCCGCAAACGAATCCCCGATCGCCTGCGACCCAAAATCGATCGCCACCCCCGCCGCGCCAAACACCACCGCACCCGCAGCAAACGTCGCCGCCTCAATCGCCAGCCCCACATCAGCCAGAACACTCACCAGAACATCAGCAATCACATCCACCAACGCCATCAGAAACTCGCCGAACCCCAGCGTCAGCACCGTCAGGAAAACCCCCGCCAGAACCGCCCAAAACCCCGCATCCGCCTCCGCGATCTCCTGCCGCACCACACCCGCATACGCCGCCAGCGCCTGACCCAAAGCAGTCGCATTACCCGCAGACTGCTGCACAACCGCCGCCACACCCCCCGCCGCAGCAGCCGCCGCCGCCTGCGCCTCACCCGCCCACACAATCTCCGCACTCGCGCCGACCACAGCCGCCAGCCCGCCCAGCACCGTGCCCTCATCCAGCCACTGCTGCGCAAGCGCCTCAATCAGATCCGGATCAGGAAACTCCGGATACTGATGCGCCGGCGGATTCGGATTCCCGCCCATCTAGATCGACAGACTCA
>Ga0335075_10001112_pt1 | contig 44884 bp, 50 predicted proteins | sample Lox_Sample_24_FD_206723 | JGI IMG/M metagenome (GOLD analysis project Ga0335075, IMG submission 206723) | Soil microbial communities from Loxahatchee National Wildlife Refuge, Florida, United States - Lox_Sample_2.4 | ecosystem: Environmental > Terrestrial > Soil > Wetlands | place: USA... | reverse complement strand
GGGCAGGGCGCTCGGCGAAACCATGGCCGTTACCATGCTCATCGGCAACGCACCTTATGTTGGAACGTCCGTTTTTGCAGCCGGCCAAACACTTGCCAGCGTCATCGCAAATGAATTCACCGAAGCCACGGACAATCTCTATTCGAGCGCGCTATTTGAAATCGGTCTGGTGCTGCTGGGCGTCACATTGGTCGTTAACGCGCTGGCGAGGCTCCTGTTGCTCACATTTGCCGGGCCGAGTGTCAAACCGCAACAATAATCCATTGTGATCGCAACCAACCACCGCCAACGGCAATTCAAAAACAGGCTGATGCAGGCGATCGCGTTTATATGTGCCGTGCTTGTGATTGCTCCGCTGGTCCTGGTGTTTTACCATTTAACCCGGCTCGGTTTCAGTTCCATCAATTGGGCGTTCTTTACCCAGTTGCCAAAAGCGGTCGGCGAAACTGGTGGCGGCATGGGAAACGCCATTGTCGGGACGTTTGTTTTGTTGGCGGAAGCGGCGGTTATTGGCGTGCCGATCGGGGTGTTGGGCGGCGTTTTCCTGGCTGAGTACGCTTCGTCCTCCGGGATCAGTTGGTGGATCCGTTTCGGCGCGGATATTCTAAACGGCGTGCCGTCAATTGTCTGGGGACTTGTGGTTTATGCGCTCGTCGTTATGCCTATGCACGGGGCTTCGGCAATCGCTGGTGGTGTCGTGCTCGGCTTGATGATGGTTCCAATGGTCATGCGGGCCACCGAAGAGGTATTGCATTTGGTTCCCGGCGGTTATCGGGAGGCCGCGCTGGCCCTGGGAATTTCAAAATGGAAGACTATTTTGCAAATTGTCGTCAGAACTGCTCTCAGGGGAATCGTCACAGGCGTCTTGCTCGCACTGGCTCGTGTCGCAGGTGAAACGGCGCCGCTATTGTTCACCGCCTTCGGTAATACCCATTGGGCGCGCAATTTGAGCCAACCCATCTCGGCCCTGCCATTGCAAATTTTTGATTACGCCAATTCGCCGTATGACGACTGGCATCGCCAGGCGTGGGCCGGCGCACTTGTTTTGCTTTTGCTGGTTTTATTCATTAATATCAGCGTCAGAGTTTTGACGCGTGAACGCTGGAGGACAAAATCATGAACACAGCCCAGGTTTTACCCGCCGCCGTTGCGCCGCACCAGACAATGGAACACAAACCGACAAATGCAGCCCTGGCCGTTCGCAATCTCTCCGTCTTTTTCGGGGCCAATGAAGTGCTCAAACGCGTTTCGCTCGATATCGCGCCCAACGCTGTGACCGCCATCATCGGACCCAGCGGTTGCGGCAAATCGACTTTTCTGCGCTCCCTCAACCGCATGCATGAGTTGAATCCCGACGCTCGAATGACCGGGGAGATTCGTTTGTTCGGTGATGATATCTACGCCAGCACCGTGGAGCCGGTGATCGTCCGCCGGCGCGTTGGAATGGTCTTCCAAAAATCCAATCCATTTCCGACCATGACGATTTCGGAAAATGTCACCGTCGGCCTGCGGCTTAACGGCGTGCGCAACAGGAAAGTCCTCGCCGAACGGACAGAACAATCGCTCCGCATGGCCGCCCTTTGGGACGAAGTCAAAGACCGCCTCCAGGCCCCGGCCATCAGTTTGTCGGGCGGCCAGCAACAACGCCTGTGCATCGCCAGGGCCCTGGCCGTGCAGCCGGAAGTCCTGCTGATGGACGAGCCGGCTTCCGCGCTGGACCCGCTGGCCACTTCAAAAATCGAGGACCTGATTCTCGAATTGAAAAAGAATTACACCATTGTCATCGTCACACACAACATGCAGCAGGCGGCGCGATCTTCCGATTTCACCGCGTTTTTTTACCTCGGCGAACTGGTCGAATTCGGCGCGACTCCGAAGATTTTTACGAGCCCTTCGCAAAAACGCACCGAGGATTATGTTACCGGCCGGTTCGGCTGAGTTGAAATTTACGATCCTCCCGTTTTGTGGAAAAAAACTTTGTGGCGATTTGCAATTGAGAGAAGCGATGGCATGATAGTAACAGGGCAAACGGGTATCGTTTAAGATTATGGAAAATTACACAGACCCAGGCATGGAATTGTTGAAGCAGAAAATGCTCACAATGGCCAGCCACGCTGAAACGGCCGTGAACGACGCCATTCAGGCCCTTCAGCAACGGGACTCGGACCTGGCATTGCAGGTCAAAGAAAAGGACCGTTTGATTGACCAATACGAAGTGGAGATAGACGACCTGGTCATTCAACTTCTCACCCGGGCGCCCCTGGCCAGGAATTTGCGCTTTGTGACGAGCGCCATGAAAATCTCGCAGGACCTGGAGCGGATTGGCGACGAAGCGACCAAGATTGCCAAGCGCGCGCGCGACCTCGCCCAGGAACCGCCCGTGAAAATCATTTTGGAACTGCCTCGCATGGCCGGCCTTGCCCTGGAAATGCTCAAGAACGCGCTGGACGCGTTCGTGAACCGCGATTCCGCCGCCGCTCGCGCAGTCATTCCCCGCGACAAGGAGGTGGATGCGCTCAATAAGCAGGTTCACAATACGCTTGCGCAGCACATGGTGGAATACCCGGACACGATTGCCCGTTGCCTGCACTTGATGGTCGTTTCCAAGAGCCTGGAGCGGATTGCCGACCATGCGACCAACGTCGCGGAGGACGTCGTTTATCTTTGTGAGGCGCAGGACATCCGGCACTCGGGAATCAAGAGCCAGCAGCCAGTCGGGGTGTAAGAAAGTGTTTGGTATAAACGCTTTAGCCGTATCGATGCAGTTGCACTCGTCTATCTGTGCCAGAGTCCCAAAGGCCTTGGTGGAGAGTATTGTTTGAAAAACTGACCAGTCCTTTCCCCAACTGCAATGCAGTTAGTCAATGGCCCGACCCGGCTCACAATTTCCATGGGTAAAACCATGTGGATCACCTCAAATTATTATGCCCAACTGCATGGATACGGCTAAAGCGTGGACACCGAACATTTGATTTAACTGGCAGAAGCGCATTAACCGTGATACAACCGCCTTCCGAAGGGACGCTATTTATTATGCCTTTACTGATTAAAAACGGAGAAATTGTCACGGCGAGCGAACGGTATATCGCGGATGTTTTTTGTGAGGGTGAAACGATTACGCGTATTGACCGGGGTATTGAGGCGCCGCCGGGTGCGGAGGTGATTGATGCGAAGGGAAAATTTGTCTTTCCGGGATTTATTGATCCGCATGTGCATATTTACCTGCCGTTTATGGGCACGTTTGCAAAGGACACTTACGAAACGGCAAGCCGCGCGGCGCTGGTGGGCGGTACTACAACGCTCATCGAAATGTGCTGTTCCTCTCGCAAAGATGATGCGCTCGAAAGTTTCGAACTTTGGATGGGTAAGGCCGTAGGAAAATCCGCATGCGATTTTTCGTTTCACATGGGAGTTTCAAGGTTTGATAAAGAGACGGAGAGACAATTGCGCGAAATCGTCAGGCGCGGCATCAGTTCGTTTAAGGTGTTTCTGGCGTACAAAGGCGCGTTTGGTGTGAATGACGCGGAATTGTATCGCACGCTGAAGCTGGCGAAGGAACTGGGCGTCATTGTGACGGCGCATTGCGAAAATGAAACGCTGATTGCGGAACTGCAGGCGGAACTGCTGGCGGCGGGCAAAACGGGTCCGGGCTCGCATTACGAAAGCCGTCCGCCGCGGGTCGAAGCGGAGGGAGTCCATCATCTGATGAGTTTTGCGGAAGCCACCGGCGCGGAAACCTATATCGTGCATTTGAGCTGCAAGGAGGCGCTTGATGAAGCCATTGCGGCGCGGCAGCGCGGAGTGCGCGTGAGCGTGGAGACGCTGATCCAGTACCTGACATTGGACAAGACGTACGCCGAAAGACCAAAATTTGAAGGCGCCAAATATGTGATGTCGCCGCCGTTGCGGAATAAAAGCAATCAACCGGTTTTGTGGAATGGGCTGAGAGACGGGCTGGTCCAAACTGTGGCGACGGACCATTGTCCATTTGATTTCAAGACGCAAAAGGTCATGGGAAAAAATGATTTCACAAAAATTCCCAACGGCATCCCTTCGCTCGAAGATCGCGTCAATGTGCTTTACACCTATGGCGTGAACGCCGGCAAAATTGATTTGCACACGTTCGTAAACTGTGCAAGCACGCAGGCGGCAAAGACGTTCAATTTGTTTCCGCGCAAAGGGACTATTCAAATCGGCGCGGACGCGGATTTAGTGGTGTTTGATCCAAAGTATCGGGGGAAAATTTCCGCAAAGACGCAGGAAGTTAATGTGGATTACAATGTATTTGAGGGGTGGAAAATCGAGGGACGGCCGGCAGTGGTGACCGTGCGTGGGGAAGTGGCGGTGCGGGATGGGAAATTTGTGGGAACGATTGGGCGGGGGAAGTTTTTGAAGCGTCAGAGTGCGAATTATTGAGCCATCACGAATGTTTTCGGCGCAAATTCGAAAATGAAATCCACCGGTCTTTCCACGAACGCTCCGGACGTCCTGGTGGACATCGAGCAAAGCCGGTTGTTCAACGCGGACCTGGCGCCTGTTTCAGCAGATCGGCGGCGATGGGGAATGCTGAGTTTCGCGGCGCTATGGGTTTCAATGTCCGCTTGCATTCCTACCTATATGCTGGCGTCGTCGCTCATCGGCGGCGGCATGAACTGGTGGCAGGCGGTGCTGACCATTTTTCTCGGAAACGTCGTGGTGCTTGTGCCGATGATCCTGAATGCCCACGCGGGGACGCGATATGGAATTCCATTCCCGGTGTATTGCCGGGCATCGTTTGGCACGGTCGGTGCGAATGTGCCTGCCATTTTGCGCGCGCTGGTGGCTTGCGGTTGGTTCGGCATCCAGGCGTGGATTGGCGGCGACGCCATTTACAAAATCGGCGTGACCATTTTCCGATGGAATCCGGCTCCGGCAACGAACTGGCTGGGAATTACTTTTCCGCACTTCCTGTGTTTTCTGTTTTTCTGGGGGATCAATATGTTTGTGGTCTGGCGAGGCATCGATACGATTCGCTGGTTGTTGAATATCAAAGCACCCTTGTTGATTGTTCTGGGACTTGTGTTGCTGGGATGGGCGTACGATAAAGCGGGCGGTTTTGGACCGATTTTGTCGCAGCCGTCTGCATTTGCGGCCGGCCAGGCAAAGGCTGGACAGTTTTTTGGATTTTTCTTTCCTGCGCTCACGGGCATGGTGGGATTTTGGGCGACGCTTTCGCTGAACATTCCCGATTTTTCACGTTACGCAAAATCCCAGCGAGATCAGATTATCGGCCAAACGCTCGGGCTGCCGCTCACAATGGCACTATACTCATTCATTGGCGTGGCGGTGACTTCGGCAACGGCTATTATTTTCGGCGAAACGATTTGGAATCCCGTGGATGTTCTGACACGGTTTCAAAATCCCGTGGTGCTGGTGATTGCGATGCTGGCGTTGTGTGTGGCCACCCTGGCGACAAATATCGCGGCGAATGTCGTTTCGCCGGCGAACGATTTCGCGCATCTTGCGCCAAAGAAAATTTCCTTCCGGGTTGGCGGGCTGATTACCGGTATCGCCGGCGTGTTGATGATGCCGTGGAAACTGGTCGCCGATCCGAAGGGTTATATTTTTAGCTGGTTAATTGCGTATAGCGCGTTGCTGGGGCCAATCGGTGGAATCCTGATTGCCGATTATTTTGTTTATCGCCGGACAAAACTCAACGTAAGGGCACTCTATAAAGCGGATGGGGAATATCGTTTTACGAACGGCTTTAGCGTCGTGGCATTGATATCGTTTGCCGCTGGTGTGTTGCCCAGTTTGCCCGGATTTTTGGTGACGGTGAACCTTTTGAACGCGGTGAGCGTCCCGGGGTTTCTGTCGCAGCTTTACAATTACGCGTGGTTTGTCGGCTTTGCCGTTGCGTTCGTTACTTATTTAGTGTTACGCGCCGCAGCTCCTGGAGAATAATCTATGAAAAGCATCCAATTGCCTCCGAGCAGTCATCAGCCTAAAAAATATACCGGACCGAGCGCCGCGGAGGTTCTCGCGTTGCGCCGGCAGTACATGAACCCGGGGATTTTTCTCTACTACAAAAATCCAATCATGCTCGTGGAGGGGGCGATGCAATACGTTTGGGATGATACGGGCAAACGTTATTTGGACGCCATTGGCGGCATTGTGACCGTGAGCGTGGGACATTGTCATCCGCATGTTGTTGCAGCGGCGAGCCAACAGAATGAATTGCTCCAGCATTCGACGACGCTTTATTTGCACCCGAATGTCGCGCTCTATGCCGAGAAGCTGGCGTCTAAAATGCCGGGCGATTTGAAGGTCTGTTATTTCGTGAATTCGGGTTCGGAGGCCAATGACCTGGCGCTGTTGATGGCGCGCGCGGCCACGGGAAATTACGACGTGATTGCCCTGCGCAACGGTTATCACGGCGGCAATGCCTCCGGCATGGGTCTGACGGCGCAGAGCACCTGGAAATACAACGTGCCGCACGGTTTCGGGGTTCATCATGCGCTCGCGCCGTATCCGTATCGCGGACCGTTTGGCTACGATGATCCGGATGCCGGAAGCAAATATGCCAATGACGTCAAAGACATCATCGATATGGCTACGCCGGGAAAAATTGCGGCGTTTATCGCAGAATCCATCCAGGGCGTGGGCGGTTTTGTCGAATTTCCGCGGGGTTATTTGAAACACACGTACGAATACGTGCGGGCGGCGGGTGGCGTGTGCATTGCCGATGAAGTGCAGACCGGCTTTGGGCGGACGGGCGGGCATTATTGGGGATTTGAAACGCAGGATGTCATTCCTGATATTGTCACGATGGCGAAAGGAATTGGAAATGGTTGTCCGCTGGCCGCTGTGGTGACAACTCCGAAAATAGCGCAGTCGCTCGTTGGCAAAGTCCATTTTAACACTTTTGGCGGAAATCCCGTTGTGAGCACGATTGGAAAAGCCGTTCTGGAAGTGATTGAAAAGGAAAACCTTCAGGCGAACGCCCTGAAGATGGGTAATATCATTTTGCCCGGTCTAAATGAGCTCAAAGACAAACACAAAATTATTGGCGACGTGCGGGGCAGGGGACTCATGCTGGGGATTGAGTTGGTTAAGGATCGGGCCACGAAAGCGCCGGCGACTGTCGAATGCGCGCAGGTTTTGGAGAATGCGCGGGAATTGGGGCTGCTGATTGGCAAAGGCGGCCTTTGGGGACAAACGATACGGTTTGCGCCGCCCATGTGTATTACGCAAGCGGACGCGGAGTTTGCACTAAAAGTTTTTGATGAAGCCTTTAGTGAGTTGTGAGTTAGTGAGTTGTGAATCAGTGAATTATGAATCAATGAGTCAGTAAATTATAAATGTGACTACCATGAACAATGATATGAATGAATCAGCAGCGGGAAGGATGTCGACGAACCTTGAGTTTGCGAAGCAGATGCAAGCGAGGACGAAGGTGTTTGCAGTCCGAATTATTCGGTTATTCCGAAGTTTGCCGAAGACAGATGAGGCGCGGATTATTGGGAGACAGGTTCTCAAGTCCGGAACGTCGGTTGCGGCAAATTACAGGGCCGTTTGCCGAGCAAAGTCGCAGGCGGACTTTGTCAGCAAGATGGCCACTGTGGTGGAGGAAACAGATGAGACTTTATTTTGGTTCGAACTGTTGGAAGAGGCTGGTATCGTAAAACCGAACAAGCTTGTGGCAATCAAGACTGAAGGGGCGGAGTTGCTCCGCATCTTTTCACGGTCACTCAATACGGCGAGACGAGGACGTTGAACTCACTGATTCATAATTCGTCAACTTGTAACTCGTTGGGGGCGGCTCATCCACACGGTGTCGAATCCCGGCGAAAAATTTGCGCCGATGAGTTGTGTGTCGTTGAACCATGGCCAATTGCCAGTGAGCAGTGACTTGTCTTTGAGTACGGCTTCAGCGGGCCGTTGCGGCCACGGCGGATGCCACACACGGAAGAAGCGCCTGACCCGCCTGGCCGAATTGAACGCAGTATAACGTTCCATGAGCCATTCATCGAGGGAACCGGCGGCGCATGGTTGAAAGGCTGCTGCGCCGGTGAGATGGGCTTCAAAGGTAAGGGCTGTGCGGCATTTTGGGTCGGCGATGCGGCCCGATACGTTTCCATTTTTTAAATCATGTTTATACGAAATGTGGCCGTAATGGTATGGGAGCCCGAACGTTGACGGACCGAGAAGTACGGCCAGGCGGTTTGTGAGCCACTCGGCCATAAAATGAATTCCATATTCATCGCCGTACCGCACGTAGGTCCTTATATTCAGAAAATGGTGAGTGGCAATGGGCCGGAACAGGAGTGCCGCCAATCTGCCGCCTAATCGCGGCCTCATGTTTAACATGGTGAACGCGACGAGGCTGACGAAGGCTCTGCCTTTCCACAAATCCAATTCAAATGGTACACAACGCTGAAGGGCTGCGGCGTCCACCTCGAAATGAATCATTAATGCGTTGTGCCAGGCTGCGATGAACAGCGGTTCGCCGCGCTGCGACAGTATGCGTTGATGGGCCGTCGCGCTGGGTTCGCTGGTGAAGATGGGACGAGTCTTAGTGATCATGGCAGGCCTGTCTCCTTTGCCATGGAGAGGGTCAATGATTCTGGGATCATGCGATGCGGCGAATAACCACACGTGGTGGAGGACGGCGCTCTTTGCAAGTGGCGCTGCCACCGCCGTCTCTGCCTTCGCAGAGCGGGCGGAACGCGCGCAGTACAAGGTCCGACTACGCTCGTTGCGCCGCTGCACGCGGCGCTACACGGCGCAGCGCGCCGTGTTCCACCACCGTGTTTCATGGAACATTGGGTTGGCACAAGGCCTCCAGAGCTGGCTGCATAAGCGGATAGCGGAAGGTGAAGCCGGATTCCGTGAGCCGGCGCGGGATGATGCGGCGGCTTTTGATGATGAGTTCGGTTTCGGTGCGCAGAAACGCGGCGCCGATTTCCAGCATCCATTTGGCTGCGGGCAAACCAATCGGCATTCCGAGGGTTTGGCGAAATATTCTCATCATTTCGGTGTTTGTGACGGGATTTGGCGCGGCGATGTTGACGACACCGCTGAGGGTCTCGTGGGTGATAAGCCATTCAACGGCGCGGCAAAAATCCAATTCGTGAATCCAGGAAACAAATTGCCGGCCGTCTCCCATTTTTCCACCCAGTCCCAATCGTGTGAGCCGGTAGAGCATTGGGAAAACGCTGTTTTTGCCGGTCCCTAAGACCATTGCGGTTCGCATGGCGACTTTTCGAGTGGCAGGGGTTTGTGCTTCATTGAAAGTTCTTTCCCAGGCGGTTGCGACGTCGATGGAAAATTCGTCTTTGGCTTCGGGCGTGTTTCCGATTTCACCGGATTCGTCCCATGCCGGGCCGAGGGTATGTTTATAAATAGTGGCTGTGCTGGTGTTCAACCACGCTTTGGGAGGCGGTTTGCACGCCGCGATTGCCTGACCGACGGTGCGTGTTGAATGGATGCGAGACTCCAGAATTTGCTTCCGATTCCGCTTATTGTAACGGCAGTTCACCGACCGACCGGTGAGATTAATGACGGCGATGGCGTCGTCCAACTCACGCGCCCAATCGCCAATGGTGTGAGCGTCCCAGGCGATTTCGCGGATTCCATCATGAGTCGGCCCTGGAGCGCGCGTGAGAATGGTTATGGCATAGCCGAGTTTCCTAAAATGCGCCGCCAAAATACGTCCGAGAAATCCTGAGCCTCCGGCTATTACGATTTTTGGAGTGTCAGTCGTCATGGCATTTCAAAAAATGCGTGGCGAAAATGTCTCGGGGTGTTCCGATGACAACAACGGATATCGTGCAGAGTAAACGGTCCCGGCGGTGGCAGGCCCCGGCGAATTTGCTCTTCGCTGAATCGAATATTTGGGGCCAGTTCGGTCGGTGGCGAATCACAAGGCAAAGTCGGCTCGGCGAGCCCTTCCGAGAGTATTCGTACTTGGGCGATCGAAACGAGCGGCACTTTCATCAATCGTTCCACAAACCAGCCGAGTATGTAATGAAACCACAGTGGCATCGGAAACATCATCGGTTTTTTGCCAACAACGCGCGCTACGCGCTGGACGGCGGCGCGCAGTGTCAGTTCCTCCGGTCCAAGCACGGCAATCGTTCGTTGTGAAAGCCCGCCCATCAATGCCGAAACCGCCAAACGGGCTACGTCCTCAACTGCATTTGGCCGGATTGGCCTGTCGTGAAAGCCCACGAACGCAAACAATGGAAATGTATAAAAAGCATGGCTCAAATGGTCCAGCATGTGGTCGCCCCGGCCATAAATGACGCCGCATTTGAAAACGGTGTAGTCCAACCCGCTGCTTCGGACGATTTCCTCAGCCGCCCATTTCGATTCGTGATAGGGTGAACCGCACTTGGCGCGCGCACGCAGAAAACTAATCAAAATCACCTTTCGGACGCCTGCTTTCCGCGCCGCCGTAACAACGTTGCGAGTACCGGCAACATGAACGCGCTGATAAGTCTGCGTGCCGGTTTCACGGTTGATTCCGGCACAGTGCGCCACGGCATGGCAACCGGCAAACGCCCTGGCCAGCTCTTCCGCATTGTCCAAACCCAGTGCGACGAATTTCGCGTTAGGTGTCTCGCGAATGCCGGGATCGGTTGTGTCCAGGCCGCGGGCCAGCAAAACAACTTTATGCCCGGCATTCACCAAAAAACGCGCGATGTTGCGCCCGACAAAACCCGTGCCCCCGGTGATTGCGATTTTCATGGCCTGCCTCCTTTCAACGCCGCCCACGCATAAACGATCGGCAGATAAATGAAAACAACGTTGGTCGCGTGATAGCCCAGCCGCCAAAGACTATTGGTCAGATATGGCCGCACATCGAAGATGAACGTGGCCGCGATCAAGCGAACCGTCCAAAATACGGCGAGAAATCCGCAGACGGCTCGCGCGAGGCCGCCGCCTGCAGCCAAAGGTCCCGCAAAAGTCACGGTGATGAGCCCAAAGCTTATGAGGCACAAGCCAATGAAGGCGTAGTAAACCCAGAACAATCGCCGGATAAACGGTGGCAGGACGGCGATGTGTGTTCGCAAGTTGACCGCCTGCGGCATGAGCGCGCCGGCGCATAGCAAACCGGCGTGCATGACGCCCGCGAGTTCGAGAAGCAGAGTCAGGGTATGTGTATTCATATTATGTTTCAGGTTGCGCCGATGGCATTTAGCATCGGCAGGATTACGTGTTTGATGAATTGGGGATGGAAAAGCCAATAGGCGGGAGTGACGGTGACCAATAAAGTGAAAAGCCATCCGCGTTTGCCGCGTCCCAGGCCGATGGCGCGCCCGATTCTGCTTCGCTCAATGACGGTGGCGAATCCCTGGATCAGGAAATAAAGCGTCGGCAATCCGTATCCGCCGTGTGCCGGCAACGAAATAAGCAAATCATGAATCAATCCCGATAACCCGAAAACCATTAGTATCGCTGCCATGGGCGTCGTTAACCGGCGAAGCGGGCGGTAGGTGAATCGAAATGCGAGTTCGTTGAAAGCGGTATTCCAACGATGACCCCAAAATGCGGTGAGCGACGTGGCCAACAGCGGATTTTGCATTATAGGCGTTGCTGTGATCCCGGCTCGCTGCCAAAGCAGCGACAGCAAATGAAACAATCCAAAGTGAAGGATGAAAACAATGCCGATCATTCCGCTCCAGCCGATGAGGAGCGGATATGCAAGCGCTCGCGCGATGAGCCAGACAACAATGACGCCGCCGCCCATTTTCGCCGCGGCAAAAAGCCATCCGCGGGTTTGCGGTTTCGCCGGGACCTTTTGCGTATCCAGAAATTCGGCTGCGTCCATTCCCGGCCATGCCAGCAGGTAAGCGAGAGTTCTGGCCGCTCCCGGTCTCAGGCCATGGCGGATGGTTTCCCGATACGTTAACCATTTGCACGCGGCGTAGAGGGCGAAGGCCATCGTCCACATGAAAACCCAGGGAGCGAGATGGTCTTTAAAAAGAAACGCCGCCGGTGGCAAGACCAACAGAGGCAGAAAGTCGGCGATGCGACTGTGTCTTGTGGCAGCATGGCCTTTGATTTCGCAATGTCCGGCAGTGCAGCTTCGATTACGGGCAATCCATCGGTAAACCGCGCGGAGGATGTGGGTTACTACCGGAATACGGCCCAATTGCCGAAGCGGCCATGCCCACCAAAAGTCGCGCGCGATTTCGAGCAGGGCATCGGCGCCGCCGGTGCAATGGCCGTTCGGCCGCAAGACCCGCATCTCTTTTAACAATTCTGAGTTCGACAGATGAAGTCGTTTGGCCAGCCCCGGCGTTTGAAGTGGCAGTAAGTCGAGGCGCCGGCTCGTCAGCAATGGCTGAAATTTCCGGGCCAGGGCTGCGCAGAAACGGCAGTTGGCATCATAGAAAATCCAGCCACGCGATTTCTTATGTTCTGTAATTTCAGTAGTCACAGAAATGTAATTCTAAAAAATTTTATTTCCCGAGCTTGAACATTTTCACGACTTTATCGCCCAGGCTTAAAAATTTTACGAGGGTCATCGCCGGCAACTGGCAAATTTGGCCGTACCAGCCGGAGGTGGTCCCAAAAAAGTCCCGTAAATCGCGCAGCCGCTGCTCGGTATAGGCGTCCGCGCCCGGGTTTTTTTCGGCCTCGGCGATACATTCGTTCAGCATCTGCATTGTCGGATCGATTTCCCGGCGTTTGCGTTCGTTCAGGACGACGCGGAATAATTCCCAGACGTCCTTCATGGATTCGAAATGGTCGCGTTTGTCGCCCAGGATATGGACCATTTTGACTATGCCCCAGCTTTGCAATTCCTTGAGGCTGGTGCTGACGTTGGACCGCGCGACGCCCAGGGCTTCCACGATGTCATCGGCATTCAGCGGTTTGGGGGAGATGAAGAGCAGGGCATGGATTTGTGCGACCGTGCGGTTAATGCCCCAGCGCGTGCCCATTTCGCCCCAATGGAGAATGAACTTTTGCTGAACTGGAGTGAGAGCATTCATTTATTTCTGTCAATTCTGAAAATACAGGAAATGTTGTGGTGTGTCAAATGGAAAAAGCGGTTTAAGTGCGGATAAGTGCCGTGGGTGCCAGGGAGCGGAGAGAAAAGGATCGGTGTTTTTGGGCTTGACATAGTGTTGTTTAGACACTATTAATGGGAAATAAAAAAACGGCGGGCAAACGATGAAAAATAAAGTATATATCTTGGGTGCTGGATGCTCCGCGAGGTATGGCTGTCCTGAAGCGAAGGGTTTGGTAGCGGGGCTTGAAAACTTCGGGCGAACTCTCGGCGACGACGCAGCACGAATCAAGCAATGTGTGACGGAAACTGTGGCGTTGATGCAGAAGGAAAGCGTTAAGACCGTTGATGATTTAACCGCACGGCTTCGCGGTGGATCATTCGATAAGTTATCGGGCCTTCCGACGGCTTCACAGAGCCGTGAGGGGCGGATTTGGCAGGCGAAAGTTGCAGTCGCGGCTTTTCTACTTTCTCGAGAGTTCGGGGCGCGCCAGACTGGCCTCGACGGCTATAGGAATCTATTGTTTGAGATTTGTCCTGAACGCGGGACTGGCAACTGGCAACAGTGGCTTCGAAAAACCAAGTCTAGTATTTTAACGTTCAACTACGACCGCCTGTTTGAAATTGCATTCTTGATTAGCAATGGTCCAAACACGGATGGCAAGTTGCTTTATGGGGATTATTATCTGAATTCCGGCTTTACCAGTTTATTTGACGATGAAATTGGCTTCAATAGCGGCTTCTGTTTTTTGAAATTACATGGCTGTGTCGGCAGGATCGCAAATATGGAAGGGCGCGACCTGTGTTATCGTTCCCTGTTCGGACACATCCACCCGGGAGAGAGCCTAGAAATCACCGACGGGAAATTCTTCCCAGGAGACTCGTCGGAACCCCAATTTCGGAAGCATCCGTTGTTGGTTTTTCCGCATGAAAAGCAGTACGTTCAAGCCGGTGGGCAGCATTTGGTTTATAAGAAATACGTCGAGCCGGTCTGGAAAAAAGCTGAACAGATCATTACCGAGGCTGAGGAAATATGGATCATCGGTTACTCCTTTAGCGCAATAGATAGAAATTCGCTTATTGGTCTTCTTTCGAAAGCAACAAAGTGCCGGGAGGTGATCGTACAGAACGTTAATGGAGAGGCTGAACGTATTTGCCGCGAGATGTCTCGCAAGCACCGGGATTTGCAACTTAGGTGGGAGCCATTTGAACGCGCATTCTGAATTTATGCCACATACATACGAATATCCCCGTGCCGCTCTGACGGTTGACTGCGTGGTCTTTGGATTTGACGACGACGAACTGAAAGTGCTCCTGATCGAACGCGGGTTGGAGCCGTTCAAAGGCCGGTGGGCGCTGCCGGGCGGATTTGTTCGTGTCGAAGAAACGGTGGATGATGCCGCACGGCGCGAACTTGTGGAGGAAACTGGTTTAAAGAATGTGTTCCTGGAACAGCTTTACACTTTTGGCACGGTGAATCGCGATCCGCGTGAGCGCGTGGTTAGCGTGGCCTATTATGCCCTGGTCAAACTTTCAGATCATCGCGCAAAAGCCGCAACGGACGCTGCGAATGCGGAATGGTTCCCGGTTTCCAAAGTGCCGGCGCTGGCGTTTGATCATGCGGATATCCTGGCGACAGCGCTGGCGAGATTGAAAGGCAAGGTGCGGTATGAACCCATAGGATTTGAATTATTGCCGCCCAAGTTCACGCTGTCACAACTTCAGCATCTTTACGAGGCTGTTCTTGCGACGGAACTGGATAAGCGGAATTTTCGTAAAAAAGTCCTGAGCTTCGGCCTTTTGGTTCCGCTCAGACAAACGCAGATGACCGGGCGTCATCGTCCCGCGCAATTATTCAGTTTTGACGCTTTGAAATACGAGAAGCTGAAGAAACGTGGATTTAATTTTGAGATTTGATGAAAACCATTCTTATCCTCGAAGACAACGAAGACCGTATCGCTGGCTTTGAGCGGGCAGTTGCCGAGTTGGGCGACGGTTTTGAACTGAAGATTTGGCGGGATGCTCCTTCGATGATTGCGGAATGTGAGCAATATTTTTCGTCCGTCGCGTTGATTTCTCTCGACCATGATTTGAATCCACAGCCCGGTGCGACAACTGATCCCGGGACGGGAATGGACCTGGCAGAATTTCTTGCAGATTTCCTGTCTGTCTGCCCGGTGCTGATACATTCATCGAATACCAATTGCGCCTATTCGATGCTAAATAAATTACGCTTTGCCGGCTGGACGGTGGATCGGGTTGGGCCTTTGGGGGTGGAATGGATTGGGATCACCTGGCTGAAGCGAATGCGCCAACTGATGGAGCAATGTCCGAATTGTTGGAAAGTTAATTTGCCGTCGGACCATGCCGTACGGGTCGAGCGAATTAGGCTTTCGCTTGATGGTCTTGGGATTGGTGACGCGCTTGGCGAAATGCTGAGCTATCGCTGGGCGACTGCGCCAGAGTGGATTGCTCAAAATGATTTTCCATCTGGACCGTGGTTTCATACGGATGATACGGAGATGGCGATATCTATCGCCGCTGTTTTAAAATCCTATGGAGAGATAAACCAGGACGCCCTAGCGCGTAGATTTGCGCGGCGTTTTGAGCGTGATCCTGATCGCGGCTACGGCAGCATGACGCGAATTCAAATGCGCCAGATCTGCGACGGAGCACAGTGGAAAAATACGTCGGCAAATGCGTTCGGCGGGCAAGGTTCTATGGGAAACGGCAGTGCGATGCGCGTGGCTCCGTTGGGCGCGTATTTTGCGGACGACATTGAACGCTGCGTTAAGGAGGCGAGGGACTCGTCCGTGGTGACGCACACACATCCGGAGGGAGTTGCGGGAGCGATTGCCGTGGCGGTTGCGGCGGCCATGGCATGGCAATTGAAGAACATGACGGCAAACGAGCGGTCGCTTCGTTTCTTCGATGAAATCCTCCGTCTTACGCCAGATAGCCGAGTGCGGCAGGGAATTCTTCACGCCAGCCAAACGCCGTTTAGTGTCCCCGGAGAAAACGTTGCGAAAACCCTCGGCAATGGCTCACTCGTGACTGCTCCGGATACAGTGCCATTCTGCATTTGGGCGGCTGCCAATCATCTGGGCGATTTTAGAGAAGCGTTGTCGCAAACCATTTGCGTGGGCGGTGATTGCGACACGAATGCGGCTATTGTCGGGGGTATCGTGGCCTTATGCGCCGGCCGCGACAGTATTCCCCAGGAATGGCTTAACGCACGGGAAGAATTGAAAATATGAACGACAAAGAAATCATTCGAACCAGCAAGTTCTTGAGCCTGATTCTCAGGCACGAACCGGAGCGGGTGGGGCTGAAACTTGATGACGCCGGATGGACCGGCGTGGACGGCCTTTTGCGCGCTTTGAATCAGCACGGCATGCCGCTAACGCTTGAAGAATTGAAACACATCGTTGCCACGAGTGACAAAAAGCGGTTTGCCTTCAGCGAAGATGCCAATCGCGTCCGCGCCAACCAGGGGCACTCGATTGAAGTGGACTTGCGATACGTACCGCAAACGCCGCCTGAAATGCTTTTCCACGGCACTGCCATGCGATTTCTGGATTCCATTCGACGCGACGGTTTGCAACGGATGGAACGTCACGATGTGCATCTGTCGGCGGAGACGAAGCTCACACTCCAGGTCGGAGGCCGGCACGGAAAGCCAGTGTTGCTGGCCGTTCGCGCGGGCGATATGCATCGGGCCGGACATGAGTTTCGCGTTTCGGTTAACGGTGTCTGGCTTGTGAAACATGTGCCGCCGCAGTTCATCGAATTTCCGGCGGCATAAGCGACGGTGTCCTGTGAACTCTATAAACTAATGACGGCAATCTTTGAGACTGTGCGCGGAAATCCTGAAAACCAGGATTGTGGCGCTATTATCAGAAACGGCTCAAGTCGCGTGTTGGTCGTTGCTGATGGCGCCGGCGGGTTGAGCGGGGGCAGGGAAGCGGCAGTGATGGTGGTGGATTTGGTAAGGCAGGGAGCGGCGGCTTTGAATAGCCCGGAGTCGTGCGTAATTCTGCTTCAAAACGCGGATAAAGCCATCGCTCGGGATCGGACGGCGGGAGAAACGACGTGCGTTCTGGCGGTAGTGACAGATGATACCGTGTATGGGGCCAGCGTGGGTGATTCCGAGGCGTGGTTGATTTGTGAAAATGGAGTGACGGATTTTACCAAACGTCAGGTGCGCAAACCGTTCCTTGGGTCAGGCCGGGCATCGCCAGTCGGCTTTAGTCATAAGATGGGCGTTGGTGAAAAGCTTCTGCTCGCGACGGATGGATTGTTTAAATACACGTCTCCTGAGCGGATTGAGAGCGTCTGTCGGACCAGCGCGCTCGGATTAGTTGCGAAGCAGCTCATTGAATTGGTCCGCTATCCGTCCGGAGCGATGCCGGATGATGTAACCATCATTCTCGGAGTCAAATAATGCTTTTTTACGATGAGCCAAAAACAGAACCCTCACCTCACCCTGACCCTCTCCCCTCCCATCTGTCCGCCTTCGCTAGGGCTGCGGCGGACAGATGGGAGCGGAGAGGGAACAGCGTTCGGACGCGAAAGCATTTTTGTAAATCCTGCTGTTTTAAGCCGTCGAAGGGAGGTTTTGTGCGCTGCGCCAACTATTAAGCTGGAACCTGTATGAAAGCTTTAATCCTCGTTGATATCCAAAATGATTTCCTTCCCGGCGGCGCGCTGGCTGTGCCGAATGGCGATCAGATTATTCCGGGGGTGAATCGGCTGCAATTGGCGTTCCCGCTGGTCGTGGCCACGCAGGATTGGCATCCAGCGAATCATGGCAGTTTCGCGACGAACCATCCGGGTAGAAAGCCATTTGAGCAGATTGACCTGAACGGTTTGCCACAGACGTTATGGCCGGTGCATTGTGTCCAGGGAACAAAGGGTGCTGAACTGGCGCCGGGGCTTGATCGCAAGCAGATTTCCAGGGTTTTTCAGAAGGGCATGGATCCAGGCGTGGATAGCTACAGCGGATTTTTTGACAACGGACATCGCCGTGCTACCGGCATGGCCGATTGGTTGAAGGGCAGGGGAGTAGACGAAGTCTATGTCTGCGGGTTGGCGACGGATTATTGCGTGAAATTTACTGCACTGGATGCCGTGGGCGCGGGTTTCAAGACGCATTTGATTGCAGACGCGAGCCGGGGCGTTAATGTCCGGCCTGACGATGTCACGAATGCCATCACCGAGATGAAACAAGCGGGTGTCATCATTGAGGAAAGTGCTAAAATCGTATGACTGAAAGAATGGTTTTGTACACGGGCAAATTCCTTTCCCTCGTCAAAGAGGGCCGCTGGGAATACGCAGACCGAGTGAACACGACGGGCGCGGCCATTATTGTGGCTGTGACGGCTGACGAAAAAGTGCTCCTGGTGGAGCAGTATCGCATTCCTGTTCACGCGCGAACGATTGAAATGCCTGCGGGAATCATCGGTGACGAGACTGAGCATAGCGGGGAATCGCAGGCGGAAGCGGCTCGACGGGAACTGCGTGAGGAAACAGGCTACGACGCCGCGCGCATGGAAATCCTGACAACCGGTCCATCTTCGAGCGGGTTGACGTCAGAGTTGGTGACGCTGTTTCGGGCTACGGGCCTTCAGAAAGTGGGTGCCGGCGGTGGTGTTGCTCATGAAGAGATCACAGTGCATGAAGTGCCGCTAAGTGAGGTTCATGCCTGGCTTGAGGCAAAAGTGCAGGCGGGATTGATGATTGAGCCCAAGGTTTATGCGGGGCTGTATTTCCTTTTGAGAGGGAAATGAAAACGGATCACTTCTTCTTGTCTTCCCTCGCTGTCTACGTAGTCTTGCGACATGAAGAAAGAATCAACTGAAACCGGTCGCACTTTTTTCGCGCCGCACCTCACGGTTAGAAATGTTTTGGCGGAAATGGAGTTTTGCAAGGCGGCATTTGGCGCGGTCGAGTTGCGGCGCTTTAGCAATCCTGATGGCAGTGTGCATGTCGGCGAGTTGTCTATTGACGGCGCCCTGTTTCATCTGCATGAAGAAATGCCTAATTCCAATGAAATGAGTCCGGAAACGTTGCGCGGGACGACGTCGGCAATCGGCCTGTTTGTTCCCGACCCGGCTGATACGGTAAGGAAAGCTGTCGCAGCCGGTGGTTGCGAGACGAATCCGGTGAAGGATTACGATTACGGTTATCGGCAAGGCACGGTGAAAGATCCAGCCGGCCACGTTTGGCTTATTCAAAAGAAGATCGAATCAAAGGATGCGTAGCAAAATTCTGGCCAGGATGGGCACGCAGATAAAGACGGCGACGATGGCGCTGATATTGCGCACCCAGAATTTCCAATTTTGATTTGCGAGTTTAAAGTTCGATAATGTTTGCCAACCCATGACGACTAACAGAGTGGGAATGCCCAAATAACGTATGAAAACTTCGAGTCCAGATTCCGAAAAGTAATAATATGCAAAGCGACGACTCGCGTCACCAAACCATTCATAATTCCAGTCATAATAGCGAATCACGAGGGCGACCAGGATGGCAAAGCCGATGGCTTGCAATGTAGTGCGGCCAAGCGAGGAAGCATAGAAGGAGACAAAGAATATCGCGGCGGCGATGACAAAAATCGCGCGCCAGTAATCGAGGGTCTTTGAATCAGGGCAGCCACGATGAGCGCGTTAAAGCTTTCGCCGCGGCTGATAAAATCCGGAAACACGGTGGTGAAGACCAAAATAATCGCCAATGGCGTAAGTAGAGTGAACCAGAACGCGCCGGTGACTTGCCGAAGCAGCAGGGTGGTCCAAAGGCCGCCGCTGAAAGCGACGAGGGCCGAAAGGGTGAGAAATTCGAAGGCAACGCTAAATTCGTAACGGATCGCGGGCGCTAAAACGAAAAGCTGCAACGAGTCAAACAAGATGCCGGCAAGCCAAACCGAAATGAAAGCAGCCGCGAGCGTGGCGACTTTGATGGTCCATATGCGAGGGCGTTTTATCGGCTGGGAAAGCAGGGCGGAGAATGTGTTGCAACTTAGCTCTTCGCCGAATGAATTAATGCCAAGAAACAAAACGCCGGCTGCAAACATTAGCTGAATGAAAAAGAAAATGCCGTCGGAAACACCAAATTCGCGGAAATTGCGAGTCCAGACAATATTAAGAATGCCTGGAATTATGACCAGCAGCATGGCGGTAATCCACGCCGGCAGGAGGAGGCGGATTTCTTTTTTAATCAGCGTTTTCATGGGGTATCGGTTTTTGTTGCGGGCTGATCGCCCGTTTCGGTTCCCTCGAAAATGTTTTCCATATAGATGGGTTTGCGGGAGGGAGCGAGCCAGAGACGCTCGCTGGCGGCGTTCCAGGACCAGAGGCTTCCGTCGGCGGCGAGTGCTGTTCCGAATTCGGGTCCGAGGGCTACCCAATCGGAATAATGGCCAAGCCGGACAGGACGAAACGGTCTTCCCGGCGGTCCGGTCCATTTCCAAAGTGTGCCGTCGTTTCGCAGCAAAATCAGTGAGTCGAAACCAAAGTTTATTGCCTTCCAATTCGAATCGGAACCCAGTTGCACTTTTTTGGAATATTGCCAAATGCCCCCCTCAGTCCAACTCCCATCGTTGGACAAACGGCCTTTGAGCCAATTCGTATCTGTTTGGGAATAGAGCCAAAGTTGGCCGTTTGGCTTAACCTCCAGGAAATCGTTGTACCAATAGCAGTAGCTGATTCCCACGTCATTCAGGTTCGATTCAAGGACCATGCGCGAGATGCAATTGCCATTTGTGGAGTACGTCCTCTGGAAACTCCAATAGCTGCCATCATTCTTTCGGGCGAGCGCGGTGTGGGCAAATGAACTGACGTTTGTCCAATTATTGTCTGTGCCAATGCGTTGCGGCGGCGTTGCTGTATCGAATTTTATTTTTGTATTGATTTCCGGAGTTTGGTTGGTTCCCCAAAGCCAAAGGCTGCCGTCCTTTTTCAACAGAATGAAGCCGGTCTCAAACCCGGCCACTTGCCACCAGTTCGTATCGGAACCAATTTTGGTCATTGAAATTGTGGCGCTGCGAGGGATGCGCCATAAGCCGCCGTTTTTTTGGATGCCAAGGACAGAATAATTATTCGCAGAAATATTCGCCCAATTCGATCCGACGAAGCGGTATGTTGCCAATTCAGGCTCGTATCTGAAGGCATATTGTGCATACGTGCGAGGATTGAGACGTTGTTCCCACAAACTCCCATCAGGAAGAAGGGCGGTCAGTGCAGGGGCACCATGACCTTCAAAAGGTAAAATCTTTGGCTGCGACTGAATTGTCAGACGAGCCGGACCGTAGGCCGCCTCAAGGGGAAACAACAGTTCCCAGGAACGAAAGTAAATTAAGTTGGTAAGCACAATGAGCGTCGGAAACGTGATAAAGATCGTGACGGCGTTGCGTCGAAAAGGCATCCAGCCGGTATGAAGCCGCTTGAAATTCCAATACATCAGGTACGCCAGGACCCATGGGAAAATGAGAAAACAAAGATGGCTCATTAGATAGACACGGCAGACGTCTTCGTAGTAGACGTAGTGGGAGCCTCTTAGCCCAAAGTCCGTGTGAAAAGCCACTGCGGCACAGATCAAAAAGCCAAACAATCCAGCCACAGACACTCCGACGGCCACTCCGATGGCGTGCACCGTGGAGCGCGAAAGGGTGGATGCATAGAACGAAACTAAGAAGATCGCGGGCGCCGCGAAAAAAATCCAGAAGTTCGGCCAATCGGTGATGCCAAAATTCCCGGTCCGTTCGATGAGACTGGGCAGTACCGCACCGAGGATGACGCTTAGGACGAGTGCCACGAGAAATTTGATGCACAAGGCAGCCCACCGCGAGACCGGTTGGCAGAGTTGTGCTTCGGAAACCCCGAGCCGGCGTTCCTCTGCCACCGCAGAGCAGCCGATCAGCAGTGGCATGAGGAGCCAAAGCGCCCAAACAAATTCAAGGGATCCTTTTAAATTGCCGTTTGATATCAATGTGCGCAGCGCCACGGCGCCGAGATTGACACCCAATATGATTGTGGCGATGAATAAGTTCGCATCGTGCAATTGTATCTCCTTCGAAAGCAACGCCATGAACCGATTGCGCGCGCGTCTTGCAGCAAAAAAACCGGCTTTTTCCCCTGACACCCCGCGCCAGAAGAAAAAAGTCCCGCCTGTCCATTGCGTATCCTGCGCGTTTAGGAAAAGCCGTCGTGCGAAGAGAAAGCCCGCAGCCGAATAGGCCAGGACGGCGAGATCCCCGACGCGGTATTCAATTTTTTCGGCCAAATTCAAATAGTCGGCTAGAAGCCCGGCGGCGGCAAGTATTGCAGCCGGAACCAGGAGAGTGACCCAGAGAGCGCCGACTTCCTGGCGCAGCAGCAGCGTTGTCCAAAGTCCGCCCGTGAAAATGGCGACAGTCCAAAGCAATACGCCCGGGAAAGCGTCAAAAAAGTGTGGGGAATAGGCGGGATGCAGATGGATGAAAAAACTCCAGGAAATGGTTCCTGCGGCCAGGACGAGAGCGAATGCCAATGCGAGCGTGAGGGTCTTCAGCCGCCATGCGCGAATTCTGACAACTGGCTGGGAAAGCAGCAGCGAAAATGTTTTCGCACTGAATTCCCGACCGAAAGCCGAAATCCCCAAAAGAAACAGGCCTGGCAAAACGAAAAACGGGGGCGGGAACTCGATCGCTGCGCTCTGATGCGGAAGAAAGTATTCGATAAGCCACCCGGGCGCGATCGCCAGCAGCATCGCCGCAATCCACGCCGGCAGCAGCAAACGGATTTCTTTTTTGATCAGCGTTTTCATGCTTTTTGCTTCAGCGCTTTGGAGGCGATGAAGATTTCCTCGAGCGACAGCGATTCGCAGGCGACTTCTTCGGGTTTTAGCCGCCGGACTTTCTCCACAATGGCGTCGCTGTGGCCGTTGGCGAGGATTTCGACTTCGCGTCCCTTCTGGCGGTAGCTGAGGACGCCTGAAAAGGCGGCGAAATCCGTTGATGCGGGGGCTTCGGCGAACCGGGCGCGGATTTTCTTGAAGTGGATTCGGGCGCGGTCCGCCTCCATGGTGAGCAGATCGCGCCCGGCCTCGATGATGGTGAATTCGTCGATTAATCCCTCGAATTCGGAAATGAGATGCGTCGAGACGAAAATGGTCCTGGGTTTGCCGGCGGATTCGCCGCCGGATTGATAGGCGCCGATGACGGTTTCGATAAATTCGCGGCGGACGATAGGGTCCAGGCCGGAAGTGGGTTCATCGAGCAGGAGCAATTCGGGTTCGGGACACACTGCGCCGATGAGGGCGAGTTGGGTCTTTTGACCTTTGGACATGCTGCCGGCCTTTTGATTCGGGTTGAGTTGAAAGCGCGCGAGCAAATCGTCCTGGATTTCCTGGTTCCAATGGGCGCGAAACGAAGCAAAATAGTCGAGGGTATCGCGCACGGTCATCCACGGGTAAAACGCGACGGCATCGGGCACGTACGAGAGCCGGGATTTTACGGCGACTTCGTGGCGTTGCGGGTCCATGCCGAAGACGGAAATGCTGCCGGAGGTGGGCCGGAGCAAATTGAGAAGGCATTTGATGGTGGTGGTCTTGCCCGCGCCGTTGCGGCCGAAAAATCCGTAACAGCGCCCGGGGCGGACGGATAGATTCAGCCCGTTCACGGCGTCCAGTTTGCCGTAGCGCCGCGTGAGGTTCTGGATTTGGATGACGGGTGTATCGCTCATGGATTTTCCTTTGGTAGTTTTTCGGTTTGGGCGGCCTTCCGCTCAAAGAAATCGAGCCGTTCTTTAACGAGTGCCAAAAATTCGTCGCGCCCGATTTGCAGGTGATGGGCTGTGACGATGGCGGAGTCCACCTCCTTGAGGATTAGTTTTTCGCGAACCTGCTTTTTGAAAGGCGAATTGTTTTCAGAGACGAAACATCCTTTTCCCTGAACGGACTCGATCACGCCCTGGCCTTCGAGTTCGGCGTAGGCTTTGGCGACGGTATTGCGGTTGACCCGGATCTGTTCAGCCAGCGTCCGGATCGGGGGAAGCGGTTCGCCGGATTTGAGGGCGCCCGAGGCGGCGGCGTACCGGACCTGATCGGCCAGTTGCAAATAAACTGGCGCGCCGGATTTGAAATCAATCTCGAACAGCATGGCTAAGTGTCCTATGACAATAGGACAGTTTGGAAAAAGTGTCAACAGGAAAATTGAAGGAGTTGAGAATTAGCGAATGAGTGAATCAGTGGGTGCTGGAAAAATCAGAATTCCAACGTTCAAGACCCGAAAACGGATGTCGAGGCTTGGTGTTCTCTAGAGCCTTGTCCCTGGAAAATTGGGCCCATACGAACTGCGATGCGCAACCGATAGCCGGCGCGCTGCACTCGACGTCTGCAACTTACGCGGCGTTAATTTCCGTCTGCGATTGGCACACGGGTTGTTTTGGGATCGGCTTTGGCTTCCGGAACGTCGATTCGGAGAAAACCGTTCATATAGGAGGCCTTGGCGTGGGACAAATCGTAAGCGGGAGGGAGTTCTATGACACTTTCAAATGGGCCGTAGGAAATTTCCATGACCAGAAAGCTGCATTTGGGCCCGCGGCAGCCGTCCGGGCGTGTTCCGGCGATGCGGAGGCGATTGCCTTCGACGGTGATTTCGAGGCTATCGCTTTTCATGCCTGCCAATTCGACCTTGATGACGAGACCTTCGTCGGTCGAGTAAACGTCGGTATTAGGGACCCAGTGACCTGATGCTGCGCCGCGACCACTCACGGCGGAGCCGCGCGAGACAAAATGCACGGTCGAGCTGACTTTAGAAACGGCCATGTCTTTAATTATAGTTCAAATATCCTGACAGGCAAGCCGAACTTGCCTGTTTTCATTCTTGGAACATAACCGCAAAATTCAAACGCGCAAATGGAATTTGATTTTATTCGGACGGGTAATCTTTAACCTTAAAACATGTTTGTCCATACGCACAGGGTCACCTATGCCGAATGCACGGTCGGCAATCACATTTACCACTCGCGGTACCTGGATTTGCTGGAGGCGGCGAGGGGCGAGTTTTTGCGATCGCTGGGCACGACCGTTTTGCACTGGCAAAACAACGACGCGATTTTTCCGCTGGTAGAGGCGCGCGTGCGTTACCGCTATCCGGCGCGGTATGACGATTTGTTGAGCATCGAAGTGTGGCCGACCCTGGTCGAGCGTGTCCGGGTGAATTTCGGGCACCGCATTTTGAATCAAAATGGGAAGCTGATTTTAGAGGCGGAAACGTTTCACGCCTGTACCGGGATCGACGAGAAACCCAGGCGGCTGCCGGAGGAATTGGCAGAGAAGATGAGGCAATTTGCGGCTCAATGATGCAACGCCAGTTCCTGTGGAAGTTGTTTGAGGACGAATTGTTCGACGCGCCGCCAGACCGTTTCGTCAGAGAGGTCATTGATGCAAAAAGGTTTTGGAAAACGGCAATAATCCGAGCATGGTTTATACGGGCAGGCCTTGCCTTCGATGTATTCGGCGTGGGGATGAAACGGCACGAACCACTCGGGAAGCTGCGGCCCGAAAATCGTGAAGGTAGGCACGCCGCAAAGGGCCGCAATATGACCGGGGCCGGAATCGTTCCCTATAAAGGCGCCGGCGCGGTCAGTCACTTCGATGAGTTTGGTGACTGTTGGCGGGCTTTCGACGCTGGTTTCGCCATTTTGTCTCCACCAGTTGACCTGTTCGGGATTGCAAACGATTTGGACTTCGAAGCCTAAGGCGCGCAATTTGCCCGCTAAACGGCGATAATTTTCAAGCGGCCAAACGCGGACCGGATGCCTGGCGCCTGTGTGAATCATCACCATCTTTTCGCGCCTGGGGGAAGGAAGGGGCAATTGGTCGATGGCCGGCAGTTCGATGCCGATGGCCTGTCCCACAGCGCGCCAGATATCGTAGCTGTGCGATTCCGGCGCCGGGCGGGGAAGAGACCTGGTCAGAAGGAGGGGGCTGCCGATGTTGGCGAAGCCGATTCGTTCCCTGGCGCCAACGGCTTTTAAAAGGAAATGGTCCCGTGGGTCTCCGCCGGCCACGGCGAGGACCCGGTGGGCAGAAAGGCCAATATCGAATTTTTCTTCAGCAAGGGAACGGCGCAGGCGAATAAGCTCCCTCACCGGCCAGTTCCAGAAATTATATTTCTTCTCAAAAGCGGTCCATGGGGCGATGAAGGGGACAATTTTAATTTGCGGCCAGAATCGGCGTTGCAAATCAAACGCGAAAGGTTTGGCCAGGAGGGTGACATCAAACCGCTCCGAGGCCGCGCGCAGGAATGGCGTGGCAATGGCCAGGTCACCGAGGTTCCACACTTCGATGATGAGTAGTTTGGGTCTTAATGCTCCCATCGGATAGCCCCGCGAGGGTTGGGGAAATGAAGTTCCATTTTCGCGCCGTTTGTCAGGAAGCGAAAGCACCGGCGACCCTGGCGGGATCGTTGTTCATTCAGATACGATACGGTTTATTTTTGAGTTTAACATGCTTTATAGGTTCGGCAACGGGAATTGTTTCACAATCAGATTAAAAGTCTTTTCATTCGGATGCGTGCGGGTATGTTTTGGCCATGCAACGAGGCACCGTTCGCAGGACTAAAATTATTTCAACTCTCGGCCCCGCCACGGATTCGGCGGAAATGATTGGCAAATTGATTGACGCCGGGGTCAATATTTTCCGGCTGAATATGTCGCACGCGCCCCATGACTGGGTGCGGCGCGTGGTTTCGGACATCCGCAAGGAATCCGCCTCCAGGAAAAAGTTCATCGGCATCATGATGGACACGCAGGGCCCGGCCATCCGCACCGGCGACCTGGGCGTGCCGTTGGATTTGCAGCCGGGCCAGAAATTTACGCTGACAGTCCGCGGGGAACGGGACCTGGAACAGCATTCCGTGGACGTCAACTACGAAAATTTCGTCAATGACATCAGCGTGGGCGACGTGGTTTTAATCGATAATGGAGCCATCGAGATGAAGGTTCTGGTCAAGTCGGGCAACAGGGTCGAATGCGAGGTCATGACTGAAGGGAAACTGGGCAGCCGCCGTCATATTAATCTCCCGGGGGTTAAAGTCAGTCTGCCGGCGCTGACAGCCAAGGACATCAAGGACGTGAAGCTGGGCCTCGAGTTGAAAGTGGATTTTGTCGCGCTCTCGTTTGTCCGGGAGGCGCGCGACCTCATGCAGTTGCGGGAGCTTTTTGAGGAAAATAATTCGCCGTTTGTCATCGCTAAAATCGAAGACCAGGAGGCCATCAAAAATCTGGAGGCCATCGTGATGGAATCGGACGGCATCATGGTGGCGCGCGGGGACCTGGGAATTGAAATTCCCTATGAGGAACTGCCGATCGTTCAGAGGCGCATTGTAAAGACGTGTTTGCGCGTCGGCCGTCCAGTGATTGTCGCAACGCATATGCTTGAGAGTATGATTGATTCGCCCATGCCGACACGCGCCGAAGTCACGGACGTGGCCAACGCCGTATTTGAAGAAGCCGACGCGATTATGTTGAGCGGTGAAACGACGGTGGGGAAATATCCTCTCAAGTGCATCGAAGTTTTTGACCGGATTGCCACGCGAATCGAACGCAGCGGGAGCGCTCAATTTCATGAAACGGCTGAACTAACCACGGCGAGGCAAAAACTGGTCAAGAGCGCCGTGGTGATGGCGAATGAATTGAAGGCGGCCGCGATTTTGGTGTTTACCCGTCACGGCAGCATGGCGCGTTATGCCAGTTGGATGCGCCCGCATTACTCGCCAATTTACGCCATTTGCGACAATGACGTTTGCGCGAATGAACTCACTCTGAATTGGGGTGTCACCGGCTTCGTGATGCCGTTTGATTTTATCGATCCACAGAATACCGTTGAAATGGCCCTGAAAAACCTCGCTGAACACGGCAAACTGCACCAGGGAGCGACCGTGGTGATTATCGGCGCCATTTCTGTGGGAACTGAAATCGTGGACGCGGTCCAGATGCGGGTGGTTTAGGCAGTGTGTTAAATTGGTTTGGTGTCCACGCTTTAGCGTGCTCTGGACGGCGAACCCGGAGCACCCTAAAGGGACCCTAAAGGGTGGACACCAAACCGATTTAGTCCACTGCCGTGGTACCGTGGTTTAGGCAGGCTTGACAATGAGGGGTGACGGGGCGAGGGTGAGTTATGAAAAGGACAATTGTCATCTTGGCAGTTGCAGCCGCTTCAATGGTCGCCATTGCGCAACCGCCGCCAAATCCTGCTAATCCTGCTCCCGCCCGGTCACCGACTCCAGCGTCACCGGCGCCAACGTCACCGGCGCCAGCGTCGACGGCTGTTTCCACGCAACCTATACCGATGATTAAAAAGGAAACCGCCCAGGCGCCGAAAACTTTGGTGATGACGCCGCTTACAGAGATAGGTAAACCGGTCGTCAGGCAGAAAGTTTGGAGCGTGGACGGAATGAGTTCGCGTCCCTGGGGGCAGATTGTGGGGATACGTCCCGGCTACTCGGCGTTTCCGCCGCCGGAAATGCACCAGCCCGTGGGATATCTGTTCTGGATCGGGCGCGACCCGCATTAACAGGCTACTTCAGGGCCTGGGCAGCCTGGTCGGCGAGGTTGACCACGGTGTTTGGAAAAGTGCCCAGCCAAATCATGCCGGCGATGCACAGGGCGATGGAGAATTTCGCGGCGCCCGAAAGCCGGATGGGCGATAAATCCGACGCTTCCTTGCTCCAATAGATCGCCCGAATGACTCCAAAGTAGTAGTAAAACGAAATGATAATGCCGGCGAGCGCGATAAAGGCGAGGCAATAATAAGCGTGGTTTGCGGGTCCCGCCTCGAGAACGGCCCGGAGCAGGAGAAACTTTCCAAAAAAGCCGGCAAGCGGCGGCAAACCGGCAAGCGAGACCATGGCAAAGGTCATCGTTGTTGCCAGGAGCGGGGAGCGTTGATTCAAACCTGCCAGGCCTGATATGTCTTCGTTGTCCAGATGCTGCATGACGAGCGCGACGACCGTGAATGCCGCCACGATCGTGAACATATACCCGGCCAGGTAATACATGACGGCTGACTGCCCGCTGGCGCTCAACGCCGCAACGCCCAGCAACAGATAACCCGCGTGCGAAATGCTGGAATAACCGAGAAGGCGTTTCAGGTTTCGTTGCGGGATAGCGCAAAGATTTCCATAAAGAATGGTCAGGGCCGAGATTGCAATCAGATAAGTGCTCCACTGACGGGCAACGTCCGGAACTGCTGTAAACAATACGCGGAGCAGCAGGACAAACCCGGCGGCTTTTGAGCCCACGGCCAGGAAGGCGCTGGTGGGTGTCGGCGCGCCCTGATAAACGTCCGGCGCCCAAATTTGGAAGGGAACGGCCGAGATTTTAAATCCAATCCCGGTCAGCAGAAACAAGACGCCCATTAGAAAAATTTTGTTGGACAAATATTGCGGGACGACGGCGGCCAATTCCGTGAAATTGAGTTGTCCGGTCGTTCCCCAGATCAGGGCGATGCCGAAAACCATGAAGGCAGACGACAACGCGCCAATGATGAGATATTTTACGCCAGCTTCGAGCGATGAAAGTTTGCGCCGTTGAAAACCCACGAGGATATAAAAGGTGACGGTAATCAGTTCGATGGAAACAAAAAGCATCGCGAAATCATTTGAAGACGCCGCAAAGAGCATTCCCGTGAGCGCAAATATGACCAGCGAATAAAATTCAGAGACGCTGGCGGAAATTTTCTCAGAAAATTCGGCGGTCAGAAACAGCACCAGAATAGCCGCGACCAAAAAAAATCGCTTAAAGAATATGGCCATCGGGTCCTGGACATAGGCCCCGTTAAAAGCTGCTCCAGTCGGCGCGTCATTTCCCAACAGCGTCAGGAGCATGACGGCCAGCGCCGCGATCGCCAGGTAGGCCAGCGCCTTTTTTCTCTCCGGCGAGACGGCAAAAAAGAAATCCGCCAGCATCAAAACGATGCCCAGGGCGATGACCCACATTTCCAAAGTCAACAAAGAAGCGTTCATTGGTTTTCGATAGCTGTCTGGCCGTTGTCCAGGGCCGCCTGGAATCCGCGCGTCGAAGCGTCAATAGTTGCGGCATGTACTGTGGCCGGGTTCCGGTCGTTCGCGCCGGCCACCGTGGCTGGCTGGTAAATGGAGACAATTTTGCTGGCATCCGGCACGATTTGGTTGGTCAGCAGTTTTGGAAAAAAGCCGAAGACAAACAGGGCAACCAGGAGAAGGGCGTAGGGGAATTTGCGCCAAAGACTGGCGTCTTCGAGATTTGCAAATTTGTCCGGCGCCGGACCGTGCAATACGGTCCGTACTGCGCGGGTCATGTAGATGCCGCCGATGACCAGGGCGCCCCACACGGCAAGCACGGTAATAACCGCCGGAAAGGCTTTCCACGCTCCAAAGAAGACGGTGACTTCCCCGACGAAATTGGCGAATCCAGGCAGGCCGCACCCGGCCATCGCCGCCATGACCAGGGCGGTCCCAATAAACCGCAGCGGACGGCAGAGTCCGCCGAGTTCGGCCATATGGAGCGTACCGGTCTTCTGATAGATATAGCCGCTCAACGCGAATGTGAGCGCCGCCAGGAACCCGTGCGCGACCATTACAACGACCGCGCCAGTGATGCCAATTAGATTCAAGCTGGCGATGCCCAGGAAAACAAAGCCCATATGCGCGACGCTGGAATTGCCGATAAGCAGGTTCAAGTCGCGCTGGCGCATAGCGACCCAGCCGATGTAAAGAATATTGCCCAGGCATAGCCATGACAAAATGGTCATCCAATGGTGCGCGGCCTGGGGCATCATCGGCAAGGCGATCCGGATCAAACCGTATAGGCCAAATTTTTTAAGCACGCCCGCGTGAATCATTGCCGTGGGCGATGGCGCGGAGCCGTAGCCGAGGGGCGCCCACGAATGAAACGGCCAGAGCGAAACCAGAATGCCGAACCCGAACAGCAGCAGCGGGAAGACGAAATTTTGAGCATTGAGGGACATCGGATTGGCCGCCACGTAGGCAATCAGTTTGGGTATATCGAAGGTGTTTGCGCCGGACTTGAGGTAAAGGGCTATAAGCCCCAAAAGGGCGAGCAGGGCGCCGATGCTCAAATACAGCGTGATTTGAAACGTCGCGTAGTTCTTCCGGTCGCCCCGGCCCCAAACGCCGATCATGATAAAGGTGGGAACCAATGCGAATTCATGGAGAAAATAGAAGAAAAACAAATCGAGCGACGCGAACGCGCCCAGGATGCCGCCGCTCATAATCAGAAGGAGGATATAAAATTCTTTTTCGCGGGTTTGGATTTCCCAGGAGCACAGCGCCGCGGCAAATGATACAACGGCGCCCATTAAAATCAGGCCGACATTCAGGCCGTCCACCCCCACGTGATAGCTAATGCCCAGCGAATCCACCCAGGGGATTTCCTGCTCAAATTGGTAGCCGCTTTTGCCAGGCACAAACTGGCAAAACATGATGATGGCCAGGACCATTGAAGCGAGCGTGGCGGCCAGTGCCACGACTCGAATGATGACGCGATAATTGCGCGGAACAAAGACCAGCATCAGGGCCGCGATTAAAGGCCACAGAAAAATGTGAGTTAGAATAGACATTTTATTTCAAAATGACATACAGCGCCACAGCCACGCCGATCACGAATAAGAAGGCGTAGGTCTGGAGATTGCCGGTTTGCAAAAACCGCAGGGCACGCCCGGTCAAATCGGCGCCTCCACGAATGGAGCCAATACAAAACCCTTCAACCACCCAGCGATCAATCCCGTCGCAAACCGCCGCGATAAAGTCGTGGGCGCGGACGAATGTAGCCTCGTAAATTTCATCGAAATAGAACTTGTTTTTCATGGCCGTGGCCAGGCCGCCGAGTTTTTCGGGCAGGGGGTCTTTATCCGCCTTTGCGTAGAGAGCGTAAGCGCAACCCAGACCGATAATAAACGCGAGAGTTCCCAACCCCGACGCCAACGGCGAACGCGCAAATGGCCCAAACAGCTCCGACGCGAAGCTTGCGGACGTCTCCAGTCCTCCCGGGTGTGGCATAAATATGCGATTATAAACTCCCTCGACGCCGATTAATCCGCCGACAAAGGCGAATATGGCCAGAATTACCAGAGGCCCGGTCATGACGATCGGAGACTCATGCGCGTGCGAGGCGGTCTCCGATTTTTCCTTGCCGCAGAAAACGACGAAAAAAAGCCGAAATATATAAAAAGTGGTCAGGGCGGCAACAAAAACGCCGACGGCAAATAGCAGACTGCCTTCAAAGTCATGCCGCGCCAACGCATTCCCAAGAATGCTGTCTTTACTGTAAAAACCGCTGAAAGGCCAAATGGCGGAAAGCGCCAGTCCGCCCACGAGGAAGGTCCAGAACGTGATGGGCATCTTCCGCTTCAGTCCTCCCATTTTCCAAATGTCCTGCTCGTGGTGCAGGCCGATGATGACCGAACCCGCGCTCAAAAACAGCAGAGCTTTGAAAAAGGCGTGGGTCGTGAGGTGAAACATCGCGGGCGTCCGACCGTTCAAACCGACGGACATGACCATGTAGCCCAGTTGCGAAAGGGTAGAATAGGCGATGATGCGTTTGATGTCATTTTGCTGGACTGCAATGACAGCCGCCAGCAATGCAGTAAATCCGCCAATGTAGGCGACGACCTCCAATGCCGGCGGATTGAGCACGATGAAAATGCGGCACAGCATATACACGCCTGCGGCGACCATCGTCGCCGCGTGGATGAGCGCGGAGACAGGGGTGGGGCCTTCCATCGCGTCCGGCAACCACACGTGCAGCGGAAACTGCGCCGATTTCCCGACGGCCCCGCAGAAAATCAAAAGGCCGGCAATGGTTGCATAGGGTCCGAGTGCTTCCGGTCCCTGAAGACCCGAAAAATTCAAGGTGCCAAGCCATTGCCATATCATCAGAATGCCGAGCAGGAAACCGAAATCGCCCAGGCGATTGACAATGAAAGCCTTTTTCGCGGCATCCCCGGCGCTGGGTTTTTCAAACCAGAAACCGATGAGCAGGTAGCTGGAAACGCCGACCAATTCCCAGAAGATGAACATTTCGATGAAATTGTTGGCCATTACGATGCCGAGCATTGAAAAAGTGAACAGACTTAGTTCGGCAAAAAAACGCGACATACCGGTGTCATCAGCCATGTAACCGCGGGAATATACGTGGATTGCGCCGCCAACGCCGGTGACGATCAGCATCATCATCAGGCTCAGCGGATCCAGTTTGATGCCAAAGTCAATATTCAGGCCGTCAGCGGAAAGCCATTGGCAGATGGATTCGCCCGCGGGGACCGGCTGCCCGCCATATCCCTGGCCTGCGGCCGGTTGCCAGCCATTCGCACTAATAAAAACGATGGTCAGGACGAAACCCGCCAGGATCGCGCCGATGGAAATGAAGCTGCTGATGGTTTTGAAATGCAGAGTGAAAAGAGTAATAATGCCCGCTGCCGCCAGCGGCATGAACAAAACCAACCAGGGTAAAAGTTCGAGTTTCATCCGTTAGAATTTCAAAGAGGTCAAATCTTCGACGTGGGCGGACCGGTGGCGGCGATACAGCGCCACAATGAGCGCCAGGCCGACCGCAACTTCAGCCGCAGCCACGGTAATGATAAAGAACACCACCACCTGGCCATCCAATTTATCGTTGAAACGGGAAAAGGCGACAAGGGCGAGGTTTGCCGCGTTGAGCATCATTTCCAGCGACATATAAATCACCATCAAATTGCGCCGCATCACCACGCCCAGGAGACCGAGCGCAAACAGCAGGAAACTGACCGTCAAATATTGTTCAAGTCCAATTTGCATGTTAATCGAGATTCCTTTTGCTCAATAGAATAACGCCAATCATCGCCACGAGCAGCAGCACGGAAACAACTTCAAACGGCAAAACGTAATTTGTAAACAGCAGCTTGCCCAGTTCCGCAGGGCCGCCCTCCGGAGCCGGTGGCGACTCGGTGCTAAACAACGTCGAGCCAAGGCTCTTCAAAAATATCGACAGTATGGCGCCCACCGAGACGACTCCCGCGACCAGGCCGTAAATTCTGACTCTCCGCAATGCTTCGGCTTTTAAATCGAGCAGCATGATCACAAACAGAAACAACACGATGACGGCTCCCGCATAGACCAGGATTTGTACCGCGGCGAGAAAGAACGCATGCAGGAGCACAAACAACCCGGCCATCGAAATGATGGTGAGCACAAGAAACATCGCGCTGGTGACCGGATTACGGCTGAAAGGGTTGGCGATGACGAGCACGCCGCAGCCGAGCGTCAGCGCGGAGAAGACGTAAAATAAAATGTTTTGCAAATCCATGTCTTAAAAAACGTTGGCGCGCATACGCCCGCGCGGTTCATCAAGGCGGGCACGCTTCAAGCCTCCGGCAAATTGCTTTTGATTGACGTCCATTCCTAGACTTTGACCGGGAAACTTTCCTGCTCCCTGGCTTCTTCGGCTTTGAATTTCCATTTCTGGATACCAGCGTGAATTCCACCCAGAGAGAGCAATTTTTCTTTGTTGAACACGAGTTCCTCCCGTGTATGGCCGGTCGTGGAGTAATCCTTGAGCAGGAAAATGGCTTCTTCCGGGCAGACTTCCTGGCAGAGGCCGCAATAGATGCAGCGGAGCATGTTAATTTCAAATTCCTGCGGCATCTTCTCGGCGTTCGGGCGGTCGGCAAGCTGGCCGGCTGGTCCCGGAGGAATAATCTCGATGGCCTTGGGCGGGCAAACAAATTCGCAAAGCTGGCAGGAAACACATTTTGTATTGCCCGCCTGGTCCCTAACCAGATACGGCGCGCCGCGGTAACCTTCCGGCACGGTCCATTTTTGTTCGGGATATTCCATGGTCACAGTTTTGCCCTCAAAGAGGCTGCGCCAGGCGTGACGGAACGTGACCTTGAGCCCGCCCACAATCGCAGGCAGATAAAGCCGTTCCCAAAACGTCAATGGTTTGCGATTAACAATCATGTGGCAAATTTGTAGTTTCCAATACTCGACGCGGTCTCCATAACACCCCGCTTTAGCGGGGTGGAGAGCAGGGGACTTGCCCCGGTCGTTGTCTTAAAACGCATCATTATACAAACACTTTATGCTTTCGCCCACAGCACGATTGCCGTTATCAAAATATTCACCAACGCCAGCGGCACAAACCGCCGCCAGCCCAAATCCATCAACTGGTCATAGCGAAACCGCGGGAACATCCACCGCACCCAAATGAATACGGTCATCAGTGCGCACAGTTTCCCCAGAAAAATAAGTATGTGCAGAATGCCGATGCCGATGCCGGCTATGCCGGTGCCGTGCGCCGGCTGATCCAGCCCCCAGAATGGCAGCGTCCAGCCGCCGAAAAACAGCGTCGTCATCATCCCCGCTGCGGCGGCCATATTGGAGTATTCAGCCAGAAAGAACAGCGCGAACTTCATGGAACTGTATTCGGTGTGATAGCCGCCCACGAGTTCCGTTTCCGCTTCCGGCAGGTCAAACGGCAAACGATTCGTCTCGGCAAATGAGGCAATCAGAAAGATGATAAATGACACCGGCGCGTAAATCACAAACCAGCCGTGTTGCGCCTGCCAGCTAATGATTGTGTTTAAGTTCAAATTCCCCGCAATCAGGAAAACTGGAACCACACTCATGCCCATTGCAATTTCGTACGAAATCATCTGCGCACTTGAGCGTATGCCCCCAAAGAACGGATATTTTGAGTTTGCCGCATATCCCGCCAGCACAATCCCGTAAACGCCGAGGGATACGATGCCGAACGTATAGAGAATGCCCACATTCAGGTTCGCGATGACCATCTGCTGATTGCCAAATTGGGAGCCAAAGGGAATGACAGCGATTACCAGGATGCTCGGGATCATCGCCACCGCCGGCGCGAGCCAGAAATACGCCTTGTGCACCCCGGCCGGCGTAAAGTCTTCCTTAAGCATGAATTTCAAGCCGTCCGCCAACGGCTGGAACACTCCCCAGCGCGTCAGGATGTGCCCGACCACTGGAATATATTTTACGAATGGCGGCGCTACCCGATTGGGTCCCACGCGGTCCTGGATCCAGGCGGAGACCTTTCGCTCCACCAGCACCGCGTACGCGGCGATGGCGTGCAGGATGCCAATTCCGAACGCGATTTTTATAACGCTAAAAATGAGAAAGTTCCAGTTCATGCTATATTTGCACCGTCGCTCCGCTATCTCCCAGGCCGGCCCACGTCAGGCCTTTGAATGCCGGCAATTCCTTTGCCATTTCGTTAAACAGGCCTTCAATCGTCAGGAAGCCATTCTGTCCGGTTACGTTGAAAACCAGGTCATGCAAAAATTCCCATTCCGCGCGCGCATCTCCCGGCGGCTCGACAGCTTTCATAAACTTTTGGACGCGGCCTTTGGCGTTGGTGAACGTGCCGCGTTTCTCCGCGTGGGCGCACCCAGGCAACAAATAATGCGCCAGCCGGGTCGTCGCGTTCGGCAATATGTCGCTCACGATGAGCGTGTCCAATTTGCCAAGCAACTCCGGTCCGATGCCGTGTCGGGTCACGTCCTCGCCGAAGACGATGAGCGTCTTGATCTTCCCGCTGGAAATGCCGTTGGCAATCTGGGGCAGGTTGTTCCCCATTTCTGTGAAACAAATGCCGGTCAACCGCGCGCCGTTGGTGTTGGGATTGCGGTCGGCGCTCACAAGCAATTTGTCCGCTTCGCCCGTTCGCGGAACGGAATCGCTGACGGCGCCGAGCTTTGATTTTAATTTGCTCAACAGCCAAAGCTCTTCATTAGTCTGCCGCGCTGAAGCGACAATTGCGACCGAACCCGCTGGAGCGTTCTTGAGTTTGCCGGTAATTTCGTTTAACGCAGCCGTCCAGGCCGTCCTTTCAGTTTTTCCTTTTTCCACGGGCCGCGTGACTTCTCTCAAACGGTCCTGGCGTCCGACCCATTTGTAATTCAACCGGCCGGCATCGCACATCCAGCAGGAATTGACGGCATCATTTTGGCGCGGCTCGTATCGATAAATCTTTTCTTCGCGCGAGCCGATGATAATATTGCAGCCGGTGGCACAGCTTGTGCAAATGCTCTTGGTTTCTTTTAAAAACCAAACCCGCATCTTAAATCGGAAATCCTTTGAAGTAAGGGCGCCAACCGGGCAAATATCGACGGTATTGAGCGTGTAATTGTTGTCAAAAACCTTCCCGGGATACGCCGTGAGCGTGTTATAGCTTCCACGATTGACGATGCCGAGTGCGTCGTCGCCCACGATGTCTTTTGTGAACCGGATGCAGCGAGTGCACAGAATGCATCGTTCATCGTCGAGCACAATGCGCGGACCGAGATCAACGGCTTTGGGCTTGTGGACTTTTGGTTCGACAAAGCGGCTCGCGCTCTGCCCGTAATCCACGGAATATTCCTGCAACTTGCATTCGCCGGCCTGATCGCAAATAGGGCAGTCGAGTGGATGATTGATCAACAGAAACTCCAATACACCCTCGCGCATCTGTTTGACGCCGGGAGTGTTCGTGTAAATTTCCATTCCGGGCGAAACCGGCGTGGCACAGGCGATTGCCGGACGCGGAGATTTGGCGATTTTCGGAGTCCCGTCGGGATTTAGAACCGGCTTTCGGTCCGGTCCGAGGGCAGGTGTGCCGTACTCGACCAGGCACATGCGGCAGTTGCCCACTACCGGCAGTTTGGGATGATAACAATAATGCGGCACATCCACGTTAGCCATGGCGCAGGCCTGAATCATCGTGGTGGCAATCGGCTTGCCGGAAATCGGGTCCGGCACGGTTTTGGGGACCTCGATTTCGCGGCCATCGACCTTCACCTTGATTTTTTCAACCGAAGGCGCCGGCTTGGTTTCAGTTGTGGTTGCTGTTGACATTATTTGCAAATTCTTAGTGCGCCGTCGCCAGGTCTTCCCGTTCCGCTGGCGTGGCGGTCACAGGTTCAATATGTTCCTTTGCCCGGCGCTCTTCATCAGCCTTTCCGCGGGCCACAAATTCATCTTTGAACTTGGCGACAAAACTTTGCACCGGCCACGAGCAGGCTTCGCCAAACGCGCAAATCGTCCGGCCATTCGGAATATTGTCCGCGATTTTAATCAAATAATCCGCGTCACTCGCCCGGCCTTCGCCGTGCGTAAGGCGGTGCAGGGCCTTGTTCATCCAAAGGGCGCCTTCGCGGCAGGGAGTGCATTGGCCGCAGCTTTCATGGGCGTAAAAATCCGAAATGTTTGCCAGCGCGTCCACAATATCCGAGCTGTCGTCCATGACAATAATGGCGCTGGAACCGCTCATGGAGCCGGCGGCGATCAACGAATCAAAATCATACGGCAGATCCAGCATGTCGACTTCCTGCTCGGTCGTTTGGCCATCAGGGCCTTTCTTCTTGAGCTTGAATTTTTCTCCCGCCTTGAAAACTTTTGCCGATGAACCGCCGGGGATGACCGCTTTCAATTTCCGGCCCTCGCGCAGTCCGCCGCCAAATTTCGGGTCGTTGATGAGTTCGCCAATGGTCGCTTTGCCGACCTCGATTTCGAAATAGCCGGGATTTTTAACGTGGCCACTCAGGCTGACGATGCGCGTCCCCGTGTTATTGGGCGTGCCCAGCTTGGCAAACTCCGCTCCGCCCATCGCTACGATGTGTTTCACGTTGCATAGCGTTTCAACGTTATTGACGATGGTAGGGCACATCCACAGGCCGAGCACCGCAGGGAAGTACGGCGGCTTGATACGCGGATAAGGACGTTTGCCTTCAAGCGATTCGATAAGCCCGGTTTCCTCGCCGCAGATATAGGCGCCCGCGCCGCGGTGAACATGGATTTCCAGGTTGTAGTTGCTGCCGAGAATATTCTTGCCGAGAAAATTCTTTGACCGCGCTTCAGCGAGGGCCCGATTGAGAATCTTTGCGCCGTCCACCATCTCCCCGCGAATATAGATGTACGCCAGGTGCACGTCATTGGCGTAACAGGCGATAATCATGCCCTCAATCAACTGGTGCGGGTCCTTGTACATGATTTGCCGGTCCTTGAAGGTGCCCGGCTCCGATTCGTCGGCGTTGCAAATCAGGTAGATCGGTTTGCCGCTCCTGCGGTCCACAAAACTCCACTTTAATCCGCAGGAAAAACCCGCTCCGCCGCGGCCGCGCAATCCGGATATTTTAACATCTTCGCGAATCTGCTCTTGGGGAGACAGTTTCTTGCCGTCGGGCAGGTCTTTGGGCTGCATCGCGAGGGCCTTTTTCAAGTCTCCATAACCGCCGTGACGCAGGTAGCAGTCGATATCCTGCGTGTACCCCGGTTGATCGGCGTATTTCAAAATCAATTTGTATTCTTGCGCCATAGCTTGACTCTCGGTCAAAATTCTTTAGTTTGCCTCTGCTCCGGCTTGCCCGATGGTGTAACGGTAGCACAGCAGACTCTGGATCTGTTTGTCATGGTTCAAATCCATGTCGGGCAGCCAATCGGCCCTTGCATTTTCAAACTTTTCGTTTGCGATTTTCATTCCGTCTTTCTTTTCAGACGCAGCGTTTGATCAATGTAAAAAATATGCACTTCGTCTTTCGGACGTTTCGCCGCAACCTTGCTTCTGCGAATGGATTCCAGCGGCATTACCGGTATCGTCATGCCGTGAAAATTGAGCCTTCGCGCCGTGCTCAATTCGGCGGCAAAGCTTTGCAGGCCCGATACTTCAAAAATAAAATTTACAAGCATACCGTCGCTCAGTTCGACGATCGTATTACGAACCATTTTTGCTCCCAGCCGTATGGCCAGATTCACAGGCTTCATATATTGGCGGACCGGCAAGTCCATCCACAGGTCCACATCGTGTGTGACCACCGGAACGCCTTGTAAAACTGCTGCTGACATGCCAATTAATTGAAACCGTATTTTTTCAGCACGGAACGCCCCCATAAGCCGTATGAGCGGAGGAACGTTTCGTTCATGTGCCACCGTTCGGCTGGCGTCGCGGCCAGCGTTCGCGCGTATAGAATTTTTTCGCTTTCGTCCAATCCCCGCGCGCTTTTTATCTTTTGATACACCTTTGGCCAATCTTTTAGACTTGTTTTCATTGTCGCGACTTTTTGTCATTCACGATTTGCATCGGATCGCTCACTCCAACCCCGCCAAAATCTGGTCCGCTGCTTTCTTGCTCACGCCCTGGTAAAACGCGTCATTGCACATCATCACCGGCGCCGTCCCGCAACTCGCGAGACATTCGACGAACTCGACCGTGAACTTTCCGTCCTTCGTCGTCTGCGGACCGTGCGCATGCGCGTCCAGCCCCAATTTATCGCAAAAATGTTTGTGCAATTCATACGCGCCCCCCAGCGCGCAGCTCAATGTCCGGCAAACCTTGATCTGGAACCGGCCCATCGGCTCTTGCCGCAACATCGGATAAAACGTTACCAACTCATAGACATTGATGGGCTGCAAATCCAATTTCTTTGCCGTCCACTCGACTGCCTCCTGCGAAATCCAGCCGAACGTGTCCTGGATGGCATGCAGGACCATCAGCGAGGCCGCCCGTTTTTCCGGGTAATGCGTCACCAGTTCATCGACTTCCGCTTCGAGTTCGCGCGTGACCGAGAATCCGCTTTGACGCTGCAACGGATTCGGAATGGGCTCGGTATGCGCTAAATTCATGGTATTCATCGGTCGCACTCTCCCATCACAAAGTCGAGCGAACCCAAAATCGCCACAGTATCGCTGATCATGTTGCCCACAAAAAGTTTGGGTACGATGCTCAAATTCACAAAGCTTGGGGCGCGGATTTTCAGCCGGTAGGGCACCCCGCCGCCCTTGCTGTTGATGTAAAAGCCCAGTTCTCCCTTGGGGTTTTCGTGGCCGAAATAAATTTCGCCCGGCGGACAATTCATTCCCTCGGTAACGAGCATGAATTGATGGATCAACTCTTCCATCCTTGTCATCACCTTTTCCTTGGGCGGCAGGAGAATTTTTCCATCGTTATAATTGAACGGCTCATTCGATTTGTTTTCCGCGCCGCCGGGAATTTTTTTGATGCACTGCTTCAAAATCCGGACGCTCTGGCGCATTTCCTCCATGCGAACCAGATACCGGTCGTAACAATCGCCCACCGAGCCGACTGGAATGTCAAACTCCAAATCGTTGTAACAAAGATAGGGTTGTTTCCTGCGCAAATCCCATTCAATCCCGCTGCCGCGCAAGTTCGGCCCGCTCAAGCCGTAATCCAGCGCGTCCTGCTTCGAAATGACCGCCAGGTTGCGCACACGATCCACCCAGATTCGGTTTCGTGTCAGAAGTGTTTCAATCTCGGTGAGCGCGGGAATGAATTCGTCGCAGAATTTTTGGCATTGATCCAGCCAGGTGTGAGGGATGTCCCGCATCAGGCCGCCCACCCGGGTGTAACTGGTCGTGAAACGCGCGCCGCAAACCGCTTCGGCCAGGTTGTAAATTTTTTCGCGCTCGGTGAAGACTAACAGAAACACCGTGACTGCCCCCACGTCCATGGCGAAGGCGCCCAACCCCAGCAAATGTGAGGAAATGCGGGCCAGTTCCGTGCACATCACGCGGATGTATTGGCAGCGCGGCGGCAATTTATCGTGGATGCCCAGCAATTTTTCCACCGCCAGGGCATAAGCCACGTTATTGGCCAGCGGCGCCAGATAATCCAGGCGATCCGTGTAGGGGATGAACTGCGTGTAGGTCATGTTCTCGGCGATTTTTTCGTCGCCGCGATGCAAATAACCCACGTCCGGGTCGGCTTTGGTGATGACTTCGCCGTCCAACTCCAGCACGATGCGCAACACGCCGTGCGTGGCCGGGTGTGATGGACCCATGTTCAACACCATGCGCTCGTCTTGAAATTCCGGAATGCTTTCCTCCGCCTGTGCCGTGCGGCCGAGGGTATCCTTTAGGTGGATGTCTTGAACAGTCGCCATGAAATTATTTCTTTTCGATCGGTCCGGGCCCCTTGGGATGGCCGTGGGCTTCCTGGATCTCTTTGCGCCGTTCCAGCCGTCCCATCGTTTCGATTGAGTCCGTATCCGGAATACGGATGCGCGGCTCGCGTGACTGTGCGGAATTTCCGCCCGAAACGGTCACAAACGGCCCGCCCATCATGGGTGTGACGTGAGTAAAGGCAACGCCCGGCAGCTCGCTGTCCTTTCCAGCCAATGGAAAATCCTTCCGCAAGGGAAAATAGGGGTAGCCGTCCCACATCAAAATGCGCCTCAAATCCGGATGGTCCCGGAAATGGATGCCCATCATGTCATACACTTCGCGTTCGTGCCAATTCGCCGTGGCCCAAAGGCTGACGACACTCGGCAGCTTTGACCTTTCTTCGCTGACATCGGTCTTTATCCGCAATTCGCAGCCATGGCCCAGCCCACGCAGATGATAAACTAATGTCCACCGCGGATCATCGCCATAATTGTCAATACCCGTGATATCCACCAGGTAGTTGAAATCCAGGTCGCTTTTGGCGTAGAGGCAAACCTCGACGATTTTTTCCGCATCCTTCAGGCTTACGGAAATTTCACCACGAAATTCCGGCAGTTCGGAGATCAGATCTCCGAATTTCGCCTTTAACTTTTTTGCTGCTTCCAAAGATGTCACGGTGCTCGTTTTCTAGTTCTCAGTTTTCAGGGCAGACGACTCAGCTAAAACATGAAACCTGGGGCTTCTATGTCAGTTTATGAGTCAAAATCTGCGGTGAAAATCACGCCGCTTCCTTTTTCAAATTCGAAATCGTCAGGTTTTGGACCACCGGCTGCGTGCTGATCTTTTTCTGGAGCTTCATCAGGGCGTCCAAAAGCGCTTCGGGACGCGGCGGGCAGCCGCTCACGTAAATATCCACGGGCAATATGCGGTCCACCCCCTGCAATACCGCGTAACTGCGGTACATGCCGCCGGTCGATGCGCACGCGCCCATGGCAATGCACCACTTGGGCTCGGGCATTTGGTCCCAAATTCGCTTGACCGACAGCGCCATCTTGTAAGTGACCGTGCCGGCCACAATCATACAATCGGATTGGCGCGGTGAAAAACGCATGACTTCCGACCCAAACCGGGAAATGTCAAATCGGCTGGCGCCCACGGCCATCAATTCAATGGCGCAACAGGCCAGCCCCATCGGCATGGGCCAGACGGAATTCTTGCGAAACCAATTAAGCGCCGCGTCCACCGTCGTGATAACGACGTCTCCTTCTATCTTTGAATTGTAGCCGATCTCACTCTGCGTTTGCATATCTCCGCCGGAAAATGACGGCAAAAAAATCTAAGGGCTGTGTCCATCCGGGGCAAGTTAATTTGTGATTTTTTTCACAAGCGCCCAAACAGCACAAGATTGCCAGAGAAAACCGCCGTTTCATCGCTGTTTTCGGTGGAATGGAACAAAAGCATCTGTTAGACCGACGATATTGAACGACGCTGCAGTTCGGCTCCGTAGGAGCGCAATATTTGTAGTAAAAGGTCCCCAAATAGTTTTCCCAAGCGCCGTAGGAGCGGCATATTCGGGAATCGCAACCACGTCGGTAGGGCAAAGCTGCCGCTTTGCCAGGCCGCGCTGATTCCATCCATTGCTTTTTTTCGGGCGAATTGCATTTCGCAAACGAAATCCAACGAAAAATGAGCGGTTTTGCAGGCACGGACAATGCTTAAACAATTGTATGGCAAAGAGAAAACGCTCATCCGGGAGAGAACAAACCGAGGCCAAAACGAAAATTCACGCCCACGGGACCATTATGAGATCGCTCGTAACACCGGATATGGTGGAAGATCGGGCCCGCGAACTGGCACTGATTGCCGGTCGCGAGCCAAACCGTGTGACTGCCTCTGACCGAATACAGGCCAAAAAAGAATTATTGGGTGACGATTCCGGCGACGCCGCGACCGACGATACAGGCATTGTTCCCAGCGGGATGGGCGCCCCGCCGACTTCAACAGGCAAACACACAAAACCTCAATTGCCAACGGACGACGAAACGGAAATTGAAACTGTCCAGGAAGGATTGGACGAGGCTGAGCATGATGAAATGGTGCAGGCGGCAAAACACAGGACAAAAAACGAAGGCTGACAAGCTAACACAGAAAAGAGCTTATGAGAATGAATGTTTCTGGGAGGACCAATCCTGAAAACACGTCAAAGCTGGGGCGTGCGCAGTTGAGGCCCGGGCATTTTACAGAAGAAATGTATCGCTGCGCGCGCGAGGAACATACGCAAAAGAGATTCGTGCCCCGCGCGATGGATTTTTCGCTCGAAACAGCCAGCCGATGGAAACCCGCGGTGCCGAGGCCGGAATCCAAAGGCGGCGGGAGAGCCGCGTTGCGTTCACCCAGCACCTTCCTGTGGGACCGCAGCAATGTTAAACGCAAGCCGTCAGCCCGCGGACGGACACGATGACTATGACCACGGAGATTCCGCAAAAGTCCTGGGATTCCTTTTGTCATCGGCTTAGAGACTGGTATCGCGGCGTGGTCAGCATCCGGTGGATCCTGCCCGGAGGCGATGTGCGCGTGGTCGCCCACGACCTGCCCCTCCAACGCCTGGTCTTTCAGAAACAGGAACAATCGTGTAGCGACACCATGACCGTCGAAGCCGGGCTCCCAAATGAAAGCCCGCTGCAGCACGAGATTATCGAGCCTTTTCGGGTCGTCTTAAGGAAAAACGACGAAAGCGGACGCTATAACGAATTGGAAATCCTCGCTGAATCAGGCAAAACGGAAATCATTTTCACCCCCGGTATCGACCCAAGCCTCCTGGAACAACTCATCGACTAACCACGATGCCCGGGGGTTCGCGTCAGGGGGTTCGAACTATGGTAGAGTAGGCGAAGTGAAACGCTGGGGATTGAACTGACCGAAGTTGTCGGTTCCGTTGTTTCACTTCACCCCTCATCAAACCGGACGAA
>Ga0335075_10001111_pt1 | contig 44981 bp, 48 predicted proteins | sample Lox_Sample_24_FD_206723 | JGI IMG/M metagenome (GOLD analysis project Ga0335075, IMG submission 206723) | Soil microbial communities from Loxahatchee National Wildlife Refuge, Florida, United States - Lox_Sample_2.4 | ecosystem: Environmental > Terrestrial > Soil > Wetlands | place: USA... | reverse complement strand
TGCCGCCGGAGATGCCGGACCCGCGCGAGCCGAATTTTCAGGAAGAAGCGGCGCAGCGCATCCGGCGGATGCTCGATATCACGCGCGGCCGCGCGTTTTGTCTGTTCACCAGCTATCAGCAAATGCGAGATCTCTACGAGCGGCTGCTCTGCGAAGTCGGCTATCCGCTGCTGCTGCAGGGCACGGCGCCGAAGAAGGCGCTGCTCGAGGAGTTTCGCTCAACGCCCAACGCCGTGCTCTTCGGCACCTCGAGCTTCTGGCAGGGCGTGGACGTGCAGGGTGAAGCGCTGAGCTGCGTGATCGTTGACCGGCTGCCCTTCGCAGTGCCCAGTGACCCGGTCGTGCAGGCGCGGATGCGCGCCATCGAAGAAGCCGGCGGCAAGCCGTTTTTCGAGTACCAGGTACCGTCGGCGGTCATCACGCTCAAGCAGGGCTTCGGCCGCCTGATCCGGTCGCTCGACGATCGCGGTGTGCTCATGCTGCTTGATCCGCGCCTTGAGCGTCAGCGTTACGGGCGGATTTTTCTCGAGAGCCTTCCCCCGTATCGCGTAACACGCAACATCGCCGACGTCGAAAGTTTCTTTGCGCGCTCTTGACGGCGACGCACACCAGCGGCGAAAGTGGAACCTCCCCATCTTCTGACAAAGAGGTTTCACAAATGCGCCGTTGGGCAGGAATCGCAGTGTGGGCGGCAATCGGCTGCGCGGTGGCGGCGGCGCAGGTTCCCGATGGACTGAAGCCGTTTGTGAAGGTCGACGCCCCGGCGGTTGTCATGGTTCACGTGCGCGTCATCGATGGGACCGGTGCACCGGCCAGAGACGATCAGCGCGTCGTGATCGAGAACGGCAAGATCGTGTCAGTGAGTGCAGATGGCGGAGGTGAGCCGCTGCCGACGGGCGCGACCGTGCTGGACATGACTGGCAAGACAGTGTTCCCGGGCCTGGTGGGGATGCACGAGCACCTGTTTTATCCGGAACCGGACGGTGGTCCCGGCCTGCTCCCGCTCTACGGCGAGATGGCGGACTCCGCTCCGCGCCTGTATCTGGCGGGCGGAGTTACTGCGGCGCGGACGGCGGGCAGCGTCGAGCCGTACACCGACATTTCGCTGAAGCAACTGATCGACGCCGGAAAGATGCCGGGGCCGAAGCTCTTTCTTACCGGGCCCTACCTCGAGGGGTCGCCCGCCCTTGGGCCTCAGCTGCACACGCTCACCGGGCCGGACGACGCGGCGCGGCTCGTGAACTATTGGGCCGCGGAGGGCATGACGTCGTTCAAGGCGTACATGCACATCACTCCGGAAGAGCTGAAGGCGGCCATCGACGCGGCGCACGCGCACGGGCTGAAGATCACCGGCCATCTGTGCGCGGTGGGCTTTCAGGAGGCAGCGGCGCTTGGCATCGACAATCTGGAGCACGGCCTGGTGGTGGACACGGAGTTCACCCCGGGCAAGCAGGAAGGCGTTTGTCCCGGGCAGCGCGTGGGTCAGGAGGCGCTGGCTAAGCTCGATGTCGAAGGCGAACAGATTCAGGGAACCATCCGCGATCTGATCGCGCACCACGTCGCGGTCACGTCGACGCTGGCGATCTTCGAGAGCTTTGCGCCGAACCGGCCGCCGATGAGTGAGGAGATGCGCGTGCGCGCCTCACTGCTGCCGGACGCGTGGGGCAGCTTCATGACCACGCGGGCTGCGATTGCCGAGCGCGCGGCGGAGGGCCCGGCGCCGTATCTGGCCACGCGAATGCTGCAGATGGAGATGCAGTTCGAACATGATTTCGTGAAGCAGGGGGGGCTGCTGATGGCGGGATGCGATCCTACGGGCTACGGCGGCGTGCTCCCCGGCTTTGGAGACCAGCGCAATCTGGAACTGCTCGTCGAGGCCGGCTTCACGCCCGAAGAGGCGATCCACATCGCAACGGAAAATGGGGCGATCTGGCTGGGCGAGGCGGACCACTTCGGCACCATTGCCGCCGGCAGGGATGCGGATCTGGTGGTGGTGGACGGCAATCCGGCCAGGAATATCGCGGATGTGGAGAAAGTCGACACGGTCTACAAGGACGGCGTGGGGTACGATCCGGAAAAATTGATTGCCTCAGTGCACGGCCTGATGGGATTGCGATGAGCGGGCGCCTGTAGGGCGCGCTACGATAGGGACGTGGCGCGCAATCTCTACATCCTCGCCGGCGTGCTGCTTCTTTTTGCCGCCATCAGCTTCGTCATGTCGCTGACGGCGGGAAGCATGCAGCCGTCGCTGCCTGCGAATGGAACGTTGTGGAAGACAACCGCGCTCTTCCTCACCGTCGGCGGCCTGATGATGGCGCTCGCCGGCATCATGACCGCCCTCTTTGAGCAGATCGACCGGCGGACCGAAGAGCGGCGGCTGCGCCATCGCGAGGGCGGACGCAGCTCCGGATCGCGCAACCGGTAAAATCGATACAGAGTACAAAGTTGACGCTGGAAAGAATTTCTATTTATGTATGAAGTGACCGTGGAACGCGGATTTTCGTCGGGGCACTATCTCCGCAACTACAAGGGGAAGTGCGAGAATCCGCATGGACATAACTACAAGGTTCAGATCACGCTGTGCGGCGAGTCGCTGGATGCTGCCGGGCTGCTGCTGGATTTTCGCGATCTCAAGCAGGTGATGCGCCCGGTCATCGACCGCATCGACCACCAGATGCTGAATGATCTCGAGCCGTTCACCACCATCAACCCCTCGGCCGAGAACCTGGCGAAGTATTTCTACGACGAGACCAATCGGCAGCTGAGCCAGATGACCGGCGGCCGCGTGCGCGTGAAGGACTGCACCATCTACGAGACCGACACCACCACGGCGACGTACTACGAGTAGCCGCCCGTGTATCTGATCGAAATCTACAAATCCATCCAGGGCGAGTCGAGCTTTGCCGGCGTGCCGTGCATCTTTGTGCGCCTTGCCGGCTGCAACCTGCGCTGCGCCTGGTGCGACTCCGAGTACACCTTCACCGGCGGCTACAAGCTCAGCGAAGACGAGGTCGTCGCCGAAATCGAAAAGCTGGCCCCCGTTCGCCTGGTGGAGTTCACCGGGGGCGAGCCCCTGCTGCAGGAGCGGGAGCTGATCCCGCTGATGGAGCGGTTGCTGGGCGCAGGCTACGAGTTGATGATCGAGACCAGCGGCGAACGCCCCTTGGAGCGTGTACCGCGCGCGGTGCACAAAATTGTCGATGTGAAATGTCCGGGCTCGGGCGAGGTGGGCAGCTTCAGAACGGCGAATTTGGATTTCCTCACAGAACGCGATGAGATAAAGTTCGTCATCGCCAGCCGTGCGGACTACGAGTTTGCGCGGTCCTTCATTCGCGAATACAAACTGGAGACGCGTGTGCGTGCGGTGCTGCTGTCGCCGGCATTCTCGAAGACGCCCACGCCGGAGCGCACCACCGACAACGCGCTGCTGGATCCGCGGGAGCTGGTGGAGTGGATGCTGGCCGATGGCCTGCCCGCAAGGCTCAGCCTGCAGATTCACAAATACGTGTGGGAGCCGCAGAAGAAAGGCGTGTAAACGCAGGCGAGAGCCGGTCCGCGGAGGATCGGTCAGCGCTTGCTGGCGGCGAGATACCTATCGAAGGGAATCTGGAAGAAGAAAAGCTCCTGGCCGTCGGCGTTGCGCAGCTCGCGCAGGACAAGACTGGCGCCGTGCAGCGGATTATCGCCGAGCCCCTTCATGTCGTAGAAGAGAAATCCGGCGCGAGTAGTGTGCGGCTCGACGGCGATGGCCGCGTACTCGAAGTGATCGAAGTCGCCTTCGATCTTGTTGTCGGAGTCCTTCTTTTTGAGGTGGAGGTGAACAGGGCCGACCGGAATGCCCGTATTGCGGCCGTTTGGCGGAGTGAGCCGGCGCTCCACGTCTTCCGGTTCAGCGGCCTGGATGCGGTCGCCGGCAGCGTCAACGAAGTAGATCCGCGCGTCATTCAGAGAGATGGGGCGGTCGCCCTGATTGGTCACGATGATGCGGATGGGCAGGAAGTCATACTTCAGATAGTCCACCTGAAAAATCTTGCACTGCTCCGGTGTGTCAAAGGGCACGGCAGCGATGGCGACCTGCTCCTTGGCATGAACGTCAACCGCGGGATAACTCGTCGCGTCTTTGGCTGGAGGCGGCTCGTGATCGGCCGCGACCGCCGCAGCGGTTGCGCAGGCAGCCAGCAGAAACAGGGGGAGGATGCGGCGAATCGGATGGCTGGAGCGAAGCGAGCGGGAACGCATCACGATTATCATCCTCGCATAGGACTCTGAATTCAGGGATTTTGTGAGCGGATGCTGATTTTTTACAGTTTTGCGCTGCTGCTGGTGTTCGCAGTGGGCGCGCCGTGGTGGCTCTTCCGCATGGCCACCAGCGGCAAATATCGCGATGGGCTGTCAGAACGCTTGGGGTTCGTTCCGCAGCGTGTGCGCGCAGCCGTCTCCGGTGCATCCGTCGTCTGGATCCACGCCGTCTCGGTCGGGGAAGTCCTGGCTGCGAGCCGTCTCATTGAGGATCTGACCCATCGTTTGGCACGGAGCGACGGGCGCTGGCGTGTGGTCGTATCGACGACGACGCGCACCGGGCAGAAACTGGCGCGGGAACGGTTTGGGGCCGATCGCGTCTTTTACTTCCCCCTCGATTTTGCCTTTGCGGTGCGGGCATGGCTGCGTGTATTAGAGCCGCGGGCGCTGGTCCTGGCGGAAACGGAATTCTGGCCGCGGATGTTGGCCGAATGCCGGCGCACTGGTGTGTCCATCGCCGTCGTGAACGCGCGGATCTCCGATCGCTCGTGGCCCCGCTACCGGCGATTGGCATGGCTCTGGAAGCATCTGCTGTGCGGGCTGGGCGTGGTGCTGGCGCAAACGCCGCTCGATGCCCAGCGGCTGCTGGCCCTCGGTGCTGCGAATGTCCGCGTTGGCGGAAACCTGAAATTCGACGTGCGCGCCACCCAGACCGCCGCGGTCACCGCCACGCTGCGCGATCAACTGCCTCCCGGAGCTCGTGTCCTGGTCTGTGGTTCGACGCTCTCCGGCGAAGAAGAACTGCTGCTCGACGCCATGCCGGACGGCGTGGTGATGATTCTCGCGCCGCGGCATCCCGAGCGCTTCGGCGCCGTGGCGCAATTGCTCCAGCGCCGCGGGGTTGCGTGGGTCCGGCGCTCGGAGTGGATGGAGCATCCTTGCCCGATCCCGCCGGGGACCGTTTTCCTCCTCGACTCCATCGGCGAGCTGGCCTCGGTGTACTCGCTGGCCGCGATTGCTTTTGTCGGTGGAAGCCTCCTGTCCTGTGGCGGCCATAATCCGCTGGAGCCGGCGCAGTTCGGCGTTCCCGTGGTCATGGGTCCGAGCTACGAAAATTTTCGCGGCGTCGTCGAAGCTCTGCGTGAGCAGGATGCGATTCGTCTCGTCGAGCTGGTTGAGCTGCGTGCTGCTCTGCACGGCATGCTCGACGATCCCGCCGCCGCGCAGGCGATGGGCCAGCGTGCGCGGCAAGTCTTTGAGAGCGAGTCCGGTGCAACGGCCCGCGCCGCCGAGGCGATCCTGTCGCTCCTGGAGGGTCGCGCATGAGCCGCGCCCTGCTGCTCCTGACCCCGCTCTACGCTGGCGCCGTGGCCGCAAAGAATCTTGCGTGGGACCACGGCTGGTTGCGCCCAGAACAGCTGCGCTGGCCGGTGATCAGCATCGGAAATCTTTCCGTTGGGGGCTCCGGAAAGACGCCCCTGGTCATTCGCCTGGCCGAGCTGCTGCGAGAACGGGGAATCGCCATCGATGTCCTCTCGCGCGGCTATGGCCGCCGGTCGGTAACAGTCGCGCGGGTCGACCCCAGTGGTTCGGCAGATGAGTTCGGCGACGAGCCCCTCCTCATCGCACGCGCCACGGGCGTTCCCGTCATTGTAGAAGGCAGCCGCTACGCGGCGGGCAAGCTGGCCGAGTGCGATGCGGCTGCGCCTCGGGTGCATTTGCTGGATGACGGCTTCCAGCACCGCCGCCTTGCCCGCTCCGTGGACATCGTCGTCCTGCATCGGAGCGATTTTTCCACGCCCTTGCTGCCGGCAGGCCGCCTGCGCGAACGATTCTCATCGCTGCGCCGCGCGCAGATTGTCGCCATGCGCGAGGAAGATCGTGATTTGGAACCAGAACTGCGCCGGCGCGGTTACGATCATCCAATCTGGTGGATGACGAGGCGCCTTGAAATGCCGGGCGTCTTCACCGCGATCGCATTCTGCGCCATCGCGCGGCCACAAGAATTCTTAGCCGAAATCCGGCGGCAGGGAACTACCCTCGCCGCAACGCGCTTCTGGCGTGACCACCATCGCTTCCGCGACGGTGACATCTCCGAATTATTGGAGCTCCGGCGGCAGCACCAGACCGATGCTTTTCTTACCACCGAAAAGGACCTGGTGCGGTTGACCGCAGCGCAACGGCAGGCGCTCCAGAAATCCGCTCCGCTCCATGCCGCGAAACTAAGTGTCCGGCTCCATGACGAAAGTGCGGCAATCGCGCAATTGCTGGGCTTTTTGCCGCAAACCGCTGCCATTCGGCCGCAGTCAACATGAGAAAATAAAGGATTGCCTGACAATTCCCAGACTCTGCGACTGCTCATTGTCCGTTTGGGCGCCATGGGCGACATCCTGCATTCGCTGCCCGCCGTCACCGCCCTTCGCCAGGCGCATCCCGGGTGGGTGATCGGCTGGGCCATCGAACCGCAGTGGCGCGGACTTTTTTCCGCGAATGGCAGCGAGCCACGCACCACCGAGATGCCTCTCGTCGACCACCTGCACATCGTTTCGGCCAAACGCTGGGCGAAGGCACCGCTGCGCATGAAGACGTGGCGCGAGATGGCCCGCGTGCGCCGCGAGCTGCGCGGTCTGCGCTACGACGTAGCCGTGGATATGCAGGGTGCGGTGCGATCGGCCATGGTGGCGCGTTGGGCGCGCGCCAGCCGATTGATCGGCGAAGACCAGCCCCGCGAGTTCGCTGCCAAATGGCTTTTCCACGAGCGCGCGCCAACTCGCGGCGTGCATGTCATCGAGCAGTCTCTTGAAGTAGCCAGCGCCATTGCCGGCGAAACCCTTCCCATGATGCTGCCGCTGCTGCCCCGCGACGCCGAAGCGGATGCCCGCGCTGCTGCCCTGTCGCAGCCGTTCGTCCTGCTCAGCCCGGGCGCGGGCTGGGGCGCGAAACGCTGGCCCCCGGACCGCTATGGCGAGGTCGCGCGGCATATGGCGCAGGCAGGCTACGGAGTGGTGGTGAACCGAGGGCCCGCCGAGGAAGCTCTGGCGCACGAAATTGTCGCGAAAAGCGGGGGCGCAGCCATTGTCCTGCCCCTCGACATGGCGGGACTGATCGCCGTCACCCGCCGCGCGGCGCTGGCCATCGCCGGCGATACCGGACCGCTGCATCTGGCCTGCGCCCTGGGCAAGCCGGTCGTCGGTATTTACGGCCCGACGGATCCGGCCCGCAACGGGCCGTTTCACTGCGCGAACCGTGTGCTGCGCCATCCGGAAAGCGTGCGCGACCATACGCGCCGCCGTGAGCCCGAAGCCGGTCTGCTCACCATCACTGCGGAGGACGTTAGCGCAGCCGCTCTGGATCTCCTTCGCGAGGTGCGCGCGTGAGCTGGAACCACATTGCGCGGCGGATCCGGGTGCCGCTGGGATTTGTGTTCACGGCGTTCTTTGTGTGGCTGGCCCACCCGCGGCCGCTGTTCCTGGGCCTGAGTCTGGCGCTGGTGGTTCCGGGGCTGCTCTTGCGCGGATATGCTTCCGGCTACGTGAAGAAGAACGCCGAGCTGACGGTGACGGGACCCTACGCGCACACGCGGAACCCGCTGTATCTCGGGTCGATGGCGATCGCATTCGGTTTTGCCCTGGCAGCCCGCAGCCTCTGGATTGCTCTGGCTCTCGCCATTCTCTTCGCCGCCGTCTATATACCTGTGATTCGCTCCGAAGAAGCTTACCTGCGCAGTGCTTTCCCCGGATTCGACGCCTACGCCGCCGCCGTGCCTCGTCTGCTGCCCCGGCTCACTGAGGCCCGGACAGCAGAGAGCGGCGAAGGAGGGTTTTCTCCCGCGCTATACCGGAAGCACAGGGAATACAATGCCCTGATTGGGGCGCTGAGCGTGTATGCTGCTCTCATCCTGAAACTGCTCTTCGTAAAGTAAAAGGGTTTTCGATTTGTTTTTGCGTCGCTTTTCGCTCTCAGGCACCCCAGACTTCTCGGCGTCTCGCTGGCTCCGGCGTCTCGCCCCGCCCTGCATCTCTCTCTTCTCCGTGCTTGCGGCAGCGCAGGCTGCGCCCGGCACCCCTCCACCACTCGCTCCACCGGACTCCGGATACAGTTTTCCCGCACGCGAAACCCTCACCTACGCGGTAGACTGGCGCGTCTTTCCAGCCGGAACCACGACCCTGCACCTGGAGCAGCAGGGCAACGAGGAGCGCGTCACCGCGACCGCCGACTCCATCGGCGCCATCAATTTGATCTATCGTGTCAGCGATCGTTACGAATCCTCATTCAATCGCACCAGCGGCTGCTCCGCCGGCTTCTCCAAGCAGATTCAGGAGGGCCGCCGCCAGGTCGATACCGACCTGAAGTTCGACTATGCCCAGGGCAAGGCTCTGTTGAATGAAAAAAACCTGGTGAAGGGAACCAGCAAGCATCAGGAAGCTCCGGTAGGCCCGTGCGTCACCGATCTGCTCTCCGCGATCTTTTATCCTGCCTCGCAAACGCTCACCCCGGGACAAAGCTTTCAGGTCCCGCTCGGAGACTCGCTGCACACAGTTGTCGTCACCATGAAAGTCGAAGCCCGCGAGACCGTGCGCACTCCGCTGGGCAGCTATCAGACCGTCCGCGTGCAGCCTACGGCGGCAGCGGGCGTGGTGAAGGCGCGAGGTAACATCTGGATCTGGTACACCGACGACGCCCGGCATATCCCCGTGCAGATGCGGGCCCGGCTCTTCTGGGGAACCATCACCTTCCAGCTGACGTCGCTCGCGCAAAAATAGCGCGTCGCCGCCCTACTGAATGCGAAAGCGTTCGCGCATCAGCCGCTGCAGCCGCGGCTTGTAGATCAGGTCAAACGCCAGTTCCTTGCCGGGAAACATAGCCAGCGCCGCGCGCCGCGTGTCGGCGACCATCGCCGACGCCTCATCGACGGTCAGCGACAGATCCTGGCCGATCACCGACATCACCATGTTCACCATGATCTGCAGACGCCGCAGCCGGCGCTGTTCGTCCCGCAGCTCCTCCGAGGTTTGCCGAATCGGCTCCTGGCCAGGGTCGGCCGGGGAAGAATCGGGTTGTGAGCCCATGCGGCGTGGCCCTCCGTTGCTGGATCGTACAACAATTGAGACTCGCCCCGTCAGGAAAAGATGCCCTGGCCACCGATGCGCACGACCGTGGTCCCATCATGAGTCACTGATGCTGTTGGTACTTCGGCCCTGACCCGCTCGAGAAAATGGATGCTCTCTTCCGATGTCATCCGCACGCACTGGCGCGCGCCCAGCGTCCGCCCCAGATAGCGCGGAGAGCGCTCCAGCCAGTGGTGGCGCGCCGCCGTATCAGCCCGTGCCTCGTCGAGCGAATCCGCGGCGATCTGCGCGATGCGTGGAAGGCCGCGGACGGCCTGCGCGCCTATAGTCCATTCCACCAGCGCCGCTTCCATCTGCAGTTCGCTCTCTCTGGGCAGGATCAACGCTCCCCGCTCGGCAAAAATCTGGATTGTCGCAGCTTCGCTCATGTCTCCCGGCGCCACCAGATCCGGCTGCACCCCGCGCTCGGCCATCTCCGCAAGGCATTTCTCCGGCGTTGCCTCCAGGCAAACCGATATGGCCCGCCCGCGCCGAATTTCGTTCTTCAGAATGCGCAGCGACTCATCCGGATTGCCCACCAGAAAATCGCACAGCCCGCCGCGCAGTCCTTCGCGCAGCCGCCCGCCGTCTGCATCCACGCACAGCGACGCGGCGCCCGCGACGCTTGCGCCGATGAGCAGGGCGATGCCGTCGGGGTCAAAGCCGCTCAGCAACAGCAGCTTGCCGCCCAGCGCACCGCCAAAGCGTTCGCTGGCAACGCGGCTCAGCGCGAGAAATTGATCGTGGATTTGTCCGATCGCGGGAAGGTCCATGAGCGCAAGAGACATTCTGCCACGCGGCCTTCACTTTTCGGCAGGCGGAGATTGACCGTCCGTTGGTCGCTCACCCTCACCAGCTGGAATACGGCTGCCCGTCCGACCCCACCTCGTCCGATCCGCTGTGCACGTCCGTGATCCCCGGCTCGGTCTGGTCCACATCCGAGTAGGTGTCGTCGCTGTCCGTCACCCAGGTGTCGGTGCTGTGCGTCATCGGATCGATGGGGATGGCCTTCAGATACCCAGCCTGCACCAGGTCGTCCAGCGACTGCGGCGCCTTGTTCTTGTCCATCGTGTAGGAGTCGATCGCGTTGCGCATCACGTGCAGGTCTTCCTTCAGCGCCGCTTCCTTCGCGGTGCGGATGGCGGCCACAAATTTCGGGATGGCCACTGCCGCCAGCACCGCGATGATCAGCATCACCACCATCAGCTCAACCAGCGTGAAGCCGTGCTCCCGGTTTCGAGTTGTGAGTCTCTTCAGCAAAGTTCTACCAGTCTGAGTATTTCGTGCCGTCCAGCGCCGTGCCGTCCGACGTCGAGTACACGTCGAATACGTTCTGCCCGCCCCAGCTGTCGCTGTCCGGGTCGTCCTGCATCGACCGCATGCCCCAGTTGGCCTGCCCGGTCATGGGATCGACCGGGATGCGCCGCAGAAATTTCACTTTCTTGCCCTTCACGTCCACGCCATCGACTAGCGTCTGCAGATCCGGCGGATAGTTATAGCTGTCCACTTTGGTCTGGAAAGCACCTCGATCCGCCGCATCTTTGTAGGCGTCGATGGCCTTGCGCATCTGCCACAGGTCGTACCGCAGAATCTCTTCTTTCTGCCGCTTCACCTGGAAGCGCGCGATGGGAATCGCCGCCGAGGCCAGGATGGACAGGATCGCCGCTGTGACGATCAGCTCCACCAGTGTCAGCCCGTGCTCGCCCGAGGTCCCCGATGCCGACGCACGTGTTCCTGGCGCGTTGCTGCGCTCGACGTTCCGCCGTCTTTGAAAGATCAACCGCATGTCTCTGTTCTGCTCAGCCCATCGTCACTTGATCAGGACGATCGCCTGAGATCCGGTAGCCGGCAGCACCTGCTGCTGGCTGTTGCGTACTACAGGCCGCGTAATCGCCACCGAGGCGCTGCCTGGCGCCTTGGCCTGGAAGGTCAGCACGCACAGCGTGCCCGAGCCGCTCACTCCTTTGACTCCCGGAGGACGCGAAGCGACAACCGATACATTGCCATTCCCGTCATCCCGGTGCACCAGCGTGATCGCCTGCCCGTCCTTGCCCAGGAAGTTCGGATTCCTCGGATCGGGCAGATCTGCGTTGATCAGGCTCAGCTTCGATGCGTCGTACTGCACCTGCAGCGGCACTGAAAAGACGTCTTTACCCCCCGATACGTTCACGGCAACCTGGAACGTGGTGCCGGCCTTCTGTACCGACTGCTCGGGCGTCAGCTGCAGGCTCACCGGCGGTCCGGCATTTGCCTCCTGCTGCATGGTATCCATCGCCTGCTGCGCCGCCTGGGCCGCGTTGGAGCCGGTAGCAGGCTGGGTCGCCTGGGCTGCCGCCGAATTGCGGAATGCCGGCAGCACCGCCTGGGACTGCCCATTCATGGAGTCCGCAACCTGCTGCGTGCTGGTCAGCTCGTGCACCTGGAAGTTATTGCCCGTGCCGGTATCGATCTCCTGCACGTCCTCAGGCGAGATCTGCTCAGCGCGCACCACGTGCGGAATCAGCAGGAAGACGATCTCGTCATCGGTGGTCTCTTTCTCCTGCGTACTGAAGAGGTACTTAATCAACGGCAGTTCGCCCAGCCCAGGAGTGCCGCTGATGGTGTAGGTCGTCTGGTGCTGCAGGATTCCGCCCAGCAGATTCGCTTCGCCATCCTTCAGCCTCACCGTGTGGTCCACGACGCGCTGGGTGATGATCGGTTCGTTGACGCCCTCGATGTTGCTGGAGCCGTTGGTCGCGGAGACCTCGATCTTGCTCTTCAGGGTCACATCGCGGTCGAAATGGACGGTGGGCTTGATGGTCATATCCACGCCCACGTCGATGTATTGGAACTGAGTCTGCGCGTATCCGATCGCCGCGCCGGCCGCGAGACCTGGCGCTGCGTAGGACCCGGTCGCGATCGGGATGCGTTCGCCGATCTTCAGCGTCGCTTCCTGCCCGTCGGAGGCACGAATCTCGGGGTTCTGGATGATGCGCGAACGAGTGTCGGTGAGCAGCAGGTCGACGGCCGCCTGGCCGATCGTCACGGCGAAGTTGGTGGAGTTCAGATGGGCCAGGTTGTTCAGCGTGAGACTGGTGGTGGTGGTCGAGGTTTCGCTCGTTGTGGTGCTCGTGCTGCTGGTGCCACTCTCGTTGTTCAGGTCGTAGTTCGAAGGCTGGAAGTTGATGCTGGCTGTCTGCGGCAGCTGAATGCCGATGTTGCGCAGCAGATCGCGGCTCACTTCCAGCACCGCCACATCGATCACCACCTCCGGCCGCGCCTTGTCCAGATCGGCGATCAGCCGCCGCGCCAGCAGGATCTCGTCAGGCGTGCCCCGCATCACGATCGCATTCTCGCTGGAGACGCCGTTAATCCGGGCCGTCTGGAAGAGATTGCGCAGCACCGTCTGCATTTCGGTGAAATCGTTCTGCTGCGCGACATTGTGCAGGTAGAAGGTCTCCACCGCCTGCTGATCCAGCTCCCGATGCTTGGACGGCGTGTCTTCGGCCACGAAGATCGTGTTGCTCGTGACGGGCCGCCAGAACGTTCCCGAAACCGTAGCCACAATGCGCAGCGCGTCGTACAGGTCCACATTCTGCAGGTCCACCTGGATGCGCTTCGACGCGTACTGCGGATCGAACAGCACGTTGATGCCCGCCATCTTCCCAACCGCCTGATATACGACGCGGCTGTCCTCGACCATATGCAGGGTCATCCGCTCATTTCCCAGGGGCTTCAACTGCACCGGAGGTGCCAGGTCCTCGAACGCTTCATCCGACGTCCGCGGCGTTTGCGGCCCCTGGGGATTCTGTGCGTTCAGCTTTTCCTTCGTTGCCTGAATATCCTCCGTGGCCAGCTCGTTGCTCGGGTCGATCTCCAGCGCGCGCAGGAAGTCCGTCAGCGCCCCGGTGTAATCGCCCTGGTCGCGCAGGCGCTCGCCGCGCTCCACCTGCTCAGCCGCTGCGGAAAAGCGCGTCCGCTCCCAGGCCAGCTTGTATCGCTCGTCGTTGGGCTTCTTCTGGAATGCCTGGTAGTAGTCCTGGTACGCGGTCAGCGTATCGCCTGCGTTTTCTGCCGCTTGCCCCTCTTTAAAAAGATGCGAGGCCGACTGCGCATGGGCGGCAGGGACGCTGAAGAAAATCGCGGCAAAAAAAGCCACAAAAAGAGCCCGAATGAGAAGGCTGCGCTTCATGCAACTCCGTCTACGGCAGTGAGATTCGTCGACCGCGGGCCTGCGCAGCGCCTTGCAGTGCTGCGTGTACGCCGTGCTCCGGGAAAGCTGAAGCCGGTTGTTGCGGCAAGCGTGGCTTCCGGCATCAGGCCGGGCCCCGTCGGTTCAGTCGCCCGCAAAATCGTGCTCCCGGAACACGCTCTAGTATCGCATTGCGGCGCGCCCCAACGGGTTTTCTCACCCGGAGCCTCAGGTTTCGCCGCCGCTGCGACCGTATAGGATGAGAGTTTGGCCTGTTGATTATGTCTCGCGCATCCTCCCATCCCGTCAAGCCCAATCCTCCCAAGCCCGGCCCGCGGGATCCGGTGGCTTCCGGCACCCGTGATGCTGCCGTCAACCGCATGGCCAGCCACAACTACTTCCTCCTCGAAAAGATCGAAGCGGGCGTGGCCCTGCGCGGAACAGAGGTGAAATCCATTCGCGAGGGCAAGGCGAATCTGAAGGACGCCTATGGCCTGATCCAGAACGGCGAAGCCTTTCTGCTGAGTGCGCATATCGGAGCGTATTCTCATGGGAGCTACAACAATCACGAAGCCCTGCGCACGCGAAAATTGCTGCTGCACCAGGAAGAAATCCGCAAACTCACGGGAAAGACGCAGCAGAAGGGCCTCACGCTCATCCCGACTCGGCTTTATTTCCGCAACGGCCGTGTGAAATGCGAACTGGCCCTGGCCCGCGGCAAGCAGGAGTGGGACAAGCGGGAAACCGAGCGCCGCCGCGAAGCCGACCGCGAGGCCCGCGCCGCCATCGCCCGCAGCCGCAAAGCCTGAATGTTGTACAAGAGTGTTGTACAATACGCTCATGGCCACTACCGTCAGCACTGCTTATGCCAAGGCAAATCTGACCAGGCTCCTCAAAGACGCTTCCCAGGGAAAGACCATCCTGATCGCCCGCTACAACAAGCCGATGGCCGCTTTGGTTCCGGTGTCCGGTTCTGAGAGGCGGCCGCCGAAGTTTGGCACGGGCAAGGGCCGTATTCGCATTCTGGATCCTCACTGGGCCGATCCCATGACCGACGAAGAAGTGGAAGCCATGATGGAGGGCCGCTATTAGGGTCCTCCTCGATACTCAGGCCCTGATTCTTGGATATTTGGGTGCTCTCCCGGCCCGAGCGCACGCGATTCTTGCCGACCCCGAAACAGAGCGCCTTTTGAGCGCTACCTCCATCGCTGAAATCGCGGTGAAGAACAGCATCGGCAAGCTTCAAATGGGCGAGGCGGAACTGACGCGTGCCGTTGAGGACCTTCAGGTGGACGTGATGCCTTTTGAGCCGCACCATGCCGCTGCCATGTTCTCTCTCCATCTGCACCATCGCGATCCCTTCGACCGCATGATCCTCGCCACCGCTCAGGTCGAAAGACTCCCCATCGTCACCGGCGACCGTGTCTTCCGCCGGTATTCCGGTATCAAAATTATCTGGTGAGCCCCGGCTCCCCGCAGAACCCTGAGAAATCTATGGAAATCAAACTTCTCGTCTCTCCCGCTGCTTCTGTCCAAACCGCGCTCCTCACCGTCTTCGCCGTCGATGCCTCCACGAGCAAAGCGAAGGATGCGGTGCCCGAAATCCGCCTGCTGACCTCCGACGACGTACCGCAGCGCGCCGCGCAGGCGATCCTCGAGGGCGGCGAATTCCGCGCGGAATCCGGCGAAACCCTGTTGCTCCACAATCCCGATGGCCTGAGCGCGAAGCGCCTGTTGCTGATCGGCCTGGGCAAGGCGTCTAAACTCACGCCGCACGAGGTGCGCAAAGCGGCCGGAACCTCAATCCGCTTCGCCAGGCCCCGCAATCTCCGTGAGCAGGCGATTGCTGTCCCCGAGCACTCTCAGCTCCCGCTGCAGCTCACCGCCCGCGCGCTCGCCGAAGGCGCTGTGATTGCCGATTTCGACTCGGATACCTACCGCTCCGACCGCAAAGACCGCAGCATCCAGTCGCTCCAGGTCGTTGCTGCGCCCAGTCTGGACCGCGCCGCCGTCGAAGCCGCTCTGCACGAAGGCGAAATCGTTGCCGAAGCGCAGAACTTCGCCCGCGCGCTCATCAACGAGCCCGGCAATCGCCTTACTCCAACAGTCTTCGGCGAACGCGCCGCCGCCAGTTGTCGCCAGTTCGGCATCTCCTGCGAAGTTCATTCCACCGACAAGCTGCGCGAGCTGCAGATGGGCGCCTTCCTCAGCGTCGCCCAGGGCTCCGACGAACCGCCCGCGCTGATCGTCATGCGCTACGAGCCGGAAGACGCCCCCGCGAGCCCCGTCCTCGGCCTGGTCGGCAAGGGCATCACCTTCGATACCGGCGGCATCTCGATCAAACCCGCCGACAACATGGAGAAGATGAAGTACGACATGGCAGGCGGTGCCTCCATGATCGCCGCCATGCGCGCCATCGCCCAGCTTCGGCCTCGGGTTCGCGTTATCGGCATCGTCTGCGCCACGGAAAACATGCCCTCCGGCAAAGCCCAGAAGCCCGGCGACGTCCAGATCGCCATGCCCGCGGCAGCGGACCGTCCCGGCAAATCCATCGAGATCATCAACACCGACGCCGAAGGCCGCCTGGTGCTCGCCGACGGCATTACCTACGCGAAGCAGCTGGGCGCGACGCATCTCATCGATGCTGCAACTCTCACCGGCGCAGTCGGCGTGGCCCTCGGCCAGATCAACGCCGGCGTCTTCTCCAACGACGACGACGCGTATCGCCATTTCACCGACGCCCTGAAAATCTCCGGCGAACGCTTCTGGCGCCTTCCTGCCGAGGATGACTATCGCGAACTGATCCGCTCCCAGATCGCCGACATCAAAAACACCGGCGGACGCTACGGCGGCGCGACCACTGCGGCCATGTTCCTCAAGGAATTTGCCGAGGATACCCCGTGGATCCATCTCGACATTGCAGGCACGGCCTGGCAGGACGACGCCAAACCATGGAGCGCATCCGGTCCCACCGGCGTCGCTGTGCGCAGCATTATCGAGTGGATTCGAAGCTTCGCCGCCTGACCGCCTCGGCAGCGCGGTTCTGAAAGGTACAGCCTGCGGAAAAACGTCGCCGCTGATGAGGGATGTTTTTCCTCGCCCCCTACACCGAAAACGGGGACCCGTCGCCCCTCAGAATCTGTGTCCTCTGTGCTCTCCGTGGTGAAAGAAGTGTGCTCTCTGCGCTGAAAGACGGGGAATTAGAACGCCAGCAGCGCCACGCCAACGCAGACAAAGATGGCTGCGGCCCAGCGCCGCCGGTCCACGTTCTCTTTCAGGAAGATCTTTGCCGCCAGCGCATTGGTCACGAAGGTAAGGGAAGTCGCGGCCGGCCCAATCAGGCTCAGGTCGCGATGGCTGAAAGCGAAAAGCAGCGAAAAGAAACTCAGCGCGAGGCAAACCACCCCGATGCCGAAGCGGGTGTTGCTCAGCACCGCGCCAGCCGCGCCCAATATCCCGCTGCGTGCTCGAATCCTGTCCAAATCGCCGATCTGTCGCATCGCCGACGCCGTCAGGATGTCTCCTGCCGTCGCCGTCACCACCACGCTCGCGATCATTGCTGTCGTCGCGAAAGCCGCAGGCAAGGGGGTCATTGCAGCACCTCCTCGAGCTCCCGCTCCTCCACCGACGTGCCGTGATCGGTAAACGACGGCCCGCGCGTGACAAACCCCACCCCTGCCGTGATGAACAGAACGCCCAGCCAGCGCAGCGGGTGCACGTGCTCGTGCAGCCAGAAGCGCGCCAGCACCGTCATGATCACGTACCCCAGGGAACTGGCCGGCAGCACGTAGGTCAGGTCCGCCCACGAGAGCGCCGTGAGATAAGAGGCGAAGAACCCGATCAGCAGCACAATCCCCGCCGCTACCCACGGCGCAAAAACCGCGTGGATCAGCGCCGCCGGATGGGCCAGCGACACCGGCCCCAGCGATTTCATCCCACGCGCCAGGAACGTGTCCCCGCAGGACGAGGTCAGCGTCACCGCAGCCAGCACCAGATAGCGCCGGAATGTCATGGTCGATTGGCTCACGACCGAAACACTCCCTCAGAAAAGAAAAGGGCGGCCCTTGCATCCCGGGCCGCTCGTCTTGCCGTCGACTATGCCTCGGCGTTCACCGCTTTGCCCGAACCCTCGTCGTTCGAACGCTGCGACCGCGTCTCCTTCACCATCTTGTCGCGCTGCGCGCGCAGCTTCAGGAACGATTTCGACTCCTGATACAGCCGCTTGACGTCGCGGTTGGCAATCGCTTTGCTGATCACGCGCCACGCCGCCTTGGGCCGGAAGAAGTACTCGTCGTAAAACCGGTTCACCATCTCCAGCACGTATTCAGCCGGAAGTCCCGGGTACTCGATGTGCGCGATTTGGTGCCCGCCCTCGTCCACCATCTTGTTGCCGTTGGTGATAAAGCCGTTCACCCGCGCGTACTCGTACAGCTCCGTGCCCGGAAACGCGTGGGCCACCGATACCTGGATCGTCTCCACGTCCAGCGACTTCGCGAACTGAATCGTGTTCCGGATCGACTCCTTCGTCTCCCCGGGCAGGCCGAGGATGAAGTCTCCGTGGATGGTCAGCCCCAGCTTGTGGCAGTCCCGCGCAAAGTCCCGCGCGCGCTCGATGGTGGCGCCCTTTTTGATGTTCTTCAGGATCTGCGGATCGCCCGATTCGAAGCCCACGATCAGCAGCCGACAGCCAGCGTCGCGCATCGCCTTCAGGGTGTCGTAGTCCGTGGTTACGCGCGAGGTGCTCGACCATGTCAGCTTCAGCGGTTTCAGCTTTCCGCACAGCTCGATGGTTCGCGCCTTCTGGATGTTGAACGTGTCGTCGTCGAAGAAGAATTCCTTCACGTTCGGCCAAAGCTCTTTGGCGTGCGCCATCTCCGCCGCCACGTCGTCCGTCGACCGCTTCCGCCATGCGTGCCCGCTGGTGGTCTGCGGCCACAGGCAGAAGGTGCACTGCGCCGGGCAGCCCCGCGTCGTGTACAGCGAGACGAACGGATGCAGCAGGAACGGCACGTTGTATTTCGTCACGTCGAGATCGCGCTTGTAGACGTCGGTCACCCACGGCAGAGCATCGAGGGTGTCGATTTGCGGCCGATCGGGGTTGTGCACCACCTGCCCGTTCTGCCGGTAGCTGATGCCGAGGATCTGATCGAGGGGCTTTCCGTTGGCGTACTCCACCACGGAGTAGTCGAACTCGCGCCGGCAGACGAAGTCGAGCGCATGGCACTCGTTCAGGGCTTTATCGGGATCGGTCGTGACCGGCGGCCCGACAAAGCAGATCCTGATGCCGGGGTAGGTCTCCTTCACCTTCTCGGCCCAGCGCTGGTCGCCGCTCCAGGCGATGGTGCTGGTGAAGAGGACGAGGAATTCGTAGTCCTTCAGGATTTCGACCACCTGCGGCCAGGAGACGTGATGCGGATTGGCGTCCAGCAGGCGCGCGCCCTCCAGCATGCCGGCTGGATACGCAAGCCACACCGGGTACCAGTACGATTCGATCTCGCGCGTGGCTGGCCAGCGGGAGCTGGCTCCGCCATCAAAATTTTCAAACGACGGAGGGTTGAGAAACAAGGTTTTCAGGGGCATAAGTCTCCTGTTCAGTTTACCATCGTGCAACATCGCCCAGGATTAATTGAGACGGCACTCGATCTCTTTGTCGATAAAAGACTTAACGCACGCAAGGAACCCGCCGAGCGCACCCCGAAAGCACGCCGCCGTGGCCGTCATTTCAGGGAAGACTGCACCCAGTTCCCAATTTGTCCCGTTTGCCGCAGCAGGCTCAGCTCGATCTTCATCAGTTCGAACTGCGCGTCCAGCAGGTCCTCGTATCGTTCCCGCTCCTGGATGTGCGCCTGCTGCGCCTGGATCGGCGTCGCCGGCGGCGCGCCCGCCGACCCGGTTCCGCTGGAAAGTTCTGTCTCCACCGTCTTCAGCTGTTCCTGAGCCAGTTCGCTCCTGATCTGCGCCACCCTCTGCTGCGCGTTCAGCTCCAGAATCGACCGCCGCATCATCAGCGTCTGCTCGCTGAAGGTGTTCCGGGCCGCGTCAGCATCGGCCTCGGCATGCATGGCGTCTGCCTCTGACTCTTTTGCTTTCGCGCGCCGCGATGCGTCGAACAGCGGAAACGTAATCACGACTCCGAGGGCCGCGTTGTTGTACTGCAAACCCTTCGGGAAGTATTCCGTGTAATTGGCGAATTTCTCGAAGAGGCTGTACTGCGCGCCGAACGCCACCGTCGGCCGGTAATTTTGCCGCGAATCGCCCCACGCCTGGTAGAACTTCGACTTCGCGTTGGCGTCGGCTGCCGAAACTCCTGGATTCTTTGCCGCCCCGAGGTCGTTGCCGGAGTCCGCGCTGAAGTTCGGAGCCGGCGGGATGCTGCTGTTGATAGTCGTGAGCCCCGCTGCCGGCAGTCCCGTTAGATTTCCGATCTTCTGCCGCATTTCGTCAGCGTCGTTTTCAAGATGGATCCTCTTCTCATCCACCTGCGCCGCAGTCAGTTCCGCCTGCAGTTCGGTCACCCGCGCATCCACACCGGCCAGCACCCGTTGCTGCTCAATCTGTACCAGGCCGCTCGCGTAGCTCATCTCGTCATCGAGCGCGGAAATCTCCTCGAGATCGTGATTCAGTTCCACGTAGTCCAGCGCGACATCCAGCGCAACCTGCTGCTCCACGTCCTTCAGTCTCAGATTGGCGGCGTTCACCGCCTCCCGAGCCGATCGAATGTAGTCCCGCTGCGAGAACGAAATCACCAGCGACTGAGAATTCGCCTGAAACAGTGAGGGGTATCCCAGCGGATACCCGTATACATATCCGGGATTCGCGCCGAACACCAGATTCGGGATGTAGGCATCCGTTGTTTCCGATAGCCCGGCGTTTGCCTTCCGAACATCCGCAATGGCGCCGCGCACGTCAGGGCTGCTCTTTTCAGCGAGATCGACAGCGGACGAAAGCGAAATCTGAGCCGCGGCGGTGAACGGAAGCAGCAGCGCCGCTGTCACCGCGGCCCTGGCCACTGCATGCTTCAGTTTTCGCGCCCCGTATGCCAACGGCATCTTTTTGAGTGTACTGTCTAGCGCCCTGCCCTGGCCGAGTTGTTCGACGGCGGAATGCGATAGCCCGATGCCAGTGCATGAGCCGCGGCGATCTCGTCCTGCGCTGCCTGCGGATTCCCCTGGTCCTGCAGCAGCCTTGCCAGCTGCACGTGCACGGCAAAGGCCGGAGCTTCCTCCGACTGTGCGTGCGAATCCAGGTACTGCTGCAGCCAGCGGATGGCCGTCTGCGGCTCCTGTCCGGCCCTCGCCAGCGTAGCCGCCCCATCCACCAGGGCGACGCCGTGGCGCCGGTCGAGCGAGGCGCCAGTGTGCGCCGCGGCATCCATATCGGCAAGCCGCCCGCGCCGCTGATAGAAAGCCGCGAGATCCATCCAGGCATCGGCCTGATCCGAGGCCTTCGCGATGACCGCCTCATAATCGGCTTCCGCGGCTGCGTAGTCCTTTTTCTTTTCCGCGATCCTCGCTGCCAGCGTCAGCGCATCCGCCGGGTTTACGCTTTGGAGTTGTTGTTCGACGGCCAGGGCGCGGTTCATGCCGCCCCCCACCACACCTGGCGCGCTCACATCGAATTCGCCGAGGTCTGCCAGCGCATCTGCATTGCGCGGATCCAGCTGAACAGCCTGCTCGAACTCAGCCGCGACCTTGCGCGCGAGCTTGTAGGCCGACACCAGCGATACGTGCGCGGCCTTCTGGCCGTAAGCGCGGCCCAGCCACAGGTGGTCGTTGCTGTTGGAGGGATCCAGCGTCACCGCCGCTTCGCAGTCGGCGATGGCCTGGTCCCACTGCTCCTCCTCGTAATAGACGCGGCAACGCAGGTTGTGCGCCTCGGCGTCGCTCTGGTCCTGGGTAAGGGCAGCGTCCAGCCGCACCAGCGCCGCATCCGCGCGCCCCAAATCCAGATCTTGTCGCACCGGAGTCGACATCGTTGTCGGCATCGCCCACAGGCACGCCGACAACGCAACTACACTTCCCGGTACCAGCAAAATTCGGCGCAAACTGCCTCCTGCTCTGCGTACTACTGCACGATCTGAACCGGCTCACCGTCGCCGAGCGGCTGACCGTTGGTCGTGCCGGTCGCCACAATGTCGCCAACCCTGAGTCCGCTCACAATCTGCACATCGGTCAGATTCAGCTGGCCGACAGTGACCCTCGTGCGGTGCAGCGACCCGTTCTCCACGCGATAAACGTAAGCCGCCGCCCCCTGCTCGAAGTCCATGGCGTCTCGCGGAACCACTAATACATTGGATTCATTGGCTACCGTGACGGTCACACGAACATTCGTCTCCGGCAGCAATTCGCCCTGATTGTCGTCGATCGAAATCAGAACCTCGCCGACGTTGCGGGTCAGGTACGTCACGATCGTCGAGGGCAGTCGCAGAATCTTCCCGTGCCAGCGCTGAATCGGGTGCGCATCCCACGCGATCGTGGCCGGCTGTCCGACCTTCAGGCTGCCGATCTCCGGCTCGTCGAAGTACGCCAGCACCTGCAGCTGCTTCAGATCCGCCATCGACAGCAGCTCATCGCCCTGCTGCACGTAACCCGACGGCGTCACGGGCAGGGAATAAACCGTTCCGGCAAAGGGCGCGTGCACAATTGCCTGCTGCAGCGACTCCTGCGCCGCTGCATAGCCCGCCTGCGCATCCTCCAGCGCCGCCTTCGCATGCGCGACATCCGCAGCGCCGTATCCCCCTGTCTGTTGCTGCTGAAGTGCCCGCACCGCGCTCTCATCCGTGGCCAGCCGCTCCTGCGCCGCGCTCACTTCGCTCGGCGAAGCCGCTCCGCTGGTCTCCAGCTTCTGCAAAGCCGCCAGATCCTGCTGTGCCTGATCGCGCTCGATCTCCGCCTTCTTCAGATTTCCGGCCAGCGTGATGCGCTCCGACGAAGTCCCCCCGTGCACAGCCGCGTCATAATTCGCCTCGGCTCCCTTCAGCGCCGCCAGCGCATCCGCCACCCGCGCTTTCGCCTGGGTGTCATCCATGGCCACCAGCAGTTGCCCGGCGGCGACCGTTTCTCCCGCATGCACGTACACCGCCCGAATGGTTCCCGGAAAAGGCGCGTGCGCTGAAAAATTGGTCTGCGGCTGGGGCTCCACTTTGCCGTTCGTCGATTCGGTCTTGGTCAGATACTGGATCGACGCCGCCGCCACCCGAATCGGCAACTTCTCGCGGGTCATGATGCGCACGGCGTAAAACGCGACAATCAGCGCTCCGATGGTGATGATCCAGATCCGCGCGGTTCTGGGCCTTTTCGACTTGGTAGGCATGAGTGGAACCGTGAGTCAGTATATAAGACTCACAACACTCAGCTTAGGGTTCGGAAAATGTCACGTACCCGGCCTGATACCGCCCCCGCTAAAATAAAACCATGCCTCCATCCACGCGCTATACCGAGGAACACGCCAGGGCGGGCCTCGATTTCGACTTTCCTCCGATTGAAACCTGGCCCAACCAGTTTGCCGGCTACGAAATCGTCATCGACGATCCCGAGTTCACCTCTGTCTGCCCCAAAACCGGCCTGCCCGACTTCGGTGTCATCACCCTCCGCTATATGCCTCGCGACAAGTGCCTGGAGCTGAAATCCTGGAAGGAGTACCTCTTCTCCTATCGCAACCTCGGCATCTTCCAGGAAAACGTTGTCAACCAGGTGCTGGACGACGTCGTGAAAGCGTGCGATCCCGTCTGGGCCCTCGTCAGGGGTGATTTCCGCCCTCGCGGCGGTATCTCCACCACCATCGAGGCGCGCTGGCCAAGGCCGCCCCAGTAGATCGCAGCTGAATCCTTTCACTTACCCGCTGCCGTTTAAAACCGCTCTCGACCCTGTACTAGACTGGAAGCGGTTCGACTTCGCTCCTGCCTGTTCAGGAAGGGATTTCCCCGCATGCGCCCCTTGCGCCCGCGCTTCGTTCGATCTCTCACCGGCCTTCTTCCTCTGCTCCTGGCCCTCCCTGCATTCGGCGTCGCCTGCACCACCGAGTCGCAGATGAGCGCCGGGCAGCGAGCGATCCTTGAGCAGGCGGCGCGCTCGCTCGCAGCCAACATCGCCGGCGGCGACACGGCCGCGGTGAAGGCTCAGACCATCTCCGCCGTCGCCGCCCGGTTCAGCGGTATCGCCGAGTCCATCCAGTCCGTCTCGCCTTCCATTCAGCACGCCACCGTCACCATCGAGGCGCTCTATCAGCTCGACGCCACCGATCTCGCCATGCCCGCCGACGCGCAGTTCTTCTGCGGCCTGCCCGGATCCTCGCTCATCGTCGAGATGACCATCCCGCAGCTTCCGCCCGGAACCTACGCCTTCGCGCTCCTGCGCGCCACCGGCGTCGACCATCCGCAGCAGATCTCCATGATCCTGGCCAACGATCCATCCGGCAGCGCTACCTGGAAACTTGCCGGCCTCTTCACCCGCCCCATGACCATGGGCGGACACGATGGCGTCTGGTTCTGGCAGCAGGCACGCGAATATGCCGCCAAAAAGCAGTCCTGGGATGCCTGGTTCTACTACCAGACCGCGCAGTTCCTTCTCCAGCCGGTCGACTTCCTCACCAGCCCCAATCTGCAGAAACTGCGTACCGAGGCGGAGAAGATCCGTCCCTCCGGCCTGCCTGGCGCCGCCCCGCTCGAACTCATAGCCGACGATCAGAATTACGACATCACCGACATCCATACCGGGGAATTCACGGGCCACCTCGATCTCATCGTCACCTATCGATCCGCTCCCAATCTCGATCCCGTTGCCGCGCGCGCCCAGGTGACTGCTATCATGCGGGCGTTACTCCAGTTCCATCCCGAGCTCGCGGAGGCCTTTCATGGCCTTTGGGTCTACGCCTCCGCCCTTGGGAACCAGACGCCTTTTGCTCTGGAGCTGCCCATGGATCAGATCCAGGCGACCGCTCCCCCCGCCGGACAACACAGCACCGTCACCCACCTTCAAGGAAAGCAGGCAAGTTAGATCTCAGGCATGGCCAGTCGAATGGAAAAATCTCTCAGCGAAGCAGTCGAGCAACGTCGGGCAACACCGAGTTTTGACGGGGAGCCGATTCCCGACGCCGACCTGAAAAGAATCCTCGAGGCGGGGCTGAGCGCGCCGAGCGGCTATAACCTCCAGCCCTGGCGCTTCATCGTCGTCCGCTCCCCCGACCAGCTCCGCCGCCTGCGCTCCGCCAGCTTCAACCAGGCCAAAGTTGAAGAGGCATCCGTGGTCATCGTTGCCTGCGGCGACAAGGACGGCTGGCGCACCGACATGGAAGAGATGATTCGCATGGGCCGCGAGGCCGGCATGACCGAGAACTACATCGAGCAGGCGCGCGCCAATATTCCTGAATATCTCGGCAACCACCCCAACCTCGTCGCCTGGCTCAATCGCCACGTCATGACTGCGCTCACCACCATGATGTGGATGGCCGAAGTGATGGGCTACGACACCGCGCCCATGGAAGGCTACGAAGCCGCCAGGGTCTGTGAGGTGCTCAATCTCCCCCTCAGTTACGAAGTCGTTGCCCTGCTGGCCATCGGCTACCTCAAAGGGCCCGACAAGTTCAATGGTGGACGCTTCAGCATGGCCCGCACCGTCTTCGACGGCGAGTTCGGCAAACCCATGAAGCTGTGACGGACCGCAATTCCAATCCGAGCCCGGCACGGGCGCCAGCCGGGGAAAGAAGTTGTTTCTCTGCATCCTCCACGGGTGGCCCATTCAAGCCCTCCGCTGGCCTGAGTGGGGCTGAGTCATGAGACGTGAATATCCCGACGCACCCATCGCCGGCGTCGGCGCCGTCATCGTCCGCGACGGTCCCCGAGGCGAAAAGTCCGTCCTGCTCATCCGGCGCGCCCAGCCCCCGCTTCAGGGCGAATGGTCTCTTCCCGGGGGCGCCGTCGAACTGGGCGAGACCCTGGAACAAGCCATCTGTCGCGAGGTCCTGGAGGAAACCGGCCTTGCCGTCGAGCCAGTCGAGGTGGTCAAGGCCTTCGACCGCATCGCCCGCGACCCCCTGGGCCGCGTCCGATACCACTACGTCCTCATCGATTTCCTCTGCCGCGTTACCGGCGGCACGCTCGCCTGCGCCACCGATGCGCTGGAGGCTCGCTGGGCCGATCCCGCCGACCTGGCTGGCCTCACCCCCTTGACGATCGAAGTCATCCACCGTGCGCTGCGCCTGTCCGCCGCAGCCGTCTAAACTCCAGAAGGGAAGCGTCCGGCGAATGGCGACCATCGCAACCCCACAGAGGCCTCACCGGCGCACGCTCTGGCGCGTCCTGCGCTGGGCCCTCGTCATCGTCGTGCCTCCGCTCGTCGCGCTCACCGCCTTCGCGCTGCTGCGCCCCCTCGACCTGCTTGTCGCCTCCACCCAGCTTCGCCTCTGGTTCGATGGCATTCAGAGTGAGTACACCCAGATCCCCTTCGCCGGCTCCCCCAGCATCCGCGTCCACTACTTCGTCGGAGGATCCGGCCCTCCCGTGGTCCTCGTCCACGGCCTCGGCGGCCGCGCCGAGGACTGGGCGCACCTGATGCCGCAGCTGGTTCGCGATCATCACCGCGTCTACGCGCCCGACCTGCCCGGCTACGGCCGCTCTGCCTCGCCGGCCGGCGCCACGTATTCCATCCCGGAAGAGTCCCAGGCCCTCGAAGCCTTTCTCGACAACCGCCATCTCTCCCGCATCGATCTCGGCGGATGGTCCATGGGCGGCTGGATCGCTATGCGCGTCGCTATCGACCAGCCTCAGCGCGTCCGCCGCCTCATGATCTTTGACAGCGCCGGCCTGCGCTGGGATCTCAAATGGGACACCAGCCTCTTCTGGCCGCAAACGGCCCAGCAGCTGCGCCAGCTCAACGATCTGCTGCGCGCCACACCGCCGCCGGCGGTCCCCGGATTCATCGCCCACGCTATCTTCCATTACGTCGCTCTCCATGGCTGGGTCGTCCAGCGCAGCATGCATTCGATGCTCACCGGTCACGCGCTCCTCGACGGCAAACTCGGCGCTCTCAAAATGCCCATGCTCATCGTTTGGGGAAAGCAGGACCACCTCATCCCCGTCTCCGTCGCCGAGGATATCCACCACGAGGTGCCCCAGTCGGAGCTGGAGATTTTCGACGGCTGCGGCCATCTCGCCCCCAACCTCTGCGCCAGCCGCGTCGGCCCCGTGGTCAAAGGATTCCTCGACGAAGCCACCCCCCTCGCCGGCCGCGAAGCGGTCATCCCGAAGTAACGGCCCCGACACAGGTCGTCGCGTGACCGTAAACGTCAGGTCTTGACCCCGCAAAATTCCTGCCCCAGCACCCGGGCCTTCGCCCCGCGCCAGGTTCAACCTCGACCGTGATTGAATCAATCTCGGCCATGCCGCAACTGACTCGGAATCAAATCGCTGGCCCGCGTCGAAAAATTCGGTCTCCGCCAACTCATTGAATCCAGATCAAAGCCGACTGGAGGAATGGCCAGGGGGGGTATCGCCGGTCGCTGCCGCGATACGCTGATGCCATGACCATCCGGATCGGCAGCCGCGACCGCGTCTTCGTCCTCACCGGAGCCGGCGTCAGCGCTGAAAGCGGTCTGCGCACCTTCCGCGACCAGGGCGGCCTATGGGAGGGCCATCGCGTCGAAGAAGTCGCCACCCCCGAGGCCTGGGCCGAGGACGCCGCGCGCGTCTGGCGCTTCTACAGCATGCGCCGCAGCGACGCGCTCGAGGCACAGCCCAATCCTGCGCACCGCGCTCTGGCCGCGCTCGAAGCCCAGCTCGATGACCGCTTCTTCCTCTGCACCCAGAACGTCGACGATCTGCACGAGCGCGCCGGCTCGCGTCGCCTCGTCCATATGCACGGCCAGCTCTTCCAGTCCCGTTGCGAGTTTCACGCGCCGGAATCGGGCAATTTTTCCTGCTCGCAACCTCCCTTCGCCGACGCCTCGCTCTACGAGACCGAGGCCGCCATCGCCCGCTGCTCCTGCGGAGGCCGCATCCGTCCTCACATTGTCTGGTTCGGAGAGATTCCCCTCGAACTGAACCGTATTCAGCAGGAGATCGCCCGCTGCACGGTCATGCTGGTCGCCGGCACCTCGGGGGCGGTCTACCCGGCTGCTGCTTTCGTCCGCTGGGCCGGTCCGCAGGTGCGGCGCTATTACATCGGGCCGGAGCCGCCCGCGAACGCCCCCGCATTCACCGACCTGATTCTTGCCAATGCCGGCACAGCGTTGCCCGGTCTCTTCCAGGTGGAATGAATCCCGCCGGTCGCGTTAGTGGATCAACGGGCTGATCAGCGGCATTTCCTTCAGCGCCGAGCGCATGCGCGCCACTTCCTGGCTGATCAGGGTCATCGCCAGCAGGCAGATCCGCGGCGAGGTTTCCAGCATCTCGGTCACCCGCGCCGCAGGCAAAAATCCCAGTTCCGAATCCTCCGCGACCAGCGCCGAGAGGCTGTACGTGCCGGTCAGCGTGGCCGGCAATCCCGCAATCTCACCCGGCCCGAGCACTCGCGGGGGATAGGCCTGAGATGCCGAGTCCAGTTCCACCAGCACGGCACCGCTGCGGATGAGGAAGACGCCCGATACGGGGTCGCCGCAATGAAACAGATATTGTCCGCGGGGAACGAAGATCGGAGAGGCCACGCGGTCCAGAGCCGCATGGAGCTCGGTCGATTGCACACTCATGATTCAGGCCATCCAGAAAGAAGTCGAATGGTTGTTGATTCTGCCCCGTTGTCCCGGACTTTCGCTGTGACGCGGATCACGGTACCGAAGTTACTGATGCGATGCGGCGCTCATCGCCCGGTTCTGCCCGTCGAGATTTTGGCTGAACTTCGCCTGATCCGCGGCGAAGCGCAGCGCAGCCGGCTGATGGATCTGCGCGAGCACGGACGCCCCGAATTTTGAATCCGCGATGCGCGTTCTGAATTCGCGATACCCGCAGGACTGGTTTTCCTCGCCGCCCGGTTTGCCTCGGGTGAGCCGCGTCCGTACCATAGAAGAGAACGGCTGGGCGGGTTTTACGAATACGAACGCCCTGGCCATCGTCAATTTTGCCGCCTCCCTCAAGGCCCGCAGCGACAAGGATCCACGGTCCGAGGGGAATTCGGCTCCGGAAGGCACATACCTTGACTTCAGCAGAGACTACAGAGACACATCCCGCCACTGCGGAGAACGCTTCCTCGCCCGAAACGGCGCAGGAGGGACACATCCACGAAGGGCACGAACACGCCCACGCCCACCCGCAGCCCACGCTGAATCCGGAATGCACCCGCGAGGTCGAAGTCGAAGTTCCCGCGGATGAAGTTTCGAAAAGCTTTCGCGGCGTGGTCAAACGCTATCAGAAGCTGGCGCGCATCCCGGGATTTCGTCCCGGCAAGGTGCCGGAGAGCGTACTGCGCAACCGCTTTGCCGGCTCGATCCGCGAAGAGGTGGTGGAAGCCATCCTCCCCCAGCATTTTCGCGCGGTCATCGCAGAAAAGGCTCTGCGGCCCGTGTCGCAGCCCCAGGTGAGCAATCTGCAGCTCGAGGAAGGCCAGCCGCTGCGCTTCAAGGCGGTCTTTGAGGTGCTGCCGGAGTTTTCCGTCGACGGCTACCAGGACGTGAAGGTCGAAAAGCCAGGCACGGAACTGACCGATGCCGAGTTCGACGCCGAGATGGAGCGCATTCGCGACGCGCATTCGACCATGGAGCCGGTCACGGAGGATCGCGCTCTCCAGGACGGCGATTGGGCGCAGATCAGCTTTTCCGGGGAACTGCACGGCGAGAACGCGGAGGGCTCCGAAGCAGAGCAGCAGCCCATCGGCGGGCAGGATGTTTCCGTGGAGATCGGCGGCAAAGACACCGTGGAGGCCTTCTCCGAGGCCTTGCGCGGCGCAAAGCCGGGGCAGCAGCTGAAATTCGAGGTCACCTATCCGGGGGATTTCGGGCAGAAGCGTCTTGCGGGTAAAACGGTGGCGTACGACGTGGAGGTTCGCGGCATCCGAAGAAAAGTGCAGCCGGAACTGGACGATCAGTTTGCGAAGGAAGTTGGCAATTACGAGAGCCTGGATGCGATGAAGCAGAAGCTGAGGGAGCACCTTGCATCTGATAAGAAACACAGGGTTCTGGTGGACACCCGGAACCGCCTGGTGGACGCGCTGACTGCAAGGTTTTCCTTCCCCGTCCCGGAGTCGCTGGTGCAGAACCAGATCGACGCGCGGCTGGAGCGGGGGCTGCGGGCGCTGGCGTCGCAGGGGATGCGCACCGAGGATATGCGCAAACTGGATTTTGACCGCTTGCGGGAGGCGCAGCGCGAATCCGCAGTGAACGAGGTGAAGGGAACGATGATTCTCGACCGCATTGCAGATGAGGAAAAAATTGAGGTAAGCGACGACGACGTGGAGCGCGAACTTCAGGTTATCTCTTTGCAAACACGGGAACCTCTGGAGAACCTGCAGGAACGTTTGACCCGTGAAGGTAATCTGGCTAGAATCCGAGAGCAATTGCGAAGGGAAAAGACCGGAAATCTGCTGGTGGAACGTCTCGCCTGAATCCGCTGCTGGCGCGTGAGGGTGATAGTTGTCACAGACGATGAGGCCCTGGATGCCTCAGAAACGAGAGTAGAGGGAAACATGGCGCTGGTACCCATGGTCATCGAGCAGACGAGCCGCGGCGAGCGGGCTTATGACATCTATTCGCGTCTGCTCCGCGACAACATTATCTTCCTCGGTACGCCGATCGACGATCAGATTGCGAATCTTGTTATTGCGCAGTTACTCTTTCTGTCCGGAGAAGATCCGGAGAAGGACATTCAGCTGTACATTAATTCGCCGGGCGGTTCCATTACCGCAGGGCTGGCCATCTACGACACCATGCAGTTCATTCGTAACGACGTGGTGACCTATTGCATCGGACAGGCGGCCAGCATGGGGTCTTTCCTGCTGATGGCCGGTACGAACGGCAAACGGTTTGCTCTGCCGAACTCGCGCATCCTAATTCACCAGCCGTCGATGGGCGGGCTGGCGGGGCAGGCGACAGACATCGATATCCACGCGCGAGAAATCATCCGCATTCGTGAAATCACGAACAAGCTCTATGCGAAGCATACGGGCCAGAGCCTGGAAAAGATCGAAAGAGACGTGGAACGGGACTTTATTATGAACGCCCCGCAGGCGAAAGAGTACGGGATCATCGATGAGATCATCGATCGCCCGCGCACGACGACCAGCTGAAGCGATGCGGCAGGGGACAAAGATACCGCAGAGCTGTTGAAGGAGTAATCGGGGACATGAAGACGCGCACGGGATCGGACGAAGCCTTACGTTGCTCGTTCTGCCATAAGTCGCAGGACGCCGTTGCCAAGCTTATATCGTCGCCGAGCGATTATCCGCGCGCGTATATCTGCGATGAGTGCGTGGCGGTCTGCAACTCGATACTGGAAGACGATCGCACCGAGGCCGCGACCGGAGCGGCGCCCACGCATCTGCCCAAGCCGCAGGAAGTGAAAGCGTTCCTGGACGAATACGTGATCGGGCAGGACCAGACGAAAAAGAAGCTGGCCGTCGCCGTCTACAACCACTACAAGCGGGTGCAGATGAACCGGACGCGGGGCACCGATGTGGAGCTGTCGAAGTCCAACATCCTGCTGGTGGGTCCGACGGGCAGCGGCAAGACGCTGCTGGCGCACACTCTGGCCAAGATGCTGGACGTGCCCTTCGCAATTGTGGACGCGACCACACTGACCGAGGCCGGCTATGTCGGCGAAGACGTCGAGAACATCATCCTGAAGCTGCTCCAGGCAGCCGACGGGGATGTGGCGCGCGCCCAGACGGGCATCATTTACATCGACGAGATCGACAAGATCGGGCGCAAGGACGAAAACCCATCGATTACGCGCGACGTTTCCGGCGAGGGTGTGCAGCAGGCGCTGCTGAAGATCCTGGAGGGTACGGTGGCCAACGTGCCGCCGCAGGGCGGGCGCAAGCATCCGCACCAGGAGTTCACGCCGGTGGACACGACCAACATTCTGTTTATCTGTGGCGGGGCGTTTGTCGGTCTGGAGAGGGTGATCGGGCGGCGCGTGGGCAAGAAGGCGCTGGGCTTCAAGGCGCTTTCCGACAAGGAACTGGAGCCGGGCGGCGGTCTGATCCGCGCCCAGCGCGACACCGAGATGCTGCGGCAGACCGAGCCGCAGGACCTGATCAAGTTCGGCCTGATTCCCGAGTTCGTCGGTCGCCTGCCGGTGATCGGCATCCTCGATGAGCTGGACGAGGCGGCGCTGGTGGAGATTCTGACCAAGCCGCGCAATGCCATCCTGAAGCAATATCAGAAGCTCTTCGATTACGAAGGTGTCAAGCTCGGCTTCACGGAGGATGCGACCCGGGCCATCGCCCAGGAAGCCTTGCTGCGCAAAGTGGGTGCGCGCGGCCTGCGGATGATTCTGGAAGAGCTGATGCTCGACCTGATGTACCACCTGCCCAGCAACAAGAAAGTGAAAGAGATGGAGATTCAGGCGGATATGGTGCACAACCGCAACCTCTCCATGATGCTGCTGGATAAGGCCGGCTAGAACGCAGGCCGTTTTCCCATCGAAATCCCGATCGGCTGCGAAGCTCACGAGCTGTGGCGACGGCTGGCCGGAGGGCCGTTGGAGTCTTGTGCCGCCGGATGCCTGGCGCGCATCTAATCTGCAAACGCTCAGCATCGATGCTTATCGCCTTTGCTCCCCGTTACCGGCGAGGACATCGTTTTTCGCACAGCCGATTGCGAATGGGTTAAGCTTCAACCAAGGGCGCGACCGCTTACCATCGCCGGAAGCCCCGAAAGGATCCCTGTGAGTCAGCCGTCCAAAGAGAGCCGGGAACGCAACGAGCTTCGCAAGCTCCCCATGATGCCCATCCGGGACATGGTGATTTTTCCCTACATGATGACCCCCTTCGTCGTGGGCCGGGAGTCGAGTGTGCGCGCCCTCGAGGAGGCGCTGAACGGCGAGCGGAAGATATTTCTGGCGACCCAGCATGACGCGCGCGTGGACGAACCGCGCCCGGATGAAATTTTTCAGGTAGGAACCATAGGCAACATCGTCCAGAGCGTGCGCATGCCCGATGGAAACATCAAGGTGCTGGTGGAAGGCATCGAGCGCGCCCGGGCGGTTGAGATCAGCGATGCGGACGGTTTTTTTGTCGCGACGGTGAAAATGGGCAAGCCGCTGGCGGAGATCACACCGCAGGTGGAAACGCTGGTGCAGCGCGTGACCTCGCTCTTCGAGCAGTACGTGAAGCTGCAGCAGTCGCTGAACGTGGAGACCGCGGCCTCCGCAATCCGCACCGACGAGCCGGCGAAACTGGCAGACACCATTGCCGCCAGCCTGCAGCTGGAGGTTCCCGACAAGCAGGAGCTGCTGGATCTGTTCGATCTGCCGGAGCGACTGCTGAAGATCGCGGATGTCCTCGATATCGAGATCGAAAAGCTGAATATGGACCGCAGCATCCAGTCGCGGGTGAAGCGGCAGATGGAGCGGGCGCAGAAAGAGTACTACCTCAACGAGAAGATCAAGGCCATCCAGAAAGAGCTGGGACGCGGCGAGAAGAGCGAATTCGACGAACTGAAGAAGAAGATTGAAACGGCGGGCATGCCGAAAGACGTCTTCGAGAAGGCGACTCAGGAGCTGAAGAAGCTGGAAGCGATGCCGCCCATGTCGGCCGAGTCGACCGTCTCGCGGAACTATCTGGACTGGCTGCTGGCCGTGCCGTGGAAGAAGAAGTCGAAGGAAACGCGCAGCATCGACCATGCGGAGAAGGTGCTGAACGCGGATCACTACGGACTCGAAAAGATCAAAGAGCGCATCCTCGAGTTCCTCGCGGTGCGGCAGCTGGTGAAAAACCCGAAGGGCTCGATTCTGTGTTTCGTCGGCCCTCCCGGCGTGGGCAAAACGTCGCTGGGGATGTCGATTGCCAAGGCGACGGGGCGTAAGTTTGTGCGCATGTCTCTGGGCGGCGTGCGCGACGAAGCGGAGATCCGCGGGCATCGGCGCACGTACATCGGAGCGCTGCCGGGGCAGATCATCCAGTCGATGAAGAAGGCGGGCACGCGGAATCCCGTGTTCATGCTCGACGAAGTGGACAAGATGGCTTCGGATTTCCGCGGCGATCCGGCGTCGGCGCTCCTCGAAGTGCTCGATCCGGAGCAGAACCACAGCTTCCAGGATCACTATCTCGACGTGGAATACGACCTGTCGCAGGTTCTGTTTGTGGCGACGGCCAACGTGCTGCATACGATTCCCGCCGCGCTGCAGGATCGCATGGAGATTCTGCGCCTCCACGGCTACACGGAAATCGAAAAGCTGGAGATCGCTAAACAGTATCTGGTGAAGAAGCAGCGCGACAACACCGGGCTGACAGAAAAGAACATCGCCTTTACCGACGCGGCGCTGACGGAGATGATCCGCAGCTATACGCGCGAAGCGGGTGTGCGCAACCTCGAGCGGGAGATTGGAAACGTCTGCCGCAAGGTGGCGCGCAAGGTGGTGAAGAGCGGCGCGAAGTATAAAGAGGCGCTGACGGCCGAGAATCTGCCGGATTACCTGGGCGTGCCGAAGTTCCGCGACTCGATGGTGAACGAGAAGAGCGAGATCGGTCTGGTGAACGGCCTGGCGTGGACGGAAGTCGGCGGGAGCATCCTGCAAACCGAAGTGCAGGTGCTCGACGGGAAAGGAAAGCTGACGACGACCGGGCAGCTCGGCGACGTGATGACCGAGTCGGCGCAGGCGGCGCTCTCGTATGTGCGCAGCCGCGCGCATCACCTCGGGCTGCCGAGGGATTTCTACCGCAACGTGGACATCCACATCCATGTTCCGGAGGGCGCCATACCGAAGGATGGTCCGTCGGCCGGCATTACCCTGGCGACGGCGCTGGCCAGCGCGCTGGCGCGGATTCCGGTGCGGCGCGACCTGGCGATGACCGGCGAAGTGACGCTGCGCGGCAAAGTGCTGCCCATCGGCGGGCTGAAAGAGAAGCTCCTGGCAGCTCATCGGGCGGGCATCTTCGAAGCGATTTTGCCCGGGGACAATCGCAAGGATCTGCCCGACATTCCCGAGAACCTGAAGAGTGCAATGAAGCTGAACTTCGTGGACACGATGGACGAGGTGCTGAAGATTGCGCTGGAAGCCCCGCTGCCGGAGCTGCGCGAGGACACGCCGGACGTGCTGGAGCCAAGCGTGCTGAACACGGTGCCTTCAGCCGAGGCCGAGCAGCGCCCCCACCAATAGGACTGAAATCAGTAGTCAGCGATCAGGGTCAGCGACGAGGCTTCCGTTGCTGATCCTGACTGTGTGTGCAAATGTTCGGCTGCACCGAGCTTCATACCGCCTTCAGAGCCTGATCCAGATCTTCGAGGATGTCCCCGACGTCTTCGATGCCGACCGAGATGCGCACGAGGCCGTCGGTGATGCCGATGCGGGCGCGCTCCTCGGGCGGAACGGCGGCGTGCGTGGTTGTCGCGGAGTGGGAGATGAGCGTCTCGACTCCGCCCAGCGATTCGCCGTTGATGCAGATGCGGACGGCCTGAAGCAGTTTTTCGGCGTTGGCACGCGAGCCCATCTCGAACGACATCATGGAGCCGAAGCCGGAAGCCTGGCGCGCGGCCAGCTCGTGCTGCGGATGCGTGGGCAGGCCGGGATAGAAGACCTTGCTGATCTTCGGGTGTTTCGCGAGATACGCCGCGACCTGGCGGCCGTTCTCGTCGTGCTGGCGCATGCGGACCGCCAGCGTCTTGACGCCGCGCAGGATGAGCCAGCTCTCGAAGGGGGAGAGGATTCCGCCGGTGCACTTCTGCACGAAGCGGAAATTCTCGGCGAGCTCGGGGCTGGTCGTGACCAGGATGCCCCCCAATCCGTCGCTGTGGCCGTTGAGGAACTTGGTCGTCGAGTGCATGACGATGTCGGCGCCCAGCTCGATGGGGCGCTGCAGGTACGGCGACATGAAGGTGTTGTCGACGCTCATGGGGATGCCATGGGCGCGGCAGATCGCGCCGACGGCGCGGATGTCGGTGAGGATCATCAGCGGGTTGGTGGGCGTCTCGATGTGGACCAGCTTCGTGTTGGGGCGGATGGCGCGGCGGACGGCCTCCGGGTCGGAGGTGTCGACGTAGCTGAACTCGATGCCGTGGCGGACGATGACCTGGCTGAAGAGGCGTGTGGTGCCCCCATAGACGTTGTCGCCGCAGATGACGTGGTCGCCGGTCTGCAGCATGGTGACCAGGGCGGCGATGGCGGCCATGCCGCTCGCGAAAGCGTGGCCGGTGGCGCCCCCTTCGAGCGAGGCGAGGCTGGCTTCGAGCGCGTCGCGGGTGGGGTTGGAGACGCGGGAGTACTCCCAGCCGCGGTGCTTGTCGATGCCATCGAGCTGGTAGGTGGAGGTGAGGTAGAGCGGGACGGTGACGGCGCCGGTGCGGGCGTCGGGCTGCTGGCCGTCGTGGATAGCGCGGGTGGCAAAGGCGTGCATGTCAAAACCAGGGTACAGGGTTCAGCGCTCAGCGTACAGGGCACCCCCCTCCCCTTCCTGTGGAAGGGAGGCATCCGCTGGCTCTCAATGCCCCTGGCCGCCCTTTTCCTCACCCTTACCCTCTTCGCTCTCTTTCTTCCGCTCCTTTTTGGTTTTCCAGAAGCTCTGCTGAAGGCGGTAGAGGTCGCGGGACTCCCACTCCTGGCGGCGGAGCAGGGAGTCGGCGCGGGAGAGCTCGACGACCTCGGTGGCCTCGACGCGGAGCACCTGGTGCCAGGGATGGATGTGGCTGCCCTGGATGAGGAATCCGGATTTGGCCCAGTCGGCCAGGAGGTCGCTGACCTTGCTCTTGACGTCTTCGGGATCTTCGAAGGGGAGCAGCTCGAAGGATTCTCCGGATTCGAGGTGGACGGTGACAAAGGCGACCAGAACGGTGCCGCCGGGATTGCGGGGCTGATCGGGCATGGGCAAGGGCTCTCCTGACAGGAAGTGGGATGCGGCTGTCGAGGGGCTGGCGAGGTTCTGTCGTCCAGGCTGCCAGCTGCAACGTCGGGGTTGCGATTTGTTAACATCGGTCCCCCGGTTCCTGTCGAGCTGATAAACCCCACCCCCCTGGACCCGGTACACCGGCAAGCTATTGAAACGAAGCGGCTTGCGAGGGGCCACTTTGGGACGCCGGCAAACGTCTGAAAACAGGAATGTTCAAGGCCGGATATTGGGCAATTTGACGATGAAGACCGTGCGAGGGACCCAGGTAAGAGCCTGGCACAGGTCCTGATTCGGTAGTGCGCGCAAAACGGTGATGGGTCATCGGAGTCTTCCATGAAAAATGAGCGGCGGTGTTCGAGCGCTCGCCGCAAAACGGAAAGGCCGCCCGCGGCGGGACGGCCCTGGTTTGATCCTGTTTGGCAAGGCTCTGTTTTTTGTTTTTACCCTATAAGTTCAGGATATCAGGTTGAGCGAGTTAGTCTGCCAATTATCTCGCGGTACGAGGGGCGATAAGTGGAGAGATATCAACGCTCATTACTTTCGTGCGGAGGGATTGGGGTTGACAGTTTTTTGGGGGGGAGCGCGAGAGAAAAAATCGGCCTGGGGCGCGCCGGGGCTGAAGCACCGTTCTCTTTGCCGCTCTTGGTCTGCGGGCTCAAAAGCCCGCGACTTTCACCGTGGTTGCGCGGGGCGCGACGGGTTCGCGTTTCTCGGGAGCTGGTAAAACCGCAGGTCCCTCGGCTCCGCTTGCCCACCACGCGCTGAGCGCGCGGCGGGTCCCAGGAGCGCTCCGCTCGGGATGACAGATCTCACATAGGAATTCGCATTTGATTCCGGGGACAATATCCGCATGTTGTTCCACAGATCAGAGCCCGCGGCTTCTACCGTGGTAGTGCGGGGCGCGACGGGTTCGCGGTTGTCGGAACTGGTAAAAATGCAGGTCCCTCGGCTCCGCTTGCTCACCACGCGCTGAGCGCGCGGCGGGTCCCAGGTGCGCTCCGCTCCGGATGACAGACCTTTCAGAAGATCTACGCAGTTGATTCCGGTGCTGAGTTCGCGCGCTTCGCCGCTCAAGCCCAAGGAGGGCGCGAATGGGAAGATCCGCGCGGCTTGCTCGTCGACTCAGGCGACGGCGGCCATCTCTCCGGCGTGCATCTTCTGGGCTGAGGCGTTTTCGACCGGCAGTGTCTGCACATCAGGAGCGCCCTCCATCAGCGGGCCCAGGCGTCCGGCTATCTCCTGAAACAGCCCCTGGTCATAATTCCTGATGTCCGCCTCGCTGTTCCAGAGGGTCAGGCAAACGTATTTGCCGGATGCCGGATCGCACGATTCGATGTTTTCCAGAAACCCGGGCTGCGCCTGGATGCGGGGCAGGAATTCATGGTTGATCGCGCTGCGGAACTCATCCACTTTGTCGCGCTGAATGGTGCAGGTGATGACGCGTGAATACATCGCTCGCCTCCTTAGCTCAGGGGAATGCGGGGTACGATACGCCGGCGAAAAGATGGAAGTCAACGAGCACGCCGTGCCTTTTTTGCTGCAATGAAAGGACGGAGTACGAAGAATGAAACAGCGAGCGATCTACCAGACTTTCAGGGTCAGGTCGCCGTAGCCGGGGGAGGCGAACGGGCCGGGCGCGGGATTCGACGGGTTGCGGGGGTTGCCGAAGTAACCGGTAGCGATGCGAAGGGGCGACCCGTCGGGCTGCGAGTAAGGCAGATGGGAGATGGCGGTTGTTCCCAGCAATGCACTGGTGACGAGCTTGCGCGGCTCGGCGTCGGCCCACGATTTCTCGAAATCGATTTTGAGATAGATGCCGGCGGGCCGTGAAACCAGCTTCAGATGCGGATCGACGCCGGGGTCGACGACCGCATGCGTGTCGAAGCGGGAGGGCCTGGCGCCGTCGAGGTAGACGTTGCCATCCATCTGCATGGGCAGAGGGACGCGATTGTAGACGCCCAGGCGGGGGCGCTGCACGAAGAGATTGTTCAGGTAGCGGCTGTCCCCGGGGGGATTGTCGTGAAGGCCGGCGATGGCGGTGGAATGCGGCTGGAGCCAGGGAGTCTCGCGGCTGTCGTACGGGAGGCGGTCGATCGACCCGGCGAAGAGGTTGTGAACGTATGCTCCGCCCTGGGAATTGTCGGTGAGCGAGAGCGAGGAGAGGAGAAGATTGTTGGCGAAGACGAAGGGGCCATGATCGACTTCGACGAAGGCATCGGTGTCGTTGTCGTGGAAGAGATTCTGTGCGACCCAGGTGCCCTGCGCCATCCAGTCGAGCCAGAGACCCAGCGGGGTGCGGAAGATGTGATTGTGGACGATGCGGACGTCGACGGCGCCGTGGAACTTGATGCCGGCGATTTCTGCGCCTGAAAAATCGCGGCGCACGTGAATGTCGTGGATGGTGTTGCCGGTGACGGTACTGAATGCGGCGCCCATGCTGCCGACGATGCCGGTCTGGCCGCAGTTGTAGATTTCGTTATTGCGAACGATATGGTGGCCGATGGTGTCGGTGGACCAGCCATCGGCGAGGGCGCGCCTGATGGTTGCGACATAGCCTTCTGCGGTGTTGGCCGAGGTGTTATCGAATCGATCGCCGTACTTGCCCAGAGAGATTCCGGAGCAGATGGAGTTGCGGACGACGTTGTTCTCGATGATCCAGCCCTTGCTCCAGTGCGGGCCGATGACGCCGATCTGCTCGGCGGTGGGCGGTGCCCAGGGTGTGGCGGCATTTTCAAGAATGAAGCCGCGGACGGTGATGTAGTTGATGCCGGTTTTTGCGGGGTAGAAGACGGTCTGGCGGACGTTGATCTCGACCTGATGGCGGTTGGGATCGACGCCCACAAATTGCGCCCAGATGGTGGTGGTCTGATGGTCGACCTGCCCGAACCAGAGCGGTTCGCCGCTGGTGGGCCGCAGGAGTGCGTCGAGGGTGCGGGCTTCGCGGAGCCACTGGCCGTCGAGGTAAACGGCGCCGGTGTGATGCTGCCAGCCCATGGGATCGAACCAGTCGCCGTGAATGACGTCGCTGTAGGGGTTGAATTTTCCGAAGAAGGAATTGGGGAGGGTCGTTTTCCAGACGTCGCCGTGCACCCTGATCCAGTTCTTCGCCGGTTCGGAGCCGGTGATTATGACTTTCTCGCCGGAGGCAGCCTGATAGACGATGCGGTTGGTGTCGGATGTGCCGCCGCGGGGCGGGCTGACGCGCTCGCGGTAAGTGCCCGCGTGGACGGTGATGACGTCGCCTGGCTGGGCGATGTCGGCGGCATGCTGAATGGTGCGAAACGGGGCGGCCAGGGTGCCGGGATTGGAATCGCTGCCGCTGGGGGAGACGTGAAACGTGGTCGCGTGGGCGGCTGCAGCGATGGCGAGGGCGATGAGGATCGCAAGGATCCGCCTGGTGAATGCGTTTGTCATCTGCTGTGCTGAAGGAATCGACGATTATAGCCGAGCGAAGGGAACGGGCGCGTGATGCGGGGTTCGGAGGGTTCGCGGTGAGTGCGCGGCGTGCGATGCGGGGACGGCCTCTGTTTGCCGGTGAGGCGCGTTCCGGGCTATAGTCAGCAATACATGCGTTTCGTGACCGCAGCGCGAAGGCCACGGCGACTCTGGGTGGGGCGGATCGCAGCCCTGCTGGGGATTGTCTGCATCGCGCTGGTGCTGTTTACGGGCATCCTGCAGGTCACGCATCACCACGCCGACGGACGACTCGATCCCGACTGCTCGCTGTGCATGACCGCGCACCATGTGGCGCAGGCGGTGGTGGTGGTGACCATCGAACTGACGTCGCAGCCGGTGGCGCGCACCGTTGTCGAAAGCTTCACTCCGCTGCCGCGGCAGCGGTTCGTACTGAAACTGGCCAACCGACCTCCGCCCGAAACTCCTGTTTTCGCCTAAACAGGAGTTCACCCCAGGGACAATCCATCACGACTCGGAGGTCGATGTATGCGCACGCCTATTCGTGGCGCCGCGGCGCTTTTTTCGCTATTCCTTTTTCTTTTCGTGTGCCTGATGCCAGGCACGAGCCAGGCCCAATCGATTGCTAATTCCGGCATGATCCGGGGAACGGTCACGGACCCCAGCGGCGCGGTGGTGCCGGGGGCGACGGTGACCATTCAGAATCCAGTAAGCCAGTATCTGCGCACGGTGACGACGAACAGCACCGGGCAGTTCCGATTCACGAACGTGCCCTACAACCCGTACCACATGACGGTGGACGCGAAGGGATTCGGTGCGTTCGTCGAGGACGTGAACGTGAATTCGGCGGTTGCGGTGACGGTGCCGGTGAGCCTGACGGTGGGCGCGGCGGCGACCACGGTGGAGGTGAGCGGCGAGGACCTGCTGGAGAACAGCCCGACGTTCCACACCGACGTGGACCGGAAGCTCTTCCAGAAGCTGCCGCTGGAGAGCCAGTCGTCGACGCTGAGCTCGCTGGTGACGCTGGCATCGCCGGGGATCTCGGCAGATTCGAACGGGCTGTTTCACGGGCTGGGCGATCACGCGTCGAACTCGTTCTCGGTGGATGGGCAGTCGATTACCGATCAGCAAAGCAAGGTGTTCTCGAACCAGCTGCCGGTAAGTTCGGTCCAGTCCATTGAGGTGATCGACGGCGCGCCCCCGGCGGAGTACGGCGACAAGACGAGCGTGGTGGTGGTGGCGACGACGCGGTCCGGGCAGGGGATGACGAAGCCGACGGGCGAGATCTACAGCTCGTATGGGAGCTTTGGGTCGGCGACGGGCGGGTTCAACGTGGGGTACGGAAAGCAGAACTGGGGCAACTTTGTCTCAGTGGATCTGCTGAACACGGGGCGGTTTCTCGATCCGCCGGAGTTTACGGTCTTTCACGACAAGGGGAACGAGGAGAACTTCTTCGATCGCATCGATTACACGATGGATGCGCAGGATTCGGTGCACCTGAACCTGAACTACAGCCGGTCGTGGTTCCAGACACCGAACTCGTTCGACAACCTGAACGTGATGAACACAGCGCCGGGGACGGGCGCGACGGCGAGCCCGGCGTTTGTGAACGTGGGCAACGCCGATCAGCGGTCGAAGATCGGGACGTTCGATATGTATCCGAGTTACACGCGGGTGATCAGCAGCGACTCGGTGTTCAACCTGGGCGCGTGGGTGCGCAAGGACCTGTATAACTACTTCCCGAGCAGCGATCCGCTGGCGGACCTGGGGCCGTCGGACCTGCAGACGTCGTCGATTTCGCAGATCCGCACGCTGATGAACACCGCGGTGCACGCGGATTACTCGTACGTGCACGGGGTGAACAATATCGACATCGGAGTGCAGTACGGGCAGACGTTTCTGCGCGAGAGCGACACGCTGGGAATCGTCGATAACACGTATAACTCGCCGTGCACGGACGTGAATGGAAATCCGGTGCCGGGATATCTGTATCAGTCGCAGTGCCCGGGGGCGGGATTGGTGGCGAACGGGAGCTATCTGCCGGTGCTGGCGCCGTACGATCTGACGCGCGGAGGGTCGAGTTACTACTACTTCGGGCATACGGACGTAAAAGAGCTGGCGCTGTATGCGGAAGACCGGATTCAGTTACGCAACTGGAATTTCAACCTGGGGCTGCGCGAAGACGTGTACAACGGGCTGGCCGATGCGAACCAGACGGAGCCGAGGCTGGGGACGTCGTATCAGCTGCGGCGGACGAACACGGTGATGGGCGTCTCGTACGCGCGGACGCTGGAGACGCCATTCAACGAGAACCTGGTGTTGTCCAGCCAGGGCTGCAGCAATCCGGTGCTGGCGCCGTTGCTGGCGTGCAACCCGGGGGTGGCGGGAACGCTGCAGCCGGGCTTCCGCAACGAGTTCCACGCGAATATCCAGCAGGCATTCGGCAAGCACGCGGTGGTGAGCGGTGAGTATATCTGGAAGTACACGCACAACGCCTTCGACTTCAGCGTGCTGGGCAACACGCCGATTACGTTCCCGATCGACTGGCATAACTCGAAGATCCCGGGGTTCGCGCTGCGCGGGGAGATGCCGACGTGGGACGGCTTCTCGGCGTTTGTGGTGATGTCGTCGGTGGCAGCGAGGTTCTATCCGCCACAGGTGGCCGGGGCCGGCGCTGCCGGCGGGGCCAGCCTGAGCGGGCCATTCTATCCCTTCCGCATCGATCACGACGAGAAATACAACGAGACGACGCACGTGCAGTACACGATCCCGGGCTCGCGCTGGATCGGCGGTCTGTGGGGCGCGCTGGACTGGCGCTATGACTCGGGACTGGTGGCGGGATCGACGCCGTGCTACAACCCGACAGATCCGAACAGCGCGTGCGGGAACAGCTCATTTGCGCCCGACGGCACGCCTGCCATGATCAACGGGCAGCCAGCGGTGCTGCTGGTGGACAACAACATTCCGCACGGGAGCAACCCCGTGAACGGAAACAACACGTATCTTCCTCTGACGGCCGATCAGGAGTTCGAGGCCGGGCTGACCTGCGGTGGGGACAGAGCCACGCCGACCCACCAGATCGGAACGCCGGTTACGGTAGCGGGCGCGACCTACTACGAGTGCGCGGCGAACCAACTGACGTCCAGCCTGGTGAATGTACCGGTGCCGGGGCAGGGCGACAACGATCACGATCCGCCGCGCATTGCGCCGCGCGACCTGTTTGACACATCGGTGGGGAAGGACAACCTCTTCCACGGCGATCGTTATCAGTGGGGCGCGCAGATCACGGCGATCAACGTTACCAACAAGTACGCGCTCTACAACTTCCTCTCCACCTTCAGCGGCACGCACTACGTGACGCCGAGGGCGATCACAGCGCAGATCGATCTGCACTTCTGAGGCGGTCCGGGCGGGGACAGCGCCAACGCGCTGTTCTCGCCGGGCGCGGGAGGGGTTATGGCGGCTGTGAATCTGTGGAAGCACGGCAGCAAGCGCCGGGTGGAGCGAATCCGCTGGAAGCGCTGGGAGATCGTTCACGCGGCGATTCTGGCGCTGCTGATGATCCTCTTCAGCTTCTGGGTAGGATTCTGGATCGCGACGCACCCGTTTGACTGAGGGCGGACGTTCGGGGGAAGTGTGGATCGCGTGGGCGCCGGATGCGGGCGATGTATCCGGGCGGTGATCTACGCGTGCCGGGTGTTTTTGCGCAGGATGGCGAACACGATGAGCACGACCGCCAGCAGGCGCAGAACGTACTCCCATCCGATGACCAGATTGGGATTTGCCGAGGAGAGACCGACGGCGCGGGTGGCTCCCTGAACGGCAAAGAAGAAGGCAAAGGCGAGGAAGAGGCCGTCGCGCGTCTCCCTGAAGAAGCGGAGAAAGTAGAGGGCAACTACTCCGGAGACGGCGACGATGTAGCCGAGCAGGAATAGATCGAGTCGGGGATGGCTGATAGGGGCGAGATACCCGAGGTGCAGACTCATTGACGCTCCCAGACGAGGCCGAAGATGAGCAGCGAAATGGAGAGGGCGACCGAGAGCAGGCGCCAGGTAAAGAGATCGACGGCAGGGAAGAGGACCATGTCGGCGAAGACCAGGACGCTGTCGAGGGTGAGGCCGGCGAAACAGAGGGCGCTCCAGAGAAGGAGCCCGTTGCGGACGCGGAACCAGGCCCGCAGGAGGAGAACGGAACAGGCGAGGGTGGTGAGGATGGAAAGGAGGTAGAGGGCGGCGGACACGGGTTACTTCTTCTCCTGTTTGAGGCGAAAGGCTCGGGCAAATTCGCGAACACCGGAAGCTGCCTTCGAATGTATCAGGGTGGAGATGCGGACCAGATCCTTGCGGTAAGCGGCGTCGAGAGACCAGAGCAGATCGTTCTGTTCCTCGGATTTGGGAAGGTAGGAAAATCTGGGCGGGATGGTCTGCGATTCGGTGGCGAGCTGCATGCGGACGAGGTCGCGCAGAAGATGGGCGACCTGATCGAGGGGAACGTAGAGGCGGGAAGCCAGATCCTCGATGGTCCAGCCGACGGGGCGGCTGTTCCAGAGAAGCACGAGCGCTTCGAGGTGGGGGACGCTGTCGATGTTGCGGAGGATGAACTCATCCACATCGATGCGCGAATTGGGAGACGTCATGGCTGCTGCTGCCGGCGGAGCTTTGCTTCCGGTCTTCGTCCCACTATAGGGCCCCAGGAGGTTCCGGAACAGGCGCGGGAGCGGGGAGCGAAAATTTCCGGTTCGGGCGATGGCGAGCGCGAGGGGCGGTCGCGGGCTGCGGATCGCGACCGATTGGCTGGAGCGAGGGCAGAGGTTCGCGCGGCTGGTATGCTCACGGGATATGAACGCTCGCAGGCTGGTGGTGACGGTGATGGCGGCAGCAGCAGTGTCGCTGCCGGGGATGGCGCAGGATACGCTGAGCACGGCGCAGAAGACGATGGTGGAATACATCGACGCGCATCAGGCAGAGGCAAATGCACTGCTTGAAAAGCTGGTGGACATCAACAGCGGCACGCATAATCTGCCCGGGGTGCGCGCGGTGGGCAAGGTCATGATGGCGCAGCTGAGCGCGCTGGGATTTCAGGTGA
>Ga0335075_10001110_pt1 | contig 45000 bp, 32 predicted proteins | sample Lox_Sample_24_FD_206723 | JGI IMG/M metagenome (GOLD analysis project Ga0335075, IMG submission 206723) | Soil microbial communities from Loxahatchee National Wildlife Refuge, Florida, United States - Lox_Sample_2.4 | ecosystem: Environmental > Terrestrial > Soil > Wetlands | place: USA... | reverse complement strand
CGTCGATCGATACGGCGCTGCTGCTGTGCGGCGTGCTGCTGTGCCGGCAATATTTTGCCGGGAATACGCGGATCGCGGCGCTGGCAACGACGTTTTACCGGCGCATCGACTGGCAGTGGATGCTCGACCAGGGCACTACGCTCTCGATGGGATGGCTGCCCGACCAGGGATTTCTGAAGCATCGCTGGGATATCTACTCCGAGCTGATGACGATGTATCTGATGGCGATCGGGTCGCCGACGCATCCGATTTCGAAGGATACATGGAATGCGCTGCAGCGGCCGGTGATCGATTTCGGCGGGATCAGTTACATTAGCGGCGTGGCGCCGCTGTTTATCCACCAGTATGCGCATGCGTGGTGCGACTACCGCGATATACGCGACCTGCACGCGAACTACTTTACGAATTCGATTGCGGCGACGCGGGTGCATCAGCTGTGGTGCCTGACGCTGGGCAGGAATTATCCATGGGTCGATCAGGACATGTGGGGGATTACGGCGTCGGATTCGCGGGCGGGCTATCGTGTGTGGGGCGGGCCTCCGCCGATGGGGCCTCTGGATGGCACGCTGGTGCCGTGCGCGGCGGCGGGATCGTTGCCGTTTCTGCCGGCGGAATGCTCGCATGTGCTGCTGAGCATGCGGGAGAAGATGGGAGACAAGGTCTGGACGCGGTACGGCTTTGTGGATGCGTTCAATCCCAAGTACAACTGGTTTGCGACGGATATTCTGGGAATTGACCAGGGGATCAGCGTGCTGATGGCGGAGAATCTAAGGAGCGGCTTCGCGTGGCAGTACTTCATGAAGAATCGCGAGATTGTCCACGCCATGAACGAGGTGCAGTTTCATCCTGACCCGGATGCAAATACGCAGGTGCTGTGAGCAGAACGACGATAAATGTAACCCGTTCTTGGAAGATTCATCTATGTGCAGTAGAGTTCTGACCCTGAGTTGTTTCATGCGGAGGTTGTAATTGTACGGAGCTGATGGATGGCCGACCTGGTAGCGCAGTACACGTGGGTGGAGGGTCAGGGGGCCGCATTTGGCGCGCCCGGGATGGAGCCGCGATGGACATCGGCGGCAAAGGATGCCGTCGGGACCGCGTATGCGGCGTCGAGCCGTGCATGGTTTACGGTTTCGCACGGAATCCTTAACGAAATTTATTACCCGACGATTGACCGGCCACAGATCCGGGACATGGAGTTCCTGTTCACGGACGGGGAGACCTTCTTTCACGAAGACAAGCGCGATCTCAAGCACGAGTTTTCCTATATCGACTCCGATGCGCTGGGTGTGCGGATCATCTCGCACGACTGCGAGGGCCGCTACAAGATGACCAAGGAGATCATCAACGATCCGCATTATCCGGTGGTCCTGATTCGGGTCAAGCTGGAGGGGGATAAGGATTTTCTGTCGCGGCTGCAGGTGTATGCGCTGCTGTCTCCGCATGTTGAAGGCGGAGGGGCCGGGAACTCGGCGCGGACGCTCATGACGGCGGGCGCCGATCTGGCGGTGGTGGCGTGGAAGAATCATACCTCGCTGGTAATGGCGACCAATGGCGGCTTCAGCCGGGCCAGCTGCGGCTATGTCGGCAAGAGCGACGGCTGGCAGGACCTGAAGCATAACCTGATCATGGACTGGGAGTTCGGGTCGGCGCTCAACGGCAACATCGCGGTCATGGGACAGATCGATCCGCGGCGCATGCGCGAGTTCACGGTGGCGATCGGCTTCGGCGAAGGGCACCACGCGGCGCTGGCGGCAACCGCGGGTGCGCTAGCGAATCCGTTTGAGAAGCACCTGAAGCGGTTTATCGAGCAGTGGCACCGAGCGGCCAGCCCGCAGGAGTGGGCGGTGAATTCGAAGGACGCCGGCCGGCTTCTGCAGGTGAGCCACAACGTCATACTGGCTCACGAAGACAAGACCTATGCCGGGGCGTTTATCGCTTCGGCGTCGATTCCGTGGGGATATTCCAAGGGCGACGACGACCTGGGCGGGTATCACCTGGTCTGGACACGCGACATGGTGCAGAGCGCCACGGCGCTGCTGGCCAGCGGGCGGGTGGACACGGCCAGGCGCGCCCTGACCTATCTGGCGTGCACGCAGCGGCCCGATGGCGGGTTTGCGCAGAATTTCTGGGTCGACGGGACGCCGTACTGGACCGGCATTCAACTGGATGAAGTGGCGTTTCCCATCACTCTGGCATGGCGGCTGTGGAAGCTGGACGGGCTTGGGGACTGGGATGTGTTTCCCTTTGTCGAGCGGGCGGCGGGGTTCTTGGTGCGCTACGCGCCGGTGACCCAGGAGGAACGTTGGGAGGAATGCGCGGGCTATTCACCGTCGACCCTAGCGGTAGTGATTTCCGGGCTGGTTTGCGCGGCGGAGCTGGCCGAGGCACATGGGTCTCCGGAGCTGGCAAAGTTTCTTTGCGAACAGGCGGACTGGATCGAAGGGCACCTTGAGGACTGGACGGTAACGAACGACGGAGTCCTGCATCCGGAGGTAAAGCGCCACTATATGCGGATTCGCCCCCCGGAATGCGGCGAGCCCTATGCGCGTGAGGGATGCGGGACGGAGATGATCCACATCGCGAACCGCGGTCCGGGCGAGAAGGCTGAGTTCGAGGCTCGGGAAGTGGTCGACGGCGGGTTTCTGGAGCTTGTCCGTTACGGGATTCGACGAGCAGATGATCCCCTTATTGTCGACACGGTAAAGGTGATCGATCACGTTCTGAAGATCAATGCGCCTCAGGGGCCGTGCTGGAGGCGGTACAACCACGATGGATACGGCCAGCGCCATGATGGCGGCCCTTTTCAGGGTTTTGGGCAAGGTCGGGCGTGGCCTTTGCTGACCGGCGAGCGGGCTCATTACGAGCTGGCGGCCGGGCGGGACGTAAGCTCGCTGATTGAAACCTATGAGAAGTTTGCCTCTGCCGGGGGCATGATGCCGGAGCAGATCTGGGACGAGCCGGATAAGAACGGGCTGGTCTTCGGCGGACCGGCGGGATCGGCGATGCCGCTGGTGTGGGCGCACGCCGAGTATCTCAAGCTGCTGCGTTCGGTTTACGATGGCCGGGTCTTCGACCGTATCGCGCCCGTGGAGAAGCGTTATGCGAATGGCCGGGAACGCTGTAAGCTGGAGGTCTTCAAGCTGCGCAGGCCGGTGAAGAGCATCCAGGCCGGATACCGTTTGCGCATTATTGCCCAGAATCATTTTCGTGTGATCTGGACGGTGGACAATTGGCACACGGTGAGCGCGATAGAGAGCGCCACAGTAGGACATGCTGGGTCGTTTGCCGATATTCAAACGGCTCCCGAGCAAACGGGTCAGCTTTCATTTACTCTTTTCTGGCCGATGGAGAACCGCTGGGAAGGCCGTAATTTCGATGTAACGATCGAGGCTCCCGAGTAAACGCGAGATCAATTCTGAAACGAGGTTTTTATGAGCGATATAGACCTGCTTTCGATTAATGCACTCAGATTTTTAGCCGTAGATGCAGTTGACAAGGCCAACAGCGGGCATCCGGGCGCGCCCCTGGGCGATGCCCCGATTGCGTACTTGCTCTTCCACAAGTACATGCGGCACAACCCGAAGAACTCGCACTGGCCGAACCGTGACCGATTTGTGCTTTCGAACGGGCATGCCTCAGCGCTGCTCTACGGTGCGCTTCATCTCTCCGGCTACAACGTAACAATCGAAGACCTCCAGCAGTTCCGGCAGTTTGGATCGAAAACTCCGGGACATCCGGAGCGCGGTGACACGGACGGGGTCGAGGTTACGACCGGCCCACTTGGACAGGGGCTGGCGATGTCTGTGGGCCTTGCCATTGCGGAAAAGCATCTGGCTGCGGTCTATAACCAGCCGGGATTCGACATCGTCGATCACTACACCTACGGAATCTGCGGCGATGGCGACCTGATGGAGGGCATTTCCCATGAGGCGGCTTCGCTGGCGGGCACGCTGGGTCTGGGGAAGCTGATCTTCCTCTATGACGACAACCTGATTTCTCTCGATGGACCCACAGAGCTGTCGTTTACCGAAAATGTCGAGAAGCGCTTCGAGGCGTATCACTGGCATGTGCAGCGGGTGGCCGACGGCAACGATCTCGGCGCCATATCGGCGGCCATCGAAGCGGCCCAAGCGGTAACCGACAAGCCTTCGATCATCGCGGTGCGCACGGTGATCGGCTATGGCAGCCCCATCGCAGGCACCAACAAGGTGCATGGCGAGGCTCTGAAGCCGGATGAGGCGAAGGAGACCAAGAAAAATCTGGGATGGCCGGAAGACAAGTTCTTCTACGTTCCCGAGGAGGCGCAGAAGAACTGGTCGACGATCATCGATCGCGGCGCGCAGTACGAAAAAGAATGGAAGGAACTGTTCGCCAAGTACAAGGCTCAATATCCCGAACTGGCGGCCGAGTTTGAGCGGACGCAGGCCGGAAAACTGAAGGATGGTTGGGAGAAGTCGCTGCCTTCCTTCCCGGCGGGCGGCAAGGGAATGGCAACGCGCAACGCAGGCAATGCAATCATGAACGCGTTTGCGAAGGATGTGCCGGAGCTGATTGGCGGGGCGGCTGATCTGACCGCATCGACCAAGACAATCCTGAAGGACGGGGGGAATTTCCACGTCGATCCCAAGGGCAGAAACATCTGGTTCGGCGTGCGTGAATTCGGCATGTGCGCGGCGGTGAACGGGATGTGGGCCCACGGTGGATTGATTCCGTACGGATCGACGTTCTTTACCTTCTCCGACTACTGCAAGTCTGCCATCCGCATGGCGGCGATCATGCACGCACATTCGCTGTTCATCTTCACGCACGATTCGATTGCCCTTGGCGAAGACGGGCCGACGCACCAGCCGATTGAGCACCTGATGATGTTGCGTGCGGTTCCCTTTCTGACGGATTTTCGCCCGGCGGATGCAAACGAGACGGCTGCGGCATGGCGGCTGGCTCTGGAGCGCAAGAGCCCGTGCTTCATGGCGCTTTCGCGGCAAGACCTGCCGATTTTCGATCCGGAGAAGAGCTCGATCTATGACGGCGTGAAGCATGGCGCCTACATTGTCGAGAAGGGCGGCGATTCGCCGGACCTGCTGATCGTGGCGACGGGCGCGGAGGTCTGGGCGGTGTTGAATGCAGCGGCCGAACTGGGCAAAGAGGGGATCAAGACCCGGGTGGTTTCGATGCCCAGCTGGAAGATCTTCGAGGAGCAGAGTGAAGACTACAAGGCTTCGATCTTCCCGGATCATCTTCCGAAGCTCGCGGTGGAAGCCGGCGCGCCGCTAGGCTGGTGGAAATACGTGGGCCGGCATGGAGACGTCATCGGCCTGGAGCGGTTTGGTGCTTCATCACCGGGCAAGATAGCACTTGAAAAGCTTGGCTTCGGCGTGGACAGCATCGTAAAGCGGAGCAAGGAACTGGTGGATCGAGTACGCAAGTCCGAAGGCGCACTGGCGGAGAAATAATCGATGAAGCTGGTGGTTGGAGCGGATCACGCGGGCTTTCCTCTGAAAGAGGAAGTCCGCGGTTATCTGGAGCGGCTCGGTCACGAGGTGATCGATGTCGGCGCCTACAATGCCGAGCCCTCCGACTATCCAGACTTCGCCGAGGCGCTGGGACGGGTGCTGATGGCCGGGCGCGCTCAGCGCGGCATTCTGATCTGCGGCAGCGGCGTGGGTGTGAATGTGGCAGCCAACAAACTACCCGGTGTTCGCGCGTGCATGTGCCATGACACGTATTCGGCGCATCAGGGGGTCGAACACGATGATATGAACGTGCTGGTGATGGGCGCGCGGATCATCGGCCCGGCGCTGGCATTCGATCTGGTGGCCAGTTTTCTGCATGCGCATTTTCAGAAGCAGGAAGATCGTTTTGTGCGGCGACTGAACAAAGTCAAAGCAATTGAAGCGCGCTATATGCCGGAAGCCGCGAAGCAGCATGCTTGAAGGCCAGTAGCGCTCCACTCCAGCAAACCGGAACGGACGAGAAGAGCGATGACGGAAATCAGCACGATTCTATGGGACGTGGGTGGGGTTCTGCTGACGAATGGCTGGGATCACGGCGGACGCGCGGATGTGCTGGCTCGCTTCAACGTGGACAAGGCGGAGTTCGAAGAGAGGCATCCGGAAGCGAACGATGCGTGGGAAAAAGGGCTGATCACGGTTGAGGAGTATCTGCATCGCACGGTTTTCTGGGAGCCGCGCAGCTTTTCCATGGAAGAGTTTCTCGATGCGATGAAAGCCGAATCGCAGGTGCTGGATGGCACGGCGCTCGGCGTTCTGGAGAACCTGGCGGCGAGCGTGGATGTCGACCTGGGGATGTTGAATAACGAGGCGCGTGAGCTGAACGATTACCGGATCGAGACCTTCGGCCTGCGCGGCTATTTCGATTTCTTTTTCAGCTCCTGCTATGTGGGGCTGCGCAAACCGAGTCCGCAGATGTATCAGCTGGCGCTGGATGTGTTGCAGTGCGAGCCGGATGAGGTGGCATTTGTCGACGACCGGGCGAACAACGTGGAGGCCGCGGCATCGCTGGGCATTCATGCAATCCGCTACCAGGGCGCTGAGCAACTGGAACGGGAACTGGCGGCGTTGGGCGTTGAAGCAGAAGTGGCTTGAGGTCCCGGCAGGATGAGGGCAGAGAAATGCCGGTGACAACGGGATTAATGACGATTCGAAGAAATTAACAGGTCAAGGAGATTTCCATGGCGACCACCGAAGTAAAGATTGCTCCCGAGAATATACAGGCGGCTTCCCGACCCAGCGAGCGCGTACCGGAACCATGCGTCGTGGTGATCTTCGGGGCGTCCGGCGACCTGACCAAGCGCAAGTTGCTGCCGGCGCTCTTTCACCTTGAACAGCAGGGACTGCTGCCGAAGGAGTTTGCGATCGTCGGCGTGGCTCGCCGCGATCTGAAGTCGAGCTTTGCGGATGATATGAAGGACGGCATTCTGCGTTATGGCGGCGGTGAGAAAGGCGATGCCGTGATCGATGAGTTCATCGAGAAGGTCGAATACCATGCGATGAACTTTGATGACGACAAGGGCTACACCGAGCTCAAGGCGCTGCTCGATCACATTGATACAGAGAAAGGAACAAAGGGTAACCGCCTGTTTTATCTGGCGGTCGCCCCGGAATACTTCTCCGACATCATCGATCATCTTGGTGCGCATGGAATGGCTCATCCGGAGAAGGGCCACGCGCGGGTGATCATCGAGAAGCCGTTCGGGCACGATCTGCAGTCGGCGCGGGAGCTGAATGACGAGGTGAACCGCGTATTCGAGGAAGACCAGATTTTTCGCATCGATCACTACCTCGGCAAGGAGACGGTGCAGAACATATTGGTCTTTCGCTTTGCCAACGGCATCTTTGAGCCGATCTGGAACCGCAACTTCATCGATCACGTGCAGATCACGGCGGCGGAGAGCATCGGCATCGAAGGGCGCGGGCCGTTCTATGAAAAGGCGGGCGCGCTGCGCGACGTGGTTCAAAACCACATGATGGAGCTGCTGTCCTTTGTCGCGATGGAGCCTCCGGTTTCCTTTGAGGCTGCTTCGGTGCGCGGCGAGAAGGTGAAGGTGTGGCGCGCGATCAAGCCCATCTCGATCGACAACACCGTGCGCGGACAGTATTCGCTAGGCATGGAAGGCGGGCAGCAGGTGCAGGGATATCGCGAAGAAGACCGCGTGGATCCTCAGTCGACGACCGAGACTTTCGCGGCGCTGAAGCTCGAGATTGAAAACTGGCGATGGGCAGGGGTTCCGTTCTATCTGCGCGCCGGTAAGCGGCTGGCAAAGCGCGTCACCGAGATCATGATTCAGTTCAAGCAACCGCCGCTGTTACTTTTCGAGCGCCTGGCCTCGGGACCGTGCAACGAAATCCAGCCCAACATCCTGACCATGAGGATCCAGCCGGACGAAGGCATTTCGCTGCGGTTTGGCGCAAAGGTGCCCGGACCGGATACAAATGTCTGTCCGGTGGTCATGGATTTCCAATATGCATCAGCGTTTGGAGTGAATTCGGCGAACGGCTATGAACGGCTGCTGCTGGATGCGATGCTCGGTGACCAGACCCTGTTTGCGCATCGCGACGGAGTGGAGGCGACATGGTCGCTCTATACGCCGGTGCTGGAAGAATGGGCGAAATCAAAGCCGAAGGATTTCCCGAACTACCGCAGCGGGTCATGGGGTCCAAAGGCCGCCGATGGACTGATCGGGCGCGACGGACGGCAGTGGCACAGGATCTGAAGCGAGAGACGAGAGGCGCATGGGAAGAACGATTTCAGTTGAATATCGCGTATACGATGGCGCGGACGCACTGAGCAGGGCGGCGGCGGAGCATTTTCTGGAGACGGCGCAGGCGGTGGTTGCCTCGCGCGGCAAGGCGAGGATCGCTGTTTCCGGAGGCCGCACTCCCAAGACAACCTTCGAGCTGATGGCCAACCCCGGCGAACGGTATTTGAAAGCCATGCCGTGGGAAAAGCTCGAGCTCGACTGGGTGGATGAACGGTGCGTGCCGCCGGATCATCCGGACAGCAATTACCGGATGACGCGCGAGGCCATGCTCAGCAAGGTTCCGCTGAAGCCGGAGCAGGTTTTCCGGATTGAAGGCGAGTTTCCTCCAGACGAAGCTGCGGCGCGCTACGAGAGTGCCATTCGAGGTCAGTTTCGCCTCGAGGGCGCGGAGGTCCCGCGCTTCGATGTGCTTGCGCTGGGCATGGGCGACGACGGACACACGGCTTCGCTCTTTCCTCACACAGACGCGCTGCACGAGATGACGCGGATCGCGGTTGCGAATCACGTGCCGCAACAGAAGGAATCCTGGCGGGTCACGTTGACGCAGCCGGTGATCGTCGAGGCTGCCGAGGTGTTCTTTCTGATTGAGGGCAAGGCCAAGGCCGATCCGCTGCATCGCGTGCTTCAGGGCCCGTACGATCCGGAGACGCTGCCGTCGCAGCTGATCCAGCCGAAGAGCGGGAAGCTTCTCTTCCTTCTCGATAAGGATGCCGCCGCGCTGCTGCCTGCGCCGGATGCCCAGGGAGTGGGACGACTGGAGATCCAGCGATGATTCTTGCCGGGGACGTAGGCGGCACGAAGGTTCATCTGGCACTGTACGGCTTCAGCGAAGGACGTCTGAGCCATGTGCGTGACGAGAAGTTTCACGCCAGGGACTACAAAGGCCTGGAAGAGATTGCAGAGAAGTTTCTCGCCGGCAGCGGCAATCCTGACGTGACCGCGGGGTGTTTCGGCGTGCCCGGACCGGTGCGGGGCGGACGCCTGAAGCTGACGAATCTTCCCTGGATTCTCGACTGCCGCGACCTCTCTCATGCGCTGAAGATCGAGCACCTGTTTCTCATCAATGACCTTGAAGCGAACGGCTACGGGATTCCGGAGCTGTCGGCGGACCAGATCTATCAGCTCAGCGCCGGAGATTCATCGGCTGTCGGTAATCGCGGACTGGTGTCAGCGGGTACGGGGCTGGGCGAGGCCATTCTCGTCTGGAATGGCAGGATTCACGTGCCCATCGCCTCGGAGGGCGGCCATTGCGATTTTGCCGCACGCAACGATCTCGAGGTCGATCTGCTGCGGTATCTGCAACGAAAGCTGAATGGACGAGTGAGTTTTGAGCGTGTCGTCTCCGGCATCGGGCTCAAGAATATCTATGAATTTCTGCGCGATGAAAAGGGCCTGGAAGAACCGGACTGGCTGAAGGAACGGATGAGCCTTGAAGATCCCAACGCCGTGATCGGCGAGGTGGGAGAGGCAAAGACCAATGAGCTGTGCGTGAAAACGCTGGACATGTTCGTTGCCGCGTATGGCGCGGAGGCGGGGAATCTTGCTCTGAAGGTGCTGGCGGCAGGCGGACTGTATCTTGGCGGCGGCATTGCTCCGAAGATTCTGGACAAGATGAAGGACGGAACCTTCATGAACGCCTTCACGGACAAGGGACGCCTGAGCGAGCTGCTGATCCACACCCCGGTGCGTATTATTCTGGAGAGCCGCGCTGCATTGATGGGAGCCGCCGCTTATGCCGAGTCGCGGGCGGCTGCCTTAACCGGCGCATCGGAGCGGGCGGCCTCGCGGTCAAGCCAGCCGTGAGGGAAAAATCTCGTACGCGATAAGCGCCCGGTTGCGGCAACGGAGAGCGGTGTTCGTCGCTGCGAATCAATCGTAGAGCGAATCAAATTACTCGCAGAACGAATCAAATTACTGACGTAGCGGAGAACTGAACAGTGATGAAGAAGAAGTTTCCAGGAATGCTGTTGGTGGTTATGTGCCTGGCGGCAGTCTCTCAACTGGCCTTTGCACATGCCGTGCTGGTTTCTTCCACTCCTAAGGCGAATGGCTCACTGCACGGGCCATCGATCGACGTGGATCTGAAATTCAATTCACGTGTCGACGGCACGCGATCCAACCTGAGCCTGGTAAAGCCGGGTGGCGCGATCGAGTCTCTGACGCTTCTGAAGCAGGACGCGCCGAATGAGCTGGCCGCGCACGCGCAACTTGCTCCCGGAAAGTACACCCTGCGCTGGACAGCGCTGGCGACCGACGGCCACATCACGCGCGGTGAAGTTCCCTTCACGGTGGAGTAGGCCTCAGGCGCCCCATAATTTGTGATCTGGCTGATTCAGGATTTCGATCTCCTATCGGTGCTGCTGCGCGCTCTAGCGCTCTCTCTCGAAGCGGTTACGGTAGGAGGAGTGCTGGTGCTGCTCTTTGTGGCGCCACGCCAGATTGCCGAAGCCGCCGCTCGCGATGCTGTGTGCCGCTTTGTAGCGCGATTCAGCGTGGCTCTGGCGATCGTTCAGTTGCTTTCAGCGGCTGAGAGCGCGCTGGTGCTGGTGGGAGGAGAAGGTCCAGGCACACCGGGGCTTCCCCTGGGAGATGTGGCCTCCGCTTCTTTCTTTCGCGCCGACTGCATTCTGGCATTCGCTGCCCTGGCGCTGTATTTCCTGTTGCGGTGGGGAAGGCGCCATTTCTGGGCTGTCTACCTGACAGGCGCGGCGATCGTCGCCTCCTCGACGGCATTGAGCCATGCGGCTTCGAGAATCGATGACAGACTGATCCTGCTGCTGCTGACCGCGGCGCATCATCTGGGCGGGGCAGCCTGGATCGGCGGCCTGGCAAGTCTGCTGGTCGCGATACGAAAGAGCGAGGATGCGCACAGGATTCATGCCATGGCGCAGCGCTTTTCCGCGATGGCGATTGTGAGCGTGAGCATGCTGGTGCTGGCCGGCATCGGGATGGCTATGTTCTATGTAGGCTCGTGGAGCGGAATGTACGGCACATCCTATGGCCTGATGGTGCTGGCTAAGAGCTATCTGCTTCTGCTGGCACTTTCGCTTGGGGCGAGCAATTTCTGGCTGGTGCGGGAGACAAGATCCTCGGCGGCAGCGCTGCTGCCGAGGCTGCGGCGCTTCAGCGAAACAGAGATCGGGCTGGGATTCACGGCGCTGCTTGCCGCCGCTTCACTGACATCACAGCCTCCGGCGATTGATCTGAGCCCTCAGGATATGCTCGCGGGACACCAGATTGTGCAGCGCATGAGCTGGAAATGGCCGCAGCTGAAAACTCCCCGGCTTGCGGATCTTCCGCGGGCGGCGCCTTTGAAAGAGCACCTTGAAGACACCTCTTTTTCCGGGGGCTCTCCAAACGATGCCATGAGCCAGAAGTGGTCAGAATATAACCACCAGTGGTCGGGGCTTATCGTGCTCGCGGCCGGCTTGCTCGCTCTTGTTTCAAGGTTCAAAGGCCAGGGGTGGGCAAGGAACTGGCCGCTGCTTTTTGTCGGGCTGGCGGTTTTCATACTTCTACGAGGCGATCCCGACGCGTGGCCCCTGGGTCCGCGTCCGTTCTGGGCAAGCTTCGCAGAGACCGAGGTGCTCGAGCACCGCTTCTTCGCGGCATTGATCACCTGCTTTGCGCTCTTTGAGTGGGCTGTGGAAACAGGACGGCTGAAGAGCGAACGGGCTGCGCTGGTGTTTCCGCTGCTTTGCGCGATCGGCGGCGCTCTGCTGATTACGCATACGCATGGAACGGGCGACCTGAGAGACGAATTGTATGCCGAGTTCAGCCATACGCCGATTGCGCTGCTGGGCGCCACGGCGGGCTGGGGCCGCTGGCTGGAATTGCGCTGGCCGCGTTCGGATGGCGAGCCTGAAAACAGATCCACGATCGTCCGCGCGGCAAGCTGGGCATGGCCGGTATGCCTGATGCTGGTGGGCGTGATCCTGCTGGACTACCGCGAGTCCTGAAATCCATCCCGCCGGGCAGGAGCCGTGGCAGCCGTGCCAGCTTAATGCCCTTTGCGGTATGGTACATGCAGGTGTTTTGCGCCCCGCATCGACCGGCGCCACGCCGATCCTATCTTTGAGGCAATTCATGCCAATGTTTCAAGCACGCTTCAGCAAGGGATTGCTCCTTGCCGTTCTCACTTGTCTTGCCGTTCATGCGCGGGCGCAACGCCTTCCTCAAACGGTTCATCCTGAGCACTACACGCTGACGCTTACGCCGAACCTGAAAGACGCAACGTTTACAGGCAGCGAGAAGATTGACGTCATTCTCAGCCAGCCTTCGGATTCGGTCACGTTGAACGCGGTCGATATCACCTTCAAGAGCGTGACTGCAACGGCCGGAGGCAAGAGCCTGACGGCCAAGGTGACCGAGGACAAGCAGAAGGAGCAGGCGGCCTTCAAGTTCGACGGCACGCTGCCTGCCGGCACGGTTACTCTGGAGATCCTGTACAGCGGCATTCTGAACGGGCAGTTGCGAGGCTTTTACCTGTCGAAGACCGCGAAGCGCAATTACGCCGTGACGCAGTTCGAGCCTACCGACGCACGGCGGGCGTTTCCTTCGTTTGACGAGCCGGCGTTCAAAGCAACTTTCAATGTGACGCTGGTGGTCGACAAGGGCGACACGGCGATCTCGAACACAAATATCGTGTCGGATACGCCCGGCCCCGAAGCAGAGAAACACACGATTCATTTTGCCACTACTCCGAAGATGTCGACCTACCTGGTGGCGTTTCTTGTCGGAGATTTCCAATGCACATCGGGGGAGAGCGACGGCACGCCGATCCGGGCCTGCGCGACTCCGGACAAGGTGGAGTATACGAAGTTTGCGTTGTCGGCTGCGGAGTTCGTTCTGCACTATTACGACAACTATTTCGGGATCAAGTATCCAATGCCCAAGCTGGATATGATTGCGCTGCCGGATTTCGAGGCAGGCGCAATGGAGAATTTCGGCGCGATTACTTATCGTGAGACCGACCTGCTGATCGATCCGAAGACGGCTTCGGTGGGCGCGAAGAAGAATGTCGGGCTGGTGGTGGCGCATGAGATGGCGCATCAGTGGTTCGGCGATATGGTGACCATGCAGTGGTGGGACAACCTGTGGCTGAATGAAGGATTTGCAACGTGGATGGAGAACAAGCCGGTTGCGGCGTGGCATCCGGAGTGGAACATTCCGCAGGATGTGGCAGCCGATTTGAACGGGACGCTCAATCTGGATGCGCAGCGCACGACACGAACGATCCGGGCCAAGGCTGAAACTCCGGACGAGATCAATGAGATGTTCGACGGCATCACCTACGGAAAAGCAGGAGCGATGCTGTTGATGGTGGAAAACTACGAGGGCGAGGAAACTTTCCGCCACGGAGTACACAATTATCTTGCGGCTCATATGTATGGCAATGCCACCGCCGAGGACTTCTGGAATGCGCAGACCACGGTGAGCCACAAGCCCATCGACAAAATCATGAGCAGCTTTGTGGAGCAGCCGGGCGAGCCACTGCTGACGTTCGATAAGCCCGGCGATGGGAGTGTTTCCGCCAGCCAGGAACGCTTCTTTCTGAGTCCCAGCGCAAAGAGCGGCAAGGAGCAGATATGGTCGGTGCCGGTGTGCTTTAAATCGAGCACACGGGAGGAAAGCTGCGAAGTCTTTTCTGAGGCTCAGCAGTCTCTGAAGACACCCGCGGCGCCATTCCTCTTCGCCAACGCCGAAGGCAAAGGTTATTACCGGACCAAATATCCGGCCGATGTATACGCGAAGGTTGTCGCTAACGTCGAGAGCGGCCTGACGCCGGAAGAGCGGATCATGCTGCTGGGCGATGAGTGGGCACAGGTGCGGGCGAACAAGGCTGTGGTTGGCGATTATCTGAATCTCGCCACGGCGGTGAGAGACGACACCAGCGGCGCGGTTATCGAAACGGCGCTCGGGAGCGTAGAAGCGATTTACGCCCGGATTGCCGCGACGCAGGAGGAGCGCGATGCGATCTCGGCCTGGGTGGTCAAGACGTTCAAGCCTTCGCTGGACCGACTGGGAGCGCCTTCGCCGGACGACAGTCCGGAGAAAAGGGAGCTACGGGCGACGCTGTTTGGCGCAGTGGGAAATATCGGAAAGGATCCTGAGGTGATTGCGCAGGCCAAGCAGCTGGCGGTGAAGTATCTGGCCGACCAGCAATCGGTGGATCCAACGCTGGCGCAGACGGCAGTGGCCATCGCCGCCGTCAATGGTGACTCGGCCTTTTACGATCAGCTGCAGAAGGTAGCAGAGACATCGACGAATCCGGAACTGCAGGAAGGCAGCCTGCGAATGCTGGCTGAGTTCAAGGACGCGTCGCTCGAGAAGCGCTCACTGGATTACACGGTGTCAGGAAAGGTAAGAAACCAGGACTCGGTGATTGAACTGCTCATCATGCTGCGGGGCACGGATACTCGTGACCTGGCATGGCAGTATATCCAGCAGAACTGGGATAAGGTGCAGGCGCAGCTCACGACATCGATGGGCGGCTACCTGGTGAGCGGGACGGCAAGCTTCTGTAGCGCGGAGAAGCGCGACGAAGTAATAAATTTCTTCGCCACTCACAAGGTCCCTGCTTCTGAACGTGCGCTAGCCCGGGCGAAAGACCAGATCAACGACTGTATTGAGCTGCGTTCGCTGCAGGAGGCGAATCTGAAGGAGTGGATCGCGAGCCAGAAATAAGCAGACAGGTTCACTAAAAACTCAGGCCGCCGATCTCTTCGAGATGGCGGCCTTTTCTTTCGCAGGGAGCTAGTGAGCCGCCGAGCCTTTTGCCGCGTAGCTGCTGCCGGGCAATCTCCAGGCGAACATGACGCCTCCGCTGCTGGTGATAACGTATTGGTGGCCATCAAGCTCATAGCTGATGGGCGAGCTCTGCATCGGAGCTCCTGTGCCGGCATGCCAGAGTGTCTTGCCATTCTCAGAGTCAAGAGCAAGGACATTTCCGTAGGCATCGCCGGTGAAGGTCAGCCCGGAATCGGTGGTGAGGACGCCTGCACCCGAGCCGCCGCTACCGACTTCATGGCTCCAGCGGATTTTTCCCGTCTTGTAGTCGATGGCTTCGATAACGCCTTTGCCCCAGAGTCCGTAATCCGCGCCTGCCCAGCCGTAGTTTCCATCCGCGGCCTTGGTGAAGTAAATGCTGTAGCTGGGGTGGGCATCGACGATGAATAAACCGGTCTTCGGATCGAAGCTGGGGGAACGAAAGTTCGTCATACCACCCTCGTCGGGAGCGATGAAGCGGCCATCCCGGGCCGGCTCCTTGTCGGGATTTGGAATTGGGCGCCCCTGCTTATCGACGCCAAGTGTCCAGTTCACAGGTCCGAAGGGAGCGGTCAGCAGGCTCTTGCCATCGGTGCGGTCAAGGACGAAGAAATAGCCGTTGCGCGAGGCCTGCATCAGCATTTTTCGCGGCTGCCCGTGAAAGAATCCGTCAACCAGAACCGGAACTTCAACGGCATCCCAGTCGTGGGTATCGTGCGGCGAAACCTGGAAGGCCCATACGAGCTTCCCGGTATCGGGGTTGAGGGCAACGATGCTGCATGTGTAGAGGTCGTCACCGGGGCGAGGATTGCCGTTCAGCACTGGTGTCGGATTGCCGGTCCCCCAATAAAGAAGATTGAGGGAAGGATCATAAGTGCCGGGAATCCAGGTCATACCGCCGGTGGTACCGTGCGGTGTTCCCGCCGGAGGAGTGGCATCCCACTGCCATTGCGTCTTACCGGTTTCAGGATCGACCGATCGCAGGTAGCCGGTCAGGTTATCGAGGTCGCCGGAGACGCCGACGATCACGTGATCTCCCACGATTAGCGGGGCTACGGTGGTCCAGTAGCCTTTCTTGACGTCGGCGACTTCCACCTTCCAGCGGACCGTGCCATCCTTCGCATTGAGCGAGATCAGATTTCCATCAGGCAACGTGAAGAAGAGCCAGTCCTTATACATGCCCACGCCGCGCTGGCCGATGTGATCGCCGGTCGTGGGCGGACTCGAGTAGTGCCAGATCTGGTGGCCGGATCGCGCGTCGACCGCCCAGATGTTTTCCGGCACGGTGAAGTAGAGTACGCCGTCGACCAGCAGCGGCGACGATTTGATCTGCGCCGTCTGATCTGTCTGGAAGGCCCAAGCGAGACTCAGGTTGCCGACATTCTGCGGGGTGATCTGCGTGAGATGAGTGTGGCGTCTGCCGGAATAGTCGCCATGATAGCTGGGCCAGCTGTCGACCGTTGGATGGAGCAGCTCGGCCGGGTCCAGACTTTGGGAAACGAGGACGGGCGGCAGCATGGCAAGCGCCGATGCTAGACCGGCGAGGGCGATTCGATGTGTCACGAATTTCATATGCGTCAGTAAATCTCTCCGGGTTATCGACCCTGCGGGTCAAGAACCTCAGCGCAGCGTTTGCAAATATGCCATCAGGTTATGAATGTCCGCGTCGGTGTACTTGCTAAACAGCTCCACATGGCCATTAATCGGCGCGTCGAGCTTGTATTTCACTTTGCTGATCGGCCAGGATCTGTAGTTGCCTTCGGCATCGCGCAGCGCAACGGTGAACTCATCGAGATACGCCACGGTTCCGGAGACCTGCTGTCCGGACGGCAGAGTCACGGTCACCTTGCTTTTGACATCGCGTGGATAGAGCATCTGCTCCTCGAGCTGGAGCCCCTCGTATCTGGAAGCGACGCCGGCAAGGTCTCCGGTGGCGGAGTGGCAGGATGTGCAGTTTCCGTTGAAGTACTGGCGGCCAGCATCCGCGTTGCCAGTCTGAAGATCGGAGACATCCACGCCTCTTCTGCCGCCGGGACGGGAAACTGCCTTGGCCTGCTCCTCATGAATGAAGGCAACAATGCTGAAGATTTCCTGCTGCGAAAAATGGAAGGCCGGCATTTTCTTTTCCGGGCGTCCGTTCCTGATCACCTCGGAGATTCTGTCTCCGCCGACATCTCTTCGCACCAGCTTTGACCGCGTGAGATCGGGGCCGGTTTCTCCACCCTGCGCGTCGCGGCCATGACAAAAGGCGCAGTTCTGGCGGAAGAGCGCACCACCGGCCTCGCTCAACTGAGAAGAATTGTCACCGCCGGCGGCGGCAGGGGGCGTGCTGCTGGTCGCCAGGAAGTGCAGCAACGCAGTCAGCTCTTCCTGCGGAAGCTTTGCAAAAGCGGGCATGCGGCCCTTGCCGGTGCGGATGATGCCGGTGATCTGCTCATCGGTCATCTGATGGTTGATTCCTAACAGAGGAGGAAATGCAGGTAGATCGCCCTCGCGGTTATCTCCGTGACAGATCGCGCAATGGTTCGCGTAGGCGTCGGCGCCGGAGATGGAGGCAGTGGAACTCGCCTGCATTCCGACGCTCGCGGAGGACGAGGTACCGGAGGCTGCGTAGATCGGTGTCTGCCGGCATTGAGAAGCGATGAATCCTGCAACTGTAACTGCTACAAATGCCAAAAGTGGAGATTTCTTCATTAGTCCAATCAATGCCCTCATCGACGGGGATGAACGTGATTTATTCGTTTCCAGTGCAGAATCGCTATCCCGAATACTTGATCAGCTGCATGAATCCGTAGTCCATGTGCAGTTGCTGATGGCAGTGCATCAGCGTGTTGCCTGGATTGTTGGCAACGAAGTCCACCGCTACCGTGTCCAGGGGCATAACGTTGATTACGTCTTTCATGAGACCGCTGGTCTGCTTGTTGCCGATGCTGGTGACTTCGAAGGTATGCCGGTGAAGGTGCATGGGATGCTGGTCTCCGCTACCGTTGCGGAAGACGAGACGGTAACGTTTTCCCTGTTGCACGATCAGGGGCTCGATATCGGGCCACGATTTGTTGTTGATGGTCCAGGTGTCGAATTTCGAGCCGTGCATCGGGCCGAAATCCCTGAAGGTAAGCGTGAATGTCTGGTCGGGAGCAGGCGCCTGGGCGGCGCTGGCGAACTGCGTATAGTCCCACTCAACCGGCGATGGATCTTTCCATACCGGGGCGCCCGTCTTGCCTGCATACTCAACGACAATGCCGAGACCCATCTCGCGCGCCTTCTCCAGTGTCGAGCCCATAATCCAGACTCCCGGTGTATTCATCTCGACAATCGCATCCACGCGCTCGGCGACAGCGAGCGAGAGCACGTCCACTGATGTTGGATTGGGGACGGGGTTTCCATCCATCGCAATGATCTTGAAGCTGTGCCCGGGGAGGGCGAGAACGACATTCTCGGTGGCGCTGGCGTTGAGCAGGCGCATGAGTACATGCTGGCCCTGCTTGACGCGGATCGGCTCACCGGCACCGAGCATATGCGCATTGATGGTGGCGTATTTGTATCCAACGTCGGAGCCGGTGGTCAGCGGCATATTGGACGACTCGGCGCGCATGGTCTCCACCATCGGAATGAAGGAAGGCTCCCAGTGATGGATAGCAAGATTGATCTCCTGGTCGTAATGTCCGGGTTGCTCCTTGCCTTCGATGAGCAGGAAGCCAAACTGCCCGCTGTAGGTTCCGATCGAGAGATTGTCGTAGGCGGAGGCGTGGGTGTGATACCAGCGGGTCCCGGAGGGCTTTGGCGTGAGCGTGTAGCGGAGGGTTGAGCCGGCGGGAATCATCGGCGAGCCTTCTTCCATCGCTCCGTCATTCAGAGAATCCGTCGCAAGGCCGTGCCAGTGCACGATATCGGGTAAGGAACTTGCGTTGGTAACATCGATGGTCGTCTGCACGCCTTCACGCAACCGCAGCAGGGGTCCGGGAACCTGTCCGTTATAGGCGATGGTCTTGACGGTGACGCCGGGGCCAATCTCGAAGGAGTAGGGCTCGATGTGAAGCGAGTGATCGGCTTTGGAGGCGGGTGGTTTTGCCTGCAGCGGCGCGAGCGCATGAAGTGCGCGGCTCGACAGAAGAGCACCTGCGCCGGCGAGAAAGCTCCTGCGATTCATCGATGCTTGGGTTGCCCTGCGAATCACGGAGGTCAAATCCACCATGCAGCTCCTGGCTCCTCATTGATGACGATGTCGTTCAGAAACCGGGCAGCCTTGGTCAGACCTTCTTCCGGAGAGAGCAGGCTATCCTCGTGCTCGATGGAGAGCACATTGTCGTAGCCGAACATCCTCAACGTCGAGACAAACTCCTTCCACCATTCTGCGCCGTGTCCGTACCCGCAGGTGCGGAAGATCCAGGCGCGATCCCTCTCTTCAGTGTACGGCTTTGTGTCGAGCACGCCGGTGCGCGGGAGGTTGGCGGAGTAAAGCTGGGTGTCCTTGGCGTGGACATGGAAGATGGCGTCGCCGAGGATGCGAATGGCAGCAATAGGATCGATTCCCTGCCAGAACATGTGACTTGGGTCGTAGTTGCAACCGATCGACGGTCCGGCGATGGTGCGCAGGCGAACCATCGTCTCCGGACTGTAGACGACGAAGCCGGGATGCATCTCGATTGCAATGCGGACGCCGTGCTGCGAGGCAAATTCAGCGCGCTTGATCCAGTAGGGCGCGACGACTTCGTTCCATTGCCAAGCGAGCACGTCGAGATAATCAGGCGGCCAAGGGCAGGTGACCCAGTTGGGTGATTTGGCTCCGGGTGAGTCGCCGGGACAGCCTGAAAAATCGACAACCACCGGCACGCCAAGTTGTTCGGCGAGAAGAATCGTCCGGCGATTTACCTCCTGAGCCTGATTTGCGATAGCCGGATCGGGATGCAGCGGGTTTCCGTGGCAGCTTAAAGCGCTGATGGCGGCGCCATGATCCTCGAGGATGTGCTTGAACTCCTTCAGCGCCGAAGGATCGTCGAGCATGGACAGCTTACAGTGCGCATTGCCAGGATAATTGCCGGTGGCCAGCTCCACCGCGTTGATACCGAGACTCTTGAGTTTCTTCAGAACCTCCTCAAGCGGCATCTGCGACAGCAGTGGCGTAAAGACTCCCACTCTCATGCGACGGCTCCTCACTTCTTCCCATCAACGGTTGCAAAGGTTTGCGGTCATCACCGGGCAGCGGACGCCGGCACGTATTCAACTTTCTGCCAGACTCCGCCCGCAGCGTGGCTCCTGAGCATGGCATCGACAAGGCAGTTCGAGCGGTAGCCATCTTCGAATGTGGGCAGCAATGCGGACTTTGCTGCGGGAGCGCCGCCATCGCGAATCCATTGATAGGCGTCGCGTATCAGGTTGAAGAAGGCATCCGACCAGGACTCCTGGTGTCCTCCGGGCAGATGGACGTAGCGGCGGACATCGGGCGAGACGAGTGAGGGATCCTTCGCCATCACAGCATTCGGCTGATCGTGACGGCCGATCCAGAGCTCATTCTGCTCTTCCTGCTTCCACTTGAGGGAAGATGCGCGGCCATTGACCTCCAGCTGCAGGTCGTTCTTGTGTCCGGGCAAAACCTGTCCGACGGAGAAGCAGCCCCGCGCGCCGTTCTCGAAGCGAAGCAGCACACTGGCCAGGTCCTCCGATCGGGTCTCGACGGGGATGCGCTCGCCGGCATCTTTTTTTGAAAAGGCTTCGGCCGAGCTGCCTGACGAATAACGGACGGGGATGACGGTTGTGAGGTCGGCCAGCACCGAGGCGATCTTCTGTCCGGAGATATGCTCGGCGAGATCGCACCAGTGAGAACCGATGTCGCCGAGCGCGGAGGTCAAGCCGCCCTTCGCGGGATCGGATCGCCAGGAGTAGACGTTGGGATCAGTCATCCAGTCCTGAAGATAATGGCCGTGCACAAAGCTTACGTTGCCGGTTTCGCATCTGGCGATCATGCCGCGGGCCTGCTGCACGAGCGGGTTGCCACGGTAGTTGAAGGTCACTACGTGAGCTACCCTCGCCGTGACTGCGGCGTCGCGCAGCTTGCGGCCCTCCTCGGGGTTCATCGCCAGAGGCTTGTCGGAGATGATGTGCTTGCCCGCCTCGAGCGCAGCCATGATGACAGGCAAATGCAGGTGGTTCGGCGTGGTGTTGTGGATAACGTGAATCTCCGGATCGGCGATCAGCGCGCGGTAGTCGCCGTAGGCGCGCTCGACCTTGTACTCGCGCGCTTTTCTGTCGGCCGACTCCTGCGACGATCCGGCGATCGCGACAACGTTCACATCGCCGAGGCGACGGACCGCGTCGATGTGATGAGCGGCAACAAATCCAGGGCCGATCAGGCCCATGCCAAGTTTCTTCATAGACAGATTTCTTTCGGGCTCACTGGTTCGCCGGCGGCGTCGCAGGCCGGGGATGAGATGCGGTGCTTCCCTCAGTCATTCCCAAGGCCCACTTGATTGCCTCGAAGTACATTTTGCGGATGTCGGGGTCCTGCCAGGCCTCCTCGGTATGGCCAAGGGTCGAATAGAAGACGCGGCCCTTGCCGTACATCTTGCTCCAGGCAACGGGAAAGTCATGATCGGCACGATGGATGCGGGGATTATTCGCATAGTCGAGCCTGGTTGCATCGAGGCTGAGCAGCACATTCACCTTGCTGCGTGACCAGTCTTTGGGCTGATAGATTTCGTCGTATTTCACAAACTCTTTCGGGAAATGACGGACGGCGGGGAAGTCGGGATCTTCATTAATGATGGGCGCGTTGAAGGTGCCCCAGGGATGCTGGTCGAACCATCCGCCGATCATCTCGCCGTACTCCGGCCAAGTGTAATTCGTATCCAACGCCGCGTGGATGCCGACGAAGCCCTTGCCGTCCTCCTTGATGAAGGACATCATGTCCTGCTTCTGGCTGGGGTCGAGATCGAGCTCGCCAGTGGTGCTGGCGAAGATCAGGAGATCGAAATAATTAAGATTCTTGGCGTTCCTTTGCAGGTCTTTCTTGGTGATCAGCTCGGTGTCGGTGCGCATGGTTGTGTCCCACAGGCCGCTCTCCTTGCCCATGTCATAGATGGCGGCCATGGCGGCGGAGACCGAGTCGTGCTCGAAGCCTTTCGTCTGGCCGATCACCAGAACGTGCTTCAGATGGATCTGTTTGGTATGCGGAGGAGGTGGTAAGGTCTGGGCGCCGCTGGTCTGATCCTGGGCCTGGCCCGTTTGAAGAACTGCCGCACAGAGCACGGTCAGGACAAGGAAAAAAGAGTTTCGAAGAGGGCGCAAGAAATCTCCTTTCGGGCTCTAAGACAAATTGTGCCGGCAAGTTTCTTTGCTCACCGAAGGTTTGCACGGGAAGCTCACTGCATTCAGCGGACTCACTGAGTGGATGTAAGCGTTTAACCGGTTGGCCGTACACCATCAAAAAACAAGTCAATCTGGATCGGGGTTTTCAGTACGACGATGATTTTCTCACCGTCGGCGGCAAATGCAAACCGCTGTCTCCCGAAGAGGGACAGCGGGCACTCGAAAGATGCAGACGATGATCCCGCAAACAGACGATATCGATGCAGATCCTAGTAGATCCAGCTGCAGTTGCGAGTGAAGCCAGTTGTCTCCGAGCGCTTCCAGGTGGTCCCTGCCTTCTCAACCGCGAAAATTCCGCCGCTTCCGCAAAAACCGCCACAGCTTTTGATCACTGATACCAGCGCTCTCGTGTGCTGATGGTCAAAACCGGGCACGCCCAGAAAGCGGATGTATCTCAACTGCTTATAACTCTCGCAGCCAGCTTCGCGTCCATGCGAGGCAAGGCATTTCTGAGCCTGGGGCACCTCACTGCGCGGGAGCAGCTTGTAATCCTGCGGAATGGCGAACTTCTGTTCCCACCGATGGCTCCGCCGATTTGCCGCGACAAAAGCATCGGCCATTTCCTGTTCCTGCGGAGTCGATGGCTTCAGGCAACTTCCGTCCACTTGCGGGATGTCGGTGATGGAGTATTCCGAGAAGGCGAGCGGATCGGGGCTCGGAGTCTGATACAGACCGGAATAGACATCGTAGGCTTCGGGAGGCACCGGTGCCTCGCTGGGCTGATTCAACGGACTCGTCACTGATAGATCTGTGATTGGCTTCGCTGACCTGCCGCGGTGCAACGGCACGAACCGTATCCAGATGATGACGGCGACAACAGCGAACAGGAACACGCGCAGCCAAAGGCGCCACGAAAAACGCATTCTTCCCTTCCCGCTCCTCCGATTGAATTGCGAGCCAACGACGCTCGACGATCGCTTGATTCGTTCATTATTGCGCGTGCGGCGTTGCGCGTGCCGGAATCGCGCATGGTACGTAGCTCACGGACGCACAATCGTTGGACCGAAACGCCTCAATCTGAAAAAGCCGTACGCATGCGGCGAACTGCGTGGGGGATGTGCTCGGCCGGGGCGCTCCCGAAACCGAGAATAAATCCGTGACGTTTCTTCTTGCCCAGGTAATTTGTAGAAAGCGGCCAGAGCCATACCCGATTCTGCGCCGCCCTTTGCGCGATCTCCACATCATGAAGGCCAGCCGGCAGCGCGACCGCCATGTGCATCCCGGCCTTGGCTCCCTGTATCTTCACCTTATCGTCGAATTCTTCACGAATGCATTTTTCGAGGGCGGTGCGCCGCACACCGTAAAGCAGGCGCATCCTGCGGATATGCCGCGCAAAGTGCCCTTCTTTGATGAAGTCGGTGAGCACCTCCTGGTACAGATACGGCGGAAAAATATCCATCGCGAATCGAACCTTGCGGAAGGGCTCAACAAGATCCGGAGGAACAACCATATATCCCAGGCGCAGCGAAGCGAAGAGAACCTTGCTGAAGGTCCCGATGTAGATTACGCGTGAGTTGCGGTCGAGCCCCTGCAGAGATGCGATCGGCATGCTTCCGTAGCGGTATTCGCTGTCGTAGTCGTCCTCGATGATCCAGGCCCCGGCGCTGTGCGCCCAGTTGAGCAGTTGCAGCCGCCGCGAAGCGCTCATGGTGACGCCAAGGGGATACTGGTGCGACGGCGTGACAAAGGCAACGCGAGCCTTGGGAAAGCGCTTGATGCCTGCAGCAACATCCATGCCTTCGTCGTCGACGGGAACGGGGGCCATCTGGCAACCGGCTCCCATCAGGACGGCGTGCGTTAACCGATAGCCGGGCTCCTCAACCCATGCCGTGTCTCCGGCGTCGAGAAGCACGCGGGAGGCAATCTCGAGTGCCTGCTGCGATCCCGACACGATCATAATCTGTTCTGGATCGCAGCGTACCCCGCGGGAGGTTCGGAGATAGTCGCTGATGATCTCGCGAAACCGCTCCCGGCCCAGCGGATCTACGTGATGAATTGCCCCGGCACGCGGGCTGAGCGAGTGACGTGCTACCAGGCCGCCCCAGGTTCGAAAGGGAAACTCGTCGAGTGCCGGCTGATGCACGCCGAAGGCACCCCAGCCATGCCGCCATGGCGTCTCCGGGAATTGCGGGAGGAGAGCACTCCGGCGGGAAAGCGGTCGAGGGCGGGCGTCGATGTGTTCTTTTGCCGGCGCACCATTGTCCGCCGAGCTTAACTGGTCCGGCAATGAAGCCGAGACAAATGTCCCTGCACCGGTGCGGCTTTCAAAATATCCCTCGGTCAGTAGCTGCGCGTAGGCATCGAGGATCGGGAAGCGCGAAATCCCGATTTCTGTCGCGAGCGTCCGGCTGGAGGGCAACTGCTGACCCGGGCGAAGGTCGCCGCGAAGGATCGCAGCCCGGTAGCCGTCATAAATCTGCCTGTGCAGGGGAGCGTCGGAGTCCCGGTCGATTACGACGACTGGCAACACTCCGGCGGAAACGTCAGCCATTGCCCCATCATAGTGGTTAGGCCTGGACGCTCACAAGGGGTGGGTACATTCGACCACTTTACGGGCGATCGATCCAGGCAGTCAAGAATGCCGGCCACGATGCTGTCGCTCGATTTCATTCAACCCAGACACCAGTCTGTGACGGGCGCGAGGCTGAAGCACGATAAGACCAGCACCGGAACATTGCTTCAGGAGTCGCTAACCCCCTTAAAAGAAAGGTGCCGCGGATTCTTTACATGTAAAGAACCCGCGTCCTTTGCCGCAAGGAGCTTATCTTCCTTCTTCCCGCTTCCCTATAAGGATCGCGTTTCAGAAGACGTCTGAGGGGGCCTGGCTTTGAAATTTATCCAGAGGAAAAAAAATGTCCGGCACGTACCGGGCAGATTCAGCTGGCTGGGGTTGATACTTCTGTTTCTGATCAGCGGAATCGCCGCTCAGGGACAGGTGGGAGCCGCCAGTCTGAGCGGGGCGGTCGCCGATCAAACCGGTGCTGTGATTCCCAGCGCTGGGGTGAGCCTTGTGAATCTGCAGAACAGAATCCAGCGCACTACAAAATCGACGGATGGCGGCACATTCAGCTTTGCCGCGGTGCCTCCGGGTGATTACAACCTGACGGTCATCGCTGCCGGGTTCAACACGTACACGCAGAACGGTATTCACCTGAACGCCGGCGACAGCAAGAGTCTAGACGACATTCGCCTCAGCGTAGGTTCGGCTTCCCAGGTGGTTGCTGTCGAGAGCACGGTGGCCGGCCTGCCGCTGGACGATGGTCAACTCAGCTCGACCATCACGTCGAATGACATCGAGAAGCTGTCGATCGTTGGCCGGGACGCCACGGAACTTCAGCGAATCCTGCCCGGATTCGCGATCCGCAACCAGGATTCGACCAACCAGGCTCCGGATTTCTCGCAAGTGCAGATTGGCCAGCCGACTCCGTACGCTTCGAACGGAGCCCCGGTTGCGGGTATCACCCTGAAGCTTGACGGAGCCAGCCTGACCGACGCCGGGAACTTCGGCGCGAACCTGCAGAACATTAACGATGCCTTCGTCAGCGAGGTCCAGGTCCAGACTTCAAATTTCGGCGCCGACCAGTCGAATGGTCCGGTGGTGATTACCGGCGTGACCCGGGCCGGAACGGCAAAGTATCACGGCTCTCTGTACACGTTTGCCCGCACAAGCCAGTTGAATGCCAATGACTGGCTGGCAAATTACAACGGCATCGGCCGCCCCGATGATCGCTATGTGTATCCCGGCTTCACGTTGAGCGGTCCGGTTCCGGGTCTGAAGAAGCTGACATTCTTTGCCGGAGCCGAATATGACGCGCAAAGAAACGTCTACGCCTACAACAGCGTGGGCAGCTCGATCATTCACGCGCTGGTTCCCACAGCCGCGATGCGCAATGGCGACTTCAGCGCCGCCTCCCTCCAGAATTATCTCGGCCCCAACTATGCGAACGGCACCTACAGCACGATCTCTCCCGTTCCGACAGTCGGAGACAACGGCTCACCAGTCACAAACGGCGATATCTCCGCTTTTCTCGACCCCGGTGCGATCGCCCTGGTCAAGGGAACTCTGCCACTGCCAAACGAGGCAACCGGCACGGACGGGTTCAACTACGTCAACGAAAATCTCGTCAACAACAACATCGGACAGGTGAGCGGGCGCGTCGACTATGCCATCAGTCCGAGAAATACCGTCTTTGCGCGGTACAGCTATGAACACGGCCTGCAAGGCCAGCCGCAGATTCCCTATTACTCGCCCTCGGCTTCCTCTGTCCTGGGAGCGGTGAACACTCCGGGCTATGGCGTGCTCAACGACATCAATGTCCATAGCGCAGCCGCGAACTACGTGACGGTGTTCAGCCCGACTCTGACGAACGAGCTCTATGCCACGCTGACCTACTTCGACGAAGCCTTTAAGGCAAGGCAGTTGAAGGCACTGCAGCGGTCGGCGATCTCCTATCCGTACAACGGCATTTTCGACAATGGAAGCACACAATATCCGCAACTGCGTACCTATGCGGCGGTGGGTGGGCTGCCGCTGGGGCTCTGGCCGGACTTCTCGTTCGGCGCGCCGGCGCTCAAGAAATTCCAGCCCAGCGTAGGCGACAATCTGACCAGGGTCTGGGGTAAGCACACGGTCAAAGTGGGCATCTTCTCCCAGCGCGTCACCAATAACCAGACGATTACCAACGGAAACTCGAACGGCGCTATCCAGAACTACTATTTCAACGGCGCCGGCACGGTGTTTTTCAGCTACAAAGGGACCTATCCCGACGGATCTCCGGCCTTTGATCCCACCCCTCACTACAACAGCGGCAACTGGTTGGCGGACTTCTTCGAGGGCCACATCCAGACATACGATCAGCAGACATTCCTTCCGCGAACCAACGTCTATTTCTGGAACACGGATTTCTATGCACAGGATTCGTGGCGGGTGACTCCGCGAGTGATGGTGAACTACGGAGTCCGCTTTCAGCATCTGGGCGCATGGACCGACGCGCACGGCATCGGCGCTGCTGTGTGGACTCCTTCCACGATCAACAGCACCTTCGATCCGAATACTAATCCTTTGCCCGGGCTGCAATGGCACGCGATCAATAAGAGCATCCCCAACTCAGGCACAGGATCGACTCCGCTCTTCTACTCACCACGAGTCGGTTTTGCCGCGGACATCTTCGGGACAGGGAAGACCATATTGCGCGGAGGGATCGGTGCGTATCGCTTCCACGATGCGGAGACGGATGTGGATTCGGCCTTCCAGGAGTCTCGCGGATTGCGGGATGCGCTTCTGGCGGGATTCGGCAACGCCACGCTTGCCGGCATCAGCAGTCTGCATCTGAATCCGGCCACGTTCGGGAACGCCGGCGGCACTGAGACCTTCTCGGCGATTCCTTCGATCTTTGGACTCGACTCCACCGACGATACGGTGCCCGTCACGAACAACTACAGCCTGAGCGTCGAGCAGCAGTTGCCAAGACGCACGGTTCTGCAGGTCTCCTATGTGGGCAATAACAGCAATTCGCTGATGAACAATGGGACAACGCAGGCGGTGGTGCTCAACAACGTGAACGCCATCCCCGTCGGCACGCTCTATCTGCCGAGCAGCGCAGCGACAATCAACAGCGCTCTCGGTTACAACTACTGCGATCCGAGTGCCTGCACCCCACTGCAGGTCGCGAACCTATCAGCGACGGTCGGCTATCCCGGACAGCCCAGCGTTCAATATGTCCGACCTTATCCGAGATATGGGACGATCACCGTACCCCGCCATAACACTTATGCAAACTACAACGGTCTGCAGGTGCTGGTGCAGAAGCAGGTCGGCCGGCTCAACTACAGCGTGAACTATACATGGTCGAAAGCGATGGGCATTCTGGGATCGGCTGCAGATTTCAACTTCACCGCGCCGATGGACCCCTTCCACCTGCAGAACAACTATGGCCCGATGAACTTCGATCGCAGCCACGTCGCCAATTTCACTTATTCCTATCAGACCGGCAGGCTGGTGCAGGATCGCGCTCTCGGAGGACTTGTCAACAACTGGCTTATCTCCGGAATTACGACGATCCAGAGCGGGCCTGACATGCAGACCGGCGTAAGCTTCTCGCCGAACTTCTATATGCAGGGCACGATCGGCACGACAAATCCGATTCCGGTGAACAGCCAGGTGCTGCTGGGAACACCGGATGTCAGCCTGCAGCCAGTGCTGACGTGTAATCCGAGCTCGCACCTGGCAAGCCACCAGTACATCAACGGAGGATGCTTCTCACTGCCGGCGTTAGGAACCAACGGCCAGTACATCTTCCCCTATGCGCACGGGCCGAAGTTCTGGGACAGCGATCTTACCCTGGAGAAGGGCTTCAGCGCCGGCGGAGACCGCTCGATTCACCTGCGCGTCGCGGGCTTCAACTTTCTTAACCACCCGCTTAACAGCTTTGGAACGGGCTACGCTCAGCAGACAACCCTTGTCTTCTCTGGTCCGAATGAGGAATCGGCGGCCTACAATCCAGCGTCCGGCTTCGGCTACGCCCCGCAAAAACTGGGACGAAGGCTCATGGAGGTTTCCGCAAAATTCACCTTTTGATTGCGCCACTTCCCCGGGGTGGGGGGTGGAGGGCACTCCCCACCCGCCTTTTTGGAAATCCCATGCTGCCAAGGCGTGAATCCGCGAATCCGTGAATCAACGATCGGCGGGCGCAGGCTGTTCGCGGGAGGCGATCTCCGGCATAGAGGCCTTGTATCTGAGCGGGAGGACGATGCGGACTTCAGTTCCCCCTTCGAGCAGAGGCTGCATCGAGAATGTATACCGGTCGCCGTACATCCGCAGGAGCCGGCGGCGCATGGAGTCTATCCCCACGCCGGCTGGTAGATCCTTGAATCTGTCTGCGGAGCCATTGCTGTTATCGCTCACCGTGAGGATGATATCTTTCGGCCTCAACGTGCTGCGCACCCATATCAACCCGCCGGTTCCTTCTGTTTGCAGGCCATGCCGGACTGCATTTTCAACCAGCGACTGCAGAAGAAAACTGGGGATCAGCGCTTTTTCCGTGCCTCGAGCAATATCAATCAGAACTGAAAGGCGATCCCCGAATCGCATCTTCTCGACCGCGACATACGCCTGCATGAGAGCCAGTTCCTTGTCGAGCGGAGTTTCCGGCTTGATGTCGTCTTTCAGAGCCAGCCGCAGCATGTCACTGAGCCGGGTGAGCGTCAGGCCGGCGGTCCTTGGATCCAGCTGTGAAAGCTTCGAGATGTTCTGGAGGCTCTCGAAAAGGAAGCGCGGATTGAGTCGCATACGCAGCGTTTCAAGCTCGGCCTGGCGCATGCTGTTTTCCAGCTCCGCTCTTTCGAGAGCGAGCTGGACAGACTGACGATCCTTCTCATGCAGGCTGGAAACACTGCGAATCAGGTAGCCGCCGCCAATCGCAAGCCAATAGAGCGCCTGCTCAAAGGCCAGCTGGGGAAGGGAAATCGACCACCAGGGATGCGATCCATGCGCCTGGGACGACATGTGCTGAATCGCGGCACTCAGTGCGCCAACAATGCTGCTTGCCAGACATGAGAGCGGCAGGCCGGCCAGTCCCAGAAACAACAGGTGCCTGGGCCACTCTTTGTGGTTCAGCGGATAACGCCGCTCAAGGCGAAAAACCAGAGGTGTCAACAAAAGCCACGGGTAACAGCTTGCCAGGAACGCCAGCAGTGAAGACAACGGATTCGCGGGCCCGCTGTTAAGCAGCAGCGAGTGGCGCGCCCAGGTCATGACGCCAAGCAGAGTCCAGACGACAAGGAGCATGCCGAAGCCCGGGTAAAACACTAGTTTTTTTTGAAGCTTGGGAGGGCAATCCATCGGTTCCGTGAGTGCTCACACCGTTGGTCTGTTTGACTATTCTGGCACAAATCGGCCCGAGTAAACGTTAATTTGAGCCAGGGCGTCCAAGGGAGTCGATCAGCGCTCTGCCGATGGCGTCAAATGACGCTTTTCTAAATGCTGACGCCGGTGCTTAGCCCAAAGGGATTAAGCCTACCCCGGCAGGAATCTGCGCAAAATCTGTTCCCGCTCTCGCACGTCCCATGCTTCGGCAACAGGTCTCTGGCAGTCAAGAGCCTGCCCGGCGGCCACCGACAAAGCAGTGACAAAGCAATGACATCTGAATGTCAGCCTAGACAGGCCAGGTCAAAGAAAATGGGGTTCAGTCCTACAGCGCAGCATGCGAACCCCCGCAGCAACAACGCGGAATCCATAAGACCTAACACAAACAGGAAGAACGGGAATGAATACTCTCTACCTGCCCACGAACGGAGTGACGTACAAGATTGTCAAGCGGCTTCTGGATATCGTGCTTTCGATCGCGATCCTTCCGATAGTGCTGATCCTGGTAGCCATTGTCGCCGTTATCGTTAAGCTCACCTCTCCGGGGCCCATCTTCTACCAGCACCGGCGAGTTGGACTCGGACGGAAAAATTTCGGTCTTTGGAAATTCCGCACGATGTTCCATAACAGCGATCACATCTTCTGGAATCATCTCGCGCAAGATGCCGATGCCCGGCGCGAATGGCTGTGCTACAGAAAGCTGAAGTATGACCCGCGGATTACGAAAGTCGGGGCCATTCTTCGCCGAACCAACCTCGATGAATTGCCGCAACTTCTCAACGTGATTCTCGGTCAAATGAGCTTGGTAGGTCCGCGGCCTGTCGTTGAAGACGAACTTAAGCGCTATGGAGCGGGCGAGACCCTCTACTCGGCGGTTTTGCCGGGCATAACCGGTTTGTGGCAGGTAAGCGGCCGCGGCTGCCTTCCCTACGAGAAGCGTGTCGCGCTCGATGTGGAATATGTGAGTACATGGTCGTTTACGCAGGATCTGGTGGTGTTAACAAGGACCTTGAACGCAATCTGGACATGCCGCGGAGCTTTTTGAAAGAGCGCCTGGAAGATGCCTATGAAGCGACTTAAGGCGGCGCAGGACAACCCATGAGGACCGCGAAGGGATTCTCTTTTACCTGCTCCCTTTCGTAGAATGTGCGCATCTTTAATGATGATCGGACCCCTCTTTGGCGCGGAGTTGTAGGGCGTTATGGAAATCACACTCCAGAGAACCGCGAACTTTCTGATCGTGGCTGTGACTGCCTTATCCGCATTGCAACCAAGAATTCTCAACGCCCAACAGAATGAGCCGACTCTCCAGGCAGGGGCAGCCGATGCCGGTTCTCCATCCGCCGCACAGCAAACTGCAGAAATTCTTCGTATGGTCGCCGAAATGCGCGAGGAGCTGAAGGATTCGCGGCATGAGGTGGATGATCTCAAAAAAGAAGTGAATAAACTGAGAGAAGAACTGGAGGCCAGTACGCAGGCCGCCAGCGGAGCCGGGTCTCTCAAGTCCGCTGTGGACGAGCTTCGCGACGATCAGCAGGTCGTAGAATCCCAGGTGAAGACGCTGGATCAGGCGAAGGTTGGCACGGAATCAAGATATCCCCTTCGAGTTACAGGGATGATCTTGCTCAATTCCTATGTCGTCGATGGAGCGGTCGACAACCCCACTCTGCCGCTCATTGCCCTGCCCAGAACCTCACAATGGGTACACCACTCCCTGGGCGCCACCGTCTCGCAGACGCAACTGGGTCTGGATGCTACTGGCCCAACGCTATGGAGTGCGCGTACATCCGCCGATATCGCGGTCGATTTCTTTAACTCGACCAGTTACACCACCATACCGCCGCCCAACACCATGAATCTGCGGCTGCGAACCCTGGATGCAAATCTGGATTGGAAGAATGAGCAGGTGTCGGCGGGCTTGCAGACTCCGTTGATTACTCCTCTCTCGCCGACTTCGTTCGCCACCATTGGCGAGCCTGCGCTTTCATGGGCCGGCAATCTCTGGACATGGTTGCCCCAGGCCACATTCAAATATCGGAAGTCCTTCACCGATACTTCGCATGGAGTTTTTGCGTTCGGGCTCCTGGACCCGGAGGCAGGTAACGTGACCGGCGAGCAGGCCTATGGGGTCCTGAGAAGGAATCTCCAACCCGGTTACGAAGGCCGCATCGCCTACGAGTGGGGAAGTGAAGACAGACCCTATGAAATCGGTGGAAGCGGCTATTACACCCGGCAGCTCTACTACGGGAACGGCACGACCGAGAATCAGCCCCTCGATTTCTGGGCCGGAACCGCAGACTGGCGTGTTCCGCTGGCGAAATTTGCCGATCTCTCCGGCGAGTTCTATCGCGGCCGTGGAATTGGCGATCTCGGCGGCGGCGCCTTCAAAAATGTCGTTATAGAGTATGGTTCACCGTATGCGAACGGACTGAATGCCACCGGAGGATGGACGCAACTGAAATTCCGTATTACGCCGATCCTGGAGGCAAACGCATACTTTGGAGAAGACAGCGCACGCGCAAGTCAGGTTCGCGATCAAGCCCCGGTCACGACTTCGAATCCGTACTACTCTTTAGTCCGGAATCAGAGCGCGGCAATGAACCTGATCTTTCGTCCCAAGACTTACCTGGTTTTCGCCGGCGAATATCGCTACCTGCAATCCTGGTATGTCTACGGCTCCGCGAAGAATGCACAGACGCTCAACCTGACGATGGGCTACCTTTTCTGATGCGATCCGGCCGACCATCTCTGACGTGGCTCGTCCTGGCAACGTTTATCCTTCCACCTCCAATGCTCAGCCAGCCGGCGGAAGTGACCGCGCAGGCAAAAGTAAAGTTCGCCGGAACCGCAAGTAATGCTGAGCATCATTCGAATGATGGAGTGGTGCTTTGGCTCACCCCCATCGATGCGCCGCTTCCTGACCGATCTCCCAGCACAAGCCGGAATCATCTGCAACTGGCGCAAAAGAACAAACAGTTCGTACCGCATCTCCTGGTCGTGCAAACCGGCAGCGTTGTTGAGTTTCCCAATCTCGACCCGTTCTTTCACAATGTCTTCTCCTATTTCAACGGAAAGAGATTCGATCTCGGGCTCTACGAGAGCGGCACCACGCGAAGCGTGCACTTTGATCGTCCGGGCATCTCCTACATCTTCTGCAACATCCATCCGGAAATGAGCGCCGTCATCGTGACGGTGCCCACGCCGTATTACACGATGTCATCAGCATCGGGCAGTCTCGTCATTCATGACGTTGCTCCCGGAAACTACATGATGCATGTGTGGGCAATCGGTAATTCCGATGCCGCTCTTGCGGCGATGGGCCGCCGGATTACTGTCTCTGGCGGCACTGTGGACCTGGGCACAATCGCTCTTCAGGAATCCGCGCCAGGCCCTCACAAAAATAAGTTTGGAGAAGACTACACCACCCAAAAGGCGCCTTACTGAACGGTCTCGCAGGTCAACGATCGATCTTCAAACGCGCCAGCGTCGTTAATCCCATGCCCCTCATGCAATCGGTTGAGTAGAGCAGGGTATCGGCGTCCTGCCACGACGGCGAATATGCATTGCAGTCTCCGAAGCTGAGCTGCGTCCGACGTCCAGTGAGCAGATCAAACAATGCGAGTTGCCATCGACTCGAGATGAGTTGCCGCGCCACCAGCATCTGCCCGTCAGATGACAACGCAGGTGAATTCACTGTTCCATCGCCCGTTGCGACCGGCTGCGGTTCTGCGCGCGGCGAGACTCGGAAGATTTGCTCTCTGCCCTCGTAGACCGCGCTCATGATGAAATCAGCGCCGCTTCCAGCAGCGAGCGTTCGGACATCGAATGAAGCGGGCGTAACTCTTACCGGAACAGCCGTGTTGCCAGAAGCGCATTCACTTAGACCGACCGCCCACAGGCTTCCCCGGCCGTTGTCCTCGCGAAGAAAGGCGAGACGAGTTGCATCCCGCGAGAGGACCGGATCTTCCCCGCTGCTGATTTCACAGGTTTGCGCTTCCCGGCCCGCCGAGAAGTGGACAAGGCGGGAGCCGCCCTCCGAAGCCTCTTCGATCCACACTTCATCACCGGAGGCGGCATAGCTCAATTGATCGGTGAGAGGATCGGACCCCAGGTAATGATCGGAAGACAACATGGCGTTGCGCACGCGATAACCGTTCGGCAGCATGGCAACGTAGAGTAGTTCGCGGCGTGTTGCGACCGGATCAATCCGCAGATAAGCGCCATCTGCAGGATGAATCAGCTCGACCCCGCTTATTTCACCGCTCTTAAGGTGCAACCACGCGCTTCGTCCGCCAATGATCCAGAGGATAAGGACAACGAACCCACTTCGGAAGGCGGGCCTTCTGAAGAAGTTCGTTGATCGCCGGCTTTCGTCATCTCCTGATGGCTTAAGCAGGACGCAATAAAAGAGCAGCAACCCTACGCCGCACCACAAGGTGAGATAGAAGACCGGCGTAAAGAGGGTCACAGATGTGGACCCCAGATGAATCGCACGGATATTGCACGCCAGAAAGTAAAGGAGCACGTAAACGAGAGCAGCCTTTGATCGATGCTGACGGATGAGAACTGCCATCGTGGGCAACGCGGCGGCAATCAACACAACGAACTGATAACTCGCGGGCGCAGATGAAAGAAACATGAGCAAACAGAGGAACATCGACCACTCGATCGCTTCTCTATCGTCACCGCCAAACCGTGGTCGCATGCAGAGCAGCACCATACCCACCAACAGAGCCTGCCAGAGGGGATAGAGGATGACAAAGAGCCGTATCGATGCCACAACCGGGTGCGGATTCACTTCCGGTTCAAGAAGAAAGAGCCTGTGAAATAACGCTGAAGATGAAGTAATCGCGGGCGAAAATGGATTTTGACTTTCTCCCTGCAGCAATCGCGGCAACTGCTCGAATAAGTACACCCGCATCACCTGAGGTCCGGCAATCAGGCGGGTAAGAGTCAAACAGAGACCAGTGCAGGCGATCGCGGCGCCGAGCGCCCTCCAGCGCCTCTTCCACGCAAGATAGAGACAGAAGAATGCGGGATAAATCTTAAGAGCTGCCGCTATTGCGATATAGCATCCGCTGCTGATCTGCCGGCCCCGGATGTGACTCACATAAGCAGCAGCAAGCACTACCAGCACCAGGATATGCATCTGCCCATTGAGAAAGCTCGACCGCAGCGGCAGCACTGCGCATAATGCGATGATCCATGCCCTGCGGTATCCAAGGCCGGCCTGCCGCCGCAGCATTTCAATCGACCCCGCCAGGAGCGCTATATTGCAGACGATCCAGAGGCGCTTCGCCTCCATGACGGACAGCATAGAGAAAGGGATGATTGGAAAGGCAGAAAAGGGAGTCAGGCCAAGAAAACCGGCAAGCTGATGGCGGACGCCGAAGTGATCGGCTGCGCGCTGGAACCAGATCCACTCATAGATTCGATCGAGACAATAGTGTTCTCGGATAAGGCGCGCTGCCACATAGTAATTCGGGAAGTCGGTATTTAGTATTCTCCAACCGGGGATCAGCCCTTTCCACACGAGCAGCGCCGCGAGAATCACCAGCAGGCCGCACTCAGCGGCAAGTTGAATGTTTGCCATCCGTCCGTTCTGTGACGGGCGCATCGTTAGCTGTGCAGATCCCATTTACTTCGAACCCAACTGAAACTCTCTGCTTAAATTGAGTGCGCGTTGTCTCATTCGCATCCACCTGAATCGTGCGCCGAGATATTCGCAATCGGAGCGCAGGTGATACCAGAGACGGGTTGCTCTGTACCATGTATCCTCGAGCCGATAGGCCACGCTATTTCTTGTAGATCGCGCCGCAGCCTCACTCAGCTTGTGGGGCTTTCGAACCGGCAGCAGGCGGCGAAGCAGATACTGCCGCCATGCCCGGCGATCTGTCCAGAACTGCTGCTGCACTAGAAGCGCGAGCTTATTTCCGGGAGGGTCTGAAAGCAGCCAGGCCGGCGCATAACGTTCGATCCACAACTCGCTCTCCGCCGATAGGTTGCGCCTGACGATCTGATGCAATGGCACAGGCATATCCACGGGGAAAGTACTGTCCACAAGTTCCAGGACCAATGCGCACGCGGAGGCGAGGACCTTATTTGCTTCGATCATCTGCGCCGCTTTGATCCAGATATCCTTCTCGCTGCGATGCGCTCGAATGAACGTGGCCACTTCGTAAAACGACAAGAGGCGAGTCCACGACCCGAGCAGATGGCGGAAGATGTGCAGAAGCAGATAGACAAAGTGATGCGCAGGCTGAAGGCGCCTGAACTCCACACCACAGATCTCATGGGTTTCAGACGCATCGAGGAATCCGGAGAATGAGGGCAGGGCAATATCGTCGGCATCCCGCTCCCAGACCTGAGTGTGCAATTCAATGGGAGGCGGTTCGGGCAATCCATAGAGATAGGCGTGAACGCCGAGGTGCCGCTTCCACGGCCGGATAAGACGGACTTCGCCTGAATCGTCGGCACGTTGCACTCGATAGCCGAGGCGTTCGAGCGCGACCTGGGCGCGGCCAGTATCCTGGGGGACAATCAGCAGATCCAGGTCTATCTGGTGCCGCTCGCGGATACTGTCAAAGCAGTCGGGGACGAGGCTAAAACCCTTGACGCAGCAGTGTTGCACTTGAGAAGCATCGAGAGCCTGAACGGCCTCCTGGAAATATTGAAGCATCTGCTCCATTCGCTTTTGGTTGTCTGCAAGGCGCGATCGCAGCGCACCTCTCACAGAGGAGGGTATTGCCGATCCGGGTTGCAACGCTTCGAACCGCGCAGCCAGAGGAAGAGCAAGCCCGCTGCGGTCAAGCCACCGCATATTTCTGATCCAGTCAGTCTCCGGCGCTTGCAGGCCCTCCAATCGATCGGTACCGAGAAACCGGACGACACTCTTTCTGAATGCGAGGGTATCTGTCATGATCGCTCATTCCTCCCCATCTCATTTCCCATGAAATTGGCAATGTTGTGAGTAAGATCGCGCAGATACTTCACCGCGCCAGGGTCTCCACACGCGTCATCCTGAGGAACAACGATGAAGCCGGCGCCGTCTCCCGTTTCAAGATCCAACGCGAACCATTGCTCCCTTCCCATGCTGAGGAAGAGCGAATGAACATCTGCAATTGCTCTGCACATCGAGTCACTGCCCGAAGCAGTGCCACCCCATTCACAGGCAATTTCCCAATGCATGTCTGATTCACTGTCACATGCGGCTTGCGGGAGAAGGCCCGCCTGTTCTGCGGCAAGCAAGACAAATTGAGAATCGGTGCGGATCGACACGTACGTGCCGCGCCACAAGAACCTGCCGCAGAACGGAAGCAGCGTGCGGCGCTGCATCATATCTGTCTGCGAATGGAAAAACAAGTGACTGGCCATGGATCAGCTCACACTAGCCAGAGCCCGATCGAGAGTCTCGGCAACTCTGTCAGGATGGTCGTTGAATGAAAAGCGATAGCACGGGGCGCCTTCGACGGCATGCTGGATGAGATCAAGCTGCCTTTTGTAACACTCGGCGAGCGTACCTTCGAGAGGCTCAATCTCCGCCTGCAAATGTGCAACTGCCTTACCTCGCGCGATGGGGATCATGCTGCATCCCTGTTTGCTTGCACGTTCGAGCAACACGACTGAACTTACCGCAGAGCGCAGACTTCTGGAAATTCCGAAGCACTCTTCCGGCCACACTTCATATGCGATTTCTCCATTCAGAGAACAATCTGTGCGAAAGGCAAGCAATTCCCCAAAAAACGCATCGGCATCCGGCAGTAGCTTGACCGGCACAGGCAAGCCCCACGCCTGGACATCCGCACGTGCGCCGGAATCTTCAGTCGCTGACAAATAGGTCCAATCATCGGCAAGCAGCGCATATCCACGTCGAGCCATGGCGATGGTCAGAGTCGATTTGCCGGCTCCGGAATGTCCCGCCAGAAGAATGCCTCGGCCTTCGCGGACGAGGCAGGCAGCGTGCACCGGAGCAACATCGATAGCGGCCGATAATATTCCCAGCAACGCGGGAAATATGTGCGCGCGCCAACGCCTCGAATCATCGGCGAGTTCTGCCGAGCACTCTCCAACTATCTCGCGAGTACGCAGATTCAACCAGAATGAATCGCCGCGCGTGAATCGTGCGAGAGCAAAGTGGCCTCTCGCGCGAAAGAAGGGAGCATTGTCACAAAGTTCGTCCGTATCGCGCACATGAATGGTGATGGACGCGCGGGACGCTGTTGGGTTGGACTCCACATGCTGAATCGGATTGAAATACTGCTGCGCGCACCTTGCAACCTGCGGAGAATTGGTTCGAATTTCAATCGCGTGGCCGGCAAAGAGCACTTGCTGAGTGCTGAGAGCGAGTGCGGTTTCCACTGTGTCCGCTGCCGACATGACGGGGCCTCCGTGGGCGAATCTGAACTCAGCCTATCGCCTGTCCTGCGGAGTAAAAATGCGTATCCGGCCAAAATGACAAAGGAGTGACATTCGCCTGACACTGCTGCGGATACGACAGTGGGAAAACAGAATGCACGGACATGCAACTTCCGATGCAAACTCCTCCCCCGGTCGAAGTGCTCCTGACGCACTCCTATCACCTGTACTACGACCGCAAGCAGGCTGAGCGACAACAGCCATATCCGCCCCTTGGCACGATGTATGCTGCTGCGCTGGCGCGTAAGGCCGGATTCTCGGTGGCGCTCTTCGACACTATGATCGACGATCCTGATGCGGGCTTCGAGCACGCGCTCGAGCAATACCGCCCGAAGGTCGTTGTGATATGCGAAGACAGCTTTAACTTTCTCTCCAAGATGTGCCTTTCGCGCATGCGTGAAGTCAGTTTCAAAATGCGTGAACTGGCCGCCAGATCCGGCATACCCACTCTGGTGCATGGCTCCGATTCATCCGATCAGGTTCGAACTTATCTGAACGAGGGCTTCCACGCTGTGCTTCTTGGTGAGTGCGAGGATTCTCTTCTTGAGTTGCTTCAAGCCATGCTGCGCGATGGACAGGCCGGTAGCTGGAAAATACCAGGGCTGGCTTATCTCTCCGATGGAGCGGTCGTCTACACAGCGTCACGTAGCCGCTCTACAGATCTCGACCGGTACCCCTTTCCCGCGCGCGACATGATCTCCGTCGATCGCTATTCCGAAATCTGGAAAACCCATCACGGCAGATCGTCGACGAATCTCGTCGCCAGTCGCGGCTGTCCTTTCCGCTGCAACTGGTGCGCCAAGCCTATCTACGGAAATAAATTCCTGCTGCGCTCAGCAGACTCAGTCGCCGAGGAAATGTCGATTCTCAAGCATGAATACGGCGTCGAGCACCTGTGGTTCGCCGATGACATCTTTGCGCTCAACCGGCACTGGGTAAGCGAGTTCGCAGACGCCGTCGAAGAACGGGATGCTGCGCTTCCGTTCAAGATCCAGAGCCGCGCCGATCTGATGAGCAACGAAACAGTGGCGGCGCTCAAGAGGGCAGGATGCGAAGAAGTGTGGATGGGAGCGGAGTCGGGATCGCAGTCGATTCTCGACGCGATGGACAAAGGCCTGACCGTGGCGTCGATTGAGACTGCACGGCAGCGACTTGGCGATGCAGGCATTCGCGCCGGCTTCTTTCTTCAATTCGGTTATCCCGGCGAGACCCTAAAAGAGATCGAAGAGACAATCGGCCTCGTCCGGCGATGCCGCCCAGACGACATCGGAGTGTCCGTGTCGTATCCGTTGCCTGGAACGGTCTTTTATCAGCGAGTGCAGGAGCAACTCGGTGAGAAGCGCAACTGGATTGACAGTCAGGATCTCAGCGTGATGTTCCGCGCCGCCTATACCGACGAGTTTTATCGATCGCTTCGCAATGCTCTGCATTACGAAGTGCGCCAATATCAAGACTCTACGGCGCAGGAAGACAATCGCACGCTGAGTGATCTGTGGAATGCGGTCTATCGGTTGGAGAAGTGCTGCAAGGTAGCACAACCAACACAACTACCGATTTTGCAGACGAATACCAATGCCCTCGCGATGTGCGAGGCGGAAGTCTACGGATAAGGAAAGAGAAGACGAGGTCGCCGGCGACGCTGCCATGGAACTGCTACTCACGCACGGATATTTCCTTTTTGAAGACCCGAAGGAGCTTCAGATCATGAAGCCCTACCCGCCGTTAGGGCTGCTCTACATTTGCTCGCACCTGCGCAGCAAGGGACATTCGGTGGAAGTCTTCGACAGCACCTTTCAGACACGCAGCGCTTTAAGCAACAGGCTGCGCGAGGGGACACCCGCCGCACTGGGCATCTACGCAAATCTGATGACACGCCCGAACGTGGTCAAGATACTCCGCGAGGCAAAACAGGCCGGCTGGAAAACGATCGTCGGCGGTCCTGAGCCGGGGGCATATGTCGAAGAATACCTGGATGCAGGCGCCGATGTTGTCGTTCTGGGCGAGGGTGAGATCACCCTTGAGGAGTTGCTGAACGCCTGGAAGAAGAGTGATGCCGATCTTGGCCAGATCGCAGGCATTGCATTCCGCGACGCTCGCGGTCTTACGTGTCGCACCGCGCCGCGCGCGCAGATTGCCGATCTCGACGCTCAGCCGTGGCCTGCCCGCGAAGACATCGACATGGACCGGTACGTCGACACCTGGCGGACCCATCATGGGAAGGGCTCTGTATCCATCATCACCGCTCGCGGTTGCCCTTATCGCTGCGAATGGTGCAGCCATCAAGTCTTCGGCCAGACCCACCGCCGACGCAAGCCTCAACATGTAGCCGATGAGTTGGCCTGGCTGCTCGAACGCTACAAGCCGGATGCGCTGTGGATCGCCGATGATGTCTTCACCATCAACCACGACTGGTTGGCGAAATGGGCGGCGGAATTAAAACAGCGCAAGATACATATTCCGTTTGAATGCATTTCCCGCTCTGACCGCTTGAATGAACCAGTGATTCGCACACTCGCCGAACTCGGTTGCCAGCGCCTTTGGGTCGGCTCCGAGAGCGGCTCACAACGCATTCTGGACTCGATGCAGCGCGGCGTGAAAGTGCAGGCCGTCCGTCAGGCAGTTGCACTTTGCCGTCAATACGGTATCGAAACCGGCATGTTCCTGATGTGGGGATATGAGGGTGAAGAGCTGGAAGATATCGAAGCAACGATCGACCATGTTCGCTCTTCGAATCCCGATATCTTCCTCACCACGGTTTCCTACCCGATCAAGGGAACGCCGTATTACAACAAGGTTGCTTCTCGCGTAGTTCAGATCAAGCCCTGGGGGCAGACTTCAGACCGCGAGTTCGAGGTTTCCGGGCGCAGGCCACGCGATTTTTATCGCGTCGCCGACGAGCTGCTCCGCTTTGAAGTCGAACTGGCCAGGCTTCGCCTTCGCGGTTCCGACTCGAACGTCGAACCGCGGATGACGGAGCTTGACGCGTTAATCGAAGACCGCCGGCGCACGCTCTATGCCTACACTCCCGTTGAAGAGAGGACGGCATGAGCGCCCAACCCGTGAATACGGCGTTGCCGATGCCGCATCAAAAACCGGCTTTCGACGCGATCGCCCAGGATTACGATCAGATATTTACGCACTCTCTTCTCGGGCGCGCACAGCGGACGCTCGTTCATGCGGCGCTTCGAGATCACTTCCGTAAGGGACAGCGGATTCTCGACCTGAACTGCGGCACGGGCGAAGATGCAGTCTATCTCGCTTCTCAGGGCATGTCCGTTCTTGCCTGCGATGTTTCGGAAGGAATGATCGACGTCGCACGAAGGAAAGCGGCTTCTCATGCATTCAAGCCACGCATCGAATTTGCCGTATGCGCGAATGAGAACCTCGACTCTCTGCAGGATCGTGCACCCTTCGATGGAGTGCTCTCGAATTTCGGCGGGCTGAACTGCACGGCTGACCTTGCTGCTGTAGCCCGCACGCTCTCGCGCCTCGTCCGCCCCGGCGGGGAAGCATTTCTCTGCGTCATCGGCCGCTACTGCGCCTGGGAGACCTTCTGGTATTCCATCCGGGGTCAGTGGGAAAAAGCTTTCCGCCGCATGAGTGCGGGCGGAGCCGAGGCGAAGATCGGCGAGGCCAATCTTCGCGTTTACTACCCCACGGTTCGTGAATTTCGAGACGCATTTGCGCCGTCATTCAAACTTGTTTCCTGGCGCGGCGTTGGCGTGATCTTACCGCCGTCATGGATGGAGCCTCTTTTTCATCATCGTTATTCGCTCGTCACTCTGCTGACGCATTTCGATCGAACGTTAGGCGCCGTTCCAGTCTTTCGCGGAGTAGCGGATCACATTCTTTTTCATTTTGTTCGGGAGGGTCAATGACGACGGCAGTAGCCAATCTCACCACCGGCAGGCTCGTTCCTTCGGGCAACGAACTATGGTTGCGCTGCCCGGAATGCTCTGCCAGTGTGGGACCGGTATCTGATCGTGACGATGGTTCTTCTTCCGCCAGCGTCGAGTGCGATTCCTGCGGGGCTCTGGTGCACAAGAAGAACGGGGTCTGGAGAATGCTTTCAAACCGCCAGCATGCGCGGTTTGCAACATTCAGACTGGAGTATGAAGAGATACGCCGCTCCGAAGGACGAGGTTCAATCCATCCGGCCTTTTACCTTGCGCTGCCATTCGCTGATCTCACGGGCAATTTCCGGGATCAGTGGCGAATTCGCGCCGACAGCTACCGTTATCTCGAGCGACGGATTCTGCCCCAGTTGGAGGAGCGCCACGGCAACAACCTTCGCGTTCTCGACGTAGGAGCCGGCAACGGCTGGTTGAGTTACCGCCTGGCACTCGCCGGCCATCGGCCGGTAGCTGTCGACCTGTGCGGCAATGCGTATGACGGACTCGAAGCAGCCCACCACTACGCAACCATACTTCCGGATTTCTTCGCACGCTTTGAAGCCGAGATGAATTGTCTTCCTTTCGATGACGCGCAATTCGACGTCGCGATCTACAACGCCTCCTTTCACTACTCGACCGATTACAAGCGCACTTTGCAGGAAGCTCTTCGTTGTCTGCGTCCTGGGGGTACCATCCTGATCACCGACTCGCCCACTTACCAGCGCACCCATAGCGGGGAGAGGATGCGATCAGAGCGACGCGAATATTTCGAAGCAAGATTCGGCACACGCGGCGATTCGCTCCCGACTGGGGACTTCCTCACTCCCGAAGTTATGTATTACATGTCGACGCTGGGCGTGCGTTGGACGCGTCACCTCGCCTGGTACGGCGTGCGCTGGTGGCTGCGTCCGGCAATTGCCAGGCTCAGGAGACGCAGAGAGCCTTCGCAGTTCTATCTCTATGAAGGGCGGACTGAAAAGGCGTGATCCTCCTCTACTATCCAAAACTCACGCGCCCCAAGAATCGTCGCTTCCCGCTGTCAATCCTCGCACTGGCTGCGGTGCTGGAAGGACGGGAGAAATATGAGATTGTCGATGGCAATCTCGATCCTGATCCCGACACCACGCTCGCTCGCCTGATTGAAACCAATCACGTGGAACTGTTGGGGGTGAGCGTGATGCCCGGCCCGCAGATGGTCTCGGCGATGAAATCGTGCAAGGCAATTCGCGCCCGCTATCCGCACGTGCCAATTGTCTGGGGAGGATATTTCCCTTCCGTTTACGGCGACGCGACGTTGAATGCGCGATATGTCGACTTTGCCGTGCGCGGCCAGGGCGAAAGCACGCTTCTAGAGCTGATCGATGCGCTGCGCGGCAAACGCGAGCTTCGCGGCATCGCCGGCCTGTCGTGGAAGGACGCCTTCGGGATGCGCGTTCACAATCCCGAGCGGCCGATACAGGGCCCGGACGCATTTCCCTGGAGTCCGTTTGAGCGGCTTGCGGTTCCCAGTTATCTGCGGCCATCCTACTTTGGCAAGCGCACCGGCGCGCATCAGGCCAGCATCGGCTGCCCATTTCAATGCACCTTCTGCGCTGTGCACGAGACCTACGGCAGTCAACAGAAGATGGAATCGCCAGACCGCACCGAAGCGATTATGCGCCATCTCGTCAGGAACTACGGGATGGATGGCGTGCAGTTCTACGACATGAACTTCTTCATGCGCGAGGACCACACGCGCGAGCTGATGGAGCGCCTCGCTCCGCTGAATCTCCACTGGTGGTGTGAGGGACGTATCGACGCCATCTGTCGCTATTCCGACGAGACTCTCGAATGGATTCGCAGGGCCGGCTGCACCATGATCTTCTTCGGCGCCGAATCCGGTTCTGACCGCGTACTGAAGGAAATGAAGAAAGGCATCACTACGGAACAGACTCTTGAAGTGGCGAAGCGTCTGCGAAGGCTCGGCGTCATTCCGGAGTTTTCCTTTGTTGTCGGCAATCCCCGCGATCCCGAAGAGGACACGCGCGAAACCATCGCGTTCATTCGCAAAATCAAGAGATTGAACCCAGTCTCAGAAATCATCGTGCAGCACTACACTCCCGTCCCCAATCGCGGAAAGATGTATGGCGGTATCGACGGCAAGGTGTCCTTCCCGGCAACACTCGAAGAGTGGGCTACACCCCAGTGGTACAACTTTACGATCCGGGTCAACCCGTCCATGCCCTGGCTCAAGCCGAAGACAAAACGTCTCATCGATAATTTTGAGACCGTCGTCGCCAGCCGGTGGCCAACTGTGCAGGACATCCAAGCGAGCAAATGGAGCCGCCGCCTCCTGAAGACAATCAGCGCCTGGCGCTATTCCACCCGCATCTATTCAGCGCCGGCCGAATTGCGCCTCGCTCAGGACTGGA
>Ga0335075_10001109_pt1 | contig 45040 bp, 41 predicted proteins | sample Lox_Sample_24_FD_206723 | JGI IMG/M metagenome (GOLD analysis project Ga0335075, IMG submission 206723) | Soil microbial communities from Loxahatchee National Wildlife Refuge, Florida, United States - Lox_Sample_2.4 | ecosystem: Environmental > Terrestrial > Soil > Wetlands | place: USA... | reverse complement strand
AGCTAGTTGACGCTGCCGCGGTGCTGCTGGTCCCGCTGATACGCATGCAGCTTGTTGTAGAGGGTCTTCAGGCTGCAGCCGAGCACGTCGGCCGCGCGCCGCTTGTCGCCTTCGAAATGCTTGAGCGTCGCGAGGATGAACGTGCGCTCGATCTCCTCGAGCGTCGCGCCGATCGGCATGCTGATGCCGCCGTCGTGGCCCGGCATGCCGTCCGCCGGCGAGCGCAGCGTCGGCATCTCCTGCTCCGACAGGTTCAGCTCGCCGTCGCAGAGGATGTACGCGCGTTCGACCGCGTTGCGCAGCTCGCGCACGTTGCCCGGCCACGCGTGGTGCAGGAACCGCACGCGCAACTCGTCGGACAGGCGCTTGTTCGTGCCGTTGCGCAGGTTGAGCTCGCCGAGGAAGAACTCGGCCAGCACCAGGATGTCCTCGCCGCGCTCGCGCAGCGGCGGCAGCTGCACCGTGACGACGGCCAGGCGGTAGTAGATGTCTTCGCGCAGCCGGCCTTCCTCGAAGGCGGTGGCCGGCGACCGGTTCGTGGACGCGATGACGCGCACGTCGACGTCGAGGTCGTCGTTGCCGCCGACGCGCGACAGGCGCTTCGTCTCGAGCACGCGCAGCAGCCGCGACTGCAGATCCAGCGGCATCTCGGTGATCTCGTCGAGGAACAACGTGCCGCCGCTGGCGCGTTCGAACACGCCTTCGCGCGAGCGCACCGCGCCGGTGAAGCTGCCGCGTTCGTGACCGAACAGCTCGGCCTCGATCAGCGTCGCCGGGATGGCCGCGCAGTTGATCGCGACGAACGGCTGGTCGGCGCGCGGGCTCATCACGTGGATGGACTCGGCCACCAGCTCCTTGCCGCAGCCCGATTCGCCGCAGATCAGCACGGTCGAGTCGGTGGGCGCGACGCGGCTGATCAGCTCGCGCACGCGCTGCATGCCCGGCGAGTGGCCGATCAGGCGCAGCGCACAGTCCTGCATGCGCTCGACGCTCATGCGCGGCTTCTCGGAGTCGATCTGCGCGCGATCCGCGAGACCGGCGCCGAAGTCGGCGGAGAAGAATTCACCCGCACCATTCTTCATGGTGCGTTCACCACGCGGACCGGCACCGCCGCATCGCCATTCGACACGGTGATCTCGACGCGCCGGTTCTTCCCGCGGCCGCCCTCGTCGTCGTTGCTGGCGGTGGGGTATTTCTCGCCCCAGCCGATGGCGCGCACCCGCGCCGGCGTGACGCCGCGATCGATGACCGCCATGGCGACGGCATCCGCGCGGTCCTGCGACAGCTCGAGGTTGTATACGCTGGATCCTTCCGCGTCCGTGAACGCCTCGATCTGCACGCGGCGGCCGGGGTTTTCGTTCAGGAAGCGCGCCAGCGCATCGAGACCGCGGCGCGCCGCCGGCTTGATGACCGCGCGGTCCTTGTCGAACGTGCCGTCTTCGAGCGTCAGCACGAGACCGCGCTCGGTTTCGGCCAGGTGCGCGACGGGCAGCGACTCGTGGGCCGGCGCGGCGCCGGAAGTGGGCAACGTCTCGATCAGGTGTTGGCGCTCGGTCTCGCCCGCCGCCACGCGCTGCAGCGCCACCTGTTCGCGCGATCGTTGCCCGGCGATGCGCGCCATCTGGGTCGCGAGGTAGGCGTAGTGCTCGGTGGCGTCGTGGCCGCGTCGCTGCTGCGACGCCTGCTCGGCATCGGCCAGCAGCCGGCGCGCGCGCTCGATCTCGGTGGACGCATATTTCGCGACGTTGGGATCGGCATCCGCGTCGCGGATGGCGGCGCGCGCGCGGGACAGCTCTCCCTCGGGCAGCGGCGCGGTCTCGCAGGCGACGAGGACGAGCAGTCCTGCCGTGAGCGTGGCGACGAGGATCGATCGCGTCATTCCGGATACCTCACTGGGTGGAGTCCTTTCGCTTCACGGCCTGGTCGCGCAGCGCGCGCAGCGACGCGTCGAGATCGGTGGCGATCTGTTCCTGCTGCTTCGCGCGCGCCGTGGATTCGGCGAGCTGCGCGTCGATGTCCGCCTGGTCGGCGAGACGCGCGGCTTCCTCGGCATCGCGGTGATCCGCCGCGGCCTGCGCGGCGGCCAGCTTATGGCGCGCGGATTCGAGCTCGGGCTGCGCGTATTGCGCCGCCTGCGCGCGCTCTGCGCTGTCGACCGAGCTCTTCGCGATCGTCAGCCGTTCGACCGGCAGCGGCACCGACGCGCAGGCAACGATGGCGAAGGCGAACAGGCACCAGAGGCCGTTGCGGAGTCCGTTGATCGTGATCAAGACATCGTCTCCGTCATTTCGTGGGCCGCGGCTTCACCGGCTGTCGGGCCGACGCAGGCATCGTCTCGATCTCGTCCAGCGACAGGTTGCGCTCCCAGTTGCGCAGCTGCCGCTCGACCTCGTCCTTCGACAGGCCGTACGTCTTCTGGATGCGGGTGGATAGATGGTCGCGCCGGCCGGCGATCTCGGTGATCTCGAGCTCGGTGAGGCGGCTCCACCGCTCCCGAACGCGATCTCTCCAATGCGCCCAGTTCGCCGAAATGCGGTCCCACTCCATGCCCTCTCCTTGGTGGACCGCAGTGTGGAATCGGGCTCCCGTACGGGGCAGCGGCGCCAACCGGCACCCGCGTGGGAGCGGGCGCGGCGCATTTGTCATCGTTTGTCCGACACCGCCGGGGCCGTCCTGACGCGGCCGCGGCGCCGCTGGTAGAGCTCCATCAGCGGGGCCGCCGAGACGCCGTGCACGACGATCGACGCGGCGATCACGGTGAACACACACGACAGCAATTCCGCGGCCACGGTGGTCTCGATGTCGTGGCGCGCGATGTACACGGCGTAGTACACGGAACCGATGCCGCGGATGCCGAACCAGCCGAGCAACCGCCGCTGCGCCTTTCCGGCCGGCACGCCGATCAGTCCCAGCCACACCGACAGCGGACGGATCACGACGAACAACAGCGCCGCCAGCGCCAGTCCGGCCGGCGACCAGTAGCCGGTGGAGATCATCGCGCCGACCAGCAGCACGATCGCGACTTCGGCGATGCGTTCGAGCTGTTCGTTGACGTTCAGCAGGCTCGGCGTCAGCGGCGGCTTGTCGGCAGCGCTGCGCGAGTCGGCGTTGAGATCGTCCGCGCGGCGCAAGGCGAGGCCGGCCGCGAACACGGCGAGGAAGCCGAGCGCGTGCGCGGCCAGCGCGACGCCGTAGCTGAGACCGATCACGCCGAGCAGCAGGAATTCGTCGAGGATCACCGCGTCCTTGCGCTTCGCGCGCAGCCAGCGCACGCCGCGAGCGAGGCCATCGCCGATCGTGAAGCCGATGCCGAGACCGGCCACCGTGCCCCACAGCAGGTCCACGATGAACCACCGATCGCCCCAGGGGCCGATGTCGCGCAGGCCGAGCAGCCCGAGGCCGAGCAACACGAACGGGAACGCGGTGCCGTCGTTGAGACCGCCCTCGCCCGTCAGGCCGAAACGCAGGCCGTCGCGATCCTGGGCGCTGCGCAGCTGCACGTCGGAGGCCAGCACGGGATCGGTGGGTGCCAGGGTCGCGCCCAGCGCCAATGCGAGGCCGGGCGGGAAGCCGAACAGCCAGGCGGCCGCGGCGCTGACGCCGGCGATCGTGACGACCATCGACAACGTCGACAGCCGCAGCGGCAGGCTCCAGCGCCAGTCGCCGATCGGCACGCGCAGCTTCACGCCCACGGTGAAGAGCGCAATCAGCAGCGCGATCTCGGTGATGGTCTCGAGCAGCGGCAGGTGGCGCTGCGGGTGCAGCTCGAGCGCGTTGATGCCCACCGGCCCGAGCGCGAAGCCGACGAATAGATAGATCATCGCCGGGCTGACCGGCAGGCGGTCGAGGAACCGCCCCAGCAGCGCGATCGTGATCAGCAGGATGCCCACCAGCGAAAACCAGAATGCCATCGACGGACCTTGGGGCGGCCGCGCCGTCGTCGCCGCCGGGATCCTCCGACGGACGCGTCGGAGGATGGCGGTGGCGGGCGTCGGCCGGTGGGAGGCGGGCGTGGGCCGATGCCGCGCTGTTCCCGTTCGCCAACCCGCAAGTCGCCGTTCGTAGTTAGGTCGCAAGGTTGTCGCCGTGTGGCGTCACGCGGACCGCGTCCCGTCGTGCGGCGCCGGCAGAATGCGCCGGCATGCGGACGGCCGATCGGCCGGTACCCATCACCCGCCGTTGATCGCCAACTGTCACCGGTAGAACCAACCCAGGAGTTTGCCCCCATGACAAACCACAGGAACACACTGCTCGTGACCGCCGTGGTCGCGCTGCTGCCGCTCGCGGCGGTGGCCGCCGAAGGCCCGCGCGCCATGCAGAAGAACGCGACCAGCCCGGCGACGACGGCGCCGCCCGTGTCGTTCGACGCGCTCGATGCGAACAAGGACGGCCGCATCTCGTTGCCCGAGGCGTCGGCCGATCCGAAGCTCGTCGAGGCGTTCTCCGCCGCGGATCGCGACGGCGACGGTTATCTCGACAGCTCGGAATACGACAACGCGGCGCGGAATCCGCCGAAGTAGCTCGTCGCGCGCCCGCGGGCAGCGAGTCCCGCGGGCCGCGAACGCCTAACAGCTTCGATATTGTCAACCCCGCGAGGCCATGCGCCCGCGGGGTGTTCGCGTGCCGGCCGCCCCAGTACACTAGCGGCCGATGGATGCTTCACTCGAGAAGGCGCTTCTCGACATGGAATCGAGAGACCAGCAGGTCCGCCGCGAGCTGACCGCCGCCGGCTCGCTCGACGCCGCGTATCACCCCAGGCTCGAAGAGATCCACCGCGCGAATTCGAGTCGCCTGCGGCAGATCATCGCCGTGTTCGGCTGGCCGGGCCGGACGCTGGTCGGCGAGCGCGGCGCCACGGCGGCGTGGCGCATCGGCCTGCACTCGTATGCCGAGCCCGCGTTCATGCGCCAGTGCCGCGACCTGATCGATCGCGCCTCCGAGGCCGGTGACGCGCCGCGCTGGCAGTTCGCGATCATCGACGACCGCATCCGCGTGTATGAAGGCCGGCCGCAGCGGTACGGCACGCAGCTGCATTACAGCGCCACGGCGGGACTGCAGCCGCATCCGATCGAGAACGAGAGCCGCATCAACTCGATGCGCATGCAGGCGGGACTGCCGCCGCTGCACCAGACGCTGGCGCAGGCGCGCGCCCAGCCCGCGCCGCCCGGCGATCCCGCCGCGCGCGATGCCGCGGAGCTCGAGTTCCGCCAGAAAGTCGGCTGGGTGACCTAATGGGGACAGTCCCCGTTTCCTAGCAAAAGGGGACAGTCACAGCGTGTTCACGACGCGGCCGCGGATCGTTTTCGACGCGGGCGTCCTGGCGGTTTCAACGAGTGCTCGACGCCGTGTTCGGCGGCGTATCGCGTCACCCACTCGTCCGCGCCAAACGGGCGCTGGCGGTTTACGCAGGTCCTGATCGCCTCGAGCTCGGCCTCTGACTGCGGCTCGTTGACCAGTTGCCGCCAGTATGGAGGCAGCGAGATCGGCGACTTCGCCAGCGCCACGGGCGGTTGCCGCGCCGACCGCCACGCCAGGCTGCCCCAGCGCCAGTCTTCCGCACGTTCGACCAGATTTGCACGCAACGCATTGCGCTCGACGTAGCGCATGACTGTTTGCAGGTGATGATCCTCCTGGATCGCGAATGCCTTGTAGCGTCCCTGCCAGACGTGCCCCGACGTTTCGTACTTGGCGTGATGCCAGCGGACATGAGCCGTGAACAACCAGCGCGTCCACCTCCCGAAGTCCGCGTCCGATTTCGGACGGACGACCAGGTGAAAGTGGTTTGGCATGAGACACATCGCGAGGATCGGCACCTCGAGCCGCTCTTGCGCGAGGTATATCGCGGCGAGGAATTGATCGAAGTCGGCGGCCTGATGGAAGACTCGCGCCTTCTTGTTGCCCCGATTGATGACGTGGTAACAACCGCCGCCGTAGATGAATCGCCGCGTCCTTGGCATGGACGGAGCGTAACGTGCCAGCCATCCGCAGCCTGCGCGGCAATCGGCCGCGAAAGCCCAGATTCTGCGTGACTGTCCCCTTTTGCTAGGAAACGGGGACTGTCCCCATTAGCGAGCGGCGGCCGCGTCTTCGCGGCGCCACAGCGCCGCCAGCATGTCGCTGTCGACGCCCTTCGTCTCCGGCACGAAGCGCATCACGACGAACGCCGCCGCGATCCCGCAGGTGCCGTACACCCAGAACGCGAACCCGTGGTTCCACGCCGAATTCAGCGACGTGTTGCCCAGCATCATCGGGAACGACGCCGACACCAGCAGGTTCGCGATCCACTGCGCGGCGACCGCCAGCGACATCGCCTGCCCCTTGATCGAAGCCGGCGAGGAACAGGCAGATCGCGATCAGCGCCAGCACGCCCGTGTTGTTCGTGTGGAACAACACGCCGAGCAGCAGCATGGACAATCCCATCGTCAACCCGCCGAAGATCAGCAGCGGCTTGCGCCCCAGCTTGTCGACCACCAGCACCACGACCATCGTCGACATCAGGTTGATCACGCAGGCCACCAGCGTCCCGAGGAACGCCGCGTCCATGTGATACCCCATCGTCTCGAAGATCGTCGGGCCGTAATACAGCACCGCGTTGATGCCGATCACCTGCTGAAACACGCACAACGCGACACCGCAGATCACGACGCGCTTGCCGAACGTGAACAGCGGCGCCGTCTTCTCCTGGCTGCTCGACGCCGCCAGCTCGCCGATCATGTGCTGCACTTCGTCCGGCTCGGCGGAGCCGCTCAGTTGTTTGACGGCCTGGTCGATGCGCCCCGTCTTCACCAGCCAGCTCGGGCTCTCCGGCACCGAGAAGCTGAGATAGAAGAACGCCATGGCCGGCACGATCAGCGACAGCATCATCCAGCGCCAGCCGGTCTCGAGCACCCAGTTGTCGTCGCCCTGCAGGCCGATGCCCCAGATGACGAAGTACGCGACGGTCATGCCGCCCGTGATCGCGATCTGCTGATACGCGCCCAGCTGGCCGCGCACGGCGCTCGGCGCGAACTCGCCGACGACCGTCGGCGCGATCATCGACGCGATGCCGACGGCGATGCCGCCCAGCATGCGGTAGAAATTGAAGGCCCAGATCGCATCCGGCCCGACCACGCCGAACCCGGCCTCCGGATACGCGGAGCCCAGCGCCGAGACGAGGAACAACGCCGCCGCGAACAGCATCGGCGGTTTGCGCCCCAGCCACGACGCCATCGGGCTCGCGATCAGCGCACCGACAATGGTGCCCACGAGCAGCGAACACACCGTGAGACCCAGCAACGCATTCGCCGCCGTGTTGGACAACCCGCGCGGCGTGATGAAGTTGTGGTCGATGGCGCCCACGACGCCGGCGATGATGGCCGTGGCGTACCCGAACAGCAGCGAGCTCAGCGTCGCGACGAACGTGGTGCCGGTGACGGCCTTGATATGACTGGTGGAGACTTTCGCGAGTTTCATGGGGTTCCCGGTGCGCGGAATCAGGCAGCGGCCGACGCGGACGCCGACGACGGTCCGGCGATCGGCAGGCGGATGAAGAACGTGGTACCGACGCCGAGCTCGGTCTCGAAGTGCAACGTGCCTCCGTGTTTTTCGACGATGACGCTGCGGGCGATCGCCAGGCCCTGGCCCGTGCCCTTGCCGACTTCCTTCGTCGTGAAGAACGGATCGAAGATGCGCGCCCGCACGTCGACCGGGATGCCCTTGCCCGTATCGCCGATCGAGATCTCGACCATGTCGTCGAGCACGCGCGTCGCGACGCGGATCTTGCCCTTCTTGTCGGTGCCCTTCACGACGTCGCCGATCGTGTGCGCGGCGTTGACGATCAGGTTCAGCACCACCTGGTTGATCTCGCCGCCGTAGCAGTTGACCAGCGGCAACGCCGCGTCGAAGTTCGTCTCGACCTCGGCAACGTACTTGTATTCGTTGGACGCAATGACCAGCGTGCTCTGGATCGCCTGGTTGATGTTCGACTGCGCCATCTCCTTGCGGTCGGGATGCGCGAATTCCTTCATCGAGCGAACGATCGCGGCGACGCGGCCGAGGCCGTCGCGCGCGCGGTCCAGCGCCACCGGCGCGTTCTCGAGGATGTAGTCGAGGTCGGCGTCGTCCTCCGCCTCTTCGGCGGCCTTCGCGGCGGCCATGATGACCGTGCCGCTGCCGTCCGCGTTCTGCGTGGCGTTGCGCAGCTCGCGGTACTTGTCGACGATCTCGGACAGGTCGTCCATCGCCTCGCGCACGAAGCTCACGCTGTCGGACACGAACTGCACCGGCGTGTTGATCTCGTGCGCGACGCCCGCGGCCAGGCGGCCGACGGACTCGAGCTTCTGCGCCTGCGCGAGCTCGCTCTCCAGGCGGCGCTGATCGGTGACGTCGAGCATCATGCCGCGCAGCACCTTGTGCTGGCCGGTGGTCTCGCTCTGCTCGCAGCTCGCGACCCAGCGCAGGTCGAGACGCTTCTCGTCCTGCGTGAGAATGGTGGTCTCGATCTCGAACGAGCCCGACTTGCTGGTGTCGAGCTGCGTGCGTTCATTGGCGTTGCGGTCGCGCGGCATCAGCTTGTCGAGGAAGCCGTTCTGCTTCCACAGGTCTTCGCTGAAGCCGAGACGCGCCGGGCCCTGCGGCCCGATGTATTCGAAGTGGCCGTCCTCGACGTCCAGCGCGAACGGGATCGCCTGCGTGCCCTCGACCACCAGCGCGAGCTCGCGCGTGCGTTCGGACACCAGCTTCTCGAGACGGAACTTCTCGGAGCGCTCCATCTGGCGGCGCTCCTCGAACATGCGCACGCACTCGGACATCATGACGCTGAACGAATGCGCCAGTGCCAGCAGGATCGCGAACAGCAGGACGACGGCCGTGGTCATCGCCGGGAACTGCGCCGCGCGGTAGCGCGCCGATTCGATGTACTCGGTAGATAGCGCGAGCAGCAGGTGGCCGGCCTTGCCCTCGTCGATGTCGATGTCCTTCAGCGTGACCAGCACGCGGTCGTCCGGCAGGCGCACCGGGTCACCCGCCGTATATCGCTCGGGGAACTTGCCGATGCCCGCGAGACGCCGGCCGCCGGGCGCGTAGACCGCCGCGCCGTAGACGCTGCGATCCGTCGCGAGCTGCCGCAGCACGTCGTCGGCCAGGCCGGCATCGCCGGTGGCCACCGCGCCGTACAGATTCGAGGCGAGGTTCGAGGCGTACATCGTCGACTTCGCGCGCGCGCCGTTCTCGAGCGTCGTCGCGTCGAAGGTCACGTAGCCGATGACACCGGCGATCGCGCTCAGGACGAGTACCAGCGCCAGCGATCCCATCAGCTGCCGCTGCAGCGGCAGGTCGGTCGTGGCTTGTTCCTGCAGTTCTTCTGAATGGCCCATGGGGAAATTTATCGGACCATCAAGGGATTCCCTTGAATGGGTCGGCGCTATGACGCCCCCAAACAGGGCCCCGCAGGGCGGCAGGTTTTTGCCGCCGGATGCGCCTGTGACGAACGTCTCAGGCGAATCCGGTCCGGGTTTGGATGTCCGGCGTTGTCAGAAGCCCCAGCCGGCGCCGACGCCGAGCAGCGTCGCGAGGCCCAGCGCGGCGAAGATCGCGGCCGCGATCGAGTGCACGAGCTTCATCGGGATGCGATGCGCGAGCTTCTCGGCGATGAACACCGCCGGCACGTCGGCGATCAGCATGCCGAGCGTGGTCCCCAGCACGACGAGCAGCGGCGCCGCGTAGTGCGCGGCCATCGCGATCGTCGCGATCTGCGTCTTGTCACCCATCTCGGCGAGGAAGAACGTGACCAGCGTGGCGCCGAACACGCCGAACTTCGTCGCGGCGCGCGTCTCGTCGTCCTCGATCTTGTCGGGGATCATCGTCCACACCGCCATGCCGAGGAACGAGAGGCCGAGCACGTAGCGCAGGATCGTCGGGCTGACGGCATGGCCGATCCACGCGCCGAGCGCGCCGGCCGCGCCATGGTTGATCAGCGTCGCGACGAGGATGCCGAGGATGATCGGCACGGGCTTGCGGAACCGCGCCGCGAGCACGAACGCCAGTAGTTGGGTCTTGTCGCCGATCTCGGCGAGCGCGATCACACCGGTGGAAACGAGGAATGCGTCCATCATGAACTCCGGGGCCGACACCGACACGATGACCACGCCCCGCCGCGGCCCGAGCCGGAGGGTGTGGTCAAAGGTCTCTCCAGGCCCGGAAGCCGTTCGCGCCATGGCCGCGTTCCGTAAAACACGCACCAAGTCTGTTGACGCGAACCCCGCTCGCAGCGGTCGGTTACTCCCCAATGACGGCGCGGAGCATACACGCGAATGAACCTTGCGGCGAGACGCGGGTCCCAGCTTCGTGCCGAACCGCTTCTTCCCGACTCGCCCCCGACACCTGCCTTCGGCATACTGACCGCCGTGATCGTGAGCTGGCGCAAACAACTGACCTGGTGCCTGTTCGCACTGATGCTCGTCATCGTGCGGACCGCGGATGCGCACGCTCATCTGTGCCAGGACGGCAAGGAACCGCCCGCCTCCATCCATCTCGCCGACGGCGGCGCGCATGCCTGCGAGGAAGGTTCGCAGGGTCATTCGGGCGATGAAGACGTCTCGTTCACACACGACGTCGTCCTCAAGAAGTCCTCGATCGACGATCTGTGGATCCCGCTCGCGGTGGCGTTCGTCATCCTGCGCGGTGACGCGCCGTCCGAGGAGCCGGCTGTCGGCGATCTCGCGCCGGTCCGCATCTCCGCTCCGCATTTCCTCCGTCCGCCGCTGCGCGGACCTCCTGCTTAATCCTCACAAGTCCCGATTCCCGTGACTGATGCGCGGGCGCGTTGGCGCCGGCGCTGGAGGATTCCATGGATAGTTCGTTCGCACGCGCGATGCTCGCGTGCCTGTCCGTTTGTCTGGCGTGGCTCGCATCGAGCGCGCAGGCAGCGGACGACGTCGGGCCACGCGGCCCGCTGACACTGGCGCAGGCGCTCGACCGCGCGCTGGCCAACAACCCCGAGCTCGCGGCGAGCCGCTACGAGCTGACCGCCGCGCAGGCGCGACTCGTGCAGGCCGGCAAGCGGCCGAATCCCGAGCTGTCGCTCGAGCTCGAGAACTTCGCTGGCAACGGCGCGAACCGCGGCACGAACGCGCTCGAAACGACGCTGGCGTTCAGCCAGGTCATCGAGCTCGGCGGCAAGCGCGGGCTGCGCGTCGCGATCGCCGAGAGCGGCGGCGACGGCGTCGCGCTCGACCTGCAGGCGCGGCAGCTCGACCTGCTCGCCGACGTGACACGCCGCTATATCGACGTGGTCGCGGCGCAGGAGCGGCTGTGGTTCGCCGCGCAGAACGCCACGCTTGCGAGGCAGACGCTCGATGCGATCGGCGCGCGAGTCGATGCGGCACGGTCGCCGGTGGCCGAGCGCAGCCGTGCACGCATCGCGCTGACGCGGGCGGACATCGAGCAGCGGCAGTCGGCACTGGCGCTGGAAACTGCGCGCAGCGGCCTCGCGCTGACGTGGGGCCGTGTCGATGCCGGCTTCGACTCTGCCAGCGCCGACCTCTTCCGCTTCGCGCCGATCGACTCGTTCGAGACGCTGGCGTCGCGGCTCGAGGCGAACCCGGATCTGCGGCGCTTCGCTTCCGAGACGCGTCTGCGCGACGCGGAGCTCGCGCTGGCTCGCGCGCAGAACCGGCCGAACATATCGGTGAGCCTCGGTCTGCGCCGCTTCCAGGAAAGGGGCGACAACGCCCTGGTGGCGGGCTTCTCGATGCCACTGGCTATCTACGACAGAAACCAGGGCAACATCGCGGAGGCTCGCGCGCGCCGTGCGCAGGTCGACGCGGAGCGCCTCGCCAGCGAGACGCGGCTGCGCGGTCTGCTGCACGCGTTGTATCGCGAAGCGGTGGCGGCGCGCGACCGCGCCGTCGCGCTGCGCGAGGAAGCGTTGCCGCAAGCCCGCGAGGCGCTGGAGCAGACGCGAGGCGGCTACGAACGGGGCCGTTTCTCGTTCCTCGAGCTCCTCACCACCCAGCAGGACCTGCTCGCGCTCGGCGAAGCGGCGATCGACGCCGCCGCCGACTACCACCGTCTGCTCGCCGACATCGAACGGCTCACGAGCGAACGCCTGACTACCCAGAATTCCGAGGCTGTACTGCCATGAATCGATTCCTCATCGCGGCGCTCGCCGCCAGTCTGTTTGCCCTGACCGGTTGCGGCTCCGACGCCCCGGCGACCGCCACCGAGGTCGCCGCCGAAGAAAATCACGAAGGCGCCGAGATCGTCTCGCTGACTCCGGAACAGATGCAACGCGCCGGCATCGAAGTGCTCGACGCCGGGCCCGCGCCGTTGCGCGAACACCTCTCGCTGTACGGCGTCATCGCACCCAATGCGGAACGCATGCTCGACGTCAGCGCGCGGTTCCCCGGCATCCTGCGCAGCGTGCGCAAGCGCGTCGGCGACGCCGTCCGCAAGGGCGATACGCTGGCGACGGTCGAGAGCAACGAGAGCCTGCAGACGTATGCGGTGGTCGCACCCATCGACGGCGTGGTGACCAGGCGCGATGCGAACGAAGGCGCGCAGACCGGTGACGGACCGTTGTTCACGGTTTCGGATCTGTCAACGGTGTGGGTTGAGCTGTCCGTGTTCCCGCGCGACCTCGCGAAAGTGCGGACGGGCCAGGCGGTGCGTGTGCGCAGCACGGACACTGGCCTGAGCGCCGAAGGTCGCGTGGTGTACGTCGCGCCATTCGGCAGCGCGAACAATCAAACACTGACGGCGCGCGTCGCCTTGCCGAACCCGGACCGCAAATGGCCGCCCGGCCTGTACGTGAACGCGGACGTGGTGCTGTCGCAATCGTCGGTGCCGCTCGCGATCCGCAACGAAGCCTTGCAGACGTTCGAGGGCGAGTCGGTCGTGTTCGTGCGCGGCGGGAAAGGCTTCGAGCCGCGACCGGTGAAGCTCGGCCGCACCGATGGCGAATTCTCCGAAGTGCTCGAGGGCCTCGCGGCGGGTGACGCCTATGCGACGCGCAACAGCTTCATCCTGAAGGCCGAGCTCGGCAAGAACGAAGCCGCGCACGAAGACTGAGGGGCACGAACATGGTCGACGCAATGATTCGTACGGCGATCGCCCGACGGTGGGTGATGCTGTTCCTGGTCGCCGTGGTCGCTGCGGCGGGTGTCTGGAACTACCAGCGCCTGCCCATCGACGCGGTTCCCGACATCACCAACGTGCAGGTGCAGATCAACACGCAGGCCGAAGGATATTCGCCGCTCGAAGTCGAGCAGCGCATCACCTATTCGATCGAGACCGCGATCGCCGGCCTGCCCCACCTCGCGTACACGCGTTCGTTGTCGCGATATGGCCTGTCGCAGGTGACCGTGGTCTTCGACGAAGGCACGGACCTGTACTTCGCGCGCAACCTGGTCGGCGAGCGGTTGCAGCAGGCGAAGAGCCAGCTGCCGCCGGGCATCGAGCCCGGGCTGGGACCGATCGCCACCGGTCTCGGCGAGATCTTCCTGTACACCGTGCACGCCGACGAGAAGGCGCGGCAGCCGAACGGCCAGCCCTACGACGCGACGGCGCTGCGCACCCTGCAGGACTGGGTGATCCGGCCGCAGTTGCGCCAGGTCGCCGGCGTCACCGAGGTGAACACGATCGGCGGTTACGAGAAGCAGTATCACGTGACGCCGGACCCGGCGCGGCTGCTCGCGTATGGCCTGTCGTTCGACGACCTGGTGTCGGCGCTCGAGAAGAACAACGCGAACATCGGCGCCGGCTACATCGAACGCAACGGCGAGCAATACCTGATCCGCTCGCCGGGCCAGGTGTTCGACATCCCGTCGATCGAGCGGATCATCGTCGCGCATCGCGGTGGCGTGCCCGTCACCGTGCGCGACATCGCCGAGGTCGCCATCGGCAAGCAACTGCGCACCGGCGCGGCAACGCGCGATGGCGAAGAAGCCGTGCTCGGCACGGCGGTCATGCTCGTGGGCGAGAACAGTCGCGTCGTCTCGAAGGCCGTGAGCACGAAGCTCGCGGAGATCAACAAGTCGCTGCCCGTGGGCGTGACGGCCGACCCGGTGTACGACCGGACGGTGCTCGTCGAGAAGACGATCTCGACGGTGCAGAAGAATCTGGTCGAAGGCGCGATCCTCGTCGTGGCGGTGTTGTTGCTGCTGCTGGGTAATGTACGCGCGGCGCTGCTGACGGCCGCGGTGATCCCGCTATCGATGCTGATCCTCGTGATCGGCATGGTGCAGACGAAGGTCAGCGCCAACCTGATGTCGTTGGGCGCGCTCGACTTCGGGTTGATCGTCGATGGCGCCGTCATCATCGTCGAGAACTGCATCCAGCGCCTCGCGCACGAGCAGCAACACAAGGGACGGTTGTTGCTGCTGGAAGAGAGATTGCACGCGGTATACGTCGCGACACGCGAGGTCTTCACGCCGTCGCTGGTCAGCGTGCTGGTCGTGATTCTCGTGAATCTGCCTTTACTGGCGCTCACCGGCGTCGAGGGCAAGATGTTCCGGCCCATGGCGCTGGCGGTCATCCTCGCCTTGTTAGGCGCCCTCGCCCTCTCGCTGACTTTCGTGCCGGCGGCGGTCGCGCTGTTCATGAGCGGCAAGGTCGCCGAGAAGGACAACGTCGTGGTGCGCGGCGCGAAGCGGCTGTACGAGCCGGTGTTCGCGTTCGCGATGCGTCTGCGGCTGCCCATCCTCGGCGGCGCGGTGGCACTGGTGCTCGGCTGCGGCTGGCTCGCGTCGCGGCTCGGCTCCGAGTTCATCCCCAACCTCGACGAAGGCGATCTCGCGGTACAGGCGCTGCGCATTCCGGGCACGAGCCTCACGCAGTCGCTGGAGATGCAGTTCCAGATCGAGAAGGCCGTGATGGAAGTCCCCGAGGTGAAGACGTACTTCTCGCGGGTCGGCACGGCGGAAGTGGCGACGGACCCGATGCCGCCGAGCATCTCCGACGGATACGTGATGTTGAAGGATCCGCAGGACTGGCCGGATCCGAAGAAGCCGAAGGCACAGCTGGTCGCCGAGATCGAGCGCAAGCTGGAGTCCGTTCCCGGCAACGCGTTCGAGATCAGCCAGCCGATCCAGCTGCGGTTCAACGAGCTGATCTCGGGCGTGCGTTCGGATGTCGGCATCAAGATCTACGGCGACGATCTCGACCAGCTGCTGAAGAGCGGCAACGCGATCGCGGCAGTGCTGAATTCGATCGCCGGCGCCGAGGGCGTCAAGGTCGAACAGGTGGCGGGGTTGCCGGTGCTGTCGATCGAGCCGAATCGCGCGGCGCTATATCGCTACGGGCTCAACGTGTCCGACGTGCAGGACGTGCTCGCGGCGGCGACCGGCGGCGAAGAAGCCGGCCAGCTGTTCGAAGGGGATCAGCGGTTCTCCCTGGTGGTCAGGCTGCCCGAGAACCTGCGCACGGATCTCGCGGCACTGGAACGACTGCCGGTGTTGCTGCCGGAGCGCGACGGCACGCGCGGCTACGTCCCGCTGGGTGAAGTGGCGTCGCTGAAGCTTGCGCCAGGGCCCAACCAGATCAGCCGCGAGAACGGCAAGCGCCGGCTCGTGGTTTCGGCGAACGTGCGCGACCGCGACCTCGGCGGCTTCGTCGCCGAGGCGCGCGGGAAGATAGAGCAAGGCGTGACGCTGCCGTCCGGCTACTGGCTGGAATACGGCGGCACGTTCGAGCAGCTCGAGTCGGCGACGAAGCGGCTGACGGTGCTCGTACCGATCACGTTGCTGATGATCTTCGCGCTGCTGCTGATGACGTTCGGGTCGGCGAAGGACGCGGCGCTGGTATTCAGCGGCGTGCCGCTGGCGTTGACCGGTGGCGTTATAGCGTTGTGGTTGCGCGGCATTCCGCTGTCGATCACGGCCGGGGTCGGGTTCATCACGTTGTCCGGCGTCGCCGTGTTGACGGGCGTGGTGATGGTCGCGGCGTTCCGCGATCGGCTGGCGAACGGCTCATCGATCGACGACGCGATCCGCGAAGGTGCGGTGATGCGCCTGCGGCCGATCCTCATGGTGGCACTGGTGGCGGCCCTCGGCTTCCTGCCGATGGCGCTGAACACCGGCACCGGCGCGGAGGTGCAGCGGCCGCTGGCGACCGTGGTCATCGGCGGCATTTTGTCGTCGACGCTGCTGACGTTGCTGGTGTTGCCGGGGTTGTATCGACTGGCGTGGCGTCGTCAGGACGAGCCGGTCATCGACGCGGTTCCCGCGACGGAGGGCCAGTCATGAGCGCGCACGATGGGAAAGTCGAGGCCTTCGACGGCAAGTGGTTCCAGTTCCCGCCGCTGCGCAATGCGCTGCTTGCAGGCGTCGTCGCGTTCGGCACATTCGTGGGTGAATCGTGGCTGGGGCTGCCGCGTGCCATCTCCATCGGGCTGTACGCCGCGACGATCTTGCTCGGCGGCCTGCACTGGATCCGCGAGGGACTCGAAGACCTCGTCCACGAACGCGTCATCGGCATCGAGATGCTGATGATCGGCGCGACGACCGGCGCGGCGCTGCTCGGGCTGTGGAACGAGGCCGCGGCGCTGGTCGTGTTGTACGGTGCCGCCGAGGGACTCGAAGAGTTCACGTATGCGCGCACGCGCGCGTCCATCCGCGGCCTGCTCGATCTCGCACCAAAGGAAGCTCGAGTCATCGAGAACGGCGAGGAGAAGACGGTGCCGGCCACTGCCCTGACGGTGGGCGCCCGCTTCCGTGTGCGGCCAGGCGAAGGCATTGCCACCGACGGCGTCGTCGTCGAAGGACGTTCTGGCGTCAACGAAGCGGCGGTCACCGGCGAGTCGATGCCGGTCGACAAGGCGACGGGCTCGAAGGCGTTCGCCGGCTCGATCAACGGCGAAGGCGTGCTCACGATCGAAGCGACCGCGGCCTTCGCCGACAACACCCTGTCGAAGGTGATCCATCTCGTCGAACAGGCGCAGGACGAGAAGGGTCGCGCGCAGCAGTGGATAGAGCGCTTCGGCCGGCGCTACAGCCCGGCCGTGCTCGCGGCCGCGATCCTGTTGATCGTGGTTCCCTGGGCGCTCGACGGTGACGTCGTGGCCTGGGCCAAGCGCGCTACCGTGCTGCTGGTGGCCGCGGCACCCTGCGCGTTGATCATGTCGATGCCGATGGCCATGGCCGCCGGCATCGGCGCCGCGGGAAAACGCGGCATCCTGATCAAGGGCGGCGCGCACCTCGAGCATCTCGGCGTGATCCGCACGATCGCGTTCGACAAGACCGGCACCCTGACGCTGGGCAGGCCGGTGGTGACGGATGTGGTACCGGTGGGCTTCGATGCCGACGAGCTGCTGGCGATCGCGGCGACCGTCGAGAATTTTTCGCAGCATCCATTGGCACAGGCGATCGTCGCCGCGGCGGCGGAGAAGATGATCGCGCTGCGCACGGCGACGGAGTTCAAGTCGATCACCGGCGGCGGCGCGCGTGCCGATGTCGACGGTCAGGGCTGGCTCATCGGCAGCCCTGCTCTGGCGCGAGAGATGAACATTCCCTTCGGCGACCTGCTGGACGCCATCGATGGCTTCCAGGCCGAGGGCAAGACCGCCGTGGTCATCGCGACCGGCGGCAAGGCGATGGGTGTGATCGCCATGCAGGACCAGCTGCGACCGGAGGCTCGCGAGGTGGTCGCCGCGCTCCACGCGCAAGGCATCCGCACCGTGATGTTGACCGGCGACAACCAGGTGACCGGTGAAGCCGTTGCGCGGCGCATCGGCATCGATCACGTGCGCGCGGGATTGAAGCCCGATGGGAAGGTGGCGGCGATCCGCGAGCTGGGGGCCGGCGGGCCGGTGCTGATGGTCGGTGACGGCGTGAACGATGCGCCGGCGCTCGCCGCGGCGACCTGCGGCATCGCGATGGGCGCCGCCGGAACGGACGCGGCGATCGACGCCGCGGATGTCGCGCTGATGGCCGACGATCTGAAGCAGGTGCCGGTCGCGCTGGCACTCGGGCTCAAGGCGCGGCGCGTGAGTCGGCAGAACATCGTGCTGTCGCTCGCGGTGCTGGCGGTGATGATCCCCCTGGCAGTCGCGGGAGTGATCGGCATCGCGCTGACCGTGGCGGTGCACGAGACCGCGGAGCTCATCGCCGTGGCGAACGGTCTGCGCGCGGGGAAGCCGTGATTCAGATCCAGCGCCGAACGCGCGCGAGGTAGGCGCGGTACGGATCACCGAACAGCCCGATCAACGCGCGTTCTTCGGGAGCGATCTGGAAGCGGTTGATGTAGAGGATGAACAGCACCGGGCCGATCGGCATCAGCAGGTTCGCGAGGAACGCGGTCAGGCCGATGAGGCCGAGCAACATGCCCAGGTACATCGGATTGCGGGTGAACTGGTAGATGCCGCCGTCGACGACGGCGGTCGCCCGCTCAGGATGCAGCGGGTCGACGGTGGTACGGGCGCGGCGGAACTCGAAGACGCCGGCCAGCGCGATCAGGATGCCAGACGCCGCGCAGAGGCAGGCGATGAGCACGCGGCCGGGGTAGTTCGTGGAGAGCGCCGGAAGCAGCCGATCCGCGCTCCACATGGCGCCCGCCACCAGCAGCATGACTGCCGGTGGCGGGACGCGATTCTCGAGGATCTTCAAACTACAGCTTGCGCAACCACATATTGCGGAAGCGCACCAGGTGCCCGTGGTCCTGCAGCCGGATCGGCATCGCGCCGTGTGGTTTGTAGCTCGGCGCACCGATGTACGTCGTGCCGCCCTTCAGCACCGAGTCGTTCTGCACGAGCACGCCGTTCAGCAGCACCGTGAGGCGCGCCGCCGACTGCAGCGAACCATCCGCGTTGAAGCGCGGCGCGGTGAAGATGATGTCGTACGTCTGCCAGTGCTCGGCGGGCCACGCGGCGTTCACCAGCGGCGGGTACTGTTTGTAGATGGACCCAACCATGCCGTTCACGTAGGTCTTGTTCTCGTAGTTGTCGAGAACCTGCACTTCGTAGACGTCCTGCAGGAAGATGCCGCTGTTGCCGCGGTCCTGGTTGACCTTGTCCGGCGGCAGCGACGGATCCCACCACTCGACGTGCAGCTGCACGTCGCCGAAGACGTCCTTCGTCTGGATGTCGCCGGTGCCGGGCGCGACGATCAGCTCGCCGTCTTTCGCGGTCCACTTCGCCTCGCTGCCGTCCTTCGCACTCTTCCAGCCGGTCATGGACTTGCCGTCGAACAGCACGATGGCATCGGACGGCGGCGCGCCCGGCTTCTCGGCCGGCGTGACCTTCGGCGGCACGGGGAACCAGATCTCGGTGGTGAACGGCGCCGGCGGCGCGTCGTCGGTCTTCTCGATCGGGCGCAGCCTGATGTTGCGATAGGAGATCTCGGCGCTCTCCGCCTGCAGCGCGATGCGGCCCTTGTCGAGCTTGATCCACGACTTGTTAGCCGCGTCCCACGACTTGATGTCGGTCACGCGCAGGTTCACCAGGCCGTTCACGACGTGAGTCGCCTGGTCGCCGCGCACGATGACCTCGAGCTTGTTCCAGCCCGGGTATTCGTTGGTGCGGCTGTGGCGCGTGCGCAGGTTCTGGCCGTCGGCACCGGTGGTGACGGGCACTCCGCCGTTCTCGGGCAACGCGTAGAAGCCGGTTTTCGGATCGACGAAGCTCGTGACCTGCGAGGACACGGCCCACGAATCGCCGGTGTCGCCTTCCTGGATCTGCGCCTCGGCGCTGGCCGGCCAGTCGCCGTCGCGCTCCTTGTAGACGTGGTACAGCAGGCCGGCGTCGCGCACGAGGTTCAGGCGCGGCTCGTACTTCTTCTCGCCCCACTGGTATTCGAGCGACAGGACGTAGTCCTTGTACTCGGCGTCGGTGACGAGGTAAGCGGTCGGCGGCACGGTGCCGGTCGGCTGCGCGGCGTACGCATGGATGACGCCGTTCTCGACCTTGAAGATGGCGGCCGGCGTCGGCGCATCGGCCGGCACGTTCTTCGACGCGTAGTGCGCGGACCAGCCTTTCAGATCCTTGCCGTTGAAGAGCGGCTTCCAGTTCCCCGGCTCCGCCGCGACCGCGGTTCCCGCCAGCAAACACAGGCTCGTGACGAGCCCCAGCGTCCTGTTCATCCGGTTACCCCCCGTGAAAAAGAGCGCCGAGTGTAACTGCCCGATCAGGTCCCGGCCACGATCCAGCGAGCCGCCTTCTCCGCGATCATCAGCGTCGGGCTGTTCGTGTTCCCGCTGACGAGGGTCGGCATGATGCTGGCGTCCACGACGCGCAGGCCACGCACGCCGCGCAGGCGCAGGTGGGAATCCAGCGGCGCCGTGGCGTCGTCGGGCGCGCCCATGCGTACGGTGCCGACCGGATGGAAGATGGTGTTCGCGATGTTGCCGCCTTCGCGGACCAGGTCTTCGTCGCTGGTGAACTGCGGGCCCGGCAGGTGTTCGCGCGGCTCGAACGGCGCCAGGGCCGGCTGGGCGACGATGCGGCGCGTGACGCGCAGCGAATCCGCGGCGACTTTCCGGTCCTCGGCGGTGGACAGATAGTTAGGCGCGATGCGCGGCGCGTCGGCGACGTCGGCGCTGCGGATGTGCACGGTGCCGCGGCTGGTCGGGTTCAGGTTGCAGACGCTGGCGGTGAACGCCGGGAAGCTGTCGATCGGCTGGTCGTAGGCGCGCAGCGACAGCGGCTGCACGTGGTATTGCAGATTCGCGTGCGGGCGCGAGGGATCGCTGCGGACGAAGGCGCCGAGTTGCGACGGCGCCATGCTCATCGGGCCGGTGCGCCGGAGCGCGAACTCGAGCGCGATCCCGGCGCGGCCCCACCAGGTGGAGGCGACTTCGTTCAGTGTGCGGACGTTGCGCACCTTGAAGACGGGGCGGATCTGCAGGTGGTCCTGCAGGTTGGCGCCGATGGCGGGGATGTCCTTCGCCACGGTGATGCCGTGTCTGGTCAGCAGCTCGGCCGGGCCTAGACCGGAGAGTTGCAGGATCTGCGGGCTGGCGATGGCGCCGGCGGCGAGGACGACTTCGCGCGTGGCGGTGACGGTGATTCGCTCGGCGCCGCGACGCAGTGTCGCGCCGGTGGCGCGTAGTGCGCCGTCGGCGTCGCGTTCGACGAGCAGCTTCTCGGTCGGCGTGTCCGTCCACACGGTGAGGTTCGGACGCGAGCGCACCGGTTTCAGGAACGCCTTCGCGGAGCTGACGCGCATGCCGCCGCGCTGGTTCACGTCGAAGTAGCTGACGCCGGCGTTGTCGCCGCGGTTGAAGTCGTCGATGCGCGGGAAGCCGGCCTGTTCGGCGGCCAGCGCGAAGGCGTCGAGGATGTCCCAGCGCAGACGTTGTTTGCTGACGCGCCATTCGCCGTCGGCGCCGTGGTGGTCGGCGGCCGAGTCATCGAGCTCGCGGCGGAACGAGCGTTGGTGCGCGCGGAAATCCGGCAATACGTTGTCCCAGCGCCAGGCGTCGTCGCGGGTCTCGGCGGCCCAGGCGTCGTAGTCGCGCGCCTGGCCCCGCATGTAGATCATGCCGTTGATGCTCGAGCTGCCGCCCAGGACCTTGCCGCGCGGGTAGAGAAGATCGCGGCCGTTCAGGCCGGGCTCGCGTTCGGTGCGGTAGCGCCAGTCGGTGCGCGGATTGCCGATGCACTTGAGGTAGCCGACGGGGATGTGGATCCAGTGGTAGTCGTCGTTGCCGCCGGCTTCGACGAGCAGCACGCGGTGTTGCGGATTCGCGGAGAGACGATTGGCGAGCAGGCAACCGGCGGTGCCGGCGCCGATGATGACGAAGTCGAAGTTGGTCGCGCTCACGCGGTCAGCGATGCTCGGGCATGGTGGCGAGGATGCTGGAGATGTCGCGGCGCAAGTATTCGAGCCAGCGCTTGGGAGTCTCGCCTTCGCGAAGAACCTTTTGCCCCTGTGGACCGGTCGGCAGCATCCGGCGGCTCGAGCCTTCGTACGTCAGGCGGTTTTGCGACAACTCGATGCGGATGCGCGCTTCGATTTGACCGTGGCTGATGTCGGCGTCGACGTGATTGCCCTCGACCAAACGAACGGTCCATGCGCGATTGATCAAGGCTTGTTTCACCACCGCGAGCACGATCGCGGGTTCCGCGCCATGCGGTACGTGTTCGACGAGCACGCCCGTATCTGCACGGCAGACGGATATGCACAGGACACACGCCAACAAGGCGCGGCAGATCGTAATCATTCTCACGACTCCCCTCCCCCGCGCGCGACTATCGCGCAGTGCCCTGGTGGATGCCAGACCGCGGAGCGAGCGAGGATTGATTGGTGGGTCGGGTGGGGCTCGAACCCACGACTAACGCCTTAAAAGGGCGCTGCTCTACCAACTGAGCTACCGACCCGCGAGAAGGGCGCGAAGTTTACACGATCTTCGCGGCGGAATAATTCGTGGGATCGGGCACGCCCGCGGCGGCAAATCCCTCGCGCCGCAGCCGGCAGGAATCGCAGGCGCCGCAGGCGCGGCCGGCGGCGTCGGCCTGGTAGCAGGAGACGGTCAGGGCGTAGTCGATGCCGAGTTTCGTGCCGGTGCGGATGATCTCGGCCTTGGACAGGTTCACCAGCGGCGCTTTCACGGACAGCGGCCTGCCCTCCACGCCCGCCTTGGTCGCGAGCCGCGCCAAGTGCTCGAACGCCGCGACATATTCGGGGCGGCAATCGGGGTAGCCGGAGTAGTCGACCGCGTTCACGCCGACGTGGATCTCCTCGGCGCCCAGCACCTCGGCCCAGGCCAGCGCGAGCGACAGCATGATGGTGTTGCGCGCGGGAACGTAGGTGACGGGAATGCCCTCGCCCGGCGTGGTCGGCACGTCGATGGTGAGGTCGGTCAGCGCGGAGCCGCCGATGCGGCCGAGGCCGACGTGCATGATGCGATGCTCGCGCGCGCCGAGCGCCAGTGCGACGCGCGTGGCGGCGTTGAGCTCGGCCTGGTGGCGCTGGCCGTACGAGACGGACAGCGCGAAACATTCGCGGCCGTCGGCTTTTGCCAGGGCGAGGACGGTGGCGGAGTCGAGGCCGCCGGACAGCAGAATGACGGCGCGAGTCATCGCTCGCCTCCAGAGTTACGCCTGTTATCCCTCTCTGACACCACCTCTCACTTCCCGGGCGTGTTGCCCCACAGGACCTTGTGGAGCTGGAGTTGGAAGCGAACGGGCAGACGGTCGGCGAGGATCCAGTCGGCGAGGTCGCGGGCCGGGAATTGGTCGGCGCTGGGGCTGAAGAGCACGGTGCAGCGTTTGTCGAGGCCGAGCTCGGCCACCTTGGCGCGGCTCCACTCGTAGTCGTCGCGGCCGCAGATCACGAACTTGATCTGTTCTTCCGGACGCAGCCGGGCGAGTTCGTCGTAGCGGTTGCGCGGCTCCTCGTTCGAGCCGGGCGTCTTCACGTCGACGACCCGGTTCACGCGCGGGTCGACGCCGCCGAGCGGCATGGCGCCGCTGGTCTCGATCGACACGCGGTAGTTAGCGTCGCAGAGCCGGGTCAGCAACGGCAGGCAGTTCTTCTGCGCCAGCGGCTCGCCGCCGGTCACGCAGACGTGGCGTGCGCCGTATTCGCCGACCTTCGCGACGATCTCGTCCAGCGACAGCCACTCGCCGCCGTGGAATGCGTACGCGGTGTCGCAGTACTGGCAGCGCAACGGGCAGCCGGTCAGGCGCACGAAGACGGTGGGGAAGCCGACGGTGTCGGCCTCCCCTTGCAGAGAATGGAAAATCTCGGTGATCTTCAGCCGCGGGGCTGGATCAACGGCCATCGGTCACTTCAGTTTCTTGAGGCGATCCGTCGCGAGCTGCGCGGCCGACGTGCCGGGGAAGCGGCGCACGACATCCTCGAGCGTGACGCGTGCGTCGCCGGTCTTGCCCTGCGTGGCCTGCGTGAAGCCGATCTTCACCAGCGCGTCGGGCGCCTTCGGCGAATCCGGCCATTCGGTCGTGACCTTCTGCCACGCGGCGATCGCCGCCGGATACTCGCCCTGGAACGCGTACGCTTCGCCGAGCCAGTACTGCGCGTTGCTCGCGAGCGGGTTCGTCGGATACGCGGCCACGAAACCCTTGAAGCCGGCGATGGACTTCGCGTAGTCGCCACCCTTCAGGGCGTTGAAGGCCGCGTCGTACGCGGCCTGTTCGCCGCCCGGCGGCAGCGCACCGCCACCGCCCGCCGGCGCTCCACCCGCGCCGACGCTGTTCAGCGTCTCGAGCGCGGCCAACCGCTTCTCGAGATCGCCGTACAGCGCGCGCGACTGGTTCTTGCCGCCTTCGCTCTGGTTCTGCAGCAGCTCGACCTCGCCCCGGATGGTGCGCAGGTCCGCCTGCAGCCGATCGATGCGCTGCGCCAGCTCCATGAGGCTCTGGTTGGTCAGCACGCGTTCGATGCGCTGCACGCGACTGTCGAGATCCTTGAGCCGGATCTGCACCGGATCTTCTTCCGGCGACACCGCGCAACCCAGGATCGTGAAGCCGGGCACCACGACGCTGGCGAGCACGATCAGTGACGAGCGAAGGTTCATGACGACCCCGATTACTTCAGGTAGACGATCTCGACGCGACGGTTCGCGGCGTACGCCTGCTCGTTGCTCTCGGAGACCGCCGGCCGCTCTTCACCGTACGACACGGTGCTGAGCTGCACTTCGGCGACGCCCTGCAACAGCAGCGCGCGACGCACGGCCTGCGCGCGACGCTCGCCGAGACCGATGTTGTACTCGCGCGAGCCACGCTCGTCGGCATGGCCTTCGAGACGCACCTTCTGCGCCGCGGCGCCGGCGAGATAGCGCGCATGCGCGGCCACGACGGTCTGCGAATCCGCGCGGATCTCGGCGCTGTCGTAGTCGAAATACACGATGCGCTTCGACAGCAACTCGCCCGACGGACCCTGGATGGCGGTTTCGTCGGTGGTCGCGTTCGCGTTGTCGACGGCGCTGGTGTCCGTCGTCTGCGCGGGCGGCGGTGGCGGTTGTTCGGTCGGCTTGGTGCCGCAAGCGGCCATCAGGACGAACAAGCCGGTGATCAACGCGGTCGAAACGATCTTCTTCATGTGTACACCTTTCTGGATATTCATGGCAGGAATGGCCCCCAACCCGGTTCGCGGACTTCTCCGGCGTCGGCGTCGAGCCGGGCCTGGATCTGTCCATCGACGGAAACTGTCTGCAGCACGCCCTGGCCGCGATCGCGGCCGGCGAAGATGAGCATGGCGCCGTTCGGCGCGAAGCTCGGCGATTCTTCCTGGCGGCCCTTCGACAACACGGTGATGTTGCCGCTCTTCAGGTCCTGCACGGCGATGCGATACGAGCCGTCGATGAGCGTCAGCAGCGCGAGCTGGTTGCCGTCCGGCGAGATGCGCGGCCGCGCGTTGTACGAGCCGGAGAACGTGATGCGCTTCGGACGCTCCGAACTACCCACGGTCAGCCGGTAGATCTGCGGGCTGCCCGAACGGTCGGACGTGAAGTAGATGGACCCGCCGTCGGCCGCGAACACCGGCTCGGTGTCGATGGCCTGGTCGTCGGTCAGCCGCGTCAGCTGCTGGCTGGCGAGATCGAGCAGATAGATGTCGAGGTTGCCGTTGCTGCCCGACAGCGTCAGCGCGAGCTTCTTGCCGTCCGGCGAATACGACGGCGCGCCGTTGATGCCGGCGCGCGCGGACACCGGGATCTTCTTCGCGCTCTTCAGGTGCTGCACGAACACGGTCGACACGCGGCGCTCGAACGACACGTACGCCAGCCACTCGCCGTCCGGCGACCACGACGGCGACATGATCGGCAGCGGCGAGCTCATGACCTTCTTGCGGTTGGCGCCGTCGGCGTCCGCGACCAGCAGTTCGTAGCGCTGGTTCGGCGCCTTGCCGTCGACGGAGACGTAGGCGATGCGCGTGGCGAAGGCGCCGCGCACGCCGGTGATCTTTTCATACAGCTTGTCGGCGAGCCGGTGCGCGGCGTTGCGCAGGTTCGCCGGCGTGGCCGACGCGTTCGGCGCGAACACGGTTTGGCCGGTGAGCACGTTGACGAGGTCGGCGTCGATGCGGACGTTGCCGTCCGCCTGCGTGCTGACGCGGCCGACGACGACGTAGTCGTTGTTCAGCTGCTTCCACGACGCGGCGATGACGTCGGCGGCCTGCGTCGGCTGCGACGGCATGTCGTTGCGCGCCATCGTCTTGAAGCGGCCGCTGCTCTGCAGGTCGCGCTCGATGACCTGCGCGACGTCGAGCCCGCCGTCCGCCGGCGACGCGCGCGTGAACGGCACGATGGCGATCGGGATCGGGTCGGTCACGCCGGACGTGATGGTGAGGCGCAGCTGCGCGAACGCGGGCGCGGCCAGCGCCAGGGACGCCAGCAGGAAAGTCGTCGCGAATTTTTTCATGCGGTCCTTCATCAAGTCGGTGCGAATGTTAGCTCCAAATTGCGCTCGAAGAGCGCTGGATCGGGCGGCGCCGGCAGGGGCGATGCACGCAGGACGGCGGCCTCGACCGAATCACGCAGCGCGGCATCGCCGCCGTTGCAGCTGATCACCTTGACGGCGGTGACCTCACCACCCGGGACCTGCGTGACCGAGACAATACACTCGATGCCCGGCTGTGCCGAGGGCGGCCGGATCCACGCGCGCGTTATACGGGCCACGATCGCCGCATGCCAGCGATTCGCCTCGTCACTGTTCTGCAATGCCCGGCCGCGTTCCTCGGCCTCGAGGCTGCGGCGAAGCTCGGACTCGCGGGCCTGGCGCGCCTTGTCGTCGGCCGCCTTCTTCGCGGCGAGCTCGTCGGCCTTCTTCTTCGCCGCGGCGTCGTCCGCGCGCTTTTTCTCGGCCGCGGCCTTGTCGGCAGCCGCCTTCTTCTCGGCCGCGGCCTTCGCTGCCGCCTGCTTCTGCTGCTCGACGCGCTCGGCCTCTTCCTTGACCTTCAGCTCCTGCGCGGCCTTCTCTTCCTGCTCGCGCTTCTGCTGTTCGACCTTCTCGCGCTCCTGTTGTTCGCGGCGCTCGATCTCGGCCGGATCCGGTTTCGGCGGGCCCTGCTCTTCGGGGGGCGTCTCGGGCTCCGGCTCCGGTTGCGGCTCGGGGACGGGCTCCGGCGGCGGCGGTTCGGGCGGCGGTGGTTTGGTCGAGGCGCCCTTCAGCGCGCTGGCATCGACGACGGTGGCCTCGATGGCCAGCGTCTGCGGCGGCTCCGGCGTGCGTTTCCAGAATTTCCAGGCGAACACGGCCACCGCCACGATGAGCGAGTGCAGCAGCACGGAGAGCGCGATCGAGCTCCAGCGCCCCCGTGTCAGCGACTTCTGGCGTGGCGGCATTCCGGCTACGAACCTTTCTTCTTCTGCGGAGATTCGGTGACGAAGCCGACCTTGTCCGCGCCGGCGCGCTGCAGGATCGTCATCGCACCCACCACTTCGCCGTACGCCACCCGATAGTCACCTTTGACCAACACCACGGTTTGCGGCGCACGTCTCAGGACGGCGGCCGCTTCCGCTTCGACCTTCGCGGCGTCGAGGGGTTCGTCCTCGGGCTGGTTGTAGTTCAGGAACAGCCGGCCCTGCGCATCGATGGACAGGATGATGGGCTTGGTGTCCTTCATCATCTCCGGCGGGATCGGTCTTGCACCGGCCTTGGGCAATTCGACGCGCACGCCCTCGGTGAGCAGCGGCGCGGTGATCATGAAGATGATCAGCAGCACGAGCATCACGTCGATGTACGGCACGACGTTGATCTCGCCCATCAGGCGCTTGCCGCGTCGACCACCTTGTTGCACGGAGGCCATCGTCTACCTACTTCGCCGGCGTGCCGGCATAACGCTGCAGGATGGTCGAGAACTCTTCCATGAACGCGTCGTAGCGCAGCTCGAGGCGGCTCACCTGGTCGGCGAAGCGGTTGTAGCCGATGACCGCCGGGATCGCGGCGAACAAGCCGATCGCGGTGGCGATCAGCGCTTCTGAGATGCCGGGCGCGACCATCGCGAGCGTCGCCTGCTGCACGCCGCCGAGCGCTACGAACGAGCTCATGATGCCCCACACCGTGCCGAACAGGCCCACGTACGGGCTCGTCGAGCCGATGGTCGCGAGGTTCGCGAGGCTCTCCTCGAGCCGCTCGATCTCCTTCAGCTGGCCGACGCGCATCGCGCGGCGCGCGCCTTCGAGCAGCTGGTCCGCGGGAATGCCGCCCTGCTTCAACCGCGCGAACTCGCGGAACCCGAACTCGAAGATGCTCGACATGCCGGAGGCACCGCCTCGGCTCTCGATCTGCCGGTACAGCGCGGTGAGGTCGCCGCCCTTCCAGAAGCTGTTCTCGAAGCTCTCCGCTTCGTCGTGCATGCGCGACAGCAGCGCGCGCTTGCGGAAGATGATGGTCCAGGAGAACAGCGACGCCAGCAGCAGCAGGCTCATCACCGCCTGCACGACGGGGCTCGCGTTCAGGACCAGCTTGACTATCGAGAGTTCGTTTTCCATCGCGTTCCTTCAGGCGGCCGGATTGATGAAGTCGGGCAGCGGCCGCGGGCGGAAGCTCTTCGCATCCACGCAGGCCACGCGGACCTCGCCATCCGCCAGTGTTTGATCGCCCTTCTTCACGGTCTGTTTGAATCTCACCGACGCGCGGCCTTCCGGCACCGGCAGGCAGGTGATGACCAGCTCATCATCGAGTCGCGCCGGGCGCCGATAGTTCACCTTCACCTCGACGACGGCGAACACGAAGCCGAAGGTCTCGGCCAGCTCCGCCTGCGAATGCCCCTGGGCCCGCAGCCACTCGGTGCGCGCGCGCTCCATGAACTTGAGGTAGTTGGCGTAATACACGACGCCTCCGCCATCGGTGTCTTCCCAGTAGACGCGTGCGCGCCAGGAAAATTCGCCCGGAGAACCGGCAGTCACTTGTCGGCCTCGAACAGCGGCAGGTTGGTCAGCGCGCGCTCCGGGATCTTGAGGCCGAAATGCAGGTAGGCAGAACGCGTGGCGATGCGGCCGCGGGCCGTGCGCATCAGGAAGCCCTGCTGGATCAGGAAGGGCTCGATGACGTCCTCGAGCGTGCCGCGCTCCTCGCCGATCGCCGCGGCCAGGCTCTCGATGCCGACCGGGCCGCCGTCGAACTTCTCGATGATGGTCGACAGCAGCTTGCGGTCGAGCGCGTCGAAGCCTTGCGGATCGACCTCGAGCAGGTCGAGCGCGGCGCGCGCGACGGCTTCGTCGATGTGGCCATTCGCCTTCACCTCGGCGTAGTCGCGCACGCGGCGCAGCAGGCGGTTCGCGATGCGCGGCGTGCCACGCGAGCGCTGCGCGATCTTGCCGGCGCCGCCCGCGTCGATCGGCACGCCGAGGATGCCGGCCGAGCGCGTGACGATCTTCTCGAGCTCGCCGACCGTGTAGAACTCGAGGCGCTGCACGATGCCGAAGCGGTCGCGCAGCGGCGACGTCAGGAGGCCGGCGCGCGTGGTCGCGCCGATCAGCGTGAACGGCTGCAGCGCCAGCTTGATCGAGCGCGCGGCCGGGCCCTCGCCGATCATGATGTCGAGCTGGAAATCCTCCATCGCCGGATACAGCACTTCCTCGACGACGGGCGAGAGGCGGTGGATCTCGTCGATGAACAACACATCGCGCGGCTGCAGGTTCGTCAGCAACGCGGCGAGATCGCCGGGACGCTCGAGCACGGGGCCCGAGGTCTGCCGCAGGCTGACGCCGAGCTCGCTGGCGAGGATGTTGGCGAGCGTGGTCTTGCCGAGACCGGGCGGTCCGAAGATCAAGGCATGATCGAGAGCCTCGCCGCGCTTCACCGCGGCCTGCACGAAGATCTCGAGCTGCGCCTTCACCTGCTCCTGGCCGACGTAGTCGGCGAGCTTCTTCGGGCGGATGGCGCGGTCGACGGCCTCTTCCTCGCGCGAGCCCGCAGCGCCGACGATCCGGTCGGAACCCACGCTCACGACGCCCTCACCTGGCTCTGCAGCGCGCGGCGGATCAGTTCTTCGGCAGTGCCGCCCTGGCCCGCGAGCGGTTTCAGCATCGCGGTGACTTCGGCGGGTTTGTAGCCGAGCGCGACCAGCGCGGTCCACGCTTCGCCTTCGACGCTGGACGGCGTCATCGGCATCGCGCCCGAAATCTTCGCTTCGTCCAGCGCGTCGAGGCGATCCTTCATCTCGAGCAACACGCGCTCGGCCGTCTTGCGACCGACGCCGGGAATCTTCGTCAGCGCCGCGGTGTCCTGTAGTTTGACCAGCGTGGCGAAGCCCTCGACGCTGACGCCGGACAGGATCGCCAGCGCGAGCTTCGGCCCGACCTGCGAGACCTTGAGCAAATTGCGGAACAACGCGCGCTCTTCCTGCGAGCCGAAGCCGTAGAGGATGTGCGCGTCCTCGCGCACGACGAGGTGGGTGAGCAGGCGCACGTCCGCGCCGACGGCCGGCAGCGTGTAGAACGTCGACATCGGCGCTTCGATGTCGTAGCCCACGCCGCCGACGTCCACCGTGAGATGCGGCGGTGTCTTCACCACGAGCTTGCCGCGCACGAAGCCGATCACGCGCCGACGTCCGCGAACAGGGGCTCCAGCTTCCGGCTGTGCGCGTGGCAGATGGCGATGGCCAGCGCGTCCGCGGCATCCGCCGCGAGCTTGAGATCGATGGCCAGCAGTTGTTTGACCATGTGCGCGACCTGCGACTTCTCGGCACCGCCGATGCCGGCCACCGCGAGCTTGATCGCGCGCGGCGCGTATTCGTGCACGCCGAGCGCCGCCGGCACGGCGGCCAGCGCGGCGCCGCGTGCCTGGCCGAGCTTCAGCGCGCTGTCCGCGTTCTTCGACAGGAACACGCGCTCGACGGCGATCTCGCCAGGCCGGTGCGTGACGATGAGCTCGGCGACCTTCGCATGGATAATGCGCAGGCGATCGGCCAGCGGGCCGCCCGAGGTCGCGATGCAGCCCTGCGCGACGATGCGCAGCGTGCCCTGGTCGCAGTCGATGATGCCGAAGCCGGTGCGCAGGCTGCCGGGGTCGAGGCCGAGGATGCGCGTGGTGACGGCCGGAGACATCCGCGCGACGGACGGCGTCGCCGACGCGACGGCGCCGGGACGATAACCTCGCCAGGATGATCTCATCGGGTATCGCGCCATCAGCGATGCAAACCTTTGCTTGCGCTTGAAAAAGTGCGGCTATGATACACGGCAAATCGCGCCTGCCTCACCCCGGTTTGCGCTCCCGATTTCCGTGCACAACCTCCACTCCTGCTCGCCCGAGCTCAAACATTCGATCGACGCGCACGCGGCCCGGCTCGAGAGCTGGGGCGTGGCGCGCGCGGCCATCGATCGCGCCGTCGACGCGGCGGTGATCGTCGCCTCGCTGACCGAGGACGGCGTGCTCGCGGCGGCGATGCTGGAGCAACTCGCGCTGAGCAGCACGTCCACCGCGGGCAGCGACGAATCCCGGGAGATCGAGCTGCATTTCGGACCGGCCGCGACGACGCTGGCGCGCGAGCTCGCGCATTTCGGCGACATCCGGCTGACGTCCGTCGCCGCGACGACCCATCACCTCGAGCCGGCGCAGGCCGAGGCACTGCGCAAGATGCTGCTGTCCGTCGTCAGCGATCCGCGGCTGGTGCTGGCGCGGCTCGCGCGACAGCTGGTGGAGCTGTCCGCCGCGAAGGATGGCCACGCCGCGACGCGTGAGCGCCTCGCGCTGGAGACGCGCGAAGTGTTCGCGCCGCTCGCGAATCGTCTCGGCCTCTGGCAGCTCAAGTGGGAACTGGAGGACCTCGCGTTCCGCTTCCTGCAGCCCGACGACTACAAGCGCATCGCCGCGGCGCTGGCCGAGAAGCGCGCCGACCGAGAGCGGTACATCGCCGAGCTGTGCCGCTCGCTCGAGGAGATGCTGCGCGGCGCCGGCGTCGCGGCCGAGGTGTACGGCCGCCCCAAACACATCTACAGCATCCACCGGAAGATGGAGCGCAAGCAGCTGACGTTCGAACAGGTCTTCGACCTGCGCGCGGTGCGCATCGTCGTGGCGAGCGTGGCCGACTGTTATGCCGCGCTCGGCCTCGTGCACGGCCGCTACACGTACATTCCCGGCGAGTTCGACGACTACATCGCGACGCCGAAGGACAACTTCTACCGCTCCATCCACACCGCGGTGCTGGGCCCGGAATCGAAGGCCGTCGAGGTGCAGATCCGCACGCGCGAGATGCACGACCAGGCCGAGCTGGGGTTGGCCGCGCACTGGCGGTACAAGGAATCACGCGCGCACGACGTGTCGTACGACCGCAAGATCGAGTGGGTGCGCAAGCTGCTGGACTCGGAGTCGAAGGACGGCGATCGCGACTTCCTCGACGAGGTGCGCGCCGAATTGTTCGAGGACCGCGTGTACGCACTGACGCCGAAGGGCGAAGTGGTCGATCTGCCGCCGGCGGCGACGCCGCTCGACTTCGCGTATCACGTGCACACGGATCTCGGGCATCGCACGCGCGGCGCGCGCGTGAACGGCCGCATCGTGCCGCTGACGCGCGCGCTGGCGAACGGCGAGATCGTCGAGATCATCACTCACAAACATCCGGCCCCGAGCCGCGACTGGTTGTCGGAGACGCAGGGATTCCTGGTCAGTCCCCGCAGCCGCTCGAAGGTGCGCGCGTGGTTCCGGAAGTTAGACGAGGACGCGGGCAAGGCCGCGCCGGCCGAAGCGCCGCCGCCCGCGCCCGCACCGGCACCGCCGCGGAAAAAGGGCGTGGCGCGCAAGAGCTCGCGCTCCCCGGTGCTGCTCGGCGGCGTCGAAGATCTGCCGACGAGCTTCGCGCGCTGCTGCGCGCCCGTGAAACCCGAGCCGATCGCCGGTTACGCGACGGTGGGGCGCGGCGTCACCGTGCATCGCGCGGATTGTCCCGGCCTCGCGCGCATGAGCGCGAGCCGGCCGGACCGGTTGATCGCCGCATCTTGGGCCGACGCGGTGCAGCCGCAGGCTGTGACACTCAACATTGTCGCCATCGACCGACAGGGACTCGTGCGGGACATCGGCGATCTGCTCGCGAGTGAAAAAATCTCCATCGAAATGATGCACACCACTACCGATCGCACGCAGTCGACGGCTACCATCGACGTGCGTCTCGGCGTTGACGACACGCAGCATCTGACGCGTCTGTTGCAGCGTCTCCGCCAGGTGGGAAGCGTCCTGTCGGTGCGCCGCTCGGCTTGACTTAACCCGGCAAACGGCCGGGTATCGGCCGGAAAACGTGACGTGTTGCGACGCCAGATAACGTCGAATCGCGTTTACTCACAAAGCTTTTCTTGAAATAACCGGGGTTACGGACGCCACATGCGTGTCCTGCTGGTCGATCACGACTCTGAGAGTCTCGAGGCCATCGCGCGTGCCATTCGCGGGGTGCTCGAGCTCGACTGCGTCACCAGCAAGGGCGACGCGCTGCTGCTGCTGCGCCAGAATCCCTACGACGTCCTGATCGCCTGCGAACGCTGCGTCGACGGCTCCGGCCTCGACCTCCTCGGCCGCACCACGCGCACCGCGCAGCCGCTGAAGCGCATCTTCGCCGCCGCCCCCGAACGCCTGCAGTTGTTAGGCCCGCGTCTCGCGCCGTTCAAGGTGCAGCGGACCATCAACTATCCGATAGATCTCGAAGAGCTGTGGCTGGCCATCGCGCAGGTGACCGGCGGACCGAACGACGAGACCGACGGCACCATCGAACGCGTTGTGCTCGATGAACGCGGCATCCCGTCCTCGGGTTCGACGCCGCGCGCGCCGATCCCGCCGCGCGGCCCCGCGCCGCTGGCCGCCGTGCCGGCGCCGCCCGCATCCACCGCGTCGAGCGGCCGTTATGCCGTCGCCGCCGCGCGTGCCACGCAGGCGGCCCAGGCAGCACAGACCGCTGCGCCCGAACCGGCGTTGCGCGCGCCGCCGCCGCCGCGCCAGCCTCCGCCGATGCGCGCAACGCCCGCGCCCGCCTCTACTTCCGATACCGGCCGCATGCGGGCGCTCGCGCCGCAGCCGGCCTCGATCCCGCCGATGCACGTCGGCGTCGGCGCCGCGCCGCCGACCAGCGATTTCCCCGCGTGGACACCCGAGCAGCCGCCGGCCCGCGACGACGACCTCGCGTCGATTTCCGCGCAGGCGCGCTTCGGCGTGCAGCAGAAGGCGTTCGACGAAGCCGCGAAGCGCAAGAAGCAGCGGCTGTTCATGGCCTGCGGCGCCGCCGTCGCCGTGGCTGCCGTGCTCGTGTTCGCCATCGAGAAGTTCTACGACCCCGAGGCGCGCGCGCGCGAAGCCGCGATCGCCGCCACGGTCCAGCAGATGGCCGAGCAGCAGAAGGTGACCGACAACCTGACGCTGATCGAGATCGACATCGAAAAAGCCATCATGGACAACGACCTCGTCACCGCGCGCGCCGAGCTGGCGAAGCTGGTGGAGAAGTCGCCCGATCATCCGCGTCGCGAGTTCCTGCAGGCGTCGATCGACCGCGCCGCGGCGCTGGCGAAGCTCTCGCCGCCGGAGTCCGCGACGAGCGCCGAGGCGCCGCAGGCACCCCAGCAGGCGGCTGTCGTGCCGGGTGCGGGCAATTCTTCCGGTTCCCGGAGCACCACCGCGCAACGTCCGCGGCCAGCCGAGCGCACGCCCGAACGCATCGCCACGCGAACGCTGGATTCGTCGCCGCCATCGCGTTCGTCGCGGGACTCGGCGCCCCAGAACCCCACGCGCACCTTCGGCGCGCCGATCGGCGAGGCGCCGCGCCAGGCCACGATCCCGCTCGATGCGCCGATCAATGCGGTGCCCAGCACCAACGCACGCAACAACTTCGGTGGCCGCACGCTCGAGGCCAGCGACGCGTCGAATCTCTCGCGCGCGCCGAATCCGACGCCGACCTCATCGATCGCGTCGGCACCGGCCTCCGGCTCCGCGGCGGTGCCGATGGCGCCTGCCGCCGCGCCGGCGCAGCGTCCGCCGGATCCGGTCGACGTGGTGCCGGCGAAGATCGTGCGGCGCGTGACGCCGGTGGCGCCCATCAACGTGCGCGCGAAGACGGCCGGCTACGTGGTCGTGTCGTTCAACATCAACGAAACCGGCCGCGTCAGCGACGTCGCCGTGGTCGAGTCATCGCCCAAGGGCGTCTTCGACGATGCCGCGCAGACCGCGGTGCGCAAGTGGATCTACGAACCGCGCAAGGAAAACGGCCGCGCCGTCGCGTCCGAAGGCCGCGCGCGGCTCGTGTTCGACGCGGCTAACTAGCCACGCCCCGGGCGGCAACCCCGCAACTCGACGAGAAGGATTCCGGCGCCAGCGAGGCCGGGCCGAACGCCGTCGCGACCCAGCGTTCCCTGTTCGCCTCGACGTGGATCGTCTGTTCGACGCGCGTGCGGCCGTCGTCATCCGGTGAGGGGAAGACCAGCGTGACGCGGCACTCGAGCCCGTGCGGCGACGTGTTCGTGACGTGCACCTGGTTGATCACGCAGTCGTGGATCTGCGGCCGCAGCCGCGCGCCTTGCGGCAGGCGATCCTTGCAGCCGCCGACCGACGCGCGCAGCAGTGCGTCGCGCCAGGAGACTCCTCCCTCCGAATAGCTGCGCCCGGCCGTTTCGCCGAACACGAACGGGATCGACGCACCCACGGCCGCGACCGCCGCGAGCAGGGTCGCGAGCATCACTAACAATAGGGAAACGGGGCGGCGCCGCATGGCGCGCAGTCTCGCAGGGTTCGGCGCGGGAATCACCCGCGCCGAAACCGGGACATCAGCGGTTGATGTTGTCGATGGCGCGCTTGTCGGCCGCCAGCGCCGCTTCGTGCAGCGCCTCGGACAACGTCGGGTGCGCGTGGATCGTGCGCTGCAGGTCTTCGCTGCTCGCCGAATATTCCATCGCCAGCACGGCCTCGGCGATCAGCTCGCCCGCGAGCGGGCCGATGATGTGCACGCCGAGGATCTCGTCGTCGTCCTGCGCGGCGATCAGCTTCACGAAGCCGGCGGTCGATTCCATCGCGCGCGCGCGGCCGCTGGCCGCGAACGGGAACTGGCCGATCTTGTAGGCGCGGCCGCTGGCCTTCACCTGCTCTTCCGTCTGGCCGACCCACGCGATCTCGGGATGCGTGTAGATCACCGACGGGATCGCGTCGTAATTGATGTGGCCGTATTTGCCGGCGATCAGGTCGCCGACCATCACACCCTCGTCCTTCGCCTTGTGCGCGAGCATCGGACCGCGCACGCAGTCGCCGACGGCCCAGACGTTTTCGGCCTTGGTCTTGCAGTGCGCATCGACTTCGATGAAGCCGCGCGCATCCACCGTGACGCCCGTGCCGTCCGCGAGCAGGTTGCCCGTGTACGGTCGACGGCCGACGCAGACGATGAGCTTGTCGACGGTGATCGTCTGACTACCCGACGCATCGGCGTAGCTGACTTCGACGCCGCTGGCGCCCGACTTCGCGCCGGACACCTTGGCGCCGAGCTTGATGTCGAGCCCCTGCTTCTTGAAGTGGCGCGCCGCTTCCTTCGCGAGACCCTGGTCGGCGACCGCGAGGAACGAATCCAGCGCCTCGAGCACCACGACCTCGGAACCCAGGCGGCGCCACACGCTGCCCAGCTCGAGCCCGATGACGCCCGCGCCGACGACGGCCAGTTTCTTCGGCACACTCTCGAAATCGAGCGCGCCCCAGTTGTCGACGATGTTCTTGCCGTCGAACGGCATCGCCTTCAGTTCGGTCGGGATGGAGCCGGACGCCAGCACGATGTGCTTGGCGCTCAGCGTTTCCTTCTTGCCGTCGTGCGCGGTGAATTCCACTTTGCGCCCGGCGAGTAGTTTGCCGTGACCCTGCAGCGGCGTGACGCCCGCGCTCTTCAGCAGCATGGCGATGCCGGTGGTGCTGGCCTTCACGATGCCGGTCTTGCGCTTCTGCATCTGCGCGACGTCGAATTCGACGCCGCCGACCTTGATGCCGTGCACGCCCAGCTCGTCCTTCGTCTTGACGTACAGCTCGGACGACTCGAGCAGCGCCTTCGACGGGATGCAACCCGCGTTCGTGCACGTGCCGCCGAAGACGGCGCTGCCGTCCTTGTTCTTCCACTCGTCGATGCAGGCGACCTTGAGCTTGTTCTGCGCGGCGCGGATGGCGGCGGGATAACCCGCGGGACCGCCGCCGATGACGATCACGTCGTATTCGGTGCTCATGTCAGACGCTCAGCAGCAGGCGGGCCGGATCTTCCAGCGCGTCCTTGATGGCGACGAGGAACTGCACCGCCTCGCGGCCGTCGATGATGCGATGGTCGTACGACATCGCGACGTACATCATCGGTCGCACGACGATCTCGCCGTTGACGACCACAGGACGTTCCTTCGTGGCATGCATGCCGAGGATCGCGCTCTGCGGCATGTTGACGATCGGGGTGGACAGCAGCGAACCGAACGTGCCGCCGTTCGTGATGGAGAACGTGCCGCCGGTGAGCTCGTCGATCGTGATCTTGCCTTCGCGCGCCTTGGTCGCGTACAGGCCGATGTTCTTCTCGATGTCGGCCATGCTCTGCAGGTCGGCATCGCGCAGCACGGGGACCATCAGGCCCTTCTCCGTCGAGACAGCGACGCCGATGTCGTAGTACTCGTGATAGACGATGTCGCTGCCTTCGACCGACGCGTTGACCACCGGGAATTTCTTCAGCGCCTCGATGGCGGCCTTCACGAAGAACGACATGAAGCCGAGTTTCACGCCGTGTTTCTTCTCGAAGACGTCCTTGTACTTCGCGCGCAGGTCCATCACGGCTTTCAGGTCCACCTCGTTGAAGGTGGTCAGCTGGGCCTGGGTCTGCTGGGCTTCGAGCAGGCGCTGGGCGATGCGCGCGCGCAGGCGCGTCATCGGCACGCGCTGATCCTGGCGACCGGCGGCACCGGAGACCGGCGCAGACGGCGCGGCAGGCGCTTTGGCGGCGGCCGGTTTGTCCAGGTATTCCACGACGTCGCCCTTCGTGATGCGACCGTCTTTGCCCGTCGCCGGGATCTTCGCCGGGTCGAGCTGTTTCTCTTCGACCATGCGGCGCACCGACGGCGCGAGCTTGTCGTTCGCGGGCGCGGCGGCTTTGGCGGCCGCGGGCGCGGGCGCAGCGGCCGGCGCGACCGAGGCAGCCAGCTTCGCGGCAGGAGCAGGCGCAGCCGCAGCGGCCGCACCCTCTTCCAGCACCGCCAGCACCTGACCGCTCGTCACCGACGTGCCCGCCGTGATGCGCAGTTCCTTCAGCACGCCGTTCACCGGCGCGGGGACTTCGAGCACGACCTTGTCCGTCTCGAGATCGGCGAGATTCTCGTCGCGCGTGACGGACTGCCCGACCTGCTTGTGCCAGGTGACGAGCGTGGCGTCGGCGACGGACTCGGGTAACTGCGGAACCTTGATTTCGATGGCCATGATGTTCGTTCTTCCGTGGGCTTATCGGGACGTGGCGGCCGCCGGCACGGGCGTACCCGGCGCGGCGGTCAGGCGCTTGGTCTCGCGCGCCCCGTCTTCTTTGTTGGTCGCGGTCAAGGCGGCGTCGATCAGGCCGCGCTGTTCCATGTCGTGGATCTTCGAGATGCCGGTGGCCGGCGCCGCGGCCGGCGCGCGACCCGCGTACAGCAGCTCACGCTTGCCGACCAGCGTCTGCAGGCGATGGCGGATCTGGTACCACGCACCCTGGTTCTGCGGCTCTTCCTGGCACCACACCACTTCCTTCGCGTTCGGATACTTCGCGAGGACGGCTTCGGTCTCGGCGACCGGGAACGGATAGAGCTGCTCGACCCGCACGAGCGCGACTTCGTTGTTGCCGGTCGAGCGGCGCTGCTTCAGCAGGTCGAAGTACACCTTGCCCGACGACAGCACCACGCGCTTCACGTTCGCCGCGACGGGCTTGTCGATGTCGTCGATGACCAGCGCGAACTCGCCGTTCGCGAGATCCTCGAGCGAGGACACCGACAACTCGTGACGCAGCAGCGATTTCGGCGTCATCACGATGAGCGGCTTGCGCAGCGAACGCAGGATCTGCCGGCGGATCATGTGGAACATCTGCGCGGGCGTCGACGGCACGCACACTGCCATGTTGTTCTCCGCGCACAGCTGCAGGAAGCGCTCGAGGCGCGCGGAGGAATGCTCCGGGCCCTGGCCTTCGTAGCCGTGCGGCAGGAACAGCGCGAGACCGCAGAGCCGGCCCCACTTCGCTTCACCCGACGAGATGAACTGGTCGATGATGACCTGCGCGCCGTTCACGAAGTCGCCGAACTGGCCTTCCCAGATGACGAGCGCGGACGGGTCGGTGGTCGAGTAGCCGTATTCGAAACCGAGCACGGCCTCTTCCGACAGCACCGAGTCCGTCACCTGGAAGTGCGGCTGGCGCTCGGCCATGTGCTGCAGTGGCACGTAGCATTCGTCGGTAGTTTGATCGTGCAGCACCGCGTGACGGTGGAAGAACGTGCCGCGGCCCGAGTCCTGGCCAGTGATGCGGATCGAGTTGCCCTCTTCGAGGATGCTCGCGTACGCCAGCGTCTCCGCCGCGCCCCAGTCGAGCGGCATCTCGCCGCGGAACATCTTCGCGCGGTTGGTCATGACCTGCGCGACGCGCGGATGCAGCGTCACGCTCTCCGGGAACTTCACGGCGCGTTCGCCGAGCGACTTCAGGCGGGCGATGTCGCCGACACCCTTCACGCGCTCGGACCAGTCGTTGCCGAGGTACTTGCTCCAGTCGACCGTGTACTTGTTGCCGATCATGCCCAGCGAGGCGCGCGCCTGCTGCTTCCCGGCGTCGAGGCCCTGGCGATATTGCTCGACGATTGACGGCGCCTCGTCCTTGCCGATGACGCCCTGCGCGACCAGCTTGTCCGCGTAGATCTGGCGCGTAGTCGGCTGCTTGCGGATCACCTGGTACATCATCGGCTGCGTGGCGGCCGGTTCGTCCGCCTCGTTGTGGCCGTGACGGCGATAGCAGACGAGATCGATGACGACGTCCTTGCGGAAGCGCTGGCGGTACGCCAGCGCGAGGCGCGTGACGAACACCACGGCTTCCGGATCGTCGCCGTTCACGTGGAAGATCGGCGTCTCGAGCATCTTCGCGACGTCCGAGCAGTACATCGTCGAACGCACGTCGTCGGGACGCGAGGTCGTGAAGCCGACCTGGTTGTTGACGATGATGTGCAGCGTGCCGCCGGTGAAGAACGCGCGCGCCTGCGACAGCTGCAGCGTCTCCATGACGACGCCCTGGCCGGCGAAGGCCGAGTCGCCGTGGATGAGGATGGGCAGCACGCGCTCGCCCTTCGTGTCGCCGCGCCGTTCCTGGCGCGCGCGCACGGAACCTTCGACCACCGGGTTCACGACCTCGAGATGCGAGGGATTGAACGCCAGCGCCACGTGCACGTTGCCGCCGGGCGTGCGCAGGTCCGACGAGAAGCCCTTGTGGTACTTCACGTCGCCCGAGCCCTGCAGGTGCGCGAGGTCGTACTTGCCTTCGAATTCGTTGAACAGGACCGACGGCGACTTGCCGAGCACGTTCACCAGCACGTTCAGGCGGCCGCGATGGGCCATGCCGATGACGGCTTCCTCGATGCCCTTCTGACCACCCTGCTGGATGACGTCGTCGAGCAGCGGGATCAGCGAGTCACCGCCTTCGAGCGAGAAGCGCTTCTGGCCGACGTACTTCGTGTGCAGGTAGCGCTCGAGACCTTCGGCGGCCGACAGCTGCGTCAGGATGTTCTTCTGCTCGTCCGCCGAGAACTTGCCCTTGATGCGGCCGACCAGGAACTGGTCCTGCAGCCACAGGCGCTCGTCGGTGTTCGACACGTGCGCGAACTCTGCGCCGATCGTGCCGCAGTAGGTGTGCTCGAGCTGCGCGATGATCTCGCGCAGCTTCAGCTTCGGGGCGACTTCCACGGGGCGCGAGCCGGTGAGGAATTCGGTGTCGAGGTCCGCCTCGGACAGGCCGAAGTACGAGAGCTCGAGCACGCGCGGACGCGGGCGCGTCTGCATGTTCAGCGGATCCAGCTTGGCGATCAGGTGACCGCGATTCGCGTAGATCTGCACCAGGCGGGAGACCGCGCCCTGCTTCGCGGCGGCGTCCGCCGTCAGCGAGGTCGAGGTACCGGCGAGCATGCGGGGCTTGGTGGCCCGCTGGGCGATGCCGGCCTGCACGGTCGAATGGATCTGCTCTCCGCTGCTGCCGTCGCGGAGTTTCTGAAAGTATTCGCGCCACTTGGGGTCGACGCTCTGCGGATCGGCGAGGAACTGCTCGTAAAGAGCTTCGACGTAGGGAGCGTTTCCGCCGGACAACGGCGTGGAAGCAAGCAGCTCGCTAAGGCTGGGGGCCATAGGAGAAAAAAACCTTTGGACTCAAGGTCCTGGAACGAGAAGGGGGCGGTATGTTAGCCGAAGCAGCCCCACCCCGGAAGGCGAACAGTGCCTAATCTAGGGGAATGTTACGTAAAAGAAAGAGCTCGTAACCCACCAGCACGATGTACGCGGCCAGGACCAGGTAGAGCACGTAACCCACCGTACGGCCGAACGCCTTCAGTCGCCCCAAAACGGTGATCAGGATGACGCCAGCGGCGGTCAGCCCGAACTTGACCAGCGCGAAGCCGCGACCAGACCCCCGCACGAACGGATCCATGAACGGGTTGAGCTCGTAGGCGCCGTGCGCGATCAGGCGCAAGGTCAGGATGGCGTCGACCGTACACAGCAGCAGGATGAGGATGCCGACGCCCAGCCATTGCGGGTGGAACCAGTCGGTCACCACCACGTGGCGCTCGGTGTCCCGGCGCGGCGCGATGCGGCGGCGCTTGAAGTTGCCGTGCCAGAGAGCGCGGAGGACGGAGCGGCGTCGTTCGATCGGGGCGCGCCGTTCCTGGAGTGGTGTCGACATCTGTCATCGGATCATAGGCAGCGATTCGCAGCGCGGACGACGTCAAGCGAAATGTCGATGAGAGGCGCGTCGCAATAAGCGACGGTCAAGTCTCAACCCAGGTTAGAACTCGACGCGCGCCTCCGCGTACACCGAGCGGCGCAGTTCGCGGCCGGTCGGCAGCGCGTATTCGGGATGGCGATCGTCGAGTAGGTTGAAGCCGGCGATCGACAGCTCGAGCGCGTCGGATAAGCGGTACGCGAGCCGCGCGCTGAGCTCGGTGTAGTCCGGATTCGCGGGCGACGGCATCCTGCCGACATAACGCAACATCGCGTCGAAGTTCACGCGGCCGAAGGCCATCGACGATTTCAGCGATGCCTGCTTGTCCGGATCGTTGCCCGACTGCGCGAAACCGCCCAGGCCCGACCCGGCCGCGGTGAAATGCAGTCGCTTGTGCAACGAACGGAATCCCGGCGACAGGCGCCACCACGACGCGACCTGCCAGTTGCCCCAGATCTCCACGCCGTACGTGCTGCCCGCCATCTCGTTGCCCCACTGCAGCGGCAACAGCGTGACCGGCGTGATCTCGATGCTGCGCAGATCCTCGTAGTCGTTGTAGAACGCGGAGACGGACCACGAGATAGACCGGTGCGGCTGGCTGCGATACCCGAGCTCGTACGCGGTCACCTTCTCGGTGCGGAAATCCGGGTTGCCCACGAGGAACAGCTGGCCGCCGACGGTCTCCCGCACGTCGACGTCCAGCGGCGTCGGCGCACGCACGGCCCTCGCCGCGGCGGCCCACACCAGCGTGGTGTCGGTCGGCGTCCACGAAACCCGCAGGTCCGGCAGCGTCGTCCAGCCCGAATACGAGTTCTCCTCGAACTTGATGCCGGCCGTCGCCGAGAAGTGTTCGCTGATGCGGATCGTGTCCTGCGCGAAGACGTTGGTGAGGTCGATCGTGTGGTTGGCGGGATCGAACGCCAGCGTCGGCGTGTTCGTGATGTCGACGTCGTTGAAGCGTTTGCCGAGACCCCAGACGACCTGGTGCTTCGTGCCGAACGCGACGGTCTGCTGGAACTCGAGGTCGTAGGTGTCGAGCGAGAACGCGACGCCATCGGTCGGGCGGTCGCGCCGCGTTTGGTCGACGAAGGCCTGCAGCCGCGAATCGACGCGCTCGCCGTCGTTCTCCCAGCGGCCGAGCACGTTGAACTGGTTGAACTCGACCTCGGGGTTCGCGCCCATGTTCTGGCCGGCCTGCTGCCAGTCGCCCTGCACGGTGACGTCGTTCGTGTCGTTGCCGGTGTCGTAGCGGAAGCCGCCCTGCACCTTGTGCCAGCGATCGCCGGCGCTCGCGCCGTCCTCGAGTTCGGTGGGTCCCCGGTCGAAAGCCTTCGCGTACACGCGGAACGCGCCATTGGCGACTTCGCCGCCGTAACGCGCGGCCAGCGCGTTCTCGCGGTCGCCGGCCGTGGCGCGGATCGTCGTGCCCTGCGACTCCGCCGCGCGGCGCGTGATGATGTTGATGACGCCGTTCATCGCGTTCGAGCCCCAGAGCGTGGCGCCCGGGCCCGAGATCACCTCGATCCGGTCGACGTCGTCCATGAACACGTCCTGCGCGTCGTAGGCGACGCCGGAGAACAGCGGGTTGTAGACGCTGCGGCCGTCGATGAGGATCAGGATCTTGTTCGAGAAGTTCTGTGCCTCGAGTGCGCCGCCGAAGCCGCGCGCGCCGACCTGGTAGTCGGTGGCGCTGATCTGCGTGACGTGCAGGTTCGGCGCGAGGCGCAGCGCCTCGGGGATGCTCAACGCGCCGGAGCGCAGGATCTCCTCGCGCGTGATCACGTAGATGGACGCCGGCGCGCGCGACAGGCTCTGCGCCGCGCGCGAGACCGACGTGACCTCGACCTTCGCCAGCTGTTCCAGCGACATGTGCGAGAGCTCGGCGATGGGATCGCGCAGCGGCGCGGGATCAGCGGCGAGCGCGAGCGCGGGCATGGCGAGAACCGCGAGCAGGAGCTGGCGCTTCATGGCGCTACCGCCGCGACGCGCTCGCACCGGGCGCAGTCGAGCCGCGCCTGTGGGCGCCGCTCGACGTGGGCCGCGACGGCGAGCAGCGCCGAGTCGATCGTCAGCCGCGCGCGGTCCGCCGCGATCAGCGAGATCTCGAAGCGCACGTTGCGTTTCGCCTCGAGGAAGTTGATGACGCCGCCGGCTTCGAAACCCTTGTCGTCATCGGTGACCAGCAGGATCGGCAGCGTCGCCGCTTTCGTGCGGAATGCGCGCGTCTTCGCGAGACTGCCGGAACCCACATACAGGATGTGTACGCCGTCGACGTCGGAGGGTTTCAGGATGCGGCGGACCTCGGCGGGCTGGCCCCGAACGTTCATGCCGGGAAGGAGTCTGTCCAATTGATCGGCGACGGCATCGGATTCCGCGACGCCAATGACGAAGGTTCCGGCGGGCGCGTCCGCGGGCCACTGGACGTAGGAGGCAAAGCGGAACAGGAAGGCGGCTTTCACGGCGTCCGCCGAGAATACCTGCGCGCGCGCCGGCACGACGCCAAACAAACAAGCTGCCAGCAGCAGAATGCGCGCGAACGATTTCAAGTTGTAGGACGATTCCGATTGCAGAGAACCGAGATTCCTATAAGTAGAAACTCATGACCGCCGAGCGACGTTCCGACTTTGGCCGCCTCTTCCGGGCGCTCGTGTCCATGGGGCACGCGCGGCGCTCGTTGAGCGGCAAGCTGATGATCGTGATGCTCGCCACCACCGCGATCGCGCTCACGGCCGCGGGCGCCGCGTTGTTGTTCACCGATCTGCGCGACAACCGCGCCGCCTGGGCCGACGACCTCGCGACCGAGGCCAGCATCATCTCGCTGGCCGTGCAGCCCGCGTTGTCGTTCAACGACCGGGATGGCGCACAGCGTACCTTGAATGCGCTGCAGGCGCGCGGCTCGATCCAGGTCGCCGGGCTGTACACCACCGACGGCACGCTGTTCGTGCAATACACGCGCCAGGGCGGCGTCGGTGCACCGCTGCGGCTGCCGGACCTCGCGCCCGGCGTGCACGTCGACGGCGGCCGCGTCGAGCTGACCCACGGCATCGTCCAGGGCAGCGAATACCTCGGGGCTATCTACCTGAAGGCGGAGTACGACGTCGGCGGGCGCGTCGTCGCCTATCTATCCGTGCTCGGCGCGGTGATGCTGATCGGACTGGTCGCCGCCCTGCTCGCCGGCGTGTGGCTGCAGCGCGTGGTCAGCCGGCCGATGGAGTCGATGGCCAACGTGGCGCGGCAGATCGTCGAGAGCCGGGATTATTCGTTCCGCGCGG
>Ga0335075_10001108_pt1 | contig 45046 bp, 37 predicted proteins | sample Lox_Sample_24_FD_206723 | JGI IMG/M metagenome (GOLD analysis project Ga0335075, IMG submission 206723) | Soil microbial communities from Loxahatchee National Wildlife Refuge, Florida, United States - Lox_Sample_2.4 | ecosystem: Environmental > Terrestrial > Soil > Wetlands | place: USA... | reverse complement strand
TCCTCTGTCCGACAGCACCGTCAGCCTCAATCGCGCCGTCGCCGAAATCGGCCGCCAGCTTCCCCTGCGCGCCAGCCAGTCCGTTACCTACTCTTCCGTCGTCGGAGTCACCCGTCCCGGCCAGCTGCGCCGCGAGTTCCTCCGCTACATCGAGCGCGAGCGCGCCCACCCCTACCGCACCTTCCTGCACTACAACTCCTGGTACGACATCGGCTACTTCACGCCCTACAACCAGCAGAATGCCGTCAACCGCATCAACGCATTTGGCGAAGAACTCCACGTCAAGCGCGGCGTCAAGATCAGCTCCTTCCTCTTCGACGACGGCTGGGACAATCACAACTCCGTCTGGGACTTCAACTCCGGCTTCCCCAACGGCTTCGCTCCGCTCCGCAATGCCGCCGCAAAATACGGAGCCGCGCCCGGCGTCTGGCTCTCGCCCTGGGGCGGATACGACGGCCCCAAGAAGCAGCGCATCGCTTACGGCAAGGCCCACGGATACGAAATCGTGAACGGCGGCTTCGCGCTCTCCGGCCCCAAATACTATGCACGCTTCCGCCAGGTCTGTATGGAGATGATCCAGAAGTACGGAATCAACCAGTTCAAGTTCGACGGCACCGGTAACGCCAACACCGTCTTCCCCGGCAGTCGGTTTGACAGCGACTTCGACGCGGCCATCCATCTCATCGGCCAGCTCCGCGCCGTCAAGCCGGATATCTACATCAACCTCACTACCGGTACCTACCCCTCGCCCTTCTGGCTCTTCTATGCTGACTCCATTTGGCGCGGCGGCTACGACGACAGCACCGCCGGTGTCGGTCCCTACCGCGAGCGCTGGATCACCTACCGCGACGCCGACACCTACTCTGAGATCGTCCGCCGCGGCCCGCTCTACCCGCTCAACTCGCTCATGCTGCACGGCCTCATCTATGCACAGCACCACAAGTATCTCGACAAGGATCCAGACCATGACTTCCGCAACGAGATCCGCGACTACTTCGGCACCGGCACGCAGTTGCAGGAGATGTACATCACGCCCTCACTGCTCACCAAGCAAAATTGGGACGACCTCGCCGAAGCCGCAAACTGGTCGCGCGCCCACGCCGACATACTCAAGGACACGCACTGGATCGGCGGTGACCCATACATGCTCGAAGTCTACGGATGGGCCTCCTGGGCGCCGCGCATGGGCATTCTTGTCCTGCGCAACCCCAACGACAAGCCACAGACCATCCGCATCGACATTGGCAAAGCCTTCCAGCTTCCCGAGGGCGCGCCTACGCACTACATCGCGCACAGCCCCTGGAAGTCCGACGCCGCCGAGCCTTCCATCGACCTGGCCGCCGGGGCGCCGCACGCCTTTCACCTCGCGCCGTTCCAAGTCCTCACGCTCGACATGAAGCCGAGGTAGGCTTTCAGCTCGTTTGGAGTTGGGATACAGCTTACACACCATTGTTAGCATCATTGGCGAATGCTCGTGCTGTTGGCAAGCACGCAGGTATATATTCCGTACCTAGAGATACCCGAAATCATGTTGAGCCGACACTTGCCAATACAGTGTGCGGCGGTTAGGGCCGGCAAGCTAGCCCTTGCCCCCAAAGACTTGGCGTTGCACAGCATTCGCGAGGTACTCGGTCGTTATGCACTTGCGTGCCAGTCTGAAATGGCAATTGATTGGTCAAAGGCAATCTTCAATCAATACACGTTGCGGGGTATTTATGGTCGTGATATGTATGAAACCTGGTACAAGATGACCGTTATGCTTCAATCTGGACTCGACATTGGCGGAGTGATTACCTACCGTTTCGCGTGGAACGAATTTGGAGCAGGTTTTGATGCAATGCGGTCGGGTAATTCTGGTAAAGTCCTCCTTGATTGGCCGGATGTTAGATGAGTGAGACATTCAATGAGGACAAACCTATTCGCGTTGAATGTAGCCAGAATCGGAAGATTTATTGGGAACTGAAGGCAGTAATGTCTCCTCGGCCAGTAGGCATACGGGACTGAGCTTCGCCTACCCTGGGTGCCACTGTCGCAGAATGAGCGAACTGGGATCCTGAATTGAGGCGAACTAGAGCCTCCTTTGCACTCTTATCGATCGCAGCCCCAACTGTGGCGTCGCACCGAACCCGATTCTCTTCCCGCGCTCTGATGGTTTCCACAGCAAGTTCCGGGCTCTTCATCCGATTCGTGGCTTCAGTCTAACCCTGAAGATCGTTGAGGCACCTTCGGCGTGAGCATTCGGCAACCCCACCAAAGGGAATAGAGCGGGTCGAATCTCGCCATCGTGCCTCGGTAGCCGCTCGTAAAGATTGATAGGAAGTTCGTTCACTATTCTTTACTTTCTAATGGTAACGATTTATCTTTATCGCGAAGCGATCCCCTCAAAAAATAGGCCATCTAATTCATGTGTCTCTTTGACATTACAATCGCCGGTGAGTTGAACCTTGACCTGATTCTGTATGGATATCCGGAGGAAATTCCTGTTGAGCGGGAGCTGCTTGCGGACGACTTCCGGATGACGCTCGGCAGTTCCTCTGCGATTCTTGCACACAATCTCGCGGCCCTCGGCGCCAAGGTTGGTTTTGTTACTTGCACGGGCAAAGATGACCTTGGCAGAATTGCGCGGGAACACCTTGCTGCAAGCGGAGTGGACCTTGCAAAGGCACGAATCCTCGATTCTTCAGGCACCGGCGTCACGATCATTCTTCCGCATGAGAAAAACAGACACATTCTTACCTATGCCGGAACCATTGCCGCGATGACGCTGGCCGACCTGGACATGGATTACCTTGCGTCGGCCTCGCACTTTCATCTCTCATCGCTCTACCTGCAACGCGGGTTGACTGCCGACGCACCTAAGCTATTTGAACGGCTGAAGCAGGCAGGCCTGACGATTTCTCTGGATACCAACGACGATCCTGATGATGCATGGGGGCCGCCCCTTCAGGAGATTCTGCCGTTGGTAGATGTCTTTCTGCCGAACGACCGCGAGCTGCTTCGCATTGCCGGGAAGGACACACTCGAAGCCGCGCTGGACGAGCTCTCGCCACGGGTTCGCTACATTGCAGTCAAGCGCGGCGCGAAGGGATCGGTGGCGAAATGCAAAGACGAGTTTGTCGCGGCCGATCCCGTTATAGTGAACACTGTGGATACTATCGGCGCGGGCGACAGCTATGATGCAGGCTTTCTGTCTGCATGGCTCCGAGGATGCAGTCTGGCCGAGTGCGCGCGCGCTGGCAATATTACTGGAGCGTTGTCAACATTACGGCCCGGTGGCACAGAAGCCTTCCGCGATGCAAAGCTGATGGCGGAGTTTCTCAGCCAGAATAACTTTCCAATGCAGACGACGAAGAAGGCCTAAGATGAACGGCGGCGCGAATACGGAGCAGGACAAATTTATTGCCATGGTCACTGCAAAAGCAGAGATTGCTCTGCCACTCGGCAAGTTTCAGCCGCAATCTTCTCTCGTCACCGGCGATCACACGCCGCAAAGGGCACGCTTTGTAGCCATCGACTACCACAATCATCTTGACGCGCTCGACCCGCATGATGTGCTGCGGGTGCTCGATGCGTGCGGCATTCAGCATATCGTCAACATCACGATGAAGACAGGCGACGAAGCGCTTGCAACGATCGACAAGTTCGCCGCTGTCGATCGAGATCGCTTCTCAACCATTGGGTGGATGGATTGGTCCGACGTTACACATCCGGATTTTGTGCAGCGAACGCTTGACCGGCTCGAACGACTAGCGGAGCGCGGTGCCAAAGGCATTAAGTTCTGGAAAGACCTGGGCCTGAGCGTTCGCGACGCCGAGGGAAACATACTCAGAATCGATGACGAACGCCTGGCACCATTTTTTGACAAGGCCGCGGAACTCGGCATTCCTGTCATGTTCCATACTGCCGATCCAGATGCATTCTTTCTGCCGATTGACGAACACAACGAACGCTACGAGGAATTGGCTGCGCATCCGGAATGGGGCTTTGCCGGTTCTTTCTACTCCAAGCACGAATTATTAGACCAACGCGATCGAGTGTTTGCCCGCCACCCCAACACAACATTTGTTGCGGCGCATGTAGCGGAGTGCGGCGAAAATCTGGCCCGTGCGGCGCATCTGCTGGAGACGTATTCGAACGTTTACATCGATATCAGCGCACGTGCCTCTGAACTCGGCCGCCAGCCATACACTACGCGCGAGCTCTTCCTGCGATTTTCCGACCGTATTCTTTTCGGAGCTGATTTGCTGCCGGAAGAGTCCATGTACCGGCTCTACTTCCGGTTTCTGGAGACAGCAGACGAGTACTTTGAATATCCAACGCACGCCTCGCGGCAGGGGCGCTGGAATATCTACGGGCTGTATCTACCGGACGATGTGCTCCGCAGGGTCTACCGGGAGAATGCCGTGAAGCTTTTAGCTTTGTGATGCAACATTTGAAAAACGCGAGGAAATCGCTTGAACGGAGGCAGTTACAAAACTGCCATCTTCCGTAATGAAAGATAAAAGGTGATCACAATGAGCCGCCATTATCCGGGAAAAGGAAACAAAGCGAAATCAAGGCGCCATAGAGGATATTCGGATGGCGATTCACTGATGGCCGAGGAGCGCCGGCAGAAGATCCTCACCCATCTCCAGAGCGAAGGCCGCGTGATCGTCGGTAATCTGTCTGAGATTTTCGGCGTCTCACAAATCACGATCCGCAAGGACCTTGACACGCTGCAGGAGCGCGGTCTCGTCCAGCGCAGCCACGGTGGAGCACTTCCTCCATCGTCGAGCGCGCTCTTTGATCCAACCCTGCAGGAAAAGCATCGGCAGCACGCTCCGGAGAAGCAGCGGATTGCCGCCGCTGCCGTCAAGCTGGTAAGCGTCGGCTCCTGCGTGATGCTTGACTCTGGAACCACCACCGCTGCCATCGCTCAGGAGCTCAAGAAACTTTCATCCCTCACCGTCATCACAAACGCAATCAACATTGCCACGGAGTTGAACGGAACCGACTTCGAAGTAATTGTTACCGGCGGCACGCTGCGCAAAAACTCCTTCTCCATGGTTGGCCCTATTGCCGAGGATGTCCTCAAGGAAATGCATGCGGACGTGCTTTTTCTTGGTGTTGACGGGTTCGATCTTGAAATCGGTCTGACCACGCCAAATCTCCTGGAGGCGCGAGTGAACCGGGCGATGGTCGCGTCTGCCAAAAAGGTAGTGGCCGTTTGCGACGCAACCAAGTTCTCGCGCCGCAGCCTTTCCAGAATCATTCCCGTATCCGCGCTGCATCATGTCATCACTGACAGCAGCCTACCGGACTCCATCGCTGAGGCCTTACAAAGCCAGGGTATCGAAGTAACGCTCGTCTGAGGGAGAGTGGACATGAATCGACGCAGCTTTATAGCACTGGGTGGAGCGGCCTTCGTCGCGGGGCGGAGTCAACTCAAGCTCACAGGAGACATTTGCTATGGCGACAGTCAAGACAACCGCTCCTGCAAGAACCATCAAGCAGAACCGCCCCAACATCTTGTTGCTCGTGGCCAATCAATTGAGGGTCGACTGCATTGGAGCCTGCGGTAATTCGGTCATCCACACACCCAACCTTGACCGGCTTGCCACCGAAGGAATTCGTTTCCGGAATACGTACTCCACCGCCCCTACGTGCACACCGGCGAGAACCGCGCTGTTAATAGTTTAGAATTCCGACTTATTTAGTGCTACCCAATGTTGCTCTATGTTGCTCGTTTTCGATGAATTGCGGAATTCTCGGTTTCAGCCCACAGTGTGGGGACTGCCCACATTCTCGCCCTTTTCTTTAGCAGTCTGACCTGACCCCATTTTCCGCCCAGATCGGTGTGCGAAATCATACCCTACTGATGCGCCCCTGATTTCTGTATCAACGGTAACTGGAGATTTTGGCGGTCAAGGCTCTCCTGAGCTCGACTGACGGGCATGAAGCTCACTCCAGAGACTCAGTAGGGAACCTCTGGCGTGGGCCATCTCAAAAGTGTTTCGCCCTGATAGTAGCGATTTCCCGGCAAGCGAGGAACCGGGTCAAGGGCGGCGTTCTTTGCCGGCGCAGCGAACCCTTGACACGACATATTAATAGACGTATTATTGTATAAATGAACGGCTCGTGGCGTCCGCTTGTCTGGCTTGGTTCCAGCCGGAGAGACTTGCGGGCATTTCCCCGCGAAGTCCGGCGCGATATGGGCGTAGCCTTATTTGCCGCGCAACAGGGTGAAACCGATCCGTCGGCCAAGCCCTTGAAGGGCTTTGGCGGAGGCTTCGTGCTTGAAGTGATCTCTGACCACCATAGCGACACTTGGCGTGCGGTTTACACGGTACGCTATGCAGAGGGGGTTATGTCTCGCACGCTTTTAGAAGAAGTCTAAACGCGGCGCTGCCACGCCCAAACAGGAAGTCGATTTGATCAAGCGCCGTCTGACTGAAGCCGAACGCCTCCACAGAGAAAGGCAGAACTAGCATGGTCACGAAAGCGAAAAGCCCGGTCAAGATTAGAGCGGAAAAGAGCAGTGGCAACGTCTTCGCCGATCTCGGCTTCCCTCACCCTGAGCAGGAGTTATTGAAAGCCAAACTGACTCTTGAGATCTACCGGCTCATCAAACGGCGCGATCTGACACAGGTGGAAGCTGGGAAGATCCTGGGCATCAAGCAGCCGCATGTATCGGCACTCATGCGTAATCGCTCCGGCACCTTCTCCGTAGAGCGGCTCATGGATTTCCTGACAGCTCTCGGTCAGGATGTAGAGATCAGCGTGAGACCTGCCCGCAGCCAACATGGCGAGGTTTCTGTCGTTGTGTGATCCCCGACCTGAAGAACCGAAACGGCTCGTTGTGGAGTTTACAGACTCCCAACGAGCCACGACTCCACGTAGCCAAAACCCCAACGGTAGGCGATGATTTACGCAAAGCCCGTTTGTGATGACCCATCTCGCATGGTTCGCGAAAAGACGAGAGCGCGCCAATTAAAATCACCGCGCTTTCACCACCTGTGCCGTTTCATCCTGGGAAAGTGAAGAGCTTGACAAGTGCCCTCACGCGCTCTTTCTGACGGTTGCGCGGAAATCGCTTGGTTCTTGTTAGCTCGGCGATACCATGGAGGCTCGCCCAAAACAGTTCCGATAAAACCTCTGACTTCGAGCCCTGCCCCGGAAACAACTCCAAAATTTGGGAAAACGCGAACCGCAGCTCCGGTGGAGTAGCCGCGTCATCGAAGGGTACGCTCAGGCTGAGCGAAAACATCACTTCATACAGTGCTGGCGAAGACGCGGCGAACTCCAGATATGCGGCCGCGACCGATTCGACCGTATTTCCACGTTTACCCCGTTTCCGTGCCTTTTCCAAAACCAGGCCCATTTCCTGGAAACCCTCGACAGCAACCGCGGTAAGAATCCCATCGCGGCTTCCAAAGTGGGCGTACAAAACGGGTTGGCTGTATGAGATTTCGTCAGATAGCCGCCGAACGGTTACGTTGGACCATCCTTCAAGCTCCGCGATTCGTCGTGCTGCACTGATAATCTGTGCCCGGCGGGCCCGCTTGTCACGCCGTTTTCGTTCCGCAATTCGGTTTGCTGCCAGCCTTGTCTCCATCGGTAGAAATTATAGCGCCGCTAGGATTTTTGTGTCGGACGGTGAATCTTTCCGAATGCTTCACATCATGTATAGCGTTGCTATATTTTGTAACAAGGAGAAGCTGCATGCACCACGCTATTGCGCTCATCCTGGCGGCCCTCATGGCTGTGGGGATAATTGTTATCGGCTGCTTTTACCTTGTGTCTCCTGAAGGAATCTCAGGAACATTTGGCCTTAAGCCGCCTGCATCCGATGCTGACACTCGTGCCTGGCTACGTCTGAAAGGAAATCGGGACGCCGTGTGTGGATTGGTGGTGCTGATAATGGCGCTGACCGCGGACAGGCGGTCGGTAGGCATGGCTCTACTCGTCTTGGCCATCATCCCTCTTGGCGACATGTCAATCATTCTGGGGTCGGGCGGGTCGAAGTTGCGAGCGTTCTCCATTCATGGCGTAACCTGCGCAGCGATGCTTGTCGTCGGCCTCTTGTTGACTCATGCCCTATGAGCGGCGATGGTTAGAAAGGAGAAGGGACAATGAACCATTGGATGTGGCCGGTATCTCTAATTGGCATTCTAAGCACCGCAGTGGTGTGTGGTACGGACATGTTCTTTTTGACTTGCGGATGTCCCGCACTCAAATTGGCTTCATCATCTGCCGGAACCGAAGTTATGGGTTTATTCCACATGTTCGCCGACGCGCGGATGCCGATCTGGGGCGCCTCGGCGATCTTGTGCAACATCTTGCTGGCCGCGCTCAGCAGGAGTGAGCAGCGATGGTTCTATTGCGCATCACTCTTAATGCTGATTCTGTTCGTCGTTATCTATGCTCGCTTGTCAAAGCCTATTAATCGGCTTCAAACCGAAGCGGCAAGAACCGGAGAGAGCCTCAACAATGGTCGAGAGCTACAGGCCTCGTGGGATAGATCGTTAACCATCCGTGTTCCGCTGCTCGTTGTATCTCTGCTTGCCCAGTGCCTCGTGTTGCTAGTCGCTTCGGGGTAAATGTGGCTGGTGGGCTCCCCTTTGAAGAGTCAGGAGCGTTTGGGCTCGAAAAGCCGGCTAATGAGATGGTCCGCCGCTTGATTCACTTGCGAGAGCGGGTAATCTTGGTGGCAGCTTCTTCAAGGAGGGATCATCAACATGCAGATACATTCGGTTGGGATCGATCTGGGCAAGACTATCTTTCACCTCGTGGCGCCAGCTCGCCGCTGTCCAGGTGCGCCTGGATGCGGTATATCGGCAGCCAGCCGAAGCAGAGGCGGCTGCGCATGGGATCCACTGCCGCCTCGATGGTGTTCACCGTCAACGAGCGCTGCGAAGAAATCCGTGGCTGGCGCCGTGGTTTCCCCGAGGCAACGCCCTCGATGATCACCGCAAGGTGCTAAATCAGATCGAAGCGCGACCGACGCCGGTTTCCCAATTGCAGCGGATGATCGAAACACGCCACGGCCTCCATTCTGACGTCGAGCACAGGTTTGATGAAGTACTCGCTCGTGGGCAATCCGGTGATGCAGAGGTTGGCGTCATGGTCAGGAACTCCGTAACCAATGAAAGAAACGTTCCCTGGCGAATCGTCGGATGGACCCAGGGATAGTTCCTGGTGAACGTAGCCAGGGCGGCAAAGAGCCCGTCTCTGGGGTACATGCTGTCCACGGAGAAACGGATCTCGGATTCGCCGCCAGACACTAGGGATCATCCCCGTTGTTCGAGACGGCTGAATCCGCTCAGGAGCGGTTGGAAGTCGACGAGGAGCGCGCGGCCAGCTTCGGTCAGCCGAGCCCTTCTGCCTTTCACCTCGAAGAGGCGATGCCAAGCTGATCTTGAAGGCGGCTGATGGCGCAGCTGATAGTGGACTGCGAGCGATTGAGCTTTTCGGCTGCGGCGGCAAAACTACCGAACTGCACGACCATGTGCAGCGCCCTCCAGCCGTCGAGTGTGCTGTTCACAGGACGATTGTATATCGAAGAATTCGATGGGTTGGATCCAGGAATCCTGCTTTTCATTCAATATCTCGCCGCGTTAGGATAGGCAGGCGTGCTGCGGCGGCGATCGTGCGCGGCTTAAGAAAATCGATTTAACGAGGAGCTGCATGGCCGGGACTCTGAATCGGGACGGCGGAGAGTGGGCGTGGTGCATGAAAAGGATGGCGCGCGCCAAGGTGGCAGTTGCGGGATTGGGAATCGCCTTCGCGGGACTGGCCGCGGCACAGCAAGCGGGTCAGCAACCCGCAGCGCCGCTCGTTGTCACGATCGACGCGCGGCAGACGGTGAGGCCGACCTCGAAGTACGAGTTCGGCATGTTCATCGAGCACATTGGCCCGCTCGTCTACCGCAGTCTGTGGTCGGAGATGCTCGACGACCGGAAATTCTATTTCCCGATCACGCCGGCGCAACCGGAAGCTCAGAACCAGCGGCCCGGCGGATTCCCAGGCATGCAACTGCGCAAGTGGCGCCCTGTGGGTTCGGCGGATGCCGTCACCATGGACAAGGACCAGCCGTTTGTCGGCGCGCACAGTCCCCGCATCGCACTGAACGGGACAACTCCGCACGGGATCCGGCAGTCGGGGCTGTCCGTGGTGAAGGGAAATCGGTATATCGGACACATCTGGTTGCGCGGTACCCCTGGAAGTATCGTGAGGGTAGCCTTTATCTGGGGCACGGGCGCCAGTGACCACGAGACCGCCTCGTTTAAGGATCTCTCGAACACCTACCAGAAGCTACCATTCGCCTTCACCGCCAGAGCTGACACGAACGAAGCGGCGCTCGAAATCACTGGCACCGGCGCGGGGAGTTTCCACGTCGGCACGGTTTCACTGATGCCCGCGGACAACATCGACGGCTTCCGGCCGGACACCATCGCGCTACTGCGCCAGCTTCACTCGGGCTTCTGGCGGCTGCCTGGCGGCAACTTCCTTTCCGACTGGAGCTGGTACAACGGGGTCGGCCCACGCGATAAACGTCCGCCCACGTTCGACTACGCTTGGAACGCGATGCAGTCGAACGACGTGGGCCTGGACGAGTTTATGACGCTCTGCCGGCTGATCGGCGTCGAGCCGTACATCACCGTCAACGCCGGGTTCGGCGATGCGCACTCGGCCGGCGAAGAAGTAAAGTACATGAACGGGCCGCTGACGACGCGGCTCGGCGCGGAGCGCGCGCGCAATGGGCATCCCGCGCCCTACAACGTAAAGTTCTGGGACATCGGCAACGAGCCGTACGGCTCATGGCAGCTCGGACGCACGGATCTGAAGTACTACGTGCTGAAGCACAACGAATTCGCGGCGGCCATGCGCAAGGCCGATCCCACCATCATTCTTCTCGCCTCCGGCAACATGCCCGAGCCAATGGATCTGACCGGCGAGAAGCGCGCGAAAGACGTGGACAACATGAGGGCCGTTGAAGGCACGCCGGAGGACTGGACCGGCGGCGAGATCGAGCACTGCTGGGGCAACTTCTCCGGCATCACGCAACACTGGTATGCACGCTCGGGCCAGCGCTTCGATGTCCAGAAGGCGAAGCATCTGCCGCTCGATGCGCCCACCGGCGACGGCTACGTCAAGGTCGATCAGACCCCGCTCGAGTTCTCCCGCTATCCGGCGAACATTGTCCACCTGTACGCCCAGACGTGGCACCGCTATGAGCAGCGCTTCCCTCAGCTCAAAAAGAACCACATCTTTCTGTCCATCGACGAGTACGCCTACTTCGGCGGGAGCTTCAACCATCCGCCGGACCTGAAGATGGCGCTGGCCTACGGAATGATCCTCAACGAGATGCTGCGGCATACGGACTTCCTGCGCATGTCGGCGCACACCATGGGCGTCTCAACGCTTGATTACACGCCGACAGCGGCGGTATTCAACACTACGGGTCTGGTGTATAAGCTCTACGGCAACGCCTTTGTCCCCGGTTCGATCCCCGTAGTGCTCACTGGCAACTCGCCGCAACCGCCGCCGCAATATCCTGTGGGCGACGACCAGCCAAAGACCAACTCCGGCAGCCCGACGTATCCGCTGGACATGTTCGCCGCGCTCACGCCCGACCGCAAATACCTGACCCTGGCGGTCGTGAACGCGACGGAGTCAGAGCACAACTTCCATCTGAACGTCACCGGATTGCGGTTGAAGGGCGAACCCGCACTGTGGCAGATCACAGGTAAGGACTTGCAGGCCTCGGATCAGGTGAGACAGGCGCCGCAGGTCAGAATCACAAAGACCACAGTGACCGGCTCGTTGCAGGAACTTTCAGTTGCTCCGATCAGTGTGAATGTCTACCGGTTTCCTGTGGAGCCGTGATTCAGCTTCGCAGGTATACAAAGACCCAATCGGAGCGAATCGATTGACGTGCCGCAAACGCGGCGCAGGAGGCAACAATGAATCAGCTAAAGGTACTGAGCGCGGCAACTTTGATCGCTGCGATGTGGACCGTCACGGGAGCTGCTGCGCAGGCAAAGACCGAAGTACCTCCGGTAGTGCCGGGAGCAAAACCAGTGACGGTCGAGCATATCAAGGTCCATGGAGCATCGCTCAAAGGCAATTTGGAGGACGAAGCTGTCGATCGTGACGTGATCGTCTTCCTACCGCCCGGCTATTCCAAGGACAAGCACCGGCGATATCCGGTCGTCTACGCGCTGCACGGGTTCTCGATTGGGGCGGAGCAGTGGACCCATGAAATTCATGTGCCGCAAACCATCGAGGGAGCCTTTGCGCGCGGCACAAGGCCGATGATCGTCGTGCTGCCGGACTCAAAGACGGCCTACGGCGGGTCGATGTACTCGCGTTCGCAAACGACCGGAGATTTCGAGGAATTCATCGCGCACGATCTGGTGTCGTACATCGATGCTCACTACCGCACGATTCCCGATCGCGAAAGCCGCGGTCTCGTGGGGCACTCCATGGGCGGCTACGGTGCGCTGCGCATCGGCATGAAGTATCCCAACGTTTTCGGCGCTCTTTATGTCATGAGCCCGTGCTGCCTCTCGGTGCACACCCCCGACCCCGATTCTGCGCAGGAGAAAGCGTTCGGCAAGGCGGTTGCCGGAATGAAGTCTCCTGCCGATGCGGCTAACTTTCCCTTTTTCTGGAAGGCTCAGCTGGCCACCGCTGCTGCCTGGTCGCCCGATCCGAAAGACCCTCCGCTCTATCTCGATCTGCCCGTAAAGGATGGCAAGCTGCAGCAGGATGTTCTGGACAAGTGGGAGGCGAATTCGCCGCTGGCCTTCATCGACCAGTACATCGACAATCTACGGAAATATCACGCGATTGCGATGGATGTTGGCGACGAGGACATGCTCCGGTTCGACACGATTAAGGTGCACAGGATCCTCGACAACTACGGGGTCAAGAACAGCTTCGACATCTATCAGGGTACGCACACCAGCCATGTCGCCTACCGATTCCAAAATCACGTGCTGCCGTTCTTCAGCGAAAACCTTTGCTTCAGGAAAACTTGCCGGTGAGACGGGAAGACACGCGAGTTCAGGGAACTGACAACCACCATGAAAGCACGCAGCTGGAGTATCGCCGTGGGCACAGCCGGACAGCAAACTGGTGAAGGTGATCCAGCCGAGCCAAGAAAACTGAACGGACCAATTTTAAGGAGAAGCAGAGAATGGGAAGAGCACGCATCGTGATGAAGGTTCTTGTATGCATTGGTTTGCTCGCGGGCGGTCTGTGGGCGCGACCGGCGGCAGCACAGACCGCACCGCAGACTTCGCAGAACAAATCCGAGTCTCCCTGGCTGAATCCCAATCTGCCGGCGAAAGAGCGCGCCGAGGCGCTGGTGTCCCAAATGACGCTGGAGGAGAAGGCGTCCCAGATGGTCAACGGCGCGCGCGCCGTTCCCAGCCTTCACATCCCCGCCTACAACTGGTGGAGCGAGGCTCTGCACGGCGTCGCCGTCAACGGCACGACGGAGTTTCCCGAACCTATCGGCCTCGGCGCGACCTTCGACCCGCCCGCGATTCACGAGATGGCGACTGGCATCGGCGTCGAAGCGCGCGTAGTCAACGAGCAATCTCTGCATGACGGCAATTCCTCGATCTTTCATGGACTGGATTTCTGGGCGCCCAACATCAACATCTTCCGCGATCCTCGCTGGGGACGCGGCCAGGAAACCTACGGTGAAGATCCTTTCCTCACCGCGAAAATGGCGGTCGCCTACGTCACCGGCATGCAGGGCAACAATCCGAAGTATTACCGCGTCATCGCCACGCCCAAGCATTTTGACGCCTACAGCGGTCCGGAACCGGCGCGCCACTTCGCCGACGAGGACATCAGCAAACACGACCTGTTAGATACCTATCTGCCGGCGTTCCGCGCCGCCATTGTTCAGGGTCATGCCGGCTCCGTCATGTGTTCCTACAACGCAGTCGACGGCGAGCCGGCCTGCGCCAACCAGTTTCTGCTGCAGAAACAGCTGCGCGGCGCATGGGGATTCCAGGGCTACGTCGTTTCCGACTGCGATGCCGTGCACGATATCTTCTCCGGCCATCAGTATCGCCCCACTCTGGCCCAGGCCACAGCCATCTCCGTCGAGCGCGGCATGGATAATGAGTGCTATGGCTTCTTCTCACCGCCCGGCGACAGCGACTACAAGCCCTACATCCAGGCCGTGCAGAAGGGATATCTCAGCCAGAGTGCGATCAATGCCGCGCTGGTGCGGCTCTTCACGGCGCGCATCAAGCTCGGCCTGTTCGCTCCACAGGGCGCCGATCCCTACGCCAAAGTCGATCCCAGTCAACTCAACAGCCCCGCGCATCGCGCTCTCGCGCTCAAGCTGGCCGACGAATCGATGGTGCTGCTGAAAAACGACGGCGTGTTGCCGTTAAAATCTTCCGCGAAGAGCATCGCAATAGTCGGGCCGCTCGCGGATCAGACCCGTGTTCTGCTCGGCAACTACAACGGGATTCCTACCCACACCGTTTCCATCCTGGAGGGGATGAAAGCCGCGTTTCCCAACGCAAAAATCACCTTCGTTCCCGGAACCCAGTTCCTCAGTGAGAACGTCGGTACGCCGGTGCCCGCCTCATTACTCACAACTCCGGATGGCAAGCCAGGAATCGAAGCAGAGTACAGCGTCGCGGCGGGTCCCGCAATGTCTGGGGGAGTCCGGTCCAAGCCGCTCGTTACCCGCACCGAGCCGTCCGTCGGCCTGACCGCGGCGAATCTGCCGACGCAGGTGAAAGGCAAACACGGCTTCTTCGCCCGCTGGACCGGATTCCTCACCCCGTCGGCAAGCGGCAGCTATCTGCTCGGCGTCCGGGCGAACGGCTTTGCGCAGCTCAGCGTGCAGGGTGGCGACTTCATTAATTCGTCAGGCTTCGGCGGTGTGAGCCAGAAGCTCGGTCAGTTGCATCTGGATCAGGGAGAGAAGATCGCCATCACGGTGACCTATGGAAGCAGGAACGGAGAGAACCCCAGCGCGCAGTTAATGTGGGCAAAGGTGAACAACACCCCTTCGCCCGCGGCAGTGGAAACGGCAAGAAAAGCGGACGTCATCATCGCTGTTGTGGGCCTCACCAGCCGGCTCGAAAGCGAGCAGATGCTCGTGCGCAGGCCGGGCTTTCGGGGTGGCGACCGCACGCGGCTCAGCCTGCCCGAGCCGGAAGAAGCGCTGCTGCACGCCGTGGCCGCCACGGGCAAGCCCCTCGTCGTCGTCCTGCTGAACGGCAGCGCGCTCGCCGTCAACTGGGCCAATCAGCAGGCCGCCGCCATTCTTGAGGCCTGGTATCCCGGCGAGGAAGGTGGCGCGGCCATCGCTGATACGTTGAGCGGGAGGAACAATCCCGGTGGGCGTCTGCCAATTACCTTTTACAAAAGCGTCTATCAGTTGCCTGACTTCAAAAATTTCTCCATGGCGGATCGCACCTATCGCTACTTCACGGGCAAACCGCTCTACCCCTTCGGATACGGACTGAGTTACACCACCTTCGCCTTCAGCAATCTCACCCTGCCGCAATCCGGCATCGCCGCGGGTGATTCTCTGACTGCCTCAGCTACGGTGACCAACACCGGCCATGTTGCGGGTGACGAAGTGGTGCAGCTCTACCTCAAGTTCCCTGATGTCGCCGGCGCGCCGCGCATTGCGTTACGCGGGTTTCAGAGGGTTCACCTTGAGCCGGGAGCTGGCCAGACGGTCACCTTCCAACTGCGGAAGCGCGACCTGAGCATGGTGACGGAGAACGGGAATCCGATCGTAGCAGGTGGAGACTACACGCTCTCGATCGGCGGCGGCCAGCCTGATACTGGCGCTCCGGTCGTGACCGGTCACTTCCATATCAACGGGCGAACCATGCTGGCGCCCTAAAGGAACCGTCGTGAGAGTTCCGGAGGAAGGCGGTTCGATCGTAACTCCCCCATTTCAACGAAGAGCCGTGGGCCGCTTTAGCCGGAACCCACGCCGTGAAACCGTCACCCGGAGATATAGCTGCTCGCCCTGCGGGCCAACCTCTTCGTTTGGCGTGATTTTCGCCGGCATTCCCTGATAGGTATCTTTAAACGGGGTTCTCGTCAGCTACGATTCTCAATTGGCGCATCATCGCCGAGTATCAAATTGAGCGGGCGGCCGCCTGGGATCTGGCTGGATGAGCGCGTTGCCCCGATATCGCCAGCTGAGAACGGCGCGCCATCGATCGCTTTCGAGAAACCGATCTTCGGTAGTGATCCGCGCGTACGTCGATGGCCGCGTTGCGATTCATGCCGATAAAGCGGATGAGCCACCACCCAGAATGGCTTCCGTCGCTGGGCCGCCTCCGACAAAACGATACAATGAGAAGGCGCCCTTCTCAGCATCGCCGGGGGTAACGTCGATTCCGGAAGCTCGTTGCATCCTGCGCCCCATGGTCAGGACCTGCAGGCTCGTATGCCGTGCTACTGAGCTCTTTCGGGACCGTCTAATCTTTAACCCGTCGTCAAGGAACAACCATGCACGGAATTGCTTCGGACCTCCGCCTGGCGTGGCGGCAACTACGTAAGTCGCCCGGATTTATGGCGACCGCCGTTCTCATGCTGGCGTTCGGCATCGGAGCGACCACCGCGATCTTCTCGGTGGTAGATGGCGTGCTGCTGCGGCCGCTGCCCTTTCCGCATGCGGACCGGCTGGTGACGCTCGCCTGGCGCTTGGCGCGCAACGAGGGCAGGTTATGCGTCTGATGGTAGGCGACGGCATACGGCCGGCACTGTATGGTCTGGTGCTTGGCCTTGCAGCCAGCGCCGGAGCGGTACGTTTGATCGAATCGATGCTTTATGGAACGCAGCCGCTCGATCCGGCGGTGTTTGCGGCGGTTACAGCGACACTGCTTGTGGTTGCCGTGCTCGCGTGCCTGGTTCCCGCGTGGAGAGCGGCGCGGATTGACCCAATGCAGGCGCTGCGATCAGAATAAGAGGCGCTCCTCAATGAGAGGGCAAAACGCGAAGCGCTCCTAGAGGCCGGTTGCTACCCGGGAAGCGGCTTGCGCTGAGCCATCCTGATCGAGTGGCCTCGATTGACGCATTCAGGGGTGGATGTTGAAAAACTCGTTTTCTGCACAAACGGCCTCAAATCCGGTAATAGAAAATGTCCACCCGGTCCGAGAAAGTTGCTTATAGGGCATCCTGGCGCGATGAATTTTCCGCGAGATCTCAGAGGACGAGTTTTTCAACATCCACTCCTGTTGGCGTCAACCCGGGATCGAACCCACACAGATCAACGAGCACTAGCCGACAAGGCATGTTCTATCTTTAGGGCGATTTTCTATAGATCCTGTTGGTGGTGCCATTCAGCGCCGGAGTAGGCCGTCACAGACCAGGTTCGCTACCTTTCTTGCGACCTCCTCGGTGCTCAGTTGCGGGGTATCTGCAATACCGTCAATCGTCAGCATCGTCAGGCCGTGCACGGCCGACCAGGCAGTGAGGACAGAAACGCTGAGCTCGTCGTCTCTGCAAAGAGCGGCGTCGAAAATACCCATGACCGCTCCGCGCCGAATGATTGCCGCCAATATAGCTCTCGTATCAGCGCCCGCAGCCGCGACGGATTCCGGACGACCCTCCTTCGCCGTTACCAGAGCGGAACTAAACATCAAACGATAGTGCGCGGGATTTTCGACGCCGAAGGTTACATACGCCAGAGCACTCCTCACCAGGGCAGTCTGCGCATTCTTAATCCCTGAAATGGCTGCAACGATTCGCTCACTCAGTTGGGCGAATCCAGTCGTGGCCACAGCCGCCAACAAGTCCCGTTTGTCTGCGAAGTGATTGTAAGGGGCATTGTGACTCACACCCGCCCGGCGAGCGACCGCCCTCAAAGAGAATGTCCAGTCCTGCTCTTCGGTAACCAGGGTCAGAGCCGCGTCGATAAGGGAACGGCGAAGATCGCCGTGATGATAGTGGGGCGGCTCGCTGATTTTGGATGGTTTGGGCTTCACAAGGATATTTTCGCAAATGGTGTTGACACCGTCCACATTTCTCGTTATATTGACAATGTCAACATCCACTTTGCGCCTAAAAACGCTTGGTCTACAGAAAAGGAGATTTATGCCACATTTACAGCTTGATGTACCAAACAACTATCCTCTTTCCGTGAAGCACGATTTGGCCGCCCGCCTTGGTCGCCACTACGCAGAGATCATGCAAACCACAGCCGACCTAGTCCATGTGACCTTTCGCGAACTCGGTGAAGGCGGTGTTTGGCACTGCACTGCCGGTGAGCCTGTCACCCCCGCCGCTGTATTGACTTGCGATATCCGCCGCGGACGCACGCCCGAGCAGCGTGCTCGCCTGGGCGAAGCGCTCATGAATGCCTGTGTCGAGGCCCTCGGGCTCGATCCGGTCCTGATGAACGTGGAATTTACCCAGCACTCGGGTGACGAAATTTACGGCCAGATCCGCGTAAATGGCGAGCTCGTGGGAGGCCTCGCCAAAGACTGGTCGCCATCTGAAACAGAGACGCCTCTCTTGAAAACTCTCGCGGCAGAGAACAGCGCACGGAAGTAGGCGGGATGTGCCCGGCGGGCGTTACGAAATGCATTAACACCCGCCGACGCGACCTCTGAACCCTCGAAGCCTAGAAAGCGGCGACCCGTGAATAGCTCGGCTCTGACGCCCATGCCGACAGTGATCGTTCAAATCGCCAAATCACTGTTGAAGCCTGCGGATTCCGTTGACCCTGCCTGGAACAAGCATTCACGTTATTTAAAAACACTCCTCAGAGCGCACTTCTACGAACCCGGAAGCATCGGATTCACGCGCCACCCAGCCCCCATTCCGTGCCTCAACCATGCAACTCCGCCCCGCCGAACTCGACGACGCCATGGCCGTAAGAAGCCTGGCCTCACTTCATAGACTTTTCGCCTTTTTCCAGCTCTTTCGCGCCCGCAAGATGCTTCTCTAGGACAGGCAACGCCGCTTCCGCATATGACCTCAGAGCGTCACTCTGCGCATCGGCCGCTTCTTTCTTGTAAATGGCGATCGCTTTCGTGTGCCCGGCAACCATCTCCCTGTTGTAACGATGATCAAAGGCCGCGCCCTTCAGTTTCTGGAAAGGATTAATCATCGTCTTATTGTTTTTAGTGTCAATCGCGTCCGGCACGCTCAGATTGGCCTGCTGCGCGGCCTCATGCAGCGCGTGAAAGTCGTTTGTATGGTCCGTAACGAGCATCTGGCCGTAATCTTTCACCGGTTGCGAAGAAGACACGGTCTGCGCCAATTGTCCGAGGTTGGCCTCCACCATGTCCGTTTGCGCGGCGAAATCAACAAATCGCTGGCCGCTCATTGCCGGCCTTCCCGCAGTCTTCTTTTGGGCCAGCGCCGGAATCGAGCAGAGTGCGGTGCAGCAGACGGCTGAAAGAATACGTTTCATCCGATCCCTCCGGGTCAAAATTTCATATGCAAATTAGGATGCGAATGCACAATGGCGCGAACCGATCTGTCCGCCCCTTCTTCTACTCATGCCAATCCAGCGCATACACGTCTTGCGTCCCCCGGTCGCGCAACAGCAGCGGCGATCCATCCGGAAGCTCAGACAGAGAGCCTCCACCCTGGCCGGTAAGCGAAAAGTTGCTGAGATCGACAACTCGCTCGATGCTGTGGTCGCTCACACGGATACTGTCCACCCCGCCATTTCCTCCGGAGTCCATCACATAGATCGATTTCCCGTCTGCTGCCCAGTTCGGCCAGCCGAACGTCCCCCGGGCCAGCTCCGTCCATCGTTGCGTCTGGAAGTCGAACAGCAGGAGGGCGCTTGAGTCGCTCGGCATGGCCGCAAGGTAGCGTCCGTCCGGCGACCATCGCGGCGAAAAGAGCTTTTGCGAGCCGGGAATCAGCGAGATCTGGTGATTCGCCAGGTTCAGCACCCGGATCCCGGAAGCGGCATTGCCAACCGCCGCGTCGTTGGCAGCCCCAGCAAAGGCGATCCTGGTCCCGTCCGGCGACCAGGTTGTGTCCTGTTGACTGTGGGGATCATCCGGCATCAAAGGCCGGGGAGCTCCTCCACTGGAGGAGATCAGAAACGCCCGCCCGGGCTCGCCTGATTTCACCGGAAACTCAAAATAGAGAATCGACTGGCCGTCCGGAGACCACCGTGGTAAAACCGGCTGGACTGGCGGAAACGTCAGTTGCACCCGATCGCTTCCATCCACTTTGCTCTTCCACAGGTTACCCTCCGGGTACGACACATACGTGACCCACTGCCCGTCTTTCGAAAAGTCCAACCACTCCGCGGAAATTCCGCCAAGATACGGCTCCGCGTGGCCCGACTTCACATCGAAACGCGTCAGCTCTCCGCGGTAGGTTCGACCCACCACAAACAGCTTTGTGCCGTCTTTGCTCGGCAGCGGAGAGGTCAGCGGCATCGGGCTCGCTGTGATCTGAACAGGCCGGGCTTTCGAGTGCAGGAAGCCGCCCTCCGGAAGCACCCATATCTGCCCTTTTGACTGGAAGACGAAATATCTTCCATCTGCGGTCCACCTGCCGCAGCACTCATCCGGCGTTTCTTGCCCCGCAAGCAATGGATGCAGTTTCGAACCGTCTGCCGCCACCTGCCAGATCGCCTGCTGCCCGATCGCTGCCGTTCCGACCGCGGTCTGGGAGAAATTCGAAACCCCAAACCTCAGATAATCGCCCTTGGGCGACCAGGCAACGTCGGAAATCAGGCTGTCCACTGTCAGGATTCTTCGAGGCTCCGTTCCATCCGCCCTGGCCACATATAAGTTGCCGCGGTCGACATAAGCCAGCATTTTGCCATCAGCGGACCACGCGGCAGTATTTCCCACGCTCTCTCCCAGCCGCTCGGGAGACCCGCCCAGAACCGGAACCGCCCAAAACGGCCCGACAGTGGGAAATCCCTTGCCGTCCACAACTAGCAGCGCCGACCCGTCCGGTGCCATATCCACCGGCGCCATCCCTGGAGCCAGCATTGGAATCAGCGTCTCCTCCCCGCCCGTCGCTTGCATCACCGCAACGCGCTGCACGCCCGCGCTCATCAGGGTCAGATAAATTCGTGAACCGTCCGTCCCGATAAGCTGCTTCTGAAGACCGTCATGCGTAAGCTGAACGTAGTTTGAAACCATGGGCGCCGGAGCAGCGCGCATACGCTGCCAGGCAAACACCGCGACCGCCGCTGCAGCCGCGATAGCTGCCGCCAGTGCAGCCACTCGACGGCCCCGTGTCCCAGGCGGCTGCGGCTGCGCCTGCGCCGCGTGAGTCGCAACAGAGCTGGTGTCTGCCAGCGCCTCAAGCGCAAATCCCATATCTGAAGCGGAATGGAAACGTCTCTCCGGGTCCTTCTCCAGGCCGTGATGCACCAGCCGCTGCAGCCCCGGCGGCGTAACCGGTGCCAGCTGCGCAATCGGTGCTGGGTCGTCATTCAGAATCGCCGTCATCGTCTCGACTGAGGTCGGCCTCTCAAAGACCCGTTTGCCCGTAATCATTTCCTGTAGGATGGCGGCAAAGGTAAAGAGATCCGTGCGATGGTCCGCCGGCTCGCCGCGTACCTGCTCCGGAGACATGTAGCCCGGGCTGCCCATCACCGTGCCCGGCTGAGTATTCACGACAAGCGTCTGCGCATCCTCGGTCATGGCAGGCTTCTGCTTGATCATTCTTGCCAACCCGAAGTCCAAAATCTTTACCTGACCGTCTTTCGTGATAATCAGATTTTCCGGCTTGAGGTCTCGATGGACGATGCCCTTCTCATGGGCCGCTGCCAGGCCCCGCGCAATCTGGGTTCCGTAGTCAATCACCTCCCGCAGCGCCAGCGGTCCTTTCCTCAACCGCTCGCGTAGCGACTCGCCTTCCAGAAATTCCGAAACTAAGTATGGGGCTCCATCGTGGGACCCCATCTGGTGGACCACCAGAATATTCGGATGGTTCAGTGCCGCTGCAGCACGTGCTTCCAGTTCAAAGCGGCGCAAGTGTTCCGGATCGGCGGAGGCAAATCCCGGTAAAACCTTAATCGCAACGTCGCGCCCCAGCCGCGAATCTCGGGCGCGATAGACCTCACCCATTCCGCCGGCGCCAAGCAGCGAGAGTACCTCATATCCGTCGATGATGGTGCCACTGCCTAAAACCATTCTGAGGAACTGGAAACGACCCGTCGGGCAGGAACTAGTATACCCGCGTTAACTCGCATGGCAACTAAGCGTTTGTCCCCGCCGCCCTGATGGTTATATGGCCGGCTCCAGCCTCGCGTTGAACAGTGTGTCCTTCGTCACAACAAGCCTGCTCGTAGCCCATCTGCGCCCGCTCGACACCCCGTAGGCAGTATCCGACTGCATTAACCCACCCCGCGAGTGGAATGCAGCGATGACCACATGGCCCGTCATCCACACCAGTGTCAGCCATCTCGCCCAGTTTCTTCAACACAGCAGAAAAATCCCGCAGACAATCCATGTCCCATCGAGGAACACAACCAGGATCAGAACCATCGGAAACGGCCAGAATGCCCTCGTCCCAGCAAATCCGCGCGCCAGTCCGAACGCCCCCTGAAGCTGCTCGCCGACCCAGATCGAGTGTGTGCCAGTCTCCATGGAGGCGCGCACCGGAGGCAAGTCAGTGAACCACTTCTCGACCGCCTTGGGAGTCGTCCTGAAGCGGTCTCGATCTACGACTTCACCATCCGGGTTGAACGTACAGTAATGGCTCCAGACATCTCCAAGGTCGATGCCGATCGTCATCTCCACCTTGGCTTGTCTGCGGAAAACTTCTGTGATGAGGTTTTGCGAGGGTTCTTTCATGGGATACTGTCTCTCCGATCCGAAAGACCTGCTCATCCCATTCCCCGGTACCTATCCGATCGGACCTTCGCAAATCGCACTCGATGACCCGCACGGCATCTTCCGAGCACATCCGAATCACCTATTATGATTCCTCGTCTTCGCCAGGTCGCAGTTCTTTCACTAGCTGGATGGTATTCAGGCTAATCGATTGCGGTATCGATACTAAAAATTAATCGCCCGCTTCTTGCCATGTTAAGGGCGGTACAGTTAAATTTGCCTTGTGACCGATTGTACGTACAATCGGTCATGGTTAAAGCCGCCCAAAGAATATCGAGAGGAGCCGATGCAGAACGCTTTTGCTGGAGTGGACGTGGGCGGAACGCGGATCAAGATAGGCCTCGCCAGCAAATCAGGACAGTTGATTTCCCACAAGATCCTAGAGACTACTAGTTGCCATGACACTGAAAGTTTCCTCAATGCGATTGCAAGTGAACTCCGAAGTGCGGCAGATGCCGCATCAGTGACAATTTTGGCGGCCGGGATCGGATGCCCTGGACGGATCGATTTCGCATCAGGCAAGATCGCTTGGCTTAAGAGCAAGCTGGAGTTTCTCGAAGGCGCCCCACTTGCAATGCGCCTTGGTGAACGGCTTACCTGTCCAGTTGTGTGTGACAACGATGTGAATGCAATTCTTGCTGGTGAAATGCGATTCGGCGCTGGTCAAGGATACCGAGACGTCGTTGCCATTACGGTGGGCACAGGTATTGGCGGCGCATTTGCGATCGACGGGAACTTGGTGCGCGGCAATAATTGGGGTGCTGGACATTTTGGTTACATATCGCACAATCCCCAGGGAAATAGACACATCTGCGGAAATAGAGGGGTTGTCGAGGAACGCGCATCGCAGAGCGGAGTTCTGAAGCAGATACGCCGGGCACTCGAAGCAAACGAGATTTCACCTTTGACGGAATTTCTTGCTCACGGCAAAGAACCAGGTCTCCACGAATTGTTTCAGGCTTCAGATGCAGGCGATCCGCTGGGTAAGAGATTAGCGGAAAGATTGATATCGGAACTCGGAACACTCATCGCCAATCTTATTTATGTACTAGACCCCCAACTCGTGCTTGTCGGCGGAGGACTTGTGAATCACCGCCCGAGCATTGTCAATGCCTTGCGGCACGAGGCGACAGAGCGCCTTGCCTATCTGCCGCGTAATACTACAAAAATTGTGCCCATGGCCTTGGGTGATGATGCCGGAATATTGGGCGGTGTTGCTCTGGCTATGGATGCCATTGCTCAAAGGAAATAGGGGCCGCGCGCCCGAGGAGGAGAACAGTGACGAGGGAAACGATAACCCACATGCCCCGATGGGCGGAACGACTGATGGAGAAACATGGAATCAGTGAGCCGCCACCACCAGGCGCTGTGCCAGACTGGTTGCGAACCGAGGTTGAAAAGACACCACTGTGGTATATCATCCGCGAAGCAAAAGAGGTTCGCCATACTCATCCATACCTCCTCGTCGAGGAGCTACGGAAGGAACCTGGACAATGGCGGGAGATATTGAGTACTTCGGGACCGGCGATCGAGTCAGTTGCAGACGCAGTAATTGCGCGCGACACGAAAGAGATTCTATTCACTGGCTGTGGGTCAGCCTTCTTCACTGCAATGCATGGAGAGTTCGTGGTGGAGAAGCTTACCGGCATTCGTTGTCGCGCGATTGAGTCATTCGAGCTTCTTCACTATTCCCCGGAAGTTGACCCGGCGCACACTGCAGTCATCGCACACTCGGGAACCGGAGGAAGTATTGAGACAAGGGATGCACTTGAAGCAGCGCGCTCTCGTGGATGCCTCACGATTGCGGTTGTCAATACACCTGGAAGCCCGCTTGAGGATCTTGCCGAACACTCGCTCTGCTACGAGACGGCACAAGGTTGCGGCCCTTGCATTAGTGTCATCAGTACTCGAATTCTCCTACAGACGCTGCTCGGGCTTGAGCTTGGCAAGAGGCTGAACTTCGATTCTAAGCGGATTTCGACTCTTCACTCACAAATCACGCGCTGTGCAGAAATTGGTGAGAAATTTCTGGCCGCTCAGGAATCTGTGGTCCGTTCGCTTGCAGAACGCTATAAGGATACGGCATCGTTTTTCCTCGTCGGGACTGGGCCAAACTACTTCTCGGCTCGCGAAGGAACGCTCAAAATCGAAGAAGAGAGCATCTGCGTCAGCAAAGCATACCGGCCAGGCGACTTCCATCATGACGTGATATCTATTCTCGGACCGACCAACTGCACCATTGCGATTGCCGGCAACGAAGCGACAAATCAGCGTATCGCCGACTGCTTGGATGTTGCACAGGCAGCCGAGTCTGGAACTGTTGCGGTCGTTTTTGGTGGTAACGACTCCATCGCGTCTCATGCAGAGAATGTGATTCGGCTTGAAGGTAGCGTCGACGAGTTGTTGACCCCCATCCCCCTGACGCTTGTTTTCCAGCTCTTTGGTTATTATCGTGGAGTCGTTCGGGGCTTCAACCCCGATACGCTGCGCACCGATCACTGGCCGAATGCCAAGGCCTGGATCACTGCCTTCCCCATTGGAACACACTGAGGAAGCAATGAATCTGGCATTATTTCGTGCGGTCATTTTCGACTGCGATGGTGTGCTGGTCGATAGCGAGAGCCTGGGACTACGTTCCCTGCAGCAGACGTTGCAGAAAGAAGGCGTTGAGAAATCTCTCACGTCTCTCGCTCGCTTTTCTGGACGCAGCCATCGCGAGACCCTTGCTCAATTGGAAGCTGAATCCGGTATAGGGCTGCTGGCAAACGGTGCGGCGGAACGGATGGACGAATGCTACATCCGTCTCGTAGGGGCAGAGGGGTTAAGCCCCTACCCCGGAATACCACAGCTATTATCATGGCTTTCAGCAAACCGCATTCCTTTCACTCTGGCATCATCTGGTCCACGCAGGAAAGTTCTCTTCAGTTTAGAGAGTGCAAATCTCGCATGGGCCTTTCCGCATTTCATTTGCGGAGATGACGCATACCAAGCTAAACCAGCACCTGATCTCTACTTGGCAGCAGCCGCCCTGATTGGCATAAAGCCCTCTGAATGCCTCGCAATCGAGGATGCGCCGAATGGTGTGCAGTCGGCACGCGCGGCAGGTATGCAAGTCGTTGCAGTAACAACCAGCTTCAAAACAAACGAGCTATCCGATGCCGATCTTGTAATAGATTCGCTATTACATCTGCCCCCTTACTTCCCCAAACTTCCGCACTTCGCACCTCGCACCTCAAGAATTCTAGATGTCGTCTAGAAAAATCTTTGGGAGGCTCTTCTGATGGTTGGTGCACTGCTACTTGTGCTGTTGGCTGGCGGAATGAATGGGAGTTTTGCCGTTCCCATGAAATATGTGCGCGGGTGGCAATGGGAACATACCTGGTTCATTTGGTCAGTACTAGGCATGCTCATCTTTCCGCTGGCAGTTGCGGTAAGTACCATTCCAGCATTAGCAACTGTTTACCGTATAGCCGGATTAGAAGTGCTTGCGTACACGGCCCTCTTTGGAGTGATCTGGGGCGCGGGCACGGTTCTCTTTGGGCTGGGAATCACGCGTGTCGGTCTTGCTCTTGGCTTCGGCATTATTCTCGGTACTTCGTCCTCGCTTGGCACCATAGTGCCGCTCGTTATGCTCCACCCTGATCAGCTCTTCGGCCCTGCTGGCCGTCTAATGATTGTAGGTGTGGTTGTTGTCCTCTCTGGGGTTGCAGCCTGTGCGCGAGCGGGCCTGCTGCGTGATAAGCGAGGAGCGGAACAGTTCAGCCACAGTTCCTTCAAAGTCGGCCTTGGAGTGTGTCTTCTCTCTGGACTGGCCTCCAGCTTTATGAGCATTGGCCTGAATGAATCCACGCCAATCTCAAAGGCTGCGGAGAGCCTCGGGGCGGCTCATGCCGTTTCTCTGAACGCCGTCTGGCCGATACTCCTAGGCGGCGGATTTCTCGTGAATGCCTTATACTGCGGTTTCCTCATAATTCGCCGAAACGCGATTGCTCAATTCTTGGATTGTGCTACGGTCAACGTCGGCTTGGTCATAACGATGGCATTATTATGGTCAGGTAGCGACTTCGTCTACAGCACTGGCGCGCATGGTATGGGTCCGCTTGGCCTAGTTCTTGGTTGGCCTATTTTTATGGCCGCGATTGTGCTCACAGCAAATGTCTGGGGCCTTTTGACCGGCGAGTGGCGAAACGCCGGACGTCGAGCTGTGACATGGGCAGCAGGCGGATGTTCCTTACTTATCCTGGGGATCTGGACAATTGCCCTAGCCGGAAGCGGGTCTTAAGGGCACACCGGAATATCAGTCGGAGGGGATGTCTTTTATGCGGGCACGAGCGCGGAATCGCGGACGCGTTGATCGTTCCGCACCAACGCCGTTGTACTTTCAGATCGCCGAACAGTTGCGTCGTGTCATGCGTGTACGAAAGATGCGTCAGGGAGATTTGCTTACTACTGATGAACGCATACAGGAAGAATTCGGCGTTAGTCGGGCTACCGCGAGGAAAGCGATTGATGAACTGGTTGACGAAGGGCTGGTGGAACGTATTACCGGCAAAGGCACATTTGTGGTCGAAGCGCGGTTGCAGGTACCCTTGCCAGCAATGTTAAGCTTCACGGAAGAACTCAAGCGTCGTGGCATGCGTCCGCGCACGAAGGTCATTTCTGTTGGGTGGTTCCCGATCAGTGATCGTGCCGCGCATGCTCTTGGTCTTGAGATTGGTATGCACGTGATGCGGCTTGAGCGGGTACGGTATGCGGACGATAAGCCCATTCTGCACACCGTCGATGTGCTTCCAGAGCTGGTTGGGATCGGTCCTGGAGAAGATTTTTCCGGCTCCTTATATGAGCTGATGGAATCGCATGGCGTCCGCCTTGCTCAGTCGCAAAATATTATTGAAGCGGCTGTTACGGATCGCCGGTTAAGCGAATTGCTTCAAGTGAAAAAAGGCTTCCCTATACTGGCTCTGCGCCGCACGAGCTACAATACGCAAGGTCAGCCTGTTCTCTACGAAGATGCGGCTTGTCGCGGAGATATGTACAGCTATGCGATCCGCCTGATCCGGCATCAGCCTGCCCGAGCCGTCTGGTTGCGAGTTTCGTGACGTCGTGGCTCTGCCGGTGTGCAGTCAGTGCGCCGAGAAAATGAAGTTCGACTCAGACGCACAGCGGCATGGAAGTTCGTCGTGCTGTCCTGCCATTGCCCAAAGGACTTCCCCAGACAAACCGTTCGGCTCAGGCACACATCTGGCTAACTTTTACCGCGCCCCAGTGGTCTCCTTTTGCTCCGCCCTTGTCACCTTCAACTCGGCTTGATCCCAATTCAACGGATCATTAATCGTAAACGGGCATCAATCCAACAACCGCAATTTGGGGCGTAGTGGTTCTCCATGAGCGCGCCTCATCGCCAATGCACGCTTCGACGGATGCAGCACCCGGAAGAGTGCCGCGGCCTGCTGGCAAGAACAGCGAGCCACCTGCCGGCCTCACACGAGCGGATCGAGCAATCGTCAGCCCAATTGCACATACGCGTGGGCGCATAGAGGCGCCTACTCGTGCCGCAGCGCCTCTATGGGATCCACATGCGCCGCGCGCCGCGCCGGAATCCACCCGGCCGCCAGCGCCACCGCCAGCAACACGGCGGCCGCGCCGCTCAGCGTGGCCGCATCCCACGCTCTCACCCCATACAGCAGGCTCGCTGTCAGTCGTCCCGCAGCCACCGCACCCGCTGCTCCCGCCAGAATGCCCGCTGCCGCCATCCACCACGCCTCATTCAGCACCATGCGCATCACGCGCCGAGGCTCGGCGCCCAGAGCCATGCGAACTCCAATCTCATTCGTCCTCTGCGAAACGGTGTACGCCATGATGCCGTAGATCCCAACGCACGCCAGCACCAGCGCCAGCCCTCCGAACCCCGCCGAAAGCATCGCAAACAGGCGCACCTCCCGAATCGAATCGTCGATCTGCTCCTCCTGGGTGCGAACCTTTGCCAGCGGCAGTTGCGGATCGAACGCGCGCACCGCATGCCGCGCCGCACCCGCCAGGCTGGTCGGATTCCTCGTCGTCTTTACCTCAAAGGTCACCGCGTTCCAGCCGCCGTTCTGGCTCTCCGGCACGTAAAACGTCGGTGGCGGAATCTGCCGCAGGTCCGAAAACTTCGCATCCCCGGCAATCCCCACAATGCGCACCGGCGGCGAGTTGAACGTCAGCCCGATCGGATCGCGCCCCGGGAAGAACTGCTGCGCCAGCCGCTCGTTGATGATCGCCACCTTCGGCGACCTCGCCGTATCCTGGACTCCAAAGTCGCGCCCCTCGCGCAGCGGAATCTCCATCGTCCCGAAGAAGTTGTCACCCACCACATTCATCCAGGCGATATCCTTGCCCTTCGGCTCCCCGATCGGGTCGAAGTTCGTCGTCGACCTGTTGCGGTTGACAAGCGGATCCATAGAAAAGCTCGCCGACAGCACGCTGGGCAACGCCGCCAGCCTCTGCTCCAGTTGGCGGAACGCCGCCGCGCACTGCACCGGCGTCTTATATTCCTTGCTGGGTAGCGAAACGTCGAACAGCAAAAGATGCTTTGGCGTGAATCCCAGCGGGGCGCGCAGCAGATTGCTCACGCTTCGCACAAACAGCCCCGCCCCAATCAGCAGCATCATCGAAAGGCACACCTGCGCCACCACCAGGCCTCGGCCGAGGCGCGTATGCGAACGGTCCGCCGTCGATCGTGCCCCATGCTGCAATCTCTTCCGGATTTCCACCCGCGTCGCCCGCCACGCCGGAATCCCCCCGAACAGCAGCCCCGTCAGCAGCGTCAGCCCGGCCGCAAATCCGTAAACCCTCCAGTCGAACGCCGTCGGCTGATGCTCCAGGAAGCGCGGAATCACATTCCGGACCGCGAAGCCCAGCGCCACCCCCGCCGCTCCGCCCAGGAGCGCCAGAAGTATGCTTTCCGTCAGCAGTTGCCGCGCCACACGTCCGCGCTGCGCGCCCAGCGCCATCCGCACGCTGAATTCCCGCCGCCGCGTTGCCGCGCGCGCCAGCAGCAGATTCGCCAGGTTCACGCACGCCAGAACCAGCACCAGCCCCGCCAGCGCCGACAACCCAAACGCCACTGGCATAAACTCGTTGTCCGTCCTCCGCGCATCCCCGCGGTCGCCGGCGCGCACCACCAAGTGTACCGACTCCTGATCCACCCGCTCCGGATGCGGCAGCGTCGCCTTCGCCGTCTCGCGAAAAATCCCGTCCAGCCCGGCTGCCGCCTGCGCATTCGTCGCACCCGGCTTAATCCTCCCCAGGATGCGCACCCACCACGTGTTGCCGTCGTTAAGCCGGCTCTTGCCCCGGTCCCACTGATCCGGCGAAACCTGCGGCTGCATTTTCAGGGGCAGATACAGAGCCGGATCCAGATCCACTCCCGCTCCATGAAAGCTGCGCGGCGCCACCCCCACCACAGTCAGCGGAACCTGGTTCACCTCAATCGTCTTCCCAATCACCGTCGGCGATCGCCCGAACAAATCCCTCCAGATCCAGTCGCTCAGCACCACGACCGGAGCGCCTCCGCCGGACCCATCCGAGGGCAGAATCGTCCGCCCCTCCGCCGCGCGCACACCCAGCACCTCAAAGAAGTTCGGTGCGACATACTCCAGTGATCCGTGATCCAGCTCGTTCCCGCCTTCGATATTGGCACCGCTCCCGTGGAAATACGCCGTCAGATCCTCAAACACCGAATGGTTCTGCCGCAGCGCCTTGAACTCGGCGTAGGAGAACTCAGCCCCCGTCGCAGCTCCCGTCTTCGTGAAGTTCACATCGCCGTGCAGTGACCCCATCGGCAGATTCTTGTACCCGAACTGGTGCTGCGCCTGCCATTCCAGCAGCCGCAGTTGCTCCGGATGCGCAACCGGCATGGCATCCAGCAGCAGCGCGTTGGTCAGCGAAAAGATCGCCGTGTTGGCCCCAATTCCCAGCGCCAACGATCCCACCGCAATCGCTGCCAGCCCTGGGCTCTTCTTCAGCATCCGCAGCCCGTAGCGCAGATCACTCCACAACTCGTCCAGGCCTCGGGTTCCCCACGCCTGCCGCGAGTTCTCCCGCACCGCCGTCGCGCTTCCCAGTTCCGCCTTTGCCCGCCGCAGCGCCTCCTCGCGGGAGATGCCGCCGCGCATCAGGTCTTCCGCATAACTGTCGATGTGAAACCGCAGCTCCTCGTCGATCTGCGCGTCCACCTCCGCCCGCTGCGTCAGCGCGCGCCACCATGTCCTCACCCGGCTGCCCAGCGTCGTCATAGCTCTTTCGGTGCCGTGTTCAGAATCGTTCCCACCACATCCGCGAACTGGCTCCACTTCTTCGTCTCCGTCTCTAGCCGCCGACGTCCCGCCGCAGTCAGCCGATAGAAGCGCGCTCGCCGGTTGTTTTCGCTGGTCCCCTACTCGCCTGCAATCCAGCCTTCATGCTCCAGCCGGTAAAGCGCGGGATAGAGCGAGCCCTGCTGGATCTCCAGCCTGCCCCGCGAAATCTGCTGGATGCGCTGCAGCACGCCGTAGCCGTGCAGCGGCCCCAGCGACACCGCCTTCAGCACCAGCATGTCCAGCGTGCCCATCAGCAAATCGACGCTGCTATCCTTCGCCACCCGCCCTCTCCTCGACAGCCTTGGAGAGTAACTCTGCTTCTCCACGACTGTCAAGGAGAGCCGAGTGTCGTAAATTGTGGATCAGCAATCACCTCATCGCTAATGCGCGTTTCGAGCCGCCGTATGTCCTCAAAATGCGATTTGCCCTGAAGGCAACAATCGAGAGGGAGGCAACCCTCGTGTTCGTCGGCGACCACGCGTTCCTCAATCACGCAACCACCCGATCGGGGCGTGACATCGCAACATTCCCCGCGAGATTGATTCGTCCTCGTTCTGTGCGGCTGGCGAGAAATTCGGCGAATATCAGGCATGCCCCAATCGCGGCCAGGTTGTATACGGCGGCACCCCATGTCGCCTGGTTGTGCAGTCGGATAAAAATCGGAGGAATTTCTACAAGACCTGCAAACAGCAACAGCATCAGCGCAAGAAGTCTGGCGGCCAGGCCGTCCATAATTTTCGAGCAAATTGCATATCCTGCCAGGATGAAGGCGATTCCGGTCAGCGCCGCCCAGAAATATCCAAACGACATCCAGTGCGGGACGATGCTCGCGAAGACATGAATAGCTGCGAGGTGGAACAAGCCAAAGACGATAGGAGGCAATCCCAGCATCCAACGTGCGGCGATCGCCGCTCTCTTTTGCAACAGGGAATCCGGTGAGGCGTTAGACGCGTAAACAATGGCTGCCGGAGCGACCAGCATTATCTGTTGAGCGAACCCGAAAGTGACGCCAAGTAATACGTCGATTCGCCAGCCAAGCGCATGAATCCCGGCATAGTACCGCGGCAGCCAAAGTGCCGCAAAAATCACGTAGGCGATGGTGGATGCCGCGGCGCCAATCCTTGCGCTGCGCTGCTACAAAATTGCAAGACCCGCTGCGACCAACCAGACGCCCGCGACGTAGGCAAGTATGTGTTGAACGGGAAGATTCCTGCTCAGGGATTGGATGGGCTCATGGGAGGCATCGAATGTACCCCAGGCGATATCCAGAATGCCGGTGAGAGCAGTGCCCAAGCCATAAAACCAAACTCCAACTTTCATCTGTCAATCTCCCATGCGTCGCTCAGCGAGAAGCCGGAGCTCAAGGACGATACATGCGCTTCTCGATTTCAGAACAGATACTATGGCAGCAGTGGTACATTGAAAAGAGCCATTTTTCGCTAATCTCATTGGACCATTTTGAGATGCCAAAAGCCATTAGCTCGTTCGAACTCACTCTCAAAAGCCGGTCGCGCCATCAGACGCTAACCAATTGGCTATACGGCGAACTGCGCTCTGCCATTCTTGAAGGCCGGCTTCCGCCGGGTGCCAGACTGCCGGCGTCCAGAGATTTCGCCAGCCAGTATGAACTCTCCCGGGGCACAGTCGTCAGCGTTCTGGAGCGCTTACAAGCCGAGGGGTATGTCACCTCTCGTGTCGGATGCGGTACGTGGGTCAATCGTGTGGAAGCGCCCCGGCCCGCCCGCCAGGCAACCACAACTCCGGCATACATTCGTCGCGTCCTTTCGACATATAAACGGCCGCAACCATGGATCGACCTCGCTTTTGCTGACGGGATCCGCCCCTTTCGAATCGGGGTTCCAGCCATCACCGAATTCCCGTCCGAGGTTTGGGGACGTATTGCCGCAGACCGAGCACGTAAATTCAGGTCATGGTTAAAGAAAGAGGCTGATCGGCGTGGGTATCGGCCATTGCGCGATGCAATCGCCGAGTATTTGCGCACGTCACGTGGGGTGCGATGCACGGCGGAACAAATCGTCATCGTTTCCGGAATACAACAGGCGCTCGACCTGTTGGCACGGCTGCTCTTGAAAAAGAACGATCCGATATGGATGGAGGATCCCGGATATTTCGGAGCGAGAATCGCGTTTGACAATGTCGGAGCCCGACTTGTTGCTGTACCGGTGAATGAGGAAGGGCTGTCTGTTTCAGCCGGAATGAAGATCTGTCCGGATGCGAAGGGCACATACGTAACGCCGGCTCACCAATTCCCGCTTGGGGTAACCATGTCGCTGGAGCGACGGATGGCCCTTCTTCGCTGGGCCTCACGCGCCGGAGCTTTCGTTATCGAAGACGACTATGACAGCGAGTACAGGTTTGAGGGACCGCCTTTGCCTGCCCTGCAAAGTCTCGACAATCACTCAAGTGTTATCTTCATCGGATCGTTCAGCAAGACGCTTTTCCCAGCCTTACGCGTGGGCTACGTGGTATTGCCTGCGCGGTTAATAGATTTCTTCCTGGGTTTCCGTTACCGAACCGACTTCCGGAATTCATCCTTTGACCAAGCCGTGCTCTGCGACTTCATCGTCGATGGGCATTTGGCGCGTCATCTACGGAGGATGCGGAATCTGTATGCGCAGCGCCTCGCAACACTCATGGAAGGAGCCAGGCAACATCTGGGTGGGCTGCTTGAGATCTCTAACGTCAGAGCAGGCCTCTACACGATCGGGTACCTCAAGAATGAAATGACTTCACTGCAGGCGGAAAAGTTGGCGGAGGCCCAGGGTGTTGAGGTTCTCGCCGTCGATCGATGCACTCTGAGACGTCCTGATCCGAATGCGTTGCTCCTCGGCTTTGGCGGATTCGACGAGTCTGCGATACGGCAAGGACTCATCCGGCTCACAAAGGCATTGAGCTAGCCAGACCTCGGGACATGGGAGCGGCTCTCTCAACTTATGCGTAATCGCCAAATCACGTTTCCAGCCATCGTCATTCTGGAAACGCGGTAAGCTCTGAATGCGCAATTTGAGGAAACGAGCCGCCGCACAGTCTAGCTGTCCCGTTGTTCCTCAAGCTCTGCGATGCTATCCCTAGTAGCGCCTACATAGCGTTGGTGAAGGAGCAGGAGCGCTTAATTCCAGGTGAGGTTTCGGAACCGCGCGAATGCGTGTTCGCTGGGATTTCTTTTCATTGAGATCAATAAATACCGACATAGGCGTTTTCTTGCGAAATCCATTCCGCTTCATCTGCGCTTAGATCAGTTCATTCAATGTCGCAATGCGCGATGGTCCGCGAGCAGGTTCCAGGCTGATTGACGAACTTCTGGGGCGAGAACATCTCCGGGACTATTATCTTCCGCACTCAGTGCGCGCGGATTTATGCTTGCCATTGGCGGCGCGGCAGATGGAGTCGGAGACGACCCAAGTTGCGCTGGCGAGGGAAACGCAGATGGCGTTGCCCCCAGTTGAAATGTTCATGAGGACCTAAGTGGAGCTTACGAATCCAGACCAGTATTTCGAAGCTGATGATCTGAGCGGTGAACAGGCGCGAAGCGAGCGGAGCCATGATGTCCGAAAGGATGGCGGTGGCGGCAAGGAAAGAGCCGATGGTAGTAGCGTAGGCCCAGAACATCTGCAAAGGCGGACTCTATTGGGTGATCCAAGTCACGCATTGGCTATTTCTCCTCGGATGAATTGATCCGGTAGTAACTTTCCGGGGGCCCCAAGTAACTCGCTGGAACCACCGGATCCGTCGGCGGCGCCATGCCCGGAAAATGCGGCGCATCGGTGTCCGCAAATCCCAGCACCAGTTTTTCCAGCACCACTCCCGGATCGATCATCCGGAATTTCAGCGTGTGATACCCCGGCGTCGCTATATGCAGCATCGTCGTCACCTTGCGCACGCCATCGCTTACCGCCGTGGCCCACCCATCCTGCGAATCAGCCGCTAGCGCATTCACGATCACCGGCGGCTGATCGTCGAACGACACCGCATAGCGCAGCCCCCGCCCCGGCATAAAGTTCAGCGTCGGCGCCAGAATCGCCTGCACGCTCACCTTGCCCTTGTCGAATAGATACATCCGGTATTCGAGTGTCGGCGCAGGCTTCGGTGGCAGCAGGCTCGGCGCCGTTACCGGAAAGATCGTCATCGCGGACAGCGTCTCGCCGTAGTCGGGGATATTTACCCAGTGTGCCCCGCCCACTCCACTGCCGCCCGTCGTCTCGCTCGTAAAGTGCGCCGCGTCGATGGATACGTAGTGATTCGCTTCCACAAATCCATCGAGCGCCTGGCGCGTCGGCGTGGCCGGGTTGAAGGCCGTCACATGCACCGTCACCGTCGCTCTGCTCTTCTGCTGGATCACGATATCGCCCTCGTTCCGCCCCACCGGCACCTTCGCCCAGTCGATGCTCACCCACACCCGCTGCCCCACACTCACCGTTCCGGATGTCGAACTGAGCTGGATCCACGTCCGGTCCGCGCCCGCCATCCAGTCGAACGGCTGACCGCCCCGATTGAAGATGACGATCTGTCGCCTCTGCCGGTTGAAGTCATCGAACGCCGGCAGCCGCAGCGGCGGGAACGGCCCAGCCGCGGCAAGCGCCGACCCCTGCGCGTTCACCGCCATATGACCGCCCTCCAGTGGCTGCACCCGCGTCACCGCCGGCATCGCGTTCACCGGAGGCTCGTTCCAGTATGTGTAGCCGATGTGAGTCTGGTCCATCATGTGGCCCCATTTGCCGTGCGCCAACACGTGGTTGTACTGGTATGTCAGCGTCGCGTCCTCGGCAAACAGCTTGCGCGCCTTCTCCGCCCGATCGTTCGTGCTCACCCGTCCCTGACGGGCGTACAGCGCGTTCTCCCCGGCGGTTATGTAAAGCTCGTTTACAATCGCCGACGCCTTCAGCGGATACAGCACCAGTTCAAAATACGCATCCCGATACGCTGGCGGCAGCTCTCGGTTCACCTTCTCCGCCTCGTCCGTCAGCGACTGCCACTCGTCATAGACCCGCTGAGCCTCGTGGAAATGGATCAGGCTGAAGGTGGTGGGCTCCAGCAGCTCCGGTTTGCGTCGCCCGTTGTATTTCGTATACGCCGTCAGCAGGTGCGCAATCTCCTCCGCGTGCTCCGGTCCGAACTGCTGCGCGGCCCACTCCTCGGTGTACTGTTGCAGATTGTCCGGATGAAACTGCGCCGGGTTCCACGCCATATCCAGGAAGAAAGAGATCGGGAACTCCATCGGCTTCAGATCGCCCACGTTCACCACCCAGATCCGCGTCGCCCCATACTTCCATGCCAGGTTCATCTGCTCCCAGATCTTCGGCACGTAATTCGTGTTCAGCCACTTGTAACTCCGTGGACCGCCCACATAATCGAAGTGGTAGTATATCCCCGCTCCGCCACTCCGTTTCCGCTCCGCCGCCGTCGGCAGCCGCCGCAAATCTCCCCAGTTGTCGTCGCTCCACAGCAGCGTCACGTCATCGGGCACCCGCATGCCCTTCTGGTAGTAGGTCTGCACTTCCTTGTAGAGCGCCCACACCTGCGGAATCTTGTTCAAATCGGGGTTCACCGTCTCCTCGAGGATCTTCCGCTGGTCTGCGACAATTTTCTCCATTAACGCGATATTGTCGCCCGCCGACATCGGCGTGTCGTTGTGGCCCCGCATCCCCAGCGTCACCACTTCCTCGTAGTCCTTATCGCGCTCCATGCAGCCGCGCCAGAACTCGTCAATCCGTTTCTGGTTCGTCAAATAGTTCCACGGCCCGTAGCTCGGCTTCCACTCCTTCTCCGCGCACATCATGGGCTCTTCGTGCGACGTCCCCATCACGATCCCATACGCATTTGCCAGCTTCGCGTTCAGTGGGTCATCGGCCGCAAAGGCGCTGTTCCACATCGCCGGCCACAGATAATTCGCTCTCAGCCGCAGCAGCAGGTCAAACACCTTCGTGTAGAACAGGTGGTTGTAGCCGCCGTAGTTCTCGTTCACCCAGCTTGTCAGGGACGGCGCTTCATCGTTCAGAAAAATCCCCCGGTACTTCACCACCGGCGGTTCCACTATCCATCGTCCCGCATCGGTATAGAGAGCATCCTTGTGTGGCACCGGCACATCGGCCCACCAGTACCAAGGCGAGACTCCAATGTCTTCCGACAGGTCGTAGATCCCATAAATCGTTCCGCGCCGGTCGCTGCCGACAATCACCAGGCCCCGGGCAATCCCCGGCAACGGGTGATCCACGACCTGCGTCAGCGTCGCCTCCCACTTGCCTCGGATCGCGGTGACGTCGATCTTATGCTTCCGAATTAGCTGGTCGATCACCCTGCTCGTTCCGATGGTCCCGATCAGCACCACCTCTCCCCGCGGTGGCTTCGCCGCCACGACCAGCGGAGCCGTCAGCCCCGTTATCCGCCGAATATCGTCCTGCAAATCGTGCGCAGCGTGAATCACCCCCCAATCGTCGTTGGAATCCACGTATAGCTTCGCCGTGGTTCCATCCTGCGCCAGCGTGAACCCACCCGGCGTTGGGATCGCCCTGATATATTGCGGCTGACCGATGGCGAAGCTGCGTAGCGGATATACCAGCAATGCGAAAAATAGAACGCTCGCGCCAAAGAACCGGCGGTTCCCGGAAAGGGCAGCGGTACCTTGGAAAAAGCGGGAGAGCCGAGTACGAAATACAGAAGCGATAGAACTCACGAGATAATTTTGCAACCCGAACAATATAGAACAAGCATACAAACTCCGCGCTTCGATGCCTTCCCGCCTTTGCGTCATCTGATTGGAAGATCGAGCGTGCTAAAGTCCTTTAGAGTCCTGTTGCTTGGCGGTTTACGTCATGGTTTGCGGGCCAGGATACATTGCATTTTCACATCGCATCCGTGATCTTGTCTCGCACGCCGGAGTTCAGTTTCGCGATTCCCGTTCCACAACCTTGTCCTGCTTTACGATTGCCTCCGCCGCGTTGGCCTCCAGAATCCAACTAGTGGCTGCCCCGATGGTGGTTTCATCTTCGTACCAGAGCATTCCGAAGTCGGTGATGCACTCAGGGAAGTCAGGTTTGATTACGATGTAGCCTGGAATCATGCCTCCGGGAATGTAGCTGTCGTCGCCGCGATTGTTCGAGTATGTCTTGTTTTTCGACGCCGTGCCGATCCCCGCAATGTACGATACGTTGGAAGCCGGGTGCGTGCCCAGCAGATAATTGGCTGCGCGCAGCGTGTATTCCGGCCCTACCAGATCCGGAAATGCCTCGTGCAGAAAGTACATTGCAATGCCGAACTCCGCCACCTGTCCCGAGCCGCCCCATGCGCCGCGCGAAGGCGGCACACCGAAAGGCGTGGCTGCCATCTGATCATTCATTTTTGGAAGCCAGGCCCGGAGCGCGGTTCTAAACCGCTCTTTGTAGCTCGCGTCGAGGTAAGGCAAGGCGCGTACCGCGGTCCAGCCCTGGAACTCCAGGTGCTCGAGCATCGACGGGAACAGCTCTTCGACGCGCTGCTTGTAGGGCTCTGCGCCGTTGGTGGCAATCATCAACTCCAGCGCAGCCGACCAGTCCGTCGAGCCAAAAAAGCGCTGGGAAAACCTGCCGGGCACGTTCGGCCCCGGATGCGCTTTCTCCCGATTCCAGAAATCAATGGCGGTATTCAGGCACTCTTTCGCCAGCGAATCGTTCCAGCCTTTGAGGGCAACGGAGGCTGAGGCCAGCGAGGCAATCGCTGAATAGTCCATCGCCTCGTTGTGATTGGTCCACGCCCAGCGGTCATCCGGCCTGCCGGAGTAGTTTCCATCGGTCTGATTCGGCCCAAGCCTGGGATCGTAGATTCGGCCATCGCTCTGGGAGGCGCCATCGCCGACAAACGTGTACTGCTCCAGGTTGGAGGAATGGATGCCCATCAAGGGATGGCCAACGGCGTGGATCTGCGCGAGAGTTTGCAGGATGCCGTGCTCCACCTGCTCCACAACATCGGGAACGCCGTCCGGCTGGTGCATCACGACGCTTCGCGCGCCCTCATCCACAGTAAGTTCGTCCCACTTCGGATGGAAGGTGGTATAGGTCAGAGCCAGATTCCGGATGGTCTGCAACTGATCGAAAACGTCGCTGTCGAAATCGCCCGCATCGAACCATCCGCCGACATTGAGCCCCGGAATATGCTCCCCGGGTTTATACGGCGAATAGGCGTCCGGGCCCATCCAATAGCCATCGAACTGCTGTATATTTAGCGGCGCCTGCTGGGCGTCATCCAGATGCGCCACGCCGTGCCAGACGTGGTAGGCGTCACGCACGGCGATGTGGTCCATCTGCTCGGCCATAAAGCAGTCCAGGCTGGTTTGCCATGTCTTGTCGTAGATGTCTGTGGCAATCGGAAACACATCGGTCCGCTTGCCGGCGTATTCAATCTCATATAAGCCGGGCCTTTTCACCGATGAAAAGTCGAATTTCACATAGTCGTACCGCAGCCACGGCACTGGTTTCGAAACAGGCGCCTCGAAGACCTCGTTGAATGTGCCGTCGTTCGAAAGCCGAAGAAGCTTTGCGGTCCTGGGCGCATCGAACATCGGGTCCAGTTCGATCACCGCGACCTTGGAAAAGTCCGCGGCGTATCCGGCCTGACTGTGTGCAATCATCGGCGACCGTGTCCAGTTGGGAATGTAGTTCGGTCGGATGTGCCACACTATGGCGTCTTTCGTCTTGCCCCCGGGAATGAGGGTGCGCAGCACAAACCAGCCGTTCTGAGCCTGGTTGCGGCCGTCATAAAGACCCAGCGGCCCGCTGTCTGAAGTAACGGTGATACGATCCAGGGGATTTGCGGCGGCCAGCGTAATGCTGTTTCCCGTAGCAAAGGGCAGCGGCACCATGTGCTTTCTGGCCTTGCGCCACTGGGCCACATACCACACCGGCTCCGGGTCGCCTGGTCTCGGAAAATCCGCAGTCATATGGTCTTCCGGATAGCGAGGCATTACGCCGTAAACCTTTCTGTCTGCCACGTAGGATTTTTCCATGTAGACGGAGGGCAAAAATTCCAGGTTGTATCCGGCGCGGCCAACGAGCGTGGCGGGCAACGGCTTGTCCAGGTTGACGCTGACGCGGAATCCTCCCGGCTCGGCTGCCACGACCACCTGGTAGCTGAGGCCGTACTGCGGATAAGAAAGATTGGCGGTGAGGCGATCATGGTCCTTGTCCGCCCGGTGCCCGTTGATATGCGGAATGTCGCTCCACTGCTCCGGCGTGGGCGAAAGACGCACGCTGCCGTTGGTTGCGATGCGCTGGCCGTGCAGAATAATCTGCATGGCCGAGTCCTTCTGGTCAAAGAAGATGGGACTGTAAACGTCGTTGTAAAGCATCACGCTTACGCCGCGTCCACGAAGGTATCCATCATTGGTCACCTTCATGTTCAAACCACCGCCCTTGTTCGAATCAGCTCCAAACGCGGAAAGGCCCGACGACAGCGCCATGAACAGAAAAGCCAGCAAGACCATTCGCGGTCGAGGGTACATACACGTATCTCCGGTGGTAATTGTTTTCCGGTCTCGAATCCTATCCTCGTCCCGCGCAAAACGTCAAACTAAAGCGATAAACTAGAGCAATACTGCTGCTTGGGAGCTGGAGGGTCATTAGCCATCAACACGGCACATTTAGCGCGAGAGCTGTTTGAAGCGAGCTTCGATGAGTGCCAAATCTCCGATGGGCTCGTCGAGAAGCAGATCGGTCCTGAAATGTCGGCTCTGCGCCAGTTTCGGCGAAGCAGATTTCGGGACTTGCGACGCGATTACGTAAACACCGCCCCGTTCACTCGCTCACATTTCACTTACCAATTGCCTCTTCCTGGCGGGTCTTGGGGCTTGCATCGCACTGATCTACATGCAACCTCGCCGATCCAGCTCCCTGCAACTATTCGGGTGAGGTTCCTATCTGTGACGGAAATGGGGGTTCTCCAAAGAGGCTGCCGACAGAAAAAAAGAACTTTATAGCAACCGCGGCGATTCCGTCAGGTCCCCGGCTAAAAAGCAATTTGGCGAAGTTCGATCAATATCGAATTGACATGCTTTATAAGCTATTGCTTTTAAAGAGGATTGGCTCCTCAGGTAGGACTCGAACCTACAACCCTTCGGTTAACAGCCGACAACCGAAGCCTGGAGTAGTCATGTTTTCAACGGAGTAGAGAGGAGCCGAGAGGCGTTTTCGGAGCCCTTCGGCACGCAATTGGACCAAATTCTGGACCAAGCCAATTTCAACCAAGTCCCGGTTCCCACTACCTGATCGTGGAGGAATCGGCATGTCTTTTATCATTCACTGCGCGAGTTGGCAAACTTCATAACAGGTTTCTGGGGCATTTGTCCGAGATGGCGACTTTACAGCCATGTGCTCAAGTGCTGTCTCGGCGAGCGCATTGGCGATTATGCATTCGTCTGAGTGGCGACTACCGACAACAGCCCAAGTCGTGTCCACCATAAGCGTGACAGATGGTGATCTCCCTTGTCATTGACTACTTGGGTCGGCGTTATCTGAGTCCTGTTGAAAGCGGGCGACGAGATTTATTTTCGAATGAAACGTTCGCCTCGCGCCCGCCGATCCTTGTTGAACCTCGGGGATCTTGGGAGATTCGACGGCAACAAATTCATCTGAAGCCTTCAACCCTTCCGGTCCTGGGAGTTTTTCAACTCCATACCGGATCGCAATTTTGAGTTGAAAGAAAACAGCCCACGGCATCAGATTATTTTGATTCCCCAGCCGTTCCCAACGCCGCATGTGGCCAGCCATCCTTCCACGTCAGAGTTGAGATTTGCAGCGCCGATTTGCCGGTACTAGCGTCGTAGGCGTGAAACACAATGATGTCACCTTCCGGCTGTTGCAGAATCGATGCGCCTCCCGGACCGAGCCAGCGGCCGTTCGGTCCCGGCAGTTGCGTGCCGCCGCCTTCCAGCATGGGAGTGCCATCGGTATCCACATAGGGACCAGTCACATGGCGCGAACGGCCAACCTTCGTGCGATAGATGCTGTGCGTTCCCCGGCAGCATAGATCGAATGACACAAACAAATAAAAGTAGTCCTCGTGTCGCACAATAAAGGGTGCTTCAATGGCCTCCCAGTCGGGCGGCAAGCCGGGCTTGGCAGGCTCGGCGTCTTGAGGCTTAGCTCGCGAGGCAAGCGAGTAAGTGGTTTGGTCGGCCGGGTCACCACTACATCTACCACAACACGCTGCATTGAGCGATGAAGGGATGGGGCTCCAGGTGCTCTTGCAAATCAATTAAACGGCGGCGCTGGCGATACCTTGGTATTCGGATTCTTCCAAAAGAGTACGCGACACTCTTTGCGGATTTGTCCAATTGATACTGTGGTATTGGTCAATACCTTCGTCCAATAGACCCGTCGTCGCACTTATGGCACTCTCGGTTTGAACGGTCGCTCGCCCTGACGTGGAAACGACTACTAGTTGGATGACACAAGTAGACCGAAAGAGAACACGCGCGTGATCGCGCCTATTCGATTTGAGAGGAGAATAAAATGGCATCAAAAGGAAAAGTCTTAGTACTAGTTTCGAGCGGATACGGCTTACCGCTGGAAAATGGCGGGTGCTATCGCGGTGCCGGCTATTACCTGAATGAGTTGACGGTTCCGGTCCGCGCCCTCATGCAGGAAGGCTACGAGATCACTTTCTCCAACCCCAAGGGCAATACGCCGCAACTGGATCTCCATTCCGCTGTCCCTGATTTCTTCGGCGGGGATGAGGGCAGACTCCAGGACTATTTGAAATTCCGTGACAGCCTGACTGGCCTCAGAAATCCCACTCGCATCTCGGATGTCGTTGCATCAGGCCTCGATCAGTACGACGGTGTTTTCGTCCCCGGCGGCCATGGCCCGATGATCGATCTCCTCGATGATCCCAACGCGGGCATCGTGATGAGACATTTCCATGAAACCTCCAAGCCTACTGCGGTGCTCTGCCATGGCCCGATTTCACTACTCTCTGCGCTTCCCGAATCGAAGGAGTTTGTTGCCGCGCTGTCGGCCGGCGATACCGCTGGAGCACATGCCAAGGCCAAAGGTTGGATCTATGCCGGATATAAGATGACCATTTTTTCGACGGCGGAAGAGCAGCAGCGGGAACCGCTTGAGATTGGTGGTAAGGTTCTTTTCTACCCGGACTTTGCCTTGCGCACGGCGGGCGGTGACGTGAGTGTGGCCGCTCCGTGGCAGAGCTACGCCCTTCAGGATCGCGAGTTGATCTCGGGTCAGAACCCGTTCTCGGACGAAGCGCTTCTGAAGCTGCTTCTACCCGCACTCGAAGCGAAGAAGACAGTGACTGTGTAAGGCGGCTGGCCCATCCTCCATTGGATCGAGTCTTCGCTACTAACGAGCGAGGCTGGGCCACTCATCTCTGTTCGACTCCCGCTGACCAGACGCAAATTGCGAAGCATGGGTTGTGTGCAAGTGGAAAATCCCGACTGGGAGTCAGCGCACCCAGAGTCTTTTGATTTGCGATTTCGCCCGGTAGTCTAAACGATGGTTGATTCTGGCGTGTCGGGGCTATGGCCTGGAATCGCGGCGGGCAGGTTCAAGTGAAAAGTTGCGCCGCGCCCAGCGCCGGCTTCGGCCCATAAGCGCCCACCATGCGACTCAATAATTGACCGGCAGATGCGGAGACCCATGCCGGTGCCGTGGGGTTTGGTTGTAAAGAACGGGTCGAATATCTGTTCCGCCAGTTCCGGGGGAAACCCTGGGCCGGTATCGCTGACCGAAACAAGAATCTGCTCGTGTTCCGCTCGCTGCGACTTTATGACCAATTCTCGTGCTCCATCAACGTCCTTCATTGCTTCGATGCTGTTGACGATCAGATTCATCGTGACCTGCTGCAATTGCACGCGATCGCCGACGATATTAGGAAGATCGGCTGCCAGTTCCGTCCGCACCGGTATGTTGTATCTCATCGCCTCGTCGCGCAGGAGGGCGACGGTTTCTCGAATCATCTCATTTACATCAAGGGCCTGTCGTTTCGGAGCGCCCTTCTCGAATTGCGCGCGGATCCTGGCGATAATCTCAGCGGAGCGTTGTGCATCTCTTTCAATTCTTGTGACAGCGGCGCGTACTAGATCGAGATCAGGTCTGTCGCTTCCTAGGCTTCGCAGGCAGGTTTTGGCGTTGAGGATAACACCACTGGTCGGTTGACTGATTTCATGAGCAAGCGATGCCGTTAACTCTCCCATAGTTGTCACGCGATTGATACGTGCGAGATCGCTCTGCGCCTGACGCAAAGTTTCTTCGATACGCTTCTGGTCGTCGATGTCGGTCGTCGTACCCACGAATTTGAGGACTTTCCCTTCCGCATCGCGCAACACCACGGCTTGCTGGAGATGCCGGCGATAGGTCCCGTCGCGAGCACGGAGAGCTCTGGTTTCAAATGCAAACCCGTGTCCCGAATGCACCCCCTCCCAAAAGCTTCTGGCTGCCATCTCCCGATCTTCAGGATGGACCGCGGTCATCCAGGCCTCAGGATGCGAACGAATGAACTCAAGCGTCTGACCGGCGAATTCAAGCCAGACTCGATTCACGAAATCCGGCGTACCATCAGGGTTGAGCGTCCAGGCGGATACAGGGAGTTGCTGCAGCAGTTGAACTTGTAATTGCAACTCCGCATCGGCCTGCTGCAACTCACCATAGAGACGGCTTGTCTCCGCCAACCGCTCTTCGCTCGCGAGCAGTTTCTCGCGTTCCAGTTCCGCCTCACCACGCATCCGTTCTTCGCGTTCTGCGGTCTCGCGGCGAAGATTCGACATTTTGACATGCGCAGCCACGCGCGCCAGCAGCTCTCGCGCAGCAAATGGCTTGATGAGGTAGTCGTCGGCATCGGCCTCCAGTCCTTCCACGCGCGATTCTTCGCCCGCCCGCGCCGACACCA